>ERZ1370068.2102-contig-1265_pt1 | contig 48771 bp, 63 predicted proteins | sample MGYA00561227_ERZ1370068 | MGnify/ENA primary metagenome ERZ1370068 (study PRJEB38410, sample SAMEA6850437) | metagenome | study: Metagenomic assessment of the ecological functions of the soil: analysis of the soil microbiota associated with the... | reverse complement strand
TGCCCGCCGGCGCCTTGCGAAAGAGCGTGTCCTGCAAGGTTCCCGCGGCGCGGCCGCGTGCCGCCGCTCGCAAGCAGAAGGCAAAGGACGATGAGCAAGCCCCACGATCACGACCACGACGGCGGCCATCATCCGCAAGCCGCTTTCCGCGATCGAAGCTCGCGCGCCGTGAAATCGCTGCCGCTCGAGAAGGGCTGTGTCCTCCGATGCGATCGACTGAGTCGTCTCGGCCTACGAGAAGGACATCGCGACCATTGAACGGTGCGGGCGGTGGCGCGGGCGTGGAAAGATCAGCAGTTCAAGAAGCGCCTCTCGCGGACGCCACGGCGGCACTCGCGAGATCGGCATCGGCGGGCTCCAAGGGGAGCACATGGTGGCGTGGAAAACACGCCCAAGGTCCACAACGTCGTCGTCTGCACGCTCTGCTTCTGCCATCCGTGGCTCAGGCTCAGGCTGCCGCCGGCTTGGTACAAAGCCCGCCGTATCGCTCCTGCATGGTCAAAGAGCCGCGAGCGGTGCTCGGCGAGTTCGGCGTGAAGCCTTCGATCCTTCCGTCGAGGTGCGGGTGTATCTTCGAGCGCCAGGATCTGATACCTCGTGCTGCCGATGCGCCCCAAGGGCACCGACAACCTCCTCGGAAGATGCATCTCAAGCTCGTTACGCGATTCGATGATCGGCGTGGGGACGAACGCGTCGGCGCGGGAGTCGACGTGGCCGATTCCAAGCCTGATCGCTTGACCGAGACGCCGCGGTGCCGCGCAAGAACGGTGAGCCTGCTCTCGACGAGCCGTGTGGCAAGCCGCGCGTCTGGCCTGGCGGCTCGCCAGCGGAGCGAGGGGTGTTCGAGTGGGAGGAGTTTGGCAGAATTCGTCTGATCGCCGCCGTGACGCTGGGCAGGCGATTCGGGCGCGAAGTTTCCCGCCACCCCGTACTATCGATAATGGCTCGCGGCGCTCGAACGCCAAGGTTTGCCGACAGTCTGGTCCTTGCGCCCGCGACGTCGCTGATCGCGCCGCGCAGTTCGCGGCAGGCGAGCGCGACGAGGTGTTCTGATTCGGCGCCTGTTCCGCGCCATGTACATCACCCAGGTTGCAGTCCGGCGGGAACTGGATAGCGGGAACGCTTCCTCCCCACCGTGAACGAGCGAGTTGAACGAATCGGGCGATACCGCACGGCTGCGCCTCGCTCTACGACCTCGGCCGCACGTTCGCAGCGCACATCGAGCCTGGAGGAGTTATTGCCGCCCGTCACCTCGAAATGCCGGGAGGCGCTCGACGCCGAAGTGCGTCCGTGCTCCTCGACGCCGACCGAGACGAGCTCTACTTTCCCTACGTCGCCGAAGATAAGCCCGAGATCGCCGAGCGGCTGGTCGGTCTGCGCGGTTCCCTGCGGATCGCGGCATCGCCGTGGTGCGGTTGCAAAGCGGAAAGTCGATCCGTGTCGACGACGCGCAATCAGATTTGCTTCTACGGCGGAGTCGACTGACACACCGGAGCGACCACCCGCGCGTTGCAAGCTGGCGGTGCCGCTCGCCCCCCTGGGCAGGCCTGACCGGCGTCATTCAGGCCGTGAACGCCACGGGGCGGCACTCAGCGACGCGACCTCGCATTCCTCAAGCACTGGCGGCCAGCGTGGCTGTCGCGATCGAAAACGCGCGGCTCTACTCGCGAGTCGGGCGAATCAGAGGAGCGGCTGCGCACGCAGGTCGGCGCGTTCCGTCGCGATCTCGCACGGCGCGATCGCTTCAGCGAGATCCTCGGCACCAGCGCTTCGATGGCGGAGGCCTCCGGCCTGTGGAGAGCGCGGCGGCCCTTTCGCCGATCGCCGTGCTCGTCGAGGGGAGACCGGCACCGGGAAAGAGCTCGTCGCGTGAATCCATCCAAGCGAGCGCGCGCCGAGGGTCCGCTTGTCTCTCGCCATCAATTGCGCCGGTGCGCTCCCGGAAACGCTCCTCGAGAGCGAGCTTATTCGGCCATCGGCGGTGCGTTCATGGGCGGCAGACCGCATCGGCCTCCTGAAGCGGCGCGGCGGCACGTTGTTGACGAGATCGGCGCAGATGCCGATGACGATGCAGGTCAAGCCCTGCGCGTGTTGCAGGAGGGCGAAGTCGTGCCGCTCGGCGATACTCCGGCCGCGTAAATCGATGCGCGTAGTCTCGGCAACCAACGCAGCTCTCCGCGGAAATTCGCCGCACACCGCTTCCAGGCGAGGATCTCACCATCGCCCGCGGCCTTTCCGGATCCGTATCCCCCGCCCGCGAATGACGCGAGGACATCCCGCCGCTGGGCGGACTACTTCCTCGCCGGGGCCGCGGAACGCCATCGTGGCGGATCTGCGGCATCGACTCGCTGCGTCGACTGCTCGCCCGCTTCGACTGGCCCGGCAACGTCCAGCGAGCTCGGAACAGAGCTCGAGCGCGCTGCGGCTTTGGCTCCGCAAACGACGAAAAACGGTCGGGGTCGCCGAGTTTCCGCCAAGCTCCGCACCACCGGCGTCCCGGCTGAGGTCCGCGCGGCGCCCGAGCTGAGTCCAATCCCCGGCGGCGAGCGGGCGCGCCGGAGGGCTCCTCGAGCCGCTCTTCGCCAGGCTCGTGCGACGTTCGAGACGCGCCACATCGCCGTGGCGCTCGGCCGCCATGGCGGTGGCAACGTCTCGCGGACGGCGCGCGCGCTCGGCATCTCGCGGGCTGGTCATGCTGCAGAAGAAGATGAAGGCGCCTTCGACGCTGAATCTGTCCCGGCCGGTTTCGGAACTCCGCGAGCCCGGCGATACTAGCCCTGGTCCTGAACGAGGTCCGCATGCGCCGCCCCTGTCTGTCATATCCGAAAACCGCGCCGGTGCCCGCTTCTGTGGTGAGTGCGGACGACCGGTCGGAGCGATCGTCGAGGCGTCCCCGGGCTGCGCGGCGCAAAATCCCTGCGGAATGAAAAGCATTGCGACAGTTGCGGCCGATCAATGCGCGCGCCGTCGAGCCTACACGTCGTGATTTGCGCTCCTACACGCCGGCGTACCTGACGGAGCGAATCCTCACCTCCCGAAGCGCGTCTCGAAGGCGAGCGAGCGCGCAGCAGGTGACGGTGCTCTCTCGCGTGACAGGCGGGTCGATGGACCTCGCCGAGCAGCGCAGACCCCGAGGAGTGGCACCACATCGCTGGATCGCTTCTTCGCGATCCTCGCCGACGGCGTTCACCGCTTCGAGGGCACGATCAACCAGTACACCGGCGACGGCATCATGGCGCTGTTCGGTGCGCCGATCGCGCACGAAGACCATGCGCCGAGCGCGCTGCCACGCCGCGCTCGCGCTCTGCGAGAGCTTGCGCGCGATACTGCGGCACGAGCTGCGCCTCGACGCGCGGGCTCGAGCTTCTCCGTGCGCACTAGGCCTCAACTCCGGCGAAGTGGTGGTCGGCAAGATCGGCGACGACCTGCGCATGGACTACACCGCGCAGGGCCACACGGTCGGTCTGGCGGCGCGCATGGAGCAGCTCGCCGAGCCGCGGACGGCGTCTACCGTCACTGAGCACACGGCGCGGCTCGTCGCCGGCTACTTCGCAGCTTCGCGACCTCGGTCGAGTAACCAGATCAAGGGGCTGCAGCGAGCCGCTGCCGCGTCTTCGAGCTCGAAGGCGTCGGCGCGAGCGTGCGCACGCGCCTCGACATGTCACGCGCACGCGGCTTCTCTCGCGATTCGTCGGGCGCCAGCAGCGAGTGTGCGTGCTCGAGGAGTCGCGCTGACGCCGGCCGTCGCAGGGCGCGCGCAACGTCGTCGGTGGCGGCGCGAGGCTGGAACCGGCAAGAGCCGTCTCTGTTCACGAGTTCCTCGACGCGCTGCCGCGCACGCGTCAGTGTGCGTCTCGAGGCGCACGGCGTCGCGCACGGCAAGGCGTGCCGCTGCTCCGCGTGCTTCTGAGCTCATCGCGCAGCTACTTCGGCATCAGCCCCGAGCGCGACGGCGACGGCCCAGGTCAGCGACGCAAGATCGCCGGCACGCTTGTACTGCTCGATCCGACACGTTCCAGCGGTGCTGCTGCCGCTGGTGTTCGAGTTTCATGGGCATCGGCGATTCAATAATGGCCGTGGCGCCGCGCTCCGATCCCGAATCACGTCAACGGCAGACGAGGGCGCTCATGGCGCGGCATACTGGCTGCGCGCAGCCAAGGTGCGGAGCCGCGTGGTGCTCGTGGATCGAGGAATTTCCATTGGTGGACGGAGCTGAGCGAGGTGTTTGTCATCGACCTGGCGGAGGTTGCGCGCGGACGCGCACGCTGCTGTTGGTGAACTTCCGTCCTGAATATGACAGCGCGTGGCTCGAGGGACCTCATTGTCGGGTGATCGCCCTGGCCCCTCTGGCGCCGACGCGGCGACCGAGCTGCCGGGTGCGATCTGCTCGGCGCCGAGCCTCACCGCGAGCGCTCGCCGAGCGCATCGAGACTACGCGGGCGGCAACCCGTTCTTTCTCGAGGAGATCGTGCTGTCGCTGGCGGAGACCGGGGCGTTTCGCGGCTGCCGCGGCGCGTACCGCCTCGCTCGGGAACTCCGACGCCGCCGCGCCTGACCGTCTGGGCCGTGCTCGCCGCGCGGATCGACCGCTTCGCGGAGCGCGAGAAGGAGGCGCTGCAGACGGCCGCGGTGATCGGCAATGAATTCCGCTCGGCCTGCCGGGCTGGGAAGGTATCGTCGATTCCGCAGACGACTCCTCGAGGCGCTCATTCAACCTCTCCCTCGCCGGCGAATTTCTCTTACGAGCAAAGCTTCTTCCCGGAAGCGATCTACGCTTCAAGCATCCGTTGACAAGAAGTCGCCTTACCAATCACAGCTCTCGAGCGACGCGGCGCCGTCCACGCGGCGGTCGCCAGGTCGTCGCCGCGGAGGATGAGTTCACCACGGAGGTGTGGGGTCTCGGCGATGCGCTTGCGGGTTGGTCGCGCATCACTGGAGCGGGCGGGCGACCCTCGAGGCGGGCCGCTGGATCCGCCGCGCCGCCGAGTGGGCTGAGATGCGTAACCTCGGTGAAGCGCTGGTACACTGGCAAGCTGCGACCTCATGGCGAACGTTGCGGGAGTCCCGGGAGTCGATGTCGCTGGCTCTGGCGGCGCGCGGCAACATCATCGGGGCTCGAGTCTGGCACGGCGATCCCCACAACGAGAGCTCAGCGCTCTTCGCCGAGGGGCGGAGCTGGCGATCCGGCTCGTGAAACCCGCGCCTCGCGCGCGCCTGAATCGGCGTACTCGGGCGCCCTCAGCTCATCGGGCGACGTGCAGGCGGCGATCGAGCACAGCCTGAAGGTCTGCGTCTCGCCGAGCGCGTTGCGGCGACGATAGGCTTCGCCGCGCCCGCGTCACGCTCGTCTATGCGTACGAGGTCGCGGGCCGGATCGAGGACGCGCCGAGCCACGCAGCAGGTGCTGCGCGCTCCACCGGCCGATCTGAGCGGGCGCGCGGGCTCGTACGGCTTCAGTCCGTATGCGTTCTTCGCCTACTTTTGCCGCGTGAACCCGCTGGACACAGCTCGACGCCCGCGGAGGCGCACGAGCAGCTCGAGCGCGCGTTCCAGCTCGCACGCGACCGACGAGCCGGACATCCAGAGCTCTCGCGCACGGATTCTTCTGCTATTTCGCCCGCTGCTCGGAGACGCCGCGGTCGCCAGGAGCCACGCTGCCGACGCGGTGCGGATCGCCGAAGCGCTGGTAGCGCTGTCGCGGACGTTCGCCTACCGAGGCCTCGGGTATCTCGCACTACATGAGCGGCGAGGCAGCCGGTGGCGGCCGCTCGAAAACGCGCTGAAGATCGCCCGCGAGAGCCGTGTACTGTCCTATGGGTCGAGCCGTGCTGCTCGCGGACCTCGCCGAGGCGTACGTCGCGCTCGGGCGCGCGGCTGACGGACGGCGTACCATCGCAAGCTCGAAATCGTGCGCTCGCGCTCGAAGAACGCCCTGTGTCACGCAGCTGGCGCGCGCGCGTGTGCTGCGCACCGACGGCGCGCAGCGAGCGCGGACGCCGCCGCCGCGCTCGAAGATCTGGCAGGCGGGCCAGCCGTCCTACACCCCGCAGATCCACCTGCGCGCGTGCCGAGCTCGTTGCCTCAGCAGGCGACACCGCCGCCGGCAGCGCGAGCTGGAGAGGTGGCAGCCAGCGCGGCGCGATCGGAGCCCTTTACGAGCGCGTCGCCGCGCGTGAGCTCGAGGCGCTCGACGCCCAGAGGCCCGCCATGAGCGATCTGGTGGATTTGACCATGCTCGCCGAAGTCGCCGCCTCCTGAACGATTCGCCTACTTCGCGCTCGTGTTGTCCCACAGGGAGGACTTCTCGTCTGGATCTTCTCGCCTCACTGGCGCTCACACTCGGGTCGTGGCGCTGCCCTCGCAGCGAGCGCCAGCGACGCATCAGGTGTCGCCTGCGGCGCGGCCGCGCCGCGCTAGCCCATAATTAGGGCCGTACTGACCGCCAGGTACAGACGCTGGAAGCGATCAGGGCGCTCGATCTCAAGGTTAGCCGAGCCTGAGAGTCCCTGCCAGACGGAAAGCGAGTCCGCTCCTAGCAAGGCGCTGGGGCCGCGCGGTAGCGGCGTGCGACTCAACCGGATGGATTGGCGGCGTGCCGCTCGGCGCCGATTTCTCGGTGTGCCTCGACCGTGACGATCGTGCGTCGGCGTACCCGCAGATGGGCGCGTCCGCGCGATGGTCAGCCACCGTTCTGCACCGCCATCGCCGATGCCCGCCGCCCGCAGCTCGGCCGCCGCCGCTTCCGCGGTACGCGACTTCGTCCACTCGGAGAGTCGTGCGCGTTCGCGTGGTGCCGAGGTGCGCGACCGCGCGCCCGCCCAGAAGACCGCGCCGACGACGGAGGCGTTGTGCGCCAGCTGCTTGTCGCCTCCTTCGAGCCGGTCGAGGCCTCGAGCTGATCAGGCCCTGGACGCTCGTCGGAACCGGTAGCTCGCCTATATCCTCGCTGCGCCAACGCTCTGCGTCGACGAGGCCGCGGTCGCTGCAGCATCCGCACCGTTCTCCTCGAGGAACAGCGGGTTTCCTCCTGCGTTCGACGATCAGAGACGACGCGAAGGGCGTCTCGGCCGAGCGCGGGGTCGCCGAGGAGGTCGGTGAGCAGCGCCGCCGGCCTGTTCGCGGTCGAGGGTGCCGAGCTCGATCGTCCGCCGCCGGCCGTCCGTGCCGAGGAAACTCCGGGCGACGTCTCGGCGAGCTCGGGCCGGGTCGAGCAGACGATCGCGAGCCGCGACTCTGTCGTCGTCTGGCGCGATGATGTAGGCGATCAGGTCGAGCAGCGTCGGCTCGGCCCAGTGGAGGTCCTCGAGGATCAGCGCCGTGCGGCTCCTGCGACGCGAGCAGCTTGCAGCATGCGCGACGGATCCCCAGTGCAGCTCGCCCTGCGAGATCTCCGCCGTCGCGTAGGTGCCGTGCGGAGTCGTCGGGATGCCGATCAGGTTCGACAGCGCCGCCGCGATCGTCCGCAGCTCGTCGAGGTCGTCGGTCGGAAGCGTCTCGAGGAAGTCGTCGAGCCTGCCCGCGATCGTCGCGCGGTCGTCGCTCTGGAGGATCCCGGCGGCCGACTTGACGACGATCCGTCACCGGCCAGTACGTGATTCCCTCGCCGTAGGGCAGGCAGCGCCCCAGTGGACGCGCGCCCGTCCTGCCCTGCGCGCCGCGCGAACTCCGCCAGCAGGCGGCTCTTGCCGATTCCCGGCGGGCCGACGATCGTCACGAGGCCGGGCCGGCGCTCGGCGATCGCCGTGCTCCAGACCTCCGCCAGCGCGCTCGCCTCACGCCTCGCGGCCGACGAACGTGACGTGCGTCGGCCGCGGGCATGTGCGCCTCCTCCTTCGACCTCGACCGCTTCCCAGACGCGAACCGGCTCCGACTTGCCCTTCGCGGCGATCGGCTCTGGCGTCGCGGTACTCGATCGCGTCGCGCGTCGCCACGTAGGTCAGCTCGCCGACGAGGATCGCCGTTGACCGGCGCGGCCGACTGGATGCGCGCGGCGGTGTTCATCACGTCGCCCGAGGCGACATCCCTCGCCCTCGCTCGCGCGGGCGCCGACGACGACGAGCGCCTCGCCCGTGTTGACGCCGACGCGGACCTGCAAATCCAGCCACTCGTCCTCGGCGTTCAGCTCGTCGATCGCGCGGCAGACCGCGAACGCGCGCGCGAACGGCTCGCTCCGGATCGTCCTCGTGCGCGACCGGCGCGCCGAAGCAGCGCGACGACCGCGTCGCCGATGAACTTCTCGACCGTGCCGCCGAAGCGCTCGAGCTCGGTCCGGAGGCGCACGTAGTACGGCGCGAGCCGCGCGCGGACGTCCTCCGGGTCCATGTTGCTCGGCCTTCGCGGTCGAGCCGACGATGTCGGTGAAGAGGACCGTGATGAGCTTCGCTCTCGGTCGTCGGCTGCGGCAGCGAGCGGCGGCGCGCCGCACGCGAGGCAGAACTTCGCGATGTCCGGGTTGTCCTGGCCGCAGCTCGCGCAAATCGGCATGCCGCGAGTGTCGCTCCGCCGCCCCGGGCTCCGCAAGCGGCCGCCGCCCGCTGAGCTACACCGGGCGATGCCGGACCGTGACCGTCGATCGGGCATACGGGAGGTGAAGGTCGCGCCGGACTGGGTGTCGCCCGTCATCGCCTGGACCCCCGTGCCCGTCGAGCTCCGAGGGAGTGGGCCATCGTCCAGAGGAACAGAGCAACCTTTTTGTCGAGCCTTTAAGATCGGTGATGTACGGTAGATGCGCTGATCGAAAAAGCAAAGATGGTCCTGGGCAGTCAGATCGGGGTCGGCCTCGTGCCGCTTGATGAGCTGGGGCGTCCGTCGCCAGCCGTTCGCTGGTCTTGGCCGTGTCTGGGAGAAATGCTCATGATAGCCCGCATACGGATCGACTACACGTGCGGAGCGTTCCGTGTTCGCTCACGACAAGTCGCGAATCGTTTGCCGCCTGGCTGGGAACAGGAGTATTCGACCCGTCGCTCCCGCTGGAGTGACGCCGTCGAGCCTTCGTCGCCTGCTCGCGCATAACTCGATCCCCTGGGCTTTCTATGGATGATGCGAAGCTGGGGAGATCTGCAAACGCGCTCGACGGATTGCCGCTGGCGTGGCTGAACTCGCGGCGGCGCGGATCAAAGTCCTCACGCCTGAAGAGTAGCCTGAATTGTCGACGAGGCCGACACGCCCTGCTGATCATGACCCGCGCGCCAGCGTACCTTTGGTGAGCTGTGACGGATCGATTGAGCGCCAGTTGCTGCCGAGGAGGAGCGGGGCCTTGTTCTCACGGTAGCTAGCCGTCTTTGCTGGCAGTTTCGACTCGATTTGCGCCGAGGTCGTCGCCCAGGCTGACGAAGTGCCCAGGTCGCTTGCTCGACAAGCTTCCTCCGTCGTACTTAATGTGAGGACGCTTCTTCATGTTGAGACGATTCATGAGTATGGGCCTCGAGCTTGCTCCGACGGGAGCCTCGAGCGATGAGATCCGCATGCGCTACGCGCAGCATGCTGCCGCCAAAGCAGTAATCGAACTGAGATGAAGAACTCCTGCCGGCTCGCGAGCATCGATCCGCAGTACGCCACCTCTTGGCCGCACTGACGTGGCTCGCGAAACCGAATCACTCTGTCGGGGTCAGTTTCTCCTCGTGGCGCGGTCCGCTGCTGCTCTATGAAGTACCTGCGGCGCAAGCAAAGTGGCAGAAGACGCGCCGCCATCCAAAACGCAGAGCTGGTGTGCCAGCGACGACCTTCGGCCAGCCGAGTGCGCCCATCTCCAATACCATCCAGCCGCGACGCGTGAGCTGGTTGAGCAACACTGATGTGGAGCAGCAGGTGCGAGGAGTGCGCCGCAGGCGAGCAGAAACCTCGCGGATCGGGGATTGTCCTGCCCACAATTCGCACAGATCGGCACGGTGCGAGTGGTACGACGGTAGTAGGCCCGTCCAGATGTCCGTAGACCGGCTTCGCCGGCCACTGGCCGCGCTAGTCTCACGCGATGGCCGAGAAGCGCTACCTACTGACGCCGGGGCCGACGCCCGTGCCCCAGGAAGGTGCTGGCGGCGAGCTCGCCAAGCCGGTCATCCACCACCGCGAGCGTGACTACCGCGAGATCTACGAGCAGTGCCTCGCCCGCCTGCAAGAGGTGACCGCACCGAGCATGACGTTCTGATGTTCACGACGTCCGGAACCGGCGCGTTCTGAGTCCGCCGTCGCCAACCTGACCTCACCGGGCGACCGGCAGCTCGTCATCTCCGCAGGAAACTTCGGTGAGCGCTGGGCCGGCATGGCGAGAGCGTTCGGTGCCGACTCGTGCACGTGCGGCTCGAGTGGGGGACGCGCCAGAGCCGGACGACCTACGCTCTGCGTTGGCCGATGCGGGAGATGTCGGCGTCGTCTATCTGACCCACTCGGAGACCTCGACCGGTGTCGTCTGCGACGTCCAGTCGCTGGCAGCCGTGGCGAAGGAGGCGGGAGCGCTCGTCGTCGTCGACGCTGTTTCAGTGCTCGGCGCCGTTCCGCTCGAGACCGACGCGCCTGGGGCATCGACGTCGTCGTCTCGGGATCGCAGAAGGCACTTGATGACGCCCGCCGGCATCGCCTTCGCCTCCCGTCGCTCCTGCTGCGCTCGAGGGCGGCACCACGCTCGACGTCGCCGCGCTACGTCATGGACTGGGAGCGCACGCGAAAGGCACAGGCGAAGCAGTGACGCCGCCGTTCACTCCCGCGATCCCGATCGTCCGGCGCAGAACGTTGCCTGCGGCTTGCTCCTCGAGGAAGGGCTGGACGCAGCATTCGAGCGGCCACGCAAGGCTTGGGACGCGCTGCCGTGAGCGGCGCGAAGGCAATGGGGCTCGAGCTGTTCTCGCCGGACGAAGAGCGATCTGCGCGGTCGTGACCGCGATCCGCGCCCCCGACGGAGTCGACGCAACCGAGATCGTGAACAGCCTGCGCGACCGGTTCGGGATCACTGATCGCCAACGGGCAGGGGGACTTGAAGGGAAAGATCTTCCGGATCAGGCACATCGGCTGGTTCAACGTGTTCGATCATCACCACCGCCCTCGCGGCGGTCGAGCTCGCGCTCACCGATGCGGGCGCCCAGATCGAGCGAGGTGTCGCCGTCACGCGCGCGCTCGACGCCTGGGCCGAGCGCACTCCCGTTTGAGCAGGATCCTCGTCCGCGAACCGATCGCCGAGGCAGGAATCCGCCTCCTGCGCGAACGCGGCTTCGACGTCGACGTCGACGGGGACTCCGACCTCGCGGAAACGATCGGGGCCTACGATGCGATCGTCGTCCGCTCGGCGACGAAGGTGACGGCGGACCTCATCGGCCGTGCGCGACAACCTCAAGGTGATCGGGCGCGCCGGAGTCGGGATCGACAACGTCGACGTCGAGGCCGCCACGCGTCGCGGCGATCGTCGTCGCCAACGCACCGGAGTCCACCGTCATCTCCGCCGCGGAGCACACGATCGGCTTGCTCGTCGCCCTGACGAGGAACATCCCACAGGCTCATGCAGCCCTCAAGCAGGGCCGCTGGGGCGCAAGCGCCTACGGCGGGGTCGAGCTCGCCGACAAGACACTGGGCGTCCTCGGCTTCGGCCGGATCGGCCAGCAGGTCGCCCGGCGCGCCGCGGGTCTCGGCATGCGGGTCGTTGCGTACGACCCGTTCGTCCCTCCCGACCGGTTCCGAGAGCTCGGCGTGGAGCGGTCGAAAGCGAGCGAGAGGTCTACGCGGCTGCGGACTTCCTCACGCTGCATCTGCCGCTGACCGATCAGACGCGCGGCTCGATCAACGCGGAAGGCATTCGGGAGCGCATGCGCAACTGGTGTCCGGATCGTCAACGCTGCGCGCGGCGCGCTGGTCGACGAGGACGACCTGCTCGAGGCGCTGAAGTCGGGCGCGGTCGGCGGAGCCGCGCTCGACGCGTTCTCGACGGAGCCGCACACGGGCCCGCTGCTCGAGCTCGACAATGTCGTCGCGACGCCCCATCTGGCGGCGTCCACCGAGGAGGCGCAAGACCGCGCGGGAGTGATCATCGCCGAGCAGGTCGCCGCGGCGCTGGACGGCGGCCTCGTGAGCAACGCCGTGAACATCCCGCGTCATCGGCGCGGAGGACCTCGAGGTGCTCGGCGCGTACATCCCCCTCGCCGCGAAGCTCGGACGTCTGGCGATGGAGCTCGCGGCGGGACACGTGGAAGAACTGAGGCTCACCTATTTCGGCGCCCTCGCCCAGTACGACACGAGGCTCCTGACTGTCGCCGCACTGAACGGAGCATTCCAGGGGCGCTCCGACCAACCCGTGAACTACGTGAACGCGCCGATGATCGCCGCTGAGCGTGGCGTCGAAGTTCGAGAGGAACGCAGCCAGTGCCGCCCGCGACTACACGAACCTCGTGCGAGTCCGAGGCGGTCTCCGACGGCGTCGCGCTCCGGATGGCCGGCACGACCATGGGCAACGACAACCGTCTCTGGCTCGTGAGCGCGCTCCGGTTTCGAGCTCGACATGGAGCTGGCGCCGCTCCTCGTCGTCTTCCGCTACGACGACGTCCCGGGCGTCATCGGCAAGGTGGGGACACTCTTCGGTGGCTCGGCGGTCAACATCGCGAACATGACGGTGTCCCGCACGAGACAGGGCGGGCAGGCGCTGATGGTCCTCTCGATCGACACGCCCGCGCCGCCGGAGCTCGTCGAGAAGGTCCACTCGGAATTCGATGACGCGCGGTTCATCTCGCTGGAGTGAGTTCCGCCGCGCGTATCGTGGCTTTCGTGTGGCCGGAAGCCGTGGAGCGCGTTGCGACATTCCTCCGGGCTTCGGGAGTCGAGGGACAGCTCGAGGAGTCTCGCGAGGCGCGCACGCTCCGCCCGGGCTCCGACTCGCCACGACGGCACTCGAATGTGAGCAGCGCCTAGTCGTCGCGCTCATTCCCGCTCGGCCGCAGGCTCGACCGGCGGAAGCCTAGCTCCGCGCCGCCGCCTGCTCCGAGCTCGTAGACCACCCGTCGTCCCGAATTCCCTTCACGGGCGCGACCGTGTTCCTCGAACAGACCGTCCTGACGGAGCCCACCCTGTGGCTGGAAAGCGGGGACATCCCGCCACGTTCTGGGCCTGGCGCCCGGCGCAGTTGACCCGTCTCGACCCGGGCCGCGGCCGCCGATCTGATCGTAGAAAGCCAAAGGGGGAGGTTGACGGGGTCTCCTGGGTAGAATCTCGATCCGGCCCAGCCCTCCGCTCAAAGGAGCACTCTCTTTCATGCAGGAACTCGAGAAGATCTGGATGAACGGCGAGCTCATCGACTGGGCCGACGCCAAGATCCACGTCGGCTCGCACGGACTGCACTACGGCTCCGGCGTGTTCGAGGGATTCGCTGCTACGAGACGCCGAAAGGCAGCCGCCGGTCTTCCGCCTGACCGACCACCTGCAGCGCCTGCAGAACTCGGCGCGGCTTCTCAACATGGAGCTCCCGTACACGCTCGAGGAGCTTCGTCCGGCGTCGATGGACCTGATCGCTGCCAACGGGGTGGCCGTCGTGCTACCTCAGGCCGATCGCGTTCTTCGGTTACGGCGAGCTCGGCGTCGCCGCAGCGGGAAATCCCGTCGACGTGGTGATCATGTCCTGGCCGTGGGGCACGTATCTCGGCGAGTCGACGGCTGCGACGAAGGGCATCCGGGCAAAGATCTCGTCGTGGAGCGCGTCGGGCCGAACGTCATCCCGCACGTGGCCAAGGCGCACCGGGATCTACCTCAACTCGATGCTCGCCGTGATGGAGGCGAACCGGGCGGGCTACGACGAGGCGATCCTGCCTCACGCGACGACGGCTTCATCGCGGACGGCTCGGGCGAGAACGTCTTCGTCGTGAAAGACGGAACGATCTACACGCCGGACCTCGTCGATGTCGATCCTGCCGGGCATCACCCGCGACACGATCATCCAGATCGCCCAGGACCTCGGCTACCCGGTCGTGGAGAAGCAGCTGATCCGCACGGACCTGTACCTCGCCGACGAGGTGTTCATGACCGGCACCGCCGCGGAGGTGACGCCGCTTCGCGAGGTCGACGACCAGCGAGATCGGCGCTCGGCCCGGTCACGCTGACGATCCAGAACGCGTACCTCGATACTGGTCCGCGGCAGAGCGAACGCTGGTCGCACTGGCTGGACGTACGCAGCAGTATCGAAGGCAACTGCTGAGGCATGACGCAGCTCGGCGAAGCCGAGCTTCCTAGTCTCCCGAGCGAAGCGATGGGACTGACTACCGGGACTGAGTCCCGCTCTCCCGGCCGTGGCTCGACGAGCGGGAGGAAGAGCTCGTCCTCGAGGTCGCTCGCGGTCCGGGCGGCTCTCGCTCGGCCCGTGGATCGAGCAGCTTCGAAGAGCAGATCGCCGAGGCGCGTCGGCGCGCCGTACGCCGCAGCGGTCTCGAGCGGCACGGCGGGGCTGCACCTCTTGTGCAGGATCGCGGGGTCGGGCCTGGCGACGAGGTGATCACCTCACCGCTCTCGTTCGTGGCCTCCGCGAACTGCTTCGATCGTCGAAGGGCGACGCCGGTGTTCGCCGACGTCGATCCGGTGGACGCTGAACATGGATCCCGCCGCCGTCGAAGCTGCGGTGACCGACCGCACCGCGCGGCATCGTCGCGGTCGACATGTTCGGCTATCCCTGCGAGCTCGACGAGCTTCGCGCCATCGCCGACCGTCACGGGCTGGCGCTGATCGAAGATGCCTGCGAGTCGCTCGGCGCGGAGTATCGAGGACGGCCACTCGGCTCGCACGGCCCTGCCGGCGGTGTTCGCGTTCTACCCGAACAAGCAGATGACGACCGGCGAGGGCGGCGTCGTCGTCACGCACTCGGAGCGAGGAGTGGCGGCTCCTGCGCAGCCTGCGCAACCAGGGACGCTCGTACGACGGAGGCGGCGGCTGGTTCCACCACGTCCGCCTCGGTCTGCAATTACCGCTGGACCGACGTGCAGGCAGCGATCGGGCTCGGCCAGCTCGAGAAGCTCGACCGCATCCTCGAGCTCCGCAGACGCTGCCGCCACGCGCTACGGAGAGCTCCTCGGCCGAGATCGAGGGCGTCGAGGCGCCGGCACCGGACGACGCCGAGCACAGTCGTTCCTGGTTCGTCTACGTCGTCAAGCTCGCCCCCGAGCGGCTCGACCGCGCGGCCGTGATGGACTCGCTCCGCCGAGAGGGGATTGCGACGGCGGAGTACGTCCCCTGCATCCACCTGCAGCCGTACATGCGTGAGACCTTCGGATTCGCAGAGGGACTTTGCCCCGTCGCCGAGCGAGACCGCGGCGCGGACGATGGCGCTGCCGTTCTTCAGCCAGATCGAGCCCGGCGACCAGGAGCGCGTCGTCGAGGTGCTGCGCGCCGCGATCGCCTAAGCGGCCGCCGCATGCACGTCACGTCACGGGAAGCGGTCGAGGCCGTTCACGACGAAAGACGGCTCGACGATCCGGGAGCTCCACCACACGGGCTCCCAGAGTCTTGCGGAGGCGACGCTCGAGCCGGGGCAGGCGACCGAGCGGCACTATCACCGTCGGAGCGAAGGAGATCTACGTCGTGCTCGAAGGCAAGGGCACGCTGGAGGTGCGACGGCGAGATCCGTGAGGTCGCAGCCCGGGGATGCGGCCCTGATCCCGCCGGGCGCCTGGCACCAGATCCGGGCGGCGGCGCCGCTCCGCTTCCTCTGTTGCTGTGCTCCCGCCTATTCGCACGAGGACACCTTCTTCGAGTAGCGCGGGCGGGAGGCTGGTCCTCTGCGCGCGCGTGTACATGGATCACCGCGTCACTCAGGCAGACCGGCGATAATCGGCGCATGGGGGACGACGCCGGTCGCATGGTCTTTCTCGGCTTTGAAGAGAACCAGCTGACTTGACGGACGAACCGGGGGTCGCAGCAGCCGAGGGGAGAGGCTGGCGTCGGCGGGCGTCCCGCTTTGCGCTCGACATCTCGCCGCTGCGGAACAACCCGGCCTTTCGCCGCCTCTGGTTCGGACAGGGGATCTCGTTCATCGGCACGGAGATCGCCGAGGTCGCGCTCGCGTATCAGGTCTACCAGCTCACCGGGTCGACCCTGGCGGTCGGCTTGATCTCGCTGACGCACCTCGTTCCGCTCCTCACGCTGACAGTCATCGGCGGAGCGATCGCCGACGCATTCGACCGGCGCCGCGTCATGCTCGTCCAGCAGATCGGGATGATCGCCGGAAGTCTCGGCCTCGCGGCCAATGCCGCACTGAGCAACCCGCGCGTCTGGCCGCTGTACGTCTTCCAGTTCGTGATCTCCGCATCGTTCAGCATCGGGGTTGGCGCCCAGCGCTCGATGACTCCTCAGCTCGTCGACGAGTCACACTTCATGGCCGCATCGGCGCTCAACAGCGTGACCTCGCAGTTCGGCGCCGTCGGCGGGCCTGGCGTTCGCCGGTCTCGCGATCAAGTTTCTCGACCTGAAGTGGATCTATCTCGGCGACACGCTCTCGTACGTCGGCGCGATCGCCGCGGTCGCGTTGCTACCGCGCCTCGTGGCGACCGAAAACGCCGACCGCCCGAGCTGGAGCTCGATCGTCGCCGGCTTCCGCTACGTGCGCCGTCAGCCGGTGATCCTCGGGTTCTTCCCTCGTGGACACGAACGCGATGATCTTCGGGATGCCGAGCGCGCTCTTCCCGGCGATGGCTGCGCATCGCTTCGGCGACGCGTCTCTGGTGGGTTACCTGTACATGGCGCCTGCCGCAGGCGCTTTGCTCGTGTCGCTCCTGTCGGGACCGTTGCGGCATGTCCGCCGGCAGGGTCTCGGTGTCGTCGTGACCGCCTCGCTTCTGGGGATTGGCGATCGCGGCGTTCGGGTTCGCGCAACAGTTCTGGGTGGCGCTTCTGCTCCCTTGCGATCGCCGGCCTCGGCGATCAGATCAGCGCGATCCTGCGCTCGGTGATGCTGTACCGGATCACGCCCAAGAAGATGTTGGGGAGAGTGTCCGGGATCGAGTTCATGCAGGTCGCAGCCGCGCCGTCCATCGGGAACCTCGAAGCCGGAGCCCTCGCGTCGGTGACGAGCCTGCGGTTCTCGATCGTCTCCGGCGGTGTCGCCTGCGTCGCAGGTTGTCTCCTGCTCGCGTTGGCGTTCCCCGCGCTTCTTCGCTACGACGGGCGCGCCCATGCTGAAGCGTGACTTCTTCGCACGAAGTGTCCACGAGGTCGCGCCTGAGCTGATCGGTGCAACGTTGCTCGTGGACGGAGTGGGGGAACGATCGTGGAGGTTCGAGGCCTACGACCAGGAAGATCCCGCGAGTCACGCCTACGGCGGGCGCGACCGCCCGCAACGCGACGATGTTCGGTCGCGCGGGCCACGCGTACGTCTATCGCTCGTACGGGATCCACTGGTGCCTGAACCTCGTCTGCGGCAGCGGGGACGATGCGAGAGCGGTCGCTCATTCGCGCGCTCGAGCCGACGCGCCGGCATCGAGCTGCAGCGGCAGCGTCGGCGGTGGAGGACCGTGCGAAAACTGTGCTCAGGGCCGGGCAAGCTCTGTCAGGCGCTCGCGATCACGCGGCGAGCACGACGGCCTTGCGCTCGATCGGCCTCCGTTTCGGCTCCGAAGAACGGCGCGAGGTGCCGCAGATCGCCACAGGGCCGCGGATCGGGATCACGCGCGCGGCGGAGCTTCCCTGGCGCTACGGGCTGCTGGGCTCGCCGTTTCTCAGCCGTGTCCTACGATCAGCCTGATCTTCATGCCCGGCCCGGCCGCAACGCCCGCCACAGGCCTCTGGGCCAGCACTCGGCCCGCGCGGCCGTCCGCGAAACGTTCGATCACCGGCCACGAGTCCTCGGGCGCGAAGCCTGCGCGCCTCGCATCGCGCAGCGACAAGCCGATCACCTTCGGAACGACACCGTGCAGCGGCTTCGCCAGCACCAGAGTCACCGGAATCGTGGGACGAGAGCCGTGCCCTTGCGGGGAAACTGGTCCAGCACGAGGTCGATGCGCTGCTTCGGGCGCGCGCGGGCTTGTAGACGATCGTGGCCGAAAGCGGTTGCAGGGCGAGCCGCTCGCCGGCCTGCGTCAACGACATTCCGACGACCCGTGGAATGTCGACCTCGTTCGGCTTGCAGTCCGCGTTGCGCTGCGGCCCTCGCCCGAAGAAATACGAGACGAGCTCGGTATCGCGGCAGTGGCCGTTGTCGAGCTGCAACACGCCGTCGCGCCACACGACTCGCTTCGCCGACGCGTATTCGTATGTGTAGGGCGGGAATGACTGCGGCGTGCGTCCCCGCGAGCGCAAGCTTGTTGAACGTCCGCCAGATCTCCGCGGGAAGCGTTCCGCCGGCGACCGCCTGTCCGTGGTATTCGCTGAGCATCGGCTTCAGCTCGATCGGGATAGCCGACCCACACTGCCGTCGCGAGCTGCGGTGTGTACCCGACGAACCAGGCGTCGCCGTAGTTCTCAGTCGTGCCGGTCTTCCCGGCGACGACTCGGTCGGGCAGAGCGGCGCGCCTGCCGGTGCCCGGAGCGGACGACGCCTTCGAGGATGCTCGTGAGCAGCGCGTTCTGATCGCGTGTCAGCACAGGTCGGTTGACGGGCTTGTTGTCGTCGATGACCTTTCCCTCCGCGTTGCTGACCCGCGCCACCGCGCGGGGTGGTTGCCGAAGACCGAGCCGTCGATGCGACGGCCGCCGTTCGCGAAGCGACGAGAAGGCGCGCGCCATCTCGAGCGGGCTCACCGCGATCGGCGCCGAGCCCGATCGCGAAGTACGGATTCAGATGCCGGGTGATGCCGAGCTCGTCGCGCCGTCGCGGCGACGTTGGCCGGCCCGACGAGCCGGGTCAGCTGCGCGAAGACGCGTGTTGTCCGACACGACCGTTGCGGTCGTGAGGTCGGCGGAGCCGATGTAGTCGTTCTCGTAGTTGTGCACGGGCCAGTACTTGTCGCCGATGAAGATGGACACCGGCTTCGACGGGAAGGTCGTCGCCGGCGAGATGCCCTCTTTGAGCGCGGTCGCGAGCACGAAGGGCTTGAAGGACGAGCCCGGCTGACGCTCTCCTTGCACGGCCGAGGTTGAACTGGCTCTGCCGGAAGTTGTCGCCGCCGTACATCGCCACACACCTCGCCGGTGCTGGGCCGGATCGACGACCAGCGCCGCCGACGGGCCGTTCGGCTCCTTGAGGATGGACTCGATCGCCTGTCTCGCGTAGCTTCTGCAGACCGGAGGTCGATCGTCGATTGCACATCGAGGCCGCCGCCGAACACTCGCCGGGTTCCGTACTGCTCGATCAACTGCTGCTTCACGTAGTTGACGAAGTAGGGCGCGGGCCCTCGAATCCCCGGCAGGTGGACGTCGGCCGCCTTCGGCAGCGGCGTGCGGGCGGCGCGTCTGCATGTCGCGCTGCGAGATCTCGCCCTGCGCGAGCATCACCTTCAGCACCTCGAGCCGCCTGCGCCTTGGCGCTCGTCGGGTTCGTCACCGGATCGAACCGCGACGGATCGGCGGGAATTCCGGCCAGCAGCGCCGCCTCGCGGGAGCGTCAGACGTCGACTGCGGTGGTGTTGAAGTACGTCTGCGCGGCCCGCTGAATGCCGTAGGCGCCGTTCCCGAAGTAGATCGTGTTCAGATACGCGGTGAGGATCCGCAGCTTCTTCCAGCGCTGCTCGAGCTGCCAGGCGAGTGCGGCCTCCTTGCAGCTTGCGGCTGATCGTCCGCGCGGTCGTGACGCACGAGTTCTTGACGAACTGCTGCGTGATCGTCGAACCGCCCTGCACGACGCTCTTGCTCGTGATGTCCGCCCAGACGGCGCGCCCGATGCCGCGCAGGTCGACACCGCGGTGCTCGTAGAAGCGCTTGTCCTCGACCGCGACGATCGCCTGCTGCATGATCGGCGCGATGTCGGCGGTCCCGACGAGGATGCGGCTCTCGGAGCCGCGCAGCGTGGCGAGGATCGTGTGCCCGTCGTTCGCATAGATGTGCCCGTCGACCTCGCGGGGCACGCGGCCGGATCGCAGGTCGGAATCTGGCTCGCGACAGCCGTGATCAGCCCGAACGTGAACGACGCGACGCCGAGGAAAAGAAGGATGACGAGGGAGGGCGGTGAGGCGGAGCTTGCGGATCCTCCGCCGGTGCCCGTTCGAGGCGGGCGCGCGGGTGCTGCGTTTCCGGCGAAGCAAGCGCCGGATTCTAGCTCTGAGCGCGCGTTCCTGACGATGACGAACGGCTGGCTCGACGGGCTCTTGCGCCCGCCGGCCGGCTCCTCGGTGACCATCACGGTGGCTCCTTCGGGCACGGGCCGGTCGAGGGGGATCGCCACCGGCGCTGCCGCCCTCGAAGAGGCCCGCCGGCTCGGGAGCCCCTCGGCGGCGATCCAGGCCTCGTACGTGCGACCGTTTCCAGCGGGCGCCAGGTTTCTGAGCACGAGCGCAGCTTCGCCGTTCGGGCGCCACGACGAGCGTTCCGCGCGCGAAGGAAATCGTCCGGGATCCGGGCTGGGCGCACGATCTGCGCCACCGCTCCTGCCGCGCGAGGCCGGGATTCGCTGCGATCGAGCCTGCTCGAGAGCGTGGCGGCCCAGATGCCGAGGCCGATCGCGGTGCAGGCAGCGACTGCGGCGATCGCCGCGACGGGCTTGACCCAGCGCGGACGAAGAGGGACGACGTTCGGGCGCTCTCGTGCCGCCTCCTGCAGGATGCGGGCCGCGCAGCTCCGGCGGAGGCATGGGCGCTTCCGTTCCGTAGGCGAGCGCGCCCGCGGCGTCCGAGAGCTCGGCGAGCTCCTCGCGGCAGCGCTCGCAGCGCGCGAGGTGCGCCTCGTATGCGCGCGCGTCCTCCGAGTCGAGGGCGTCGAGCGCGTAGGCGGCGGTCAGGTCGTGTAGGGCGTTCGGCTTCCATGCCGCCTCTCCGTTTCCGGGCTCTGCAAGCAGCTCACGGAGCCGCGCAAGGCCCGTGAACATCCTGCTCTTGATCGTACCGACGGGTTGTCCGAGTCTCTCTGCGAGCTCCGTCTGGCTGAAGCCGCCGTAGTAGGCCAGCTCGAGTGCTTCCGCGCTGCTGGTCCGGCAGCTGCTTCAGGGCCGACTGCACGCGCTCACGCTCGAAGCGGAGCCACGCATCGTCCTCCGCAGAGCCTGACGCGCTCCGGCTCGACGGTCTCGCTCGAGCGGCTCCGCACGCCGCCGGTCCTCGCGGCGCACGAGATCGACCGCGCGGCGGTGCACGAGCGTCAGCAACCAGGTGCTGGCCTTCCCGCGCTCCGGCATGAAGCGGTCGGCGTTGCGCCACGCGGCGAGGAAACCTTCCTGCACGGCGTCCTCCGCGAGCTTGTCGTCGCGGAGGATTGCGCAGAGCGAGCCCGTATGCCACCCGGCCGAACCGGTCGTAGAGCTCGGCGAGCGCCGACTCGTCCGAGCGCGCAAGCAGGGCGACGACTGCCTCGTCGGACAGGTGTGCAAAGGACCGAACCACCGGCCGGGCAGTTTCGCTCATCGAGCTCTCATTCGCACTGGGCGAGCTTCCGGTTCGGTCCGAACCGGTTGCGCCGGGCAGGCGAATCAGCGCCGACATGACGGCCAGAACCGCAAACCCGACAGGCCGTCTGAAAGGAGCATGGAGGACGATGCGAAAGCTGGCAGTCCTACTCCTGGCGGCCGCAGCTCTGGCAGCGCTTGTCGCAGCGCTGACGTCGCGGGGCGGAAGCCCGGCGACAGCCCAGGCCTCGAGTCACCGGGAGGCACCGTTGATCTCGGAGGATCCCTCCGCGGACAACACGGACACATATGCGTTCCGGAGCCCGGATGCACCGGACACCGTGACGATCATCTCGAACTACATCCCCGGCGAGGATCCTGCCGCGGGTCCGAACTGGTACACGTTCTCGCCTTCGGCGCGCTACGTCGATCTACGCCGACAAGAACGGCGACGGCAAGCCGGACATCACGTGGCGCTTCCGCTTCAAGAACCGCGCGCCCGTGCGCCTTCCTGCAGAACACGCAGCAGGCGTACACCGTCACGCGGCGTCGACGGGAAATCGTCCCGTGTTGTCGGTAGCGGGCTGCTGACCCCGCCCGACAACATCGGGCCGCGGTCGACACCGGGCTACCACGCGCTCGCGATGGCGGGGATCCACGACCTCAACGACGGCTCGAAGGTCTTCGCGGGTCAACGCGACGACGGCTTCTTCGGCGACATCGGCGCGGCGTTCGACCTCGTTGCCATTCGCAGCGGCACAGGTGCCAGCGGCGGCGGCAAGGACTTCTTCGCCGGCTACGCGGTGCACGCTGTCTCGTTGCAGGTGCCGCTGTCCCAGCTCGACAACGGCGGCAATCACGTCGTCGGGGTCTGGTCGGCCAGCGAGCGGCCCGTCACGAAGGTGACGCTCGCGAAGAGGCGCGGCCGCAAGTTCCTGCAGACAGACGACTGGGTGGCAGCAGGTCTCGCGCCTCGGCAAGCCGCTCATCAACGAGCTGCTCATCCCGACACGAGCTCAAGGACAAGTGGAACGCGAGCGACGCCGGACAAGGACAAGCAGTTCGAGCAGTACTACTCGAGCCCGATCCTCGCCAAGCTGCTCAACCAGCTGTATCCGCAGTTCGGTCCGTTCACGGAGAACGAACCGCACCGACCTCGTCTCGGTGTTGCTCACCGGGCTGAAGGAGCCGAACCTCAACTTCACCGGCACGACGCTCGCCGACGAGATCCGGCTCAACCTCGCGATCGCGCCGACGGCCGCCGTCGGGCATGGCAACCGCCTCGGTGTGCTCGGCGGCGACCTCGCCGGCTGGCCCAACGGCCGGCGGCTCGAGGACGACGTGATCGACATCGCCGAGCGCGCTGTCGGCGGCGTCCTGATCGGACACAGCCTGCCGCTCGGCGACGGCGTCGACGCGAAACGACGTCCCTACCTGGCGACATTCCCGTACCAGGCCGATCCGTTCAGCGGGTACGAGAACACGAAGGGCCAGCAGAAGCCCTGATGGCGGCCCGGCGGCTCATCGTCGGAGGAGTGGCGGCGGCCTTGACGGCCGCCGCCCTCCTGCTGGGCGGCGTGCTGGCGGACCGGTCGGCGCCGACGGCCTCCAGTGCCGTGCCGCTGGCGTCGGGGATCGTCGGCGAGAGCGACGCTGCGCTGCTCCCGCGACTGCAGCAGCAGGTTCGCGAGAACCCGACCGACGTCGTCGGTCTGGGACTCCTCGGCCTCGCCTACCAGCAGCGTGCCCGCGAGACCGGCGATCCCGCGTACTACGGCGAAGTCCGGTGGTGTGCTTCGCCGCGCTCTTCGGATCAGCCTGAGGATCTCATTGCCACGAGCGCACTCGGCTCGCTGGCGCTTTCACGTCACCGCTTCCGGGAGGCGCTTGTGCTCGGTCGCCGCGCAGTCTCGATCTCGCCGTCCACGGCACGCGGCTGGCGTCGATCGGCGACGCGCTCGTCGAGCTCGGTCGCTATGACGAGGCGTTCGCGGCGTTCAACAGGATGGTGTCCATGAAGCCGAGCCTGCGCGTCCTACGCGCGTGTGCTCGTATGCGCGCGAGCTGATGGGCGACGTTCCGCGGTGCGGCGGACGCCATGCGCCTCGCGAGTCGACGCCGCCGTCGGTCAGCCGGAGGCGCTCGCGTGGTCGCAGACGCAGCTCGGCAAGCTCTTCTGGTCGCACGGCCGCGTTGCGCGTCTGCGGAGCAGGCACTATCGCATCGCGCTCGCGGTACGACCTGGCTATGTCTACGCGCTCGACGCACTCGCACAGGTCGAGGCGGCGCAGGGCCGGCTGCGGCGGGCCGTCGCGCTCGAGCGGCGCGCCACCGAGACGATTCCACTGCCGCAGTTCGTGGCGACCCTCGGCGATCTCGAGCGAGCTCAGCGGACGACGACGCAGCAGCGGCGCGCCAGTACGCCCTGATCGGGGCGATCCAGCAGCTGCTGCGCGCGAACGGAGTCAAGACCGATCTCGAGGCCGCGCTGTTCGACGTCGATCATGCGGTGCGCCTTCCTCACGCACTCGCACTGGCCCGCGGCCGCTGACGCGTCGAGCGGCCGTCGATCGACGGTGACGACGTGCTGCGTGGGCGCTTGCGCGCAACGGCCGCTGCGCGGAGGCGTTGCGCCATTCGAACCGTGCGCTTCGCCTCGGCACGCTCGATGCCGGCAAGTTCTTCCACCGCGGGATGATCGAACGCTGTCTCGGCAATCGAGGCGCGCGGCGACTGCGGTGGTTCCGCAGAGCGTTTGCACTGAACCCGCACTTCTCCGTTCTGTGGGCGCCGGTCGCTGAGCGAGGTACGCGGCGTGAGGCGCCTCGTTCTCGTGCCGTGGCGCTCGCCGCACTCGTCGCTGCCCGTGGCCGCGTCCGCTCATCCGCTCGGCAACTTCACCGTCAACCGCTTCAGCAGGATCGAGGTCGCCGGGCCGCGCGTCTACGTGCACTACGTCCTGGACCTCGCCGAGATCCCGACCTTCCAGGCCGGCAAGATCGACGCGCAGGAGCTATGCGCGTCGCATCGCGCGCGGCGCTCAACTGACGGTGAATGGGCGCCGCGCGCAATTGGTTCCGGTCGAGACCGCGCTCCGCGCATCCGGCGGGCGCCGGCGGGCTTGAAGACGACGCGCTTCGAGAGTCGTCCTGCAGGGCCCGAAGCTCGACGGGCGCGAGCGAGGTCGACCTACCGCGACGACGAACTACGCCGGCTCGGATCGGCTGGAAGGAGATCCTCGTCGGCAACGCGCCGAGCTCGAGCCGACGAGCTGCGCGCGTATCCCGAGCTGACCTGCTCTCGAGCCCGCTCGCAGTCACCGCCGTCCGAACCAGACTCGTGCCAGGGACAGTCCCGGCACGCGTCCGCACGTGACGCAGCGGGACCGGCCCTGCAGGCCTCGACCGCGTCGCCGACTCGCGGCTTCGCCGCGCTCGTCGGGCGTGATCAGCTCGGCGTCTGGGTCATCCTCGCCTCGCTCGGGGCGGCCCTGTTCTGGGGCATGGCGCACGCGCTTTCGCCGGGACACGGCAAGACGATCGTCACGGCCTACCTCGTCGGGCAGCGCGGTACGCCGCGTCACGCGGCCTCGCTCGGCCTGATCGTGACCGTGACGCACACGATCGGCGTCTTCGCGCTCGGCCTCGTCACCCTGCTGCTCTCGCGGCTTCATCGTTCCCGACCAGCTGTACCCCTGGCTCAACCTCGTCTCCGGGCTGCTCGTCGTCGCGATCGGCGCTCGGTTCTGAGGGCACGCTGGCTGCACAGGCGCGCACGCGCGCGCACGATCACCACCATCATCACCACGGCCACGGGGAAGACCTCAGCCTCCGTTCCCCTCTTCGCCGTCGGCGTCTCCGGAGGACTGCTCCCATGCCCCTCCGCACTCGTCGTCTGCTGCCGCGATCTCCTTGCACCGGTTGGCGTTCGGCCTGCTGCCGATCGTCGCCTTCAGCGCCGGGCTCGCATTGACGATCACCGGAATCGGGCTCGCCGCCGTGCTTGCCCGCGGAGTCTTCAAGGGCACTCAGCTTCGAAGGTCGAGCCATCTCACTCCTGCCGGCCGCAGCGCGCTCGTCATCCTCGGCCGCCGGGCTCGCATGACCATTCCACTCTCTGCCCGGTGTGAGGTAGCCCTCCCGGCTTCGGTGCGATACGCTGAGGGCCTCGATGCCGATCGCCGCGCCCTACGGCTCCTGGTCGCCTCCGATCACGACCGACCTCGTCGCAAGCGAGGGCGGCGTTTCGCTTCGGCTACCTCGACATCGACGAGCACGGGGTCTACTGGACCGAAAGCCGCCCGCAGGAGAGCGGCCGGAGCGCCCTCGTGTTCCGCCCGCACGGCGGCGAGCCCGTCGACGTCGTCCCGCCGGATTTCAACGTGCGGACGCGCGTTCACGAGTACGGCGGCGGGGCCTGGTTCCGCCACGGCCGGCGTCGTGTTCTGCTCGAGCTGACGACAGCCGCCTCTACCGGATCGACGAGCCCGGCGCCGAGCCGCAGCCGATCACGCCCGAGCCACCCGAGCCGCACGCGTTCCGCTACGCCGGACGGCCGCGTCTTCGCCGACGGCCGCGCTGATCGTCTGCGTCCGCGAGACCCACGGAGCAGGGCGAGCCGGTGAACGAGCTGGTCGTCCTCCCGACCGACGGATCCGCCGAGCCACGCGTGATCGCGAGCGGCCGCGACTTCTACGCCGCTCCACGGCCGAGCCCCAGACGGAACCGCTTCTGGCCTGGCTGGCCTGGGATCACCCGCACATGCCCTTCGAAGGCACCGATCTGTGTGTCGGGCGAGCTGGCCGGCGACGGCGCGATGTCGAACGGCCGTCGCGTCGCGGGCTCGGAGCAGGAGTCGATCTTCCAGCCGGAATGGGGCCCGGACGGCTGCTCTACTTCGTCTCCGATCGCACCGGCTGGTCGAACCTGTACGTGGAGCGCGACGGCGAGAGTCACGCGCTCACGAGCGAGGAGGCGGAGCTCGGCTACCCGCAGTGGGTCTTCGATCTCTCGCGCTACGCCTTCCTCGGCGACGATCGGATCGCCTGCATCTTCACGCGATCCGCGGTCGACGGGCTCGAGATTCTCGATCTCGGAGAGCGGAAAGCTCGACGAGCCTCGACCTTCCGTTCTCGAGCTACTCGCTCACCGGCGCTCCGCAGTCACGGGACGCGCGTCGTCTTCGCCGCAGCCTCGCCCGACCGCAGCCCTCGGCCGTGATCGAGCTCGACACTCGAATCCGGCGAGAGGCAGGTTCTTCGCCGTTCGACCGAGATGGAGCTGGACGAGCGGTACATCTCGGTCGCGCAGGCGGTCGAGTTCCCCGGGACCGGCGGACAGACGTCGCACGGTTTCTACTACGCGCCGACTGAATCCGACGTACGAGCGGTCCCAAGGGCGAGCTGCCGCCGCTGGTCGTCTTGGTCCACGGCGGTCCGACGGCGCACGTGACGCACGGCGCTCGACCTGTAGATCCAGCTCTTCACGAGTCGCGGGATCGCGGTCGTCGACCTGAACTACGGCGGAAGCACCGGGCTACGGCCGCGAGTATCGCGACCGGCTCCGCGGAACGTGGGCGTGGTCGATGTCGAGGACAGCGCAGCGGCCGTGCGCTACCTCGCCGAGCGCGGAGACGTCGACCCCGCACGGGTCCAGATCACCGGCGGCAGTGCCGGGGATACACGACCCTGATGGCGCTTGCGGTGCGCGACGAGTTCGCCTCAGGGCGTTCCTACTTCGGCGTCGCCGACCTGGTGACGTTTCACGCGGAGACGCACAAGTTCGAGTCGCACTACGACGACTACCTCGTCGGGCCGTGGCCGGAGGCGATGCGACCTTTACCGCGAACGATCGCCCGTCACGCATGCCGACTCGATCTCGGACCCGCTGCTGCTGCTTGCAAGGGCTCGACGACAAGGTCGTTCCGCCTTCGCAGTCGGAGATCATCGTCGAGGCGCTGAAACGGCGTGGCGTCCCGTACGCGTACATCGCGTTCGCAGGCGAAGGCCACGGCTTCCGCAAGGCCGGAGAACATCAAGCGAGCAGCCGATGCTCACCTTTCGTTCCTCGGTCAGGTCATCGGGCTTCGAGACCGGCCGACGAGATCGAGCCGATCGAGATCGAGAAACCTGACGCGGTTCCGGCAGTAGGTTCGCGCCGTGAGCGTCGCCGAACTGACGCGCCACGCGGTCGCACGTCCTGCCCGAAGGGGAGCTCGAGCGCGAAGCTGAAGCTCGGCCGGCCGCTCCGCGTGAAGCTCGGCATCGATCCCACCGCGCCCGACATTCATCTCGGCTTTGCGTACGTGCTCGACCGTCTCGCGGAGTTCCAGCGCGAAGGGCACACGGTCGTGCTCATCGTCGGCGACTACACCGCCCGCATCGGCGATCCGTCCGGTCGCTCCGACGAGCGCCCGTGCTGCCCGGCGAAGTGCCTGGATGCGAACGCGAAGGAGTTCGCAGAGCAGGCGTTCCGAGTGCTCGACCGCAGAACGGACGGAGATCCGCTTCAACGGGGAATGGCTCGGCAAGCTTTCGTACGCGGAGGTCGTTCGGCTCGCGCGAACGATCACCGTCGCACGCATCCTCGAGCGTGACGACTTCGCGCAGCGGTTCGCCGCGCACGAGCCGATCTCGATCTCCGAGCTGCTCTATCCGCTGATGCAGGCCTACGACTCCGTCGCCATCGAGGCCGACATCGAGATCGGCGGCACCGACCAGCTGCTACAACCTGCTCGCCGGCCGCGACGTGATGCAGGACTACGGCGCTCGACCCGCAGCTCGTCATGACGTATCCGCTTGCTCGTCGGCGCTCGACGGCGAGGACAAGATGTCGAAGTCACGCGGACAACTACATCGGGATCAACGACCCGCCCGACGAGATGTTCGGGAAAACGATGTCGATTCCGGACAAGGCCTTCGCCGCAGTGGTGGAAGACACTTTGAGCTCAAGCTCGAAGGAGAAAGCTTGCCGGCTTGCCGGGCAAACAATTCTTCACGGAGAGCCTTGATCCTGGCTCAGGACGAACGCTGGCGGCGCGCTTAACACATGCAAGTCGAGCGAGAACCAGTCCTTCGGGACTGGGGACAGCGGCGAACGGGTGAGTAACACGTGGGTAATCTGCCCTCGATTCTGGGATAGCCCGGGGAAACCCGGATTAATACCGGATAGCCTCTCGAGCTTTCGGGCTCGTGAGAAAAGGTAGCTTCGGCCTCCGATCGAGGATGAGCCCGCGGCGGATTAGCTTGTTGGTGGGGTAATGGCCCACCAAGGCGACGATCCGTAGCTGGTCTGAGAGGACGATCAGCCACACTGGGACTGAGACACGGCCCAGACTCCTACGGGAGGCAGCAGTGGGGAATCTTGCGCAATGGGCGAAAGCCTGACGCAGCGACGCCGCGTGGGGAAGAAGGCCTTCGGGTTGTAAACCTCTTTCAGGAGGGACGAAGCCACTCGGGTTAATAGCCCAGAGGGTGACGGTACCTGCAGAAGAAGCCCCGGCTAACTACGTGCCAGCAGCCGCGGTAATACGTAGGGGCAAGCGTTGTCCGGATTTATTGGGCGTAAAGAGCGTGTAGGCGGCCAGACAGGTCCGTTGTGAAAACTAGAGGCTCAACCTCTAGACGTCGATGGAAACCGTCTGGCTAGAGTCCGGAAGAGGAGAATGGAATTCCTGGTGTAGCGGTGAAATGCGCAGATATCAGGAAGAACACCCGTGGCGAAGGCGGTTCTCTGGTACGGTACTGACGCTGAGACGCGAAAGCGTGGGGAGCGAACAGGATTAGATACCCTGGTAGTCCACGCCGTAAACGATGGGTGCTAGGTGTGGGGGTGTCGACTCCCTCCGTGCCGAAGCTAACGCATTAAGCACCCCGCCTGGGGAGTACGGCCGCAAGGCTAAAACTCAAAGGAATTGACGGGGGCCCGCACAAGCAGCGGAGCATGTGGTTTAATTCGACGCAACGCGAAGAACCTTACCAAGGCTTGACATGCATCGAGAAAGCCGTAGAAATACGGTCCTCCTTCGGGACTCGATGCACAGGTGGTGCATGGCTGTCGTCAGCTCGTGTCGTGAGATGTTGGGTTAAGTCCCGCAACGAGCGCAACCCCTGTCCTATGTTGCCAGCGAGTTATGTCGGGGACTCATAGGAGACTGCCGGTGACAAATCGGAGGAAGGTGGGGATGACGTCAAGTCATCATGCCCCTTATGTCTTGGGCTACACACGTGCTACATTGGCCGGTACAAAGGGCTGCGATGCCGCGAGGCGGAGCGAATCCCAAAAGCCGGTCCCGGTTCGGATTGGAGGCTGAAACTCGCCTCCATGAAGGCGGAGTTGCTAGTAATCGCGAATCAGCAACGTCGCGGTGAATACGTTCCCGGGCCTTGTACACACCGCCCGTCACACCACGAAAGTTGGCAATACCCGAAGCCGGTGGGCTAACCCTTTAGGGGAGGCAGCCGTCGAAGGTAGGGTTGATGATTGGGGTGAAGTCGTAACAAGGTAGCCGTAGCGGAAGCTGCGGCTGGATCACCTCCTTTCTAGGGATACCGGAGCACTTACTCCGGTAGGCGCTGAGCTCGTTGATGTCGATCTCTCTCAGAGATCTTCGTCCGATGCACTCGGTTCGCCTAGAAATCACGTCGACCTCGACGTATGCAGTCCGTACGCTGTTGAGTTTTGAGAGACCGTGCCACTGCCGGCTGACGGTGGTGCGGTGTTTCGCGTAGGCGGGCCGCCGGCCTGCGTGCACCTTGAAAACTCCATAGCGACAACACAACGTGTTCTTACTGATCAAGAGAACAAGAGCACACGGTGGATGCCTTGGCGCCAAGAGCCGATGAAGGACGTGGGCGGCTGCGATAAGCCCGGGGAGATGCTGACCAATCGCTGATCCCGGGATTTCCGAATGGGGAAACCTACGCGTGGTAATGCGCGCGTGTTCCCGCCTGAATACATAGGGCGGGTAATGGCAAGCTGGGGAACTGAAACATCTTAGTACCCAGAGGAAAGGAAAGAAACCTCGATTCCCTGAGTAGTGGCGAGCGAAAAGGGAAGAGCCCAAACCCGGACGATGTGATAGACGGCAGTCGTTGTCGTTCGGGGGTTGTAGGGCCTGTCTTGATCCGCCTGCCGGCGGGTCGGCGAGTTACAAAGTTGTGCGTTAGTCGAAGTGAATGGAAATTCACACCGCAGAGGGTAATGGTCCCGTAGACGAAAAGCGCATAGCCTCGCTTGACAGGTACCTGAGTACGGCCGGGCACGGGAAACCCGGTCGGAACCCGCGGGGACCACCCCGCAAGGCTAAGTACTCCTTGGCGACCGATAGTGAACTAGTACCGTGAGGGAAAGGTGAAAAGCACCCCGGAAGGGGAGTGAAATAGTACCTGAAACCGTGTGCTTACAAGCGGTCGGAGCAGGCTTAGTCCTGTCACGGCGTGCTTTTGCATAACGAGCCAGCGAGTTACTCTTCACACGGCAAGGTTAAGGAAACGGAGCCGTAGCGAAAGCGAGTCTGAATAGGGCGATTCAGTCGTTGGAGGTAGACCCGAAACTGAGTGATCTACCCATGGGCAGGTTGAAGCGGGGTAAGACCCCGTGAAGGACCGAACCGACCTCGGTTGAAAACGGGGCGGATGACCTGTGGGTCGGAGTGAAAGGCTAATCAAACTCAGAGATATCTGGTTCTCCCCGAAATATATTTAGGTATAGCGTCACGTGTTCAATACCGGTTGTAGAGCACTGTTTGGTCTAGGGGGCCTACCAGCTTACCGAAATCAGGCAAACTCCGAATGCCGGTATTCCAGAGCGTGGCAGTCAGACTGCGGGGATAAGCTTCGTGGTCGAAAGGAAACAGCCCGGACCGTCGGCTAAGGCCCCTAATTCCATGCTAAGTGGGAAACGATGTCCGATTGCACGAGACAACCAGGATGTTGGCTTAGAAGCAGCCACCATTTAAAGAGTGCGTAACAGCTCACTGGTCAAGTGGTCGGGCGCGGACAATGTAACGGGGCTCAAGCATGGAGCCGAAGCCACGGACTTCATGGGTCAAACCATGGAGTGGTAGGGGAGCGTTCCCACATGCCAGCGAAGCGGCGGCGTAAGCCAGCCGTGGAGGCATGGGAAGTGAGAATGCTGGCATGAGTAACGAAAGAGGAGTGAGAAACTCCTCCACCGAATGCCTAAGGGTTCCTGAGTAAAGCTAATCTGCTCAGGGTTAGTCGGGACCTAAGCCGAGGCCGAAAGGCGTAGGCGATGGACAACAGGTTGATATTCCTGTACCACGTCCCCACCGCTATCACCAATGGCGGGACGGGGTAGGCTACGGGAATCCCAGGCGATGGTCGTCCTGGGGTAACCGCGTAGGGCGGGTGATAGGAAATCCGTCACCCATTCAAGCCTGAGACGGGATGCCGAGCCCAGCGATGGGCGAAGTTCCTGAAGCCATGCCTCCTAGAAAAGCGTCTAGGGAGGTGGGACGTGCCCGTACCAAAACCGACACAGGTAGGCAGGTAGAGAATACCAAGGTGATCGGAAGAACCCTCGTTAAGGAACTCGGCAAAATGGTCCCGTAACTTCGGGAGAAGGGACGCCCCAGTAGGAGTGACGCGGATTTACTCCGTCGAGCCTGAGGGGGCCGCAGTGAAACGGCCCAAGCGACTGTTTACCAAAAACACAGGTCTCTGCGAAGTCGTAAGACGACGTATAGGGGCTGACGCCTGCCCGGTGCCGGAAGGTCACGAGGAGAGGTTAGCCTTCGGGCGAAGCTTTGAATCCAAGCCCCGGTAAACGGCGGCGGTAACTATAACCGTCCTAAGGTAGCGAAATTCCTTGTCGGGTAAGTTCCGACCTGCACGAATGGCGTAACGACTTGGGCGCTGTCTCAACGAGGGATCCGGTGAAATTGTAGTCTCGGTGAAGATGCCGAGTACCCGTGGTTGGACGGAAAGACCCCGTGAACCTTTACTGCAGCTTTGACGTTGAAGTTTGGTGTACGTTGTCCAGGATAGGTGGGAGACTTTGAAGCGGGGACGCCAGCTCTCGTGGAGTCACCCTTGGGATACCACCCTTCGTATTCTGGGCTTCTAACCCGATGCCGTGATCCGGGTCGGGAACAGCGTGAGGTGGGCAGTTTGACTGGGGCGGTCGCCTCCTAAAATGTAACGGAGGCGCGCAAAGGTTCCCTCAGCACGGTTGGAAATCGTGCGTAGAGCGTAAAGGCATAAGGGAGCTTGACTGCGAGACTGACAAGTCGAGCAGGGACGAAAGTCGGCCTTAGTGATCCGGCGGTTAAGAGTGGAATTGCCGTCGCTCAACGGATAAAAGGTACTCCGGGGATAACAGGCTTATCCTTCCCAAGAGTCCACATCGACGGGAGGGTTTGGCACCTCGATGTCGGCTCGTCGCATCCTGGGGCTGAAGCAGGTCCCAAGGGTTGGGCTGTTCGCCCATTAAAGCGGTACGCGAGCTGGGTTCAGAACGTCGTGAGACAGTTCGGTCCCTATCCACCATGGGCGCTGGAAGTTTGAGAGGAGTCGTCTCTAGTACGAGAGGACCGAGACGAACAGACCGCTGGTGTATCAGTTGTCCTGCCAAGGGCACTGCTGATTAGCCACGTCTGGATGGGATAACCGCTGAAAGCATCTAAGCGGGAAGCCCACCTCGAGATGAGACTTCCCATCCCCTCGAGGGAGTAAGGGCCGTGGAAGACCACCACGTTGATAGGCCGGCGGTGCACGCGCAGCAATGCGTTCAGCTGACCGGTACTAATTGCCCGAGGTCTTGATTTAGAACACTTCGTGGAGTCGCTATGGAGTTTTGAGGGTGCGGCGCGGTGCCGGCTCCAGTAGACCGGTGCCGCTGCGGACCTTCGACAATTTCGGCGGTCATAGCGTCGGGGGTACACCTCTTCCCATTCCGAACAGAGAAGTTAAGCCCGACAGCGCCGATGGTACTCGGGGCGCAAGCCCCCGGGAGAGTAGGACGCCGCCGAATTACTTCAGGAGGGCCGCGAGAGCGGCCCTCCTTCCATTTCCCCTTAGAATTGGTATTCCATGGTGATTCGCCCGCCGGACCCCCACTGGAGGACGAGCTCGTGCATCTGCGCCCGTGGATCGACGCGGATGTCCCCGCGATCGTGGCGGCCTGTAACGACCCCGAGATCGTCCGTTGGACAACGGTTCCGACGCCGTATTCTCCGGAGGACGCTCGCGCCTGGCTCGCGCGCTGCGGGGACGGCATGGACGGAGGGAGCGGCGCCGCTGGCGGTGATCGAGCGGTCGTCGGGAGAGCTCGCCGCGGCGATCACCCTTTGGCTGCACGGCAGAGGTCGGTGAGCTCGGCTACTGGGCCGCGCCGTCGTTTCCGCGGTCGTGGCTACGTGCCGCGCGCCGTGCAACGCTGCTTTGTGCCTGGGGCTTCGACGAGCTCGACCTGCCGCGAATGCAGCTCGGGACGTTCCCCGGCAACGTCGCTTCCGAGCGTGTGGCGGAGAAGAGCGGCTTCGCGCGCGAAGGCGTCCTTCGCTCCTGGCTCGAGCAGCGCGGCGAGCGCCGGGACGTGACGATGTGGTCGCGCCTACCCGGCGATCCTGGGCGTAGCGCAGGCGATCCGGCGCTCGAGCGGCGGGTGGGTGACGAAGAGTGCGGCCAAGCCCTCCTCGGCGAACGGATTGACGGTGTAGAGCGGCTCGGTCGCCGGGCTCGCCTCGAAGGAGACCAGATCGCTTGCGTGGTCGAGGCGCAGGAGGGCGTCGGCCAGCCCTTCGCCCGGAGCCGCAGATCCCTGCCGCCACCCGGTCCGCCGCCAGCTCCCGCTTGGGGAAAGGAGAAGGTGGACGAACGCTGCCGCGATCGGGCCGAGGACGGCAAGCAGCGCTCGCTCGAGCCAGCCGCCGAGCCGGGACATCTCGACGAGCACGACCGCGAGCAGCACGGCCGAGGTCTGACGAGTACGTCGCGGCTCCGCACGTGCGCCAGCTCGTGCGCGAGCACGCCCTCGGAGCTCAGCCGGGCCTCATCGCCCCGGAGCAGTCCGGTGGAGACCGCGAGCGCCGAGCCTTGCGGCCCTCGTCCGGCCGAGAGCGCGCGCGGGAAGCCGTCCTGGATCAGGTAGAGCTTCGGCGGCCTGATTCCCAGCTTAGCCGAGAGCGCGTCCACGGTCGAGCGCAGGATCGGATCCTCGGCGAGCGCATACTCACGCGCTCCGAGCATTCCGAGGAGCGCACGGTCCGCGTACGCGTAGACGGCGAGACCCGCGAGGAGCGCGCAGAAGACGAACACCGAGGCCGTTCGATAGCCGCCCAGCACCCAGCCGGCGCCCCCGAACGCGGCCGCGATGATCAGCGCCAGCAGCCACACCTTCGCGAGGTTGCGGGCGGCGGCTAGCCGCATGCGTTATGCGTCGTCGTCGCCGAGGCCGTCGCGGTCGTCTTCGCCCAGGCCGCGGGGCGGCCAGTCGGGCTCCGGCGCATCGCAGCGGCTCGAGCAGTGGAGCGAGGCGACGTTCTGCAGCGGCACGAGGATGTGGCCGTTGAGCTCGATGTGGGGGACGTCCTCGATCGAGCAGTAGGCGGTGAGCACGCCTTCCTGGTACTCGCCGCCGAAGAGGCGCGACCTCGATCTGCTCGCCTTTGTACTTGTTGGTGTAGTCCTCCACGGGCCGCTCAGTCTATCTCCACGAATCCATCGTCCCGAACGGCCAGCTTGTAGACGGCGCAGTTCGCCCAGCGCTCGATGCGAACGCCGAGCGCGTGGTGCCAGAAGCGAGTTCAGGGCGCCGCCGTGGGAGACGACCAGCACCTGCTCGCCCGGGTGCGCGGCTGCGATCGAGCTCACCGCTGCCAGGACGCGCTCGCGTACCTCCTCGTCGGTCTCGCCGTCATGGTGCTGCTCCGGCCGCTCGTCGATGTCCTCGCGCGTGAGCCCCTCCCAGCGAGCCGAACGAGCGCTCGCGCAGCCTCGAGTCGAGCTGCGCTCGAGTCCGTGGCTCGCGGCAACGGCCTCCGCGGTCGCCCGCGCGCGGCTGAGGTCGCTTGCGTAGATCGCGTCGAGCTCCACGTGCTCCAGCTCCTGGGCCAGCGAGTGCGCCTGCTTGCGCCCGAGCTCGTTCAGCTCGATGTCGGACGAGCCCTGAATCCGGAACTCACGGTTCCAGTCGGTCTCGCCGTGTCGCGCCAGGAGGAGTGTGGTCATGCATCTAAGCTAGCCGCCGGTGGACCTCAGACTGAACGGGAAGGCGTGCATCGTCACCGGCTCGACCGGCGGGATCGGCCTCGAGACGGCGAAGCTGCTCGTGGCGGAGGGCGCGCGGGTCGTGACCTCGGGCCGGAGCGAAGCGCCCGCGATCGGCGAGGCGCTTGCATGTCCGCGCCGACCTGTCGGAGGCCGGACGCGCCGGCGCGCGTCGTCGAGGCCGCGGTCGCCGAGCTCGGCAGGCCTCGACGTGCTCGTGAACAACGTCGGCTATGCCGTCCAGGCTCGCTTCGAGGAGTGTCCGGACGAGGAGTGGGACTCGATGTGGCAGCTGAACGTCATGAGCTATGTGCGCGCGATCCGCGCCGCGCTCCCGCATCTGCGCGCGCGCGAGGGGCGTGATCGTCAACGTCTCCTCGACCGCGGGCAAGCGGCCGTCGGCCGGGATGCCGCACTACTCGGTCACGAAGGCGGCCGTGCTCTCGCTCTCGCGGCTCGTCGCCGACCTCTACGCGAGCGACGGAATCCGCTGCAACGCAGTCACGCCCGGGCCTACCGCGACCGACGCGTGGCTCGGCGAGGAGGCCTCGCCGACCAGCAGGGCGGCAGCCGCGACGAGGTGCTCGCCGAAGGTCGGCGCCGGCCGGCCGCTCGGGCGGCTCGCCGAGCCGGAGGAGATCGCGTCGGTGATCGCGTTCCTCGCCTCCGAGCGGTCGTCGTACGTCACCGGCGCCGCCTGGTCCGCGGACGGTGGCACCGTCCCGATCATCCTCTGAAGGCGCGACGCGCCGGCTCGCGTACGCGTCGAAGCCGCCACTGTCCGCGCTCGAGACCGGTCGGGGACTGTCTCCGGACGGGTCTGGACAGGACGTGTCCGCGGGTAAATCTTCTGCAACGATTTCTCCACAGCTGCGCGGGCGACCGCCGAGCTCAACTGCGAGATCCGCCGAGCGGGATACCCTGAGCTCATGCCGGAGCTGGCCGGACGAGTTGCTGACGCCTTCGAGGCTCGCATCCGCGCGCAGGAGAGAGCGCACTGTCGCCGCTCGCCGTTCGCTCGTACGAGACGCGCGGACGCCTCCGCGGGAGGACAGAGTGCGGCATCCGGACGCCGTTCCAGCGCGACCGCGACCGGATCGTCCACTCGAAGCCGTTCCGGCGGCTGAAGGGCAAGACGCAGGTCTTCATCGACCCGGCCGGCGACCACTACCGCACGCGCATGACGCACACGCTCGAGACGACCGGGATCGCCCGCGTCGTCGCCCGGGCGCTGCGGCTGAACGAGGATCTGACCGAGGCGATCGGGCTCGGCCACGACATGGGCCACACGCCGTTCGGGCACGCCGGGCGAGGAGCGCGCTCGACGCCGTGCCTGCGCGAGCGCTTCGGCACCGGCTTCCGCCACAACGAGCAGTCGCTGCGGATCGCCGAGCAGCTGAACCTCACCGCTGAGGTGCGCGACGGGATCCTCACGCACACAGGCGAGCGCGAGCCCGAGACGCTCGAGGGCAAGATCGTCCGGATCGTCGACCGCGTCGCCTACATCAACCACGACATCGACGACGCGATCCGCTAGGGGCTGCTCACGCCGCGACGACCTGCCGCGCGACGAGATCGAGCTGCTCGGCGAGACCGGATCGAGCGCGGATCGACACGCTCGTGCACGACCTGATCGAGAGCTCCGAGCGCGCCGGCGACATCGTCCAGAGCGAGGAGGTCGGCGCGGCGATGCTCGCGCTCCGCGCAGTTCATGTTCGAGCGCGTCTACCTCGGGCCGAGCACGCGCGCAGCGAGCACGTGCGGGCGCACGACGATCGTCGGCGGATCTTCGACCACCTCGTCGAGCGCGGCGACTCGCCGGACGAGATCCGTCGAGTTCGTCTCCGGCATGACCGACCGCTTCGCGCTGTCAGTACGCCGAGCGGCTCTGATGGCCCGGATCAAGGAGACATCCGTCGAGAGAGGTCGTCGCCGCGGCCGACATGGTGGAGGTCGTCTCCGGCCGTACGTCGCTGCGAAAGGCCGGCGCCGCGCTACTCGGGCCGCTGCCCCTTCCACGAGGAGCGGACGCCGAGCGTTCTCCGTCAATCCGGCCGACAAGCTCGTACCACTGCTTCGGCTGCGGCAAGGGCGGCGACGTGATCACGTTCGTCCGCGAGACCGAGAACCTCGACTTCGCCGAGCGCGGTCGAGTGGCTGGCGGAGCGGTTCCGCGTCACCCTCGAGTACGAGGAGACCTCGCCGCAGCTCGAGGAGTCGCGCAAGCGCCGCGACCGGCTGCACGCCGTGCTCGACCAGGCGGCCGCGTTCTACGAGCGCCACCTCTGGGAGACGGCGGCCGGTGCGCCGGTGCGCGAGTACCTCGCGAGCCGCGGCCTCGGCGAGGCGGTCTGCCGCGAGTTCCGGCTCGGCCTCTCGCCGCGGGAGCGGCGCTCGCGCAGAAGGCACAGCGAGAAGGGTTCACGCGCGACGAGCTGCGCGCCGCCGGGCTCACCAACGCGCGTGGCTCCGACTACTTCCCGCCGCGCCTGATGTTCCCGCTCGCCGACGCGCGCGGCCGGATCGTCGGCTTCCAGGCGCGCAAGCTCCACGAGGACGACCCGCTGAAGGGCAAGTACGTCAACTCGCCCGAGGGCGAGCTCTTCCACAAGTCGGCGATCCTCTACGGGCTCGAACCTCGCCCGGACGGCGATCGCGAAGCAGGAGCGCGCCGTCGTCGTCGAGGGCAACACCGACGTGATCGCCCTGCGCCAGGCCGGGTTCGAGCCCGTCGTCGCGTCGATGGGGACCGCCCTGACCGAGCGGCAGCTGAAGGAGCTGCAGCGACTGACGCACCGGCATCTACCTCTGCTTCGACTCGGACGCGGCCGGCGAGGAGGCGACGCTGCGCGGGATGGAGCTCGCGACCACGCTCGGGCTTCGACGTCCGGGTCGTCGACGCTGCCGAAGGGACAGGATCCCGCCGACGCGCCCGGACGGCTTCGAGAAGCGGCTCGTCGGCGCCGAGAGCTACGTCGTCTACCGCGTCCGGCTCGAGCTCGATCGCACGCCGGACCGCCAGGAAGCATTCGTGCGGGCTCGCGAGATCCCTGCAGCGCAACGAGGACTCTCCGGAGTGGCAAGACGCGCTCCGCCTGCTCGCAGGGCGCCTCGACCTCCGAAGGAGACGCTGGCGGGACTGACACCGAAGAGGCGGCACACGGACACTGACGCAGGAGCTCTCGCCGAAGATGCTCGCGATCGCAGAACGACTTGAACGCGACGTGCTGGCGGCGTGCGTCGCCCACCCGACGCTCCTGCCGCTTCTGGCCGAGATCACCCCGGAGCACTTCGAGTCGGAGACTCACCGCCGGTTCCGCGACCAGCTGCTCAACGGAGGCGACGACGGTGACCTCGTCGGTCTGAAGGCGGAGCTCGACGCACGCGTCGCGCGCGAGGGAATCGACGAGCGAACCGGCCGGCAGCTGCTGCTCCGCCTCAGGGAGCGGCGCCTGCGGAAGGACGCCACGGAGGTAGATCCCGGACGCCAGCGCGAGGTCGCGGAGGCGATCGAGCGGTTCGCGCGGCGATCGAAGAGCCGTCCGTGGAACGCGCCTAGCGACGCTACAATCTGCGCTGCCTTCCCGCGTAGCTCAATTGGCAGAGCATCCGGCTGTTAACCGGAGGGTTGTTGGTTCGAGTCCAACCGCGGGAGCTCACCGTAGGACAGGCTTCGGGACACTCGCGTTCCAGGTCGAGCGTCTCGCTCGTTCCGATTTCGATGAAATTCGGCGACGGCGGCTTCTTCGCGGTGCCCGCCGAGGCGATGGGCGCTACCGAAACGACGAGCGCGACGATGGCGGCGAGGATGAGTGCGCGGATCATGATGGCCGTCGCTGCGCGAAGCTGTTCCTGCTCGACTCTGCTGTGTCTTCGTGGTCATGACTCCCTTTCGTTGATGTCCATGCTCCCTAGGACTCCGAAAGGGGCCGCGTATTCCCGCCTGGCGCCGGGTCGTCTCCTCGCCTCGGCGAGCTTCCGCCGGCAGTCTTCGATCGCCGCTTGGATCGCCTTCCGAAGGTCGTCGGACCGCGTTTCGAGCAGCACCGACCGTAGCTCGGCTATCCGCGCGGGAATGTCGACTGTCTCCTTCAGACCCCTGCCCTCGACCGGTAGATGCGCGGTCGAGGCGAAACCTGGCGCGAAGTCACCAAAACGCTTACATCCCGAAATATTGTCGATTTGTAAAGACTTGCAGGAGGCTGGAGGCCGGTCCCAAGATGGTCCGAATCCCGTGCGTCTGCGTACCTTGATTCTCGCTTTGATCGCCAGCGCCCTGGTTGGCGGCGCCGAGCGCGCTCGCCGCGCCTGATCCCGAGATCGCAAGCCTCCAGGTCGCGTTGCGCTCGAAGGGGATGTACTTCGGCAAGATCGACGGTGTCTCGGGGCCGATGACCGCCAAGGGGCTGCGCACGTTCCAGCGGCTGACGCGGACTCCCGGTCACCGGTGAGCTGGGCCCGCGCACGCGCCGGAGCTCGGTGCGCTCGGCCGGCCGCTCGCCGCCAGACGCGTGCTCGTGCAGGGCGCGTACGGGTGGGACGTCTCGGCGCTCCAGTTCCTGCTTGCGCGGGCGGGTCATCTCCGGCTGCTCGACGTCGACGGCCACTTCGGCGCGTCGACCAAGGCCGCGCTCGCCCGCTTCCAGAAGAGCCGGGGCCTTGCGGTGGACGGCGGTCGCCGGCCCCGCATCCCTGACGGCATTCGGCAGCGGTCGCCGTACGCCGGTGCTGACGCGAGCTACGACGACGCCGGTCGCGTACGTCGTCAAGCCAGGCGACACGCTCACCGAGATCGCGGTCGAAGCACAAGACGACCGTGCGCGCGCTCGCGAAGGTGAACGACCTGAAGTCGGTCAACCTCGTCGTCGAGGGCGCGAGGCTTCGTCTGCCCGCGGAGGTCGGGAGCGGTCCGACCGAAGAGCTCTCCCGCTCGACCGTGCGGGCGCACATCGACAAGTGGGCGAACCACTACGGCATCTCGGTCAGCCTGGCGCGCGCGCGCTCGCGTGGCAGGAGTCGGGCTTCCAGACGAACATCACCTCGTCGGTCGGGGCCTGGGGCCCGATGCAGGTGATTCCTGCCGACCTGGGCGTTCGTCGAGACCGTCATCCTCGGACACACGGTTCCCAAGACGGGGGAGGGCGGCGTCGAGGTCGGGATGGCCCTCCTGAACCACCTCCTCAAGCGCTTCAACGGCGATCAGCGGCTGGCGCTCGCCGCCTGGTACCAGGGTGAGAAGGCGGTGCGCGAGGTGGGGATCTACGACGATACGAAGGCGTTCGTCGCGAACGTGCTCGCCCTCGCCGGGCGCCCGCTCTAGACCGCCGCGATCGCGGCGTACGCGCGGGCGCGCGGCCGCGTCGACGTCCAGCGACCAGAGCGAATCGGGCCGGTCAGGGTCGCCGAAGATCTCGACGTCCCAGGGGCCTTGCCAGCCGGCATCACGCAGCACGCGCATCAGCTCCGCGGTGCGCGAGACGCCCTCGCCCGGCAGCGCGCGATCGCCGCGGCTCGCCCTCGAACCAGTTCGGCAACGTGCACGCCCGTGATCCGGTCGACGTTCTCGGCGAGGTGGCGTTCGATGTCCGGCGTATCCCAGAGATGCCAGAGGTCGACCATGATCCCGACGTCCGGGAGCCCGGCCTCGTCGAGGAGCTCGAGCGCCTCCGGGATCGACGTGACCAGCGTCAGCGCCGTCGCGCTCGGAGGCGTGGATCGGCTCGAGCCCGAGCCGGACGCCCGCCTCGTCGGCCGCCGCGGCGATCCGCTGCAGGCCGTCGATCGCCGAGGCGCCGGGCCTCCTCATCGCTCGCGGTCGCCGGCGGCCCGGTCAGGCAGAGGACGCAGTCCGGCTCGAAGAGGGCGAAGCGGCGCAGCGGACGCGCAGAGCGACGTCGATCGCGTGTTCTCGACGTCCTCCGGGCCTTCGATCACGGTGTTCGGGAGGATCGAGGGCACCGAGCGGCACGCAGTTCGTGACGCTCAGGCCGCTGGCGCGTACGGCCTCGAGGTTGGCCTCGTCGTCCGCACCGAGCTTCATCTCCCAGATCCCGATCCCGTCGAAGCCGGCGGCCGCATACGCGCGGAGGTCGTCGCGGAAGCTTGCGCGACGGAGTCGAGATCTCACTCAGCGAGAGCATCAGGCGCAGCGCCCGGGAGCTTCGCGAGCAGACGCCTTCGAAGCGGTGGACGTGTGAGGTGCTTGGCCACGATGTAGCCGGAGCCGGCGCCGAGGCCCGGGCCGGGATGGGTGCTCGCCCCGATGTGCCAGAGGCTCTCGACCGGTGTTCCGTGGCCGGGCGTGGCGGGTGTGGGGCGGAAGAGGAGGTTCTGGTCGAGGGCGCACGACCCGGCGTAGATGTCGCCGCCGACCCAGTTCGGGTTCGCGTCCTCCATGTCCGCGGGCGACATGACGACTCGACCGACGGTCGCGGACGTCGAGGTTCTCGATGTGACGGCCGATCCGCTCGACGATCCGGTCGGCGTACGCCTCGCGCAGCTCCTCCGTCCACGTGCCGTCGCCGACGTCGATCTCGCCGGCCGCGTCGCCCTTCGGCCGCGGCGGCAGCTCCTGCAGCTGGACCCAGATCACCCACGAGCCGTCCGGCGCGCGCGACGGATCCAGGGTCATCGGCTGGCCGAGCGCGATCGTGGACTCGGCCGGGAAGCAGGCCGCGGTCGGCCTCGTTGACGGCCCGCGAGACGCCGTCGAGGCCGGGGTGAGGTGCAGCAGCGGCGTGCGTGCGAGCCGCTCGTCGCCGCTTCCAGCGCGGCCGCTCGTTCATCGCGATGTGGATCTGCATCTCGCCGCGGCCGTAACGGAAGCGGCGCGCCGGCGTCGCGGACGTCGTTTCGGTGTCGCTCTCTCCGAGCAGCCGCCCGTAGCAGCTGCGTCGGCGTCACGCAGGCGAGCACGGCGCGGGACGCGGAGATCGACTCGCCGTCGGCAAGCCGGACTGCGGTCGCGCGACCTTCCGGAGACGAGGATCCGCTCGACGTCCGTCTCGGTCCGCAGCTCGCCGCCTGCGTTGCGAATGATCGTGGCCAGACCGTTCGACGAGCTTCGTGCCGCCGCCGCTTCGGCACCGGCATCCCTCCAAGCTGGAGCGCGCAGGCGATCACCTGCGTCATGAAGCCGGACACCGCCTGGTCGGGGCCGAGCCCGGTGTGCAACACCCACGGCGCCAGCAGGCCGCGGGTGCGCTCGTCGTCGAACGTCTCGGTCAGCCAGTCACGCGCCGACAGCAGCGTGTGCCCGGCGAACTCGACGAGGCCGCGGCGGCCGTAGTGCAGTAGGCCTTGCGGCCGAGCGAGAAGCCGGCACCCGACCAGAGCTCGGTCCCGAGCACGCCGAACGCGATGTCCGACGCCGCCCATGAACTCGTCGAACTGCTGCTGCCACGCGTCGCCGAGCTCGGCGACGTTCGCGGCGCCGTCGGTCGAGAGGAAGCGTGCTCGAGCCGTCCGGGAAGGCGCGCGGCGGTCGGCAGGTCCAGTGTTCAGATACTCGAGGCCGAGCGCGTCGAGATCCGGCTTCAGCTCGGCATAGGCCGGCGAGCCGACCCACAACGGGTGCCAGGAGGAGAAGACCTCGTGTGTGAACCCGGGCGCCGTGAGGCCGTCGACGGTCTTGATCGCGCCGCCCAGCCAGTCGTTTCGCTCGAGCACGCAGACGCGCCAACCCTCTTTCGCGAGCAAGGCACCGGCCGCGAGCGAGTTGACGCCGCTACCGACGAAGACCGCGTCGAATCCCGCCATGCGGGCGACTCTACTCGCTTGACATGTCACGGAGAAATCAGTGTTTAATCCCCTCGATGCTTCTCCGTGAAGTCGAGTATGCGCGGCCGGGATCGGTCGACGAGGCGATCCGGCTCCTGGCATCGAACGAAGGCGCTCGCGCACTCGCCGGCGGCCAGACGCTCGTGAACGTGATGAAGGCCCGTGCGGCATCTCCGGACGTGCTCATCGACCTGAACCGGCTCGACGATCTGCGCGCGATCAGCGTCAGCGGCGACACGCTCCAGCTCGGCGCGATGGCCACCGTACACGCAGATCATGGACTCCTCCGAGGTCGAGGTCTCGCGGCCCATCCTGGCCGAGGTAGCAGCGCAGATCGCGGACGTGCAGGTTCGGAACCGGGGCACGATCGGCGGCAACATCTGCTCGAACGACCCGACCAACCACCTGCCGCCGCTGCTCGTCGCGCGTCGGTGCGTCGATGACGATCCGGAGCGAGGCCGGCGAGCGCACCGTCCCGGCCGAGGAGTTCTTCCTCGGCGTCTACATGACCGTGGTCGGTGAAGGCGAGCTGCTCACGTCGGTGTCCGTTCCCGCGGCCGCGAACGCGGCAGGACGGATTCGCGTCGATGACGATCGGCCGCGACGGCACGTGCATCGCGAACGCGGCCGCGAGCCTCTGCAGGCGGCTCGGCGCGGATCGCGCTCGGCTGCGTCGATGCCGTCCCAGTCCTGCTGACGCCGGGCGGGACCGACGAGGCGAGCATTCGGAAGGCCGTCGCCGACGCAGGCGCTCGACCCGCCGTCGGACGTCCATGCGTCCGGCGGATTACCGGCGACAGCTGGCGGAGGTCTGCGCCGTGCGCGCCGTCGCCGCAGGCCGCGCGAGCGAGGAAGGTGAGCGTGGAAGAGCCGTCCATGAGCCGCACCGATCTCCGGTCGACGTCAACGGCGACGTCTACGAGCGCGAGGTGGACGCGCGGCGCCTGCTCGTCCACTTCATCCGCGACGACCTCGACCTGACCGGGACGCACGTCGGCTGCGACACCGGCAACTGCGGTGCCTGCACGGTCCACCTCGACGGTCAGGCCGTGAAGAGCTGCATGCTGCTCGCGGTCCAGGCCGACGGCGCGAAGATCGGCACTGTCGAGGGCTCGCGACCGGCGACGGCGAGCTCAGTCCGCTGCAGCAGTCGTTCTCCGCGCATCACGCGCTCCAGTGCGGCTACTGCACGCCCGGGATGCTGATGAGCGCGTCGTCGCTGCTCGCGCAGAACCCGCATCCGAGCGAGGAAGAGGCGCGGACCGCGATCCAGGGCAACATCTGCCGCTGCACCGGCTACGTGAACATCGTCGAGGCGATCGTGCGGCCGGGCGAAAGCATGAGCACGACCGAGACCGACGACCGCGCCGGTCGAGCTGCAGAAGGGCCACGTCGGGCAGTCGATCCCGCGCAAGGAAGACCGGCGGCTCGTCCAGGGCCAGGGAGTCTTCTTCGACGACGTCCGCCGGCACGGGATGGGCTACGTCCACTTCGTCCGCTCGCCGCACGCCCACGCGAAGATCGTCTCCGATCGACGTCTCGGCGGCGCTCGAGCTCGACGGCGTCTACGGGACGCTGACCGGCGACGAGGTCGCGATCCAGACCGACCCGTTCTTCGAGATGTCGACGCCGCCGGGCGCGAACATCAAGGACTACGCGCTCGCCGTCGGCAGGTGCGGTTCATGGGCGAGCCGGTCGCTGCGGTCTGCGCCAGGACGCGCGAGCTCGCGCGCGACGCCGCCGAGCTCGTCGAGGTCGAAGTACGAGCCGCTGCGACGTGCTCGTCGACGCGCGCGGAGGCGGTCAAGAACGAGACCGTGATGCACGACGAGGCCGGCTCGAACGTCGTCTGGAGCGGCGTCTTCGACTGGGGCGACTGGGAGGCGGCGAAGGCCGAGGCCGACCAGATCGTCAAGATCGACGAGCTCCACTTCCACCGCTTCAGCTCGACGCCGCTCGAGTGCTCGGGCGCGCTCGTCGAGTACGAGCGGGCGACCGGCCAGTGGACGCTGCACTGCAACCACCAGATGCCCGGCGTCGGCGCGATCTGGATGGCGCCGGCGCTCCGCACCGGGATCGACAAGCTGCGCTTCGTCACCCACGACATCGGCGGCGGCTTCGGCAACAAGATCTGCCTGCACCCCTACTACGTGACGCTCTGCCTGCTCGCGCGGAAGCTGAACCGGCCGGTCAACTGGACCGAGTGGCGCACCGACCAGCACACGGCGAACGCCCACGGCAACGAGCGCTGGTTCCACGACGTCGAGGTCGCGGTCAAGGACGACGGGACGATGCTCGGCTTCAACGTCAAGGCGCTCGACGACTGCGGCGCGTTCCCGCGCTACGAGCCGCTCGGCTGCATCATCTGGGCGCAGGTGACCGCCGGGCTGCTACGCCTGGCGCAACGTCCGCGTCGACTTCACGCAGGTGACGACGAACAAGGCGCCGGTCTCGCCGAACCGCGGCTACTCGCGGATGCAGCACCTCTGGCTGACCGAGCGGATCATCGACATCGTCGGCGCCGAGCTCGAGCCTCGACCCGGTCGAGATCCGGAAGCGCAACTACGTCAAGACCGAGCAGATGCCGTACGAGACGCCGAACGGCTGCGTCTACGACTCCGGCGACTACGCGCGCTGCCTCGACATCGCGCTCGACCTGATCGGCTACGACACGATCGAGGAGCGCGAGGCGGAGGCGCGCAGCGCGCGGAAAGCTGCTCGGGATCGGGATCGGCTCGACGCTCGACTCCGGCACGAACAACTTCGGCCAGTCGCGCTCCTGAACCCCGAGCTCCAGTTCTCCGGCAACAACGAGGCGGCGACGGTGAAGCTCGACATCTTCGGCGAGATCGTCGTCACGCTCGGCACCGTCCCGCAGGGGCAGGGCCACGAGACGACCGTCGTCGCAGGTCGTCGCGGACATCCTCGGCTGCTCGCCCGACCAGGTGCACGTGCGCCCGGGCCACGACACGTTCTTCAACTCGCACGCCGGCTTCTCGGGCACCTACGCGAGCCAGTTCGCGGTCACCGGCCTCGGCGCGGTCAAGGGCGCGGCCGACCTGCTGCAGCGCGGAGATGGTCCAGCTCGCGGCGCGCCGTGCTGCAGTGCGACGGCCGAGCAGATCGAGCTCGCGGACGGCTTCGCGCGGATCAGGACGGCCCGCCCGAGGCGGCGCTGCCGTTCATGGCGCTCGGCGCGATCGTGAACGCGAACAACGCCTTCCTGCCGCCCGACTTCAACCCGACGCTGAACCACCGCTTCGTCTACCGGCCGTACTTCGGGATGGTCGACACCGAGAAGAAGACCGGGCAAGCTGACGCTGACCTACGCGACGCAGATCCACGCCTGCGTGGTCGAGGTCGACCGGGAGACCGGCGTCGTCGAGATCGTCGACTACGCCGCCGTGGACGACTGCGGCATCGCGCATCCATCCGCAGATCGTCGAGGGCCAGGTGCACGGCGCGACCGCGCACGCGATCGGCGCCGCACTCTACGAGGACTTCGTCTACGACGAGGACGGACAGCTGCTGACCTCGAACTTCTACGACTACCACGTGCCGCACGCGCTCGACGTGCCGGCCGCTGAAGACCGGCGCGATCGAGTCGCCGTCACCCGTTCACGCCGCTCGGCTCGAAGGGGATGGGCGAGGGCGGCGGCGGCGGCATCCACTGCATCTGCTCGGCGATCCAGGACGCCCTGCGGCCGGCGGGCAGGCCGATCGTCTACGACAGCTGCAACCCCTCACCACCGCGTCTGGTCGATGCTGCAGGACCCGGAGTCGACGCGCGCGAACGTCTCGGTGGCGCCGCGCGTGAAGGTCGAGGGCGACGAAGGAGCTGTCGGCGCCCGCGCGACGTCGTCTGGGAGGTCGCTGAACGATCCGGCGCAGATGGCGAAGCTGATGCCGGGCGTCGAGGGCTTCGAGGTCAAGGACGACCGCAACTGGCAGGCGAAGGTCAAGATCCCGCTCGGTCTCGGCGGGCTGCGGATGACGATCGACTTCGACAAGGTCGAGGAGCGCGCGCCGGAGTTCGCGCAGCTGAACGCCAAGGGCAACGGCGTCGGCGCGATCATGAACATGCAGACCCAGTTCCACCTCTCCGAGGCGGGCACGGGGACCTCGATGCGCTGGGAGGCCGACGTCAAGATCGCCGGGCCGGTGGGCGCGATGGGCCAGCGCGTGCTGCAGCCGATCATCAACCAGCAGGTCGGCAACGTGCTCGGCGCGCTCGAGAAGCAGGTCGCGAGGCTGCCGACCGGGTCGGCGTCGAGCAGCAGAGCTGAGCCTAGCCGCTGTGGCGGTCCCGTTTCGCATCGGCGTGATGCAGCTCACGATGGAGCCGCTCGACGAGATGCTCGCGTCGGCGCGCGTCATGGACGAGGCCGGGATGGACACGATCTGGCTCGCCGAGGCGTACCCGTGGTGGCGGAAGCATCGGGATGGAGGCACGCTCGTCGACGGTCGTCTCGGCGCTGATGGCGCGGGAGACGGAGCGGCTGACGATCGGCTGGGGGATCATCTCGCCGTTCACGCGGCACCCGGTGCAGGTGGCGATGGACGCGCGGGTCGTGCAGGAGGCAGCCGGGCCGGGACGGTTCATCCTCGGCTTCCGGGACGTCGAAGATCTTCCTCAACAACGCGCAGATGCAGACGAAGAAGACGCTCGGGCCGATGCGCGACGCGGTCGACGATCGTGCGCGGCGTGCTCGGCGGCGACGCCGTTCGAGTACGAGGGCGACACGTGGAGCGCGTCGACGTGCCGGCGCTGTCGCGCGGAGGCGCACACGCCACGCGACGTGCCGCCGGTCTACGTCGCCGCGACGGCGCCGAAGATGACGGGCGCTCGCCGGCAGAGATCGCCGACGGGTGCCTGACGCCGTCGATCACGACGCCCGCCTTCGTCCGGCTACACGCGCGAGCAACGTCGGGCGGACATCGACATCGGCTGCACCGTCGTCGCGTCGATCGCACGAGGATCGCGACGAGGGCCGCGACGGCGCGCGCGAGATCGCCGGCATGTACCTCGCGAACAAGGTGCAGAACATCCAGGGCTCGGCGGACACGCTGCTCGACCTCGCCGGGATCGAGCATGGACGAGATCCGCCCGGTCGCCGAGGCGATGGAGCAGGGCGGACGGCTCGCGGCCGAAGGCGACAGGTGACCGACGCGATCCTCGACAAGTGCAAGCCGATCGCCGGCACGCCGGCCGACTGCATCGCGGCGATCGAGGAGTACCGCGACGCCGGCTGCACCCACGTCATGCTCGAGCTGTGGGGCGACCGACCGCCACGACGCAGATCCGGCTCTTCGGCGAGAAGGTGCTGCCCCATTCCGCGACTGA
>ERZ1370068.10819-contig-9484_pt1 | contig 48773 bp, 83 predicted proteins | sample MGYA00561227_ERZ1370068 | MGnify/ENA primary metagenome ERZ1370068 (study PRJEB38410, sample SAMEA6850437) | metagenome | study: Metagenomic assessment of the ecological functions of the soil: analysis of the soil microbiota associated with the... | reverse complement strand
TTTAATGTTGTTTGGGCCAGAGCGGGGACCGCCAGAGCTGAGCAGAGAACAAGCACCGCGATTCGACGCATCACTCGATCGTCCTCCTGTGGGTGAGTTTCCCTAGGTTCTATCTGCGCGGTGTTACAGTACTGTTACAAATTGGTGAATATCTCGCGAAACGCAGGGGTTTCATCGCAGCACCCGCAGACGCATCTGGCAAACTCCTGTGCGGAGATCGCTGAACCTTGTCCGACTCGAACGATCGCTTTGCGCCGGGGTGGCCGGGAATTCAGCCGCGTTGGACGTCGAGCGCCAAATCCGGTATCGGCACCGCGCTCAACCCGCATTCACGCGTCTGGTACACGGTGAGTCATGGAATTTTGAACGAAGTGTATTTCCCGCGCGTCGACCAGGCATGCACGCGCGATCTCGGCTTGATCATCACCGACGGCCACAGCTACTTCTCCGAAGAAAAGCGGCACTGCAGCTTCGAGAACGCTCCCATCGAACCCGGCATCCCGGTCTACCAGCTCCACCAATACGAGCCTGGACGGGCGTTACCGCAATCCACAAAGAAACCTTCAGCGATCCCGTACCGCAACGTGGTTCTGCAACGAATCAAATTCGAACCGCGGCAAGGCAAACTCGCGGACTATCGTTGCTACGCGCTGCTTGCGCCGCACATCGCGAATTGGGGTTTTGGGAATACCTGGCTGGACCGGCGACTACAAGGGCCACTCCTATGTTGTTTGCCCGCCGCGACCACGTCACGCTGGCATTCGCTTGCCTCGCATCCCTGGCTGGCCCGGTCCGTCGGACTTCGTCGGATACTCCGACGGCTGGCAGGATCTCTCGGAACATTTCCGGCTCACCTGGAACTACAACCGCGCGGAAAATGGCAACCTCGCGCTGACCGGAGAAGATCGATCTCGCCGCCTGCGACGGGGAGTTTGTGCTCGCGCTCTGGGCTTCGGACGCAACTGCTGGGAGGCCGGTGCAGCAGATCTTGTCTTCCCTGCTCGAAGACTGCCGACGAGATTCGCGATCACTTCGTGCGCCAGTGGCGCAACTGGCACGATGGACTGCTCGCCCTCGACCAACCCAAACGTGACTGCTGATCTCTACCGCACCAGCATGGCTGTACTGCGCACGCACGAATCTAAGGACTTTGTGGGCGGCATCATCGCCAGCCTCTCCATCACCATGGGGCTTTAACAAGGGTGCGACGAAGATCTTGGCGGCTATCACCTGGTGTTGGCCGCGCGATCTGGTGGAAACCGCAGGCGCGCTGGTCGCGGGCAAAGCCCCGGTCGACGCCCTGCGCGTGCTGCGCTACCTCGAGATCCACGCAGGAGGCTGACGGGCACTGGGCGCAGAACCTTTGGCTCGATGGGCGCCCCTTACTGGGGCGGCATCCAGATGGACGAAACCGCCTTCCCGATTCTGCTGCTGGACCTGCTGCGCCGCGAAGCTGGCGATTTGCTCGGCGACCTTCGCCGCTGGTGGCCCATGGTGCGCAACGCCGCCAGCTTCATCGTGCGCAACGGGCCCGTCACGCAACAGGATCAGCTGGGAAGAAGACGGCGGATATTCTCCGTTCACGCTCTCGGTTGAGATCGCAGCGCTGCTGGCCGCCGCCGACGCTGCCGACCTCGCTCGGCGAAACTGCGCCGGCGGAGTATCTCCGCGACACCGCAGACACGTGGAGCGACAACATCGAGCGCTGGACTTATACGATTGACGGCGATCTTGCGCGGCAGGTCGGTGTGGAAGGGCACTACGTCCGCATCGCACCCGACTCCGACGGCGCGGCTTCTGCCGCTGCAGGGCTTCGTGCCCATCAAGAATCGTCCGCCGGATCAGAGCTCCGTGCGCGCCAAGCGCCGTCATCAGTCCTGACTCGCTGGCCCTGGTGCGGTCTGACCGGCGCGCCACGATGATCCGCGGATTCTCAACACGATCAAAGTTATCGACGCGCTCCTCCGCGCCAAGTTGCCGCAAGGTCCGTGCTGGTACCGCTACAATGGCGACGGCTACGGCGAACACGATGACGGCAGCCCATTCGACGGCACCGGAGTCGGCCGCCCCTGGCCACTTCTGGCCGGAGAGCGCGCGCATTATGAAATTCTGCGCGGACGTCCCGAGTTTGCTGCTGGACGCTCTCCTGCGCGTGATGGAGGCCTCGACCGCGGGCGCCAGCCGCCTCATCCCCGAACAAGTGTGGATGGTCCTGACATCCCCGAACTCGAACTCTTCCGGGGAAAGCCCACGGGTTCCGCGTGCCCGCTGGTGTGGGCGCACTCCGAGCTACATCCAGCTGCGCCGCTGCTGCGCGACGGACGCGTGTTCGATCAGCCGCCACAGACCGTGCAACGCGATACATCGGTCGAAAAGCGACATTGCCGCTATTTCTTCTGGATCTTCAACAACAAGGCGCGCACCATGCCATGCGGCAAGACGCTTCGCATCGCGCTGCTGTTGCCCGCGAACGTTCACTGAGCATGGACGGCTGGAAGACGTCTCTCGACACGCACACTCGCGACACCGGCTTGGAGGTGCACGTGGTGGACTTGCCCACGGACAAAATTCCGGTGTCCCACGAGATCGTCTTCACCTTTCTCTGGGATCAGGAAAAATCGTTGGGAAGGCGTGAATTACTCGGTCGTCACAGAGTGAGGGCTCGGACGGGGATCACATCAAAAACGATGGAACGACGGGCGGCCCCCGCCCGTCGCCCCCATCGATCTACCCCCGTGTACTCCAATCCTCCACCACCGTGCAGTCGTCGCCGAGCGGCGTGCCCGCCACAGAATGTTGGACTACAGACGCAAAGATGTCTTCCAGCGTTGAGCTCTTGGCGGCAACTCTCTTCCAGGCGCTCGTCTGTCGTAGAACTCGCCGGCGCGCGTTCTCCGCTTCGGTGACGCCGTCCGTCACCAGGATGAATCGGTCACCCGGCTTCATACTGCACGCGGTCGCCTTCGTAGGTTGCATCCGCCAGCAAGCCCACCGGCAAATTTCCATGCTGCGGACGCATAACATTCCTGCTGCACACCAGCAGCGGCGGAACATGCGCCACAGTTCACATACTCCAACTCCCCGTCGTTGCGAATGCGCGCAGATGATCAGGCGTGCGCATTTCTCGCCCAGATGCTTTTGCGTAAAGAAGCGGTTGACCGACGCCATGATGTCGGTCAATTCCATGCGCGGCAATCAGGTGCGAGTACACCATCCCCTGCAGCGTGGAAGCCAGCACGCGCCGCCGAAACTCCCTTGCCGCTGACGTCCGCCAGCACCACCGCCAGGCCCTCGTCGGTATTGACCGCGTCGAAGAAGTCGCCCCCGATTTCCTTGCAGGAAAGATTCCTGCCGCTGCAGCCGGGCGAACGGAACTTCCGGAATCGTGACCGCCATGAGCCGCTGCTGAATCGACGCCGCAATGGAAAGCTCCTGCTGGTAGCGGCGCGATGCTTCCTCGGCCTGCACCAGGCGTGCGTTCTCGATCAGAGATGCCGCTTCAGTCGCGATCAGCGCGGAGAATGTCGTTGCTCACACTCGAGATGTCGCGCGAGGCGAAGCGCGAGTCCACGATACAGCGCACCCATCACCTCGGCCGGCTTCGGCGGGCATTGCTGTCGCGTCTCGCGAACGGTTTGCACCTGCGGCTTGCGCAAGGGCATGCAGATCACGGTGCGCAGATCGTAGGCCACGATACTCTGCCGGCCGGCCAGATCGAGCGACTGGCTGGTGTCGGTAATCACGGAACTCGGAGTTCGATTTCACCGCCTCATCGAGAATGGAGTGCGAAATCGTCTTGTCATCCAGCAGCGGCTCGCCCTTTGAATTACGCCCTGCCGCCAGGCGCAGGCTTCCTTCCTCGTCCTTCATGAAAACGTAGCCGCGCTCGGCGCGAGTAAGCTTCAGGTCGCGTCCAGCAGAGTGACCAGGATTTCGTCGAGCACGCCCGCCGTATTCAGCTTGCGCGCCGCCTCCAGAAAGAGCGTCAGCTTTTCCAGGTCGGTGGTGTCGGTGGAGATCTGGATCCCGGAAATCTGGCTCAGGAACTCGCCGCGCCGTATTCGGAGCTCGCGTGATGCGGACTGAAACATGACGTACGCCACATCGCGGACACCGAACTCCACGCGATCGTTGCGCTCCAGCGTCTTGCGCTGCACGCGTTCGCCGTTGACGAAAGTTCCGTGCTTGCTGCCCTGGTCAACGACACAAAAGTCGCCCGTTCTCCGCCACGATGAGAGCATGGTCGCGCGACACGCGCGGATCGGCGAATCACCAGGTCCTTATCCACCTTGCGACCCACGGAAAACGGCGTCCGATTCCATGACAATCGAACGCTGCTCGTTGCCCTGGACGTAGATCAGCGATGGAAATACCCCGGAGCCGGGGTCCGATCGTTATGCCGGAAATGGGCTGAAACGCCATAAGGGCGAAGTTCGCCGCTCTCTTCTTGATTACAGATAATGACAGGAATGAGGTCCAGCGGAAAGGGGCCGAATCCGCCTTTAACCGCGAACCATCCGGCCCTGGAGCGGCCGGAGCGCATTTCAACTCCGTGAAATGACGGCGGCCGCTGAGAGCGCCTTGGAACGCCGCAGTCGCCTCCTGCTCGGTGTCATACACCTCGAAAACCCGTGAGCCAGCTTCGTGATCGATAGTACGTCGCGCAGCCTTTGCCCGAGACCGGTCAGGCTTGATGTCTGCGCCCTGCGCCCGCGCCGATGAATACATTCCCACTAGCGTGCCCAGCCCTCCGCTGTCGATGTAAGTAACGCCGCTCAGGTTGAGCACAATGCGCTTGGTCGTTTCCAGCAGTTTCTGAGACTTCCCGCGCAGCCGCTGGCTTCCTCCCCGAACACAATCCTTCCAGTGCAGGCTACGATCGTCACGCCGTCTGCCAGCAGCGTATCCATCTTTAATGTCATCCCCGGCCTCCCCACCCTCGAATCGCCAAAATTGCCTGAGAAGCCTACCGCTTGCGACCACCCAATGCAAGTTGCATGGGCCCATTGCCGTTTTAACGGCAAGCGTAACCTGGCTTCAGGCCACCAGTCCCGTTGGTTGCTCCGGTTCAAGCGCAGGGGGCCTCGCTCTGCCCGTTGTACGAAACCATCAGGATGCTTAATGGAATCAGGCACACGATGGGCAACGGAGTCTTCGCATGCTGGTGAGTAGAGCGGAAGCCGCCAGTACTGCTGCACAGCCTGCGGAGAAAGAAAAAAGGACGCAACGCTCAATCCGGATCGCCGCTACCCACGGCCATGCCACCGCCGCTGCCGTCAGCAGGCAGCCCGCGCGGGCAAACCACGTCGCGCTTCCCAAAGTTGCAACCAGCTCTTGCCCAACAACAAGCAGTGACGGCAGCACCAGAACGTAAGTTGTAGGGCGCAAACATTGGGATGATGATCACCGTGACGGCCAGCACCAGCGTCATCTGCAGAGAAAACATCCGCTAGCGATCCGGCTCCTCCTTGCGGAATCGCCAACCAAGGGCGGCCACCCCGCGATAAGGATCACCTCCGCCGTGGGATACGTCCCCACCAGAGCGCGGTAAGCACGTCCAGCATCGACAGGCTGCCCGCGTAGGTCTGATAGTCGTGCGCCGCCGAGAGAAAACATGCTGAAACCATCCCGGCAGCAGAATCTCCTCGCCGCCGAATAAGCACACAAACGTAAAGGCCTTCAGTCCCCACACAAAACGTTGGCGTCGCCCCCAATCGCTCACCGCCCACAACAATAGGAAAGCTGGTAATAGGAACGGCCAGTTGCGGCTTGATGGAGGCAATGGGCAACAGTGCTCCAGCCGAAAAACAGATGTCCGCTCACCAGTAGCGCCATCGCCGCCGAGATCACCGTTGCCACCAGCAAGGTGAGCTGCTGAAGCTTCAGTGCCTGCGTGGCGGGAAAACTACCGAGCGTCAGGGTGACTACCGTCAACAGTAGTAGCGTGGCCGGACGCGCCACCGCGATGGCGCGAAACCACGCAGCGCATGACGCTCATTGCCGCCACGATCTACTCAGGAACCATTGAAAGACGACACTCACCAGAGCAAACGGAAACTCCAATTGTCGGCGCCAGCAGGAACGCCACATACACGGGATACGCGAATCCCTGTTGATCTTTCGGATCGCCCGGACGGTTCGCATCCAGTTCGGCAGTCCGTAATATCCCGCCCGCATTTTCGGCGCGTGATCTCACAAGGACTGTAAGGATTCCGGCTATGTAGGAGAAGTTCGCGTGCACCCAGCCAGCGCGGATACAGGTCCGGTCAAGTTCCCACGCGTGGCCGCTCGTGCGCCGCCGCATCTGCGCGCTTAAGATAAGGCACAAGGATTTGGCTCACGTAAACCACACATACTCGGCCGCACAAACCAGCGCCATCGCCAATCCAAGTTTGGGATTTTTGAGCAAGCGGATCTTCCCGGCTATCGAGCATCCGAGAGTCTCGGGCACCCATGTTAAGCATCCTCAGCCGATTCCAAGTCGGATGTCCGCAGACTTACGGAAAAACTCCGGCGAACGACCGGCCACGCTCATCACGCGCAGCCAAGGAGCGCCTCCAGGCCTTGCGTAGAGGACAAAATCGTTGTCCACATACACAGCGACCCATTCGGTCTGGCGCATCTGGTCGCAAACAGGAAGCGGGCGCGCGGTGCCAGGACAAGATCCGGTCGGGTAGGCGTCGATAGTCGCACGCCAGCCAGATCCCGCCTCATAAAAGTTGAAACCCCTCGCGCATCATCTGGTCGGAATAAACTTTTCGTACCTGCCATCCAGGGACACCTTCACCGCCGGATAAAGTTTCCACGGAAACATACGCGCCCAGCCGAAAAGGCACCATCACGCGTTCCCCTTGAAATCGCCAGGTGTTCGGCCAGGTACTCGACGGCGCCCACTTCGGATAGATCGGCTGCGGCACGCGAAGGTCCCCACGGCTTCTGCCGCACTGAGGCGATCGATGGCCGACGAATGCGAGCGTGGACCACAAGCCAACACGAAGGCATGGGCGGCGCCGCGCGAATTCGAGCAGCCACTTTCCCACCGGCGTTTGTTGCAAATAGAAGGCGCATAGCAGAGCCACACCACGGCAAACACAGGCAGGAGTCTGCGATGCAGGGCTGCTTCTCCAGCGGTCGCAGCCAGCGGAAGAATTCCCGGCATCTTCCGCACTCCCACGGACGCAACCGCGTACAACGACCACCCCACCGCCAGCAGGAAGCAGGTGACCCACGACCGGTCCGAGGTCCCCCACCGGGCGCCACTCCGGCGCATACGGCCGCGCCATCCACAACGCGCGCCGCAGATATCCAAAATAAGAAGCGCCATAAGGGAGTGAAGAAACCATGAGCATCATCCCAGCAGCGCGACGAGCATCCGTCGGTCGTTTCCTGCCTCGCAGCGCCTTCTCGATGCAATACAGGAGCCGTCAACCCGATTGCCACCACGAAACCGCCATGCAGGTTCACCCACAGCAGGAATGCAAGCATCCACCCCAGAAGCCAGGCACGGTTAGCTCGTCAACCTGCTGCCAGAACAGGATCAGCAGGGCAGTAAAGAAGAAGGAATACACCTGTGCGCGAATGGTGGCGAAAATCCCAAGTACGCGAGAAAGACCGCCAGCGGCGCACATCAGGCGTCGTAATCCTGAGACCTGCTCCCAGTTTCGTGGCGCACCGCCAGCACAGTGCGCCGGTGCCCAGCCGCGAGCAGAAATTTCATGATCAACAGCGCGCGTCCGCCCGAGCCACAGCGTCGCGAAATATGCGATCGCGCCTGCGCCCCATTCGTGATCGATCCACGGTGCGATGGTCGGCGTGTAGGCGAACGAGTCCGCACGCAGCAGATGTCCCAGCCCGCAGACTCGCCCGGATCAACGCCATCTGGTGCCAGATGTCGATATCGACGAAGTTGTAGGAGATCAGGGCGAGGAAGAAGAACGCTGTTCCGGCGATGCGATGCACCGGCGCAGCCATCGCATCGCGACCGGACGGCAGTGCGGATTGATTTCCAGCCGGTTCAAGTCATGCATCACGGCAGTTGTATGCCGTTAGTCGTCAGTCGACAACAACCTTGATCACGTGCAACAGGACGCGGCTGCAGCTCTAGGCAGAGCACGCCGGGCGTCGCCAATTTTGCTGATCGACTAGCGATCTGACTGACCGGCGAGCTGTTTGCGCGCCAACACCTGGTACTGTCCGCCGAGCGGAACCTTTGTCAGCAGCGACTCGACGGGCTGCATCATCTTCAGCGTGCGCGGAAAGAAAACCAGTGGAATCTGTTCGCAGCACTTCGAACCTCCTCCGCGCAGCAAGTCTCGCCGCTTCCGGCGGACTGATCTTCACTGCGTCGTGATCGAACTCGCAGCTTGTGCATCACGTACTGCGTGCCCGGGTTCCATGGATTATTTTCCCCAAAGCCCGAAGACTCCGCCCGGTCGCAGGCACCTGGCTGATGTAATCGGATCGCGTCGGCGCGTTCGTCGACCGAATGTGATGGGAAGACGCCGTTGCAGTAGACGACGTCTGATCGATCCAGTCAGGCGAGTACTCCGCAAATGTCAGAAAGCGTGCATGCCACCATGCCGCTGTCGTCTCGAGCCCGCTCCAGCGAACTGGGTCGAGACATCCAGTCCAATCACCGACTGGCTTCCCAGAGATTCGCTTGACAAGAACGCAGTCGTATCTCCTGTGCCGCACCCGTAGTCAGCACTGCGCGCGCCGGTTGCGCGCGCACTTCTCGAAGACACTTGGGCAAGCCACTCGACTCGCGCGCGGGCAAAAAATTCCTTGGTCTCGCCGCTGGCGGGCAGCGCGTCGTTCAGGCATTCGTCGTAGTTGTCGGCAAAAGCGGTCGAACTCGGCTGGAGTCGCTCACGTCGCGCGCGGCATTCCGCAGCACGCTCAAGAAGAAACCGTGAAGACCGGTCTGCGCGCCCAGCGTCAGCAGCGTCACCGCGAGAATCACGATGCGCATGGTGTGCGAGTAGTCCGAGCGGCCCGAAGTGTTTCAGCCCCCAGCCGGCCACGGCCATCAGCGACGCCACCAGCCCTCCCACGCTCAACACCGCGCCCACTCCCAGCCCCAACTTCCAGCGTGATATAGCGGAAAAGTCTGTCGAGCGTGGATCGGGCGGATGCAGTCCCATCCGAAACCGCGAACAGTTTCGTGAACACCTGCGAAACAGATGCTCTGAAATCCCAGCAAGCACGAACGCGGCTGCAGCTACAGCCAGGGTGGCTGCACATCGAACGTGACGCTGCCGACCGTTCGCGGCGCGCCGGCAGCAACCACGCCCCAGCAAGCCGCCCAGCACCACCAGCGCGATGCCCGGATACAGAAACAACCAGCGCGGACTGTAGAGCAGAAAGAAGCGCAGCGTGCGCCAGCCGTCGCGCCAGGTGCGCAAAGTGGCAGGCCGGCTGCGCCCGTCAGGCGAGAGCGTAGTCGGCACTTCAGCGATCCGCAGGTTCAAGCAGCGTTGCCTTCACCACCATCTCGGTGGCGAACTCCATGCCGGTCGTCGCGCAGGCTCATGCGCTGATACGCGTCCTTGCGAAATCCGCGCAGGCCGCAGTGAAAGTCGCCGACTGCGCGGTTGCGGAAGAACAACCGCCCGATGCCAGGTCAGCGCCGGGTTGCCCAGGTACTGGTGCGGCGGCGGCATCGCACCCTGTGCAATCCCGCCCTGGAAGCGGTTGCCCATCACCAGGTCCGCGCCCTCGCGCAGCGTTACCGAGAAAGCGCGGAATGTGCGCGAAGTCGTAGCTGGCGTCCGCGTCGCCCATGACCACGTACTTGCCGGCCGCCGCCGCAATGCCTCCCATCAGCGCGTTGCCGTAACCCTTGGCCGCTAACTCGGACCACCCGCGCTCCCAAGTCGCTCGGCAATTTCGATGGACGCCGTCGCGTGCTGCCGTTGTCGGCGACCAATGACTTCGCCCGCGATGCTTGCGCGTCGCGCGATCGCTCTGCTGCGCGCGCGAATGCAAGTCTCCAGCGTCTCGGCTTCGTTCAGGCACGGCATCACGACCGTCAGTTCCAGGCCCGCCGGCTCGGCTCGCAGCGTTGACTGCATCTGTCACTTCCACGTACGTGGATGTCGCGGCCACCAGTACTCCTTAGGGTCTTTGCGCTGAATAGACGCGTCTGGAGGTGCGCCGATTTCTGCTACAACAGAATTCCATTCAGCGGGAAACTGTTGCAGTTTGGAGTTCGCATCGGAGTTTATCAAAGCGACCGGGAGGCGCGGTGGCTCCTCGTCTTCGGATTGATTCTTGTCGGCGCTTCTCGCGCTGGGATGGTTTGCGCCCGCTGGCTGGCGATCGCTGGCTTCAGCCTATCGAACATAAGCCTTGCCCGCTTTGCCCGCGCGCCAATCGCTCACCGTCGCGATCTCTGGGAACCGCCGCAATCCTGATTCGCCTCGCCCTGCTGCCAGTCTTGCCGGTTCCGGTGCCCGCCGTTCACGACGAGTTCAGCTACCTGCTCGCGGCCGACACTTTCGCGCATGGCCGCCTCACCAATCCGCCCGCATCCGATGTGGATTTTCTTCGACACCTTCCACGTCCTGCAACATCCGACCTACGCCTCAAAAGTATCCGCCCGCGCAACGGCGCGGCAATGGCGCTCGGACAGTTGCTGGGTCATCCCTGGATCGGCGTGCTTGCTGAGCATGGCGGCGATGGTGATGGCGATGACGTGGATGCTGCAAGTGCTGGTTTCCCTCCGCCCTGGGCGCTGCTCGGCGGAGCACTCGTCAGCTGCGCGCCTCGGTTCGTTCACCTACTGGGCCGACAGCTACTACAACGGCGCGGTCGCCGCAGTGGGCGCCGCTCTCGTGCTGGGCGCGTTACCCGCGGCATCATTCATTCCGCCTCGCGCTCGCGATGCGATCTTGATGAGCGCAGGCGCCGTGATCCTCGCGCTGCAGCCGCCCGGTCGAAGGGCTGGTCTTCTGTTTCCCGGTTGCGATTGCCCTTTTGTTTTTCCAACAAGGCGGCGACCCCTCGGCGACATTCTCCGCCGCGTCGCATGCTTCCAACTGGCACCTGTGCTACTAGCGCGGCATTGATTTTTCTCGCGTACTACAACGCCCGTGTCACCGGAAACCCGACGCTGTTCCCGTACGTTGCCTATCATCGGCAATATCTCAACTACCCGGTCTTCGCCTGGGGACATGTCCCGCCGCCGCTGCACTATTCCAATCCTCAATTTGAGTTTTTCTTCAACACGTGGCAGCGGGCGCGCTACCCGCTTACTTGGTCCGGGTGGATGCGAAACGCGACCTCCTCAGGCTGTCTGGATCTGGTGGCTCGTCTTCCTCGGCCCCATTCTCACCGTACCCTTCGTCATGTTGTCCCGCAGTGGTGAGGGACAAGCGGATGCGCCTGCCTCTCTTGCCAATTTCATTGATATCAGCGGCTCGGCCTGCTTTCGATCGTCTGGTTCCAGCCCCACTACGCCGCCCCGCTGGCCGCGACGCTGTTCGTACTGCTGGTACAGGCGCTTCGTCATCTTCGTCATGCTCGAAATCAAGGGCAAGCCGGTCGGAATCTTCCTGACTCGCCTGGTCGTTCTACTCGCGATCGACTGGATCGTCATTCAGGCGGGGTCAGGCCGCTGCGGCATCCGATGGTCGGATGGGCTACCGGGCGAGCCTCGCTGGTCAAGAAACTCGACTCTCTGCCCGGGCCAGCACCTGGTGATCGTCCATTACGCACCGAGTCACAACGTCCATCACGAGTGGGTCTACAACGCCGCCGATATCGATCACCACGCGAAGATCGTCTGGGCGCGGGACATCCCATGGCCAAGATCTCCAGCCCCTTATCCAGTACTTTAAGGACAGGGAGGTATGGCTCCTCGAGGCCGACAAATCCCTGCCCCAACTGCGCCCCTACTATGAAGGAGACTGAATTCTGCCACCCGGCAGCGGGCGCCAGTTCAGCCGTTTCATCCGACCAGTGTGACCCGAACCACGCAGCCCGCCTACTCGGAAATCGGGTAACCTCGCCGCCCATGTACCAATAACCCGGCCCGACAGGCACCCCAGAATCAAGAAATTAGCTTCCCATCGGCAACCGCTCGCGGTATGATAGTCGCGACCGGACGGCGCGCGCGGGCCTCGCCGGGCCCCTCAAATCCTTGATTCGATTGAAAAAGGAACTCGTTCCGGTCTCAGGAGCATTCCGGGTATCGTCCGTCATCGGACGGAGCTTTGCACGGAAATTCGCGCCTGTGCATTACAGGAGGAAATGAGAATGCACGAAACCATTCGCAGGTTACTGAGCGACGAGCAGGGACAGGACATCGCGGAATACGCAGTCATGCTGGCCGTCATTCTGGTCATCGTGGTGGGAACCGTCCGGCTGATCGGATCCAACGCGAATACCGTCTTCTCGCAGGTCGCCAGCTCGATCCAGTGACTGCGTGGTCGGTCGCGCGTTTCTGCGGCGCTTTGATCCGGCACGCACGATTTCTACTGTCACTTCGGCCCTGGGCCTGCAAGAGATATTTCCGCGCTTTAAATTCGACCGTGCGGCTTGACGTCGCACATTTGCAATTTTTGGCTTGTTTTGAGGAGTGGGCATGAACCGTTCACGGCTCCTTTCATTGGAGTCCTAGCGCTGGCGCTCGGAGCGTTCGTCAGCTTCGTGGTTTACAAGAACATGCGCTCGCGAAGACCACCCGCCAACAACGAACCCGGCTCGGACGTGATCGTCGCGTCTAACGATCTTCAGGTTGGTTCCGTTACAGGACGGCGACATTCGCCAGGTCAAAGTTCCCGCATCAGTCATTCCGCCCAACTCCTACAGCAGGCAAAGTCGCGAAGTGCTCGGACGCGGCGTAATTCTTCCCATCAAGATGGGTGAGTTCATTCTGCCCAGCAAACTCGCCGACGCATGGTGCCGGCTCCGCCGCCCCCTTCTTGATCCCATCTCGGAATGCGCGCGCGTCCCGCGCGCGTAGAACGAGGTCGTCGCCGTCGCTGGCTTTGTGGTTCCCGAGCACGCGTCGACGTACGCCCCTCACGGGCAACCCCGGCAGCGGCAGTGAGCAGCAGACCACGACGTTCTCAACACCGTCGCAGTTATCGCCGCCGGTCTAGAAGCTCGAACGCACGCCGCCGGCGAGCCGCAATCCACACCCGTCATCACGCTGCTCGTTTCCCCGACGACGCCCACAGAAGCTCACGCCTGCCAGCTCGCAAGGTCACACCCAGCTGGCGCTGCGCAACCCGGTCGACACCAAGAACGACGACCTCGATCCCGCGCGAAGGATCGGCCCCCTTTACGGCAACAAGACCGTGGCCGCGCCCCGGCGCCTCGACCCAAAGTCGTCGAGGCGCCCAAGGCCGAGACTGCTCCACCATCGACGGGTTACAAAGTCCAAGTGATTCTGGCGGCAATAAGGACAGACGAAACCAAGTTTCCAGATCGCAAGGCCCACCAGGAAATGGTGGATTTCTTCTTCGCGACACAATCTCTACGGTACTCCGGATCCCTGGAGGTATCGCACGATGATGCCGGCTTCGTCGATTGGGGGTGCTCTCGCCACTGCCCTCCTGCTCAGTTCCAGGTGGATCAACGTCGCCAACAGGATCCGCCACCACGGCCCCACCACCTGCGCAACAACAACCCGATCAGCAGACGCCCGCACAAGTCGAGCATCCCTCGCAGGCCTCTCTGCCCGGTCCCAACGAAGCCACTGGCGCTGCCCTCCGTGTCATGGTCGGCAAGTTGCCGTCATCAACACCAGCGAACGACTCAAACGCGTCTCCGTCACCGATCCAGCCGTCGCTGACATCGATGTCGTCACGCCCACCCAGGTTCAGTCCACGGTCGCTCCGCCGGCGAAGTCTCCCCTGCTCATATGGGACGAACTGGAACGCTCCCGCAGTTTCGATTTGTGGGTGCGACGTCGACGTGACCGCCGCCGCCGAAGAAGAAAAGAACGTCTTCCCGATGAACAGATCACAGTTACCCCGTCACGCTCCGGGCCATCGTGCTTTCCGCCACGTGTCTGACGAGACAGTCGCGCAGCGCGCCGGCAAGATCGCCGAAGCCTATTCTGAAGAATGTCGTTAACGTTCTGACCTTCGGTCCCAAGGGCGCAAGAAGTTCTGCTCGAAGTAAAGTTCGCGGAAGTGGACCGCACGGCCATCACTCAGCTCGGTATTAACCTTCGTTCCCGACTCGGCAACACCCGTCGCTACTAGCCAAACGGGACAGTTCGGCTCGGTGAGCACACACACACGGCAACGACGACTACGACCAACGGCGGTACCAACCACCACCACGACGGCCACTCCGCCGACGGTCAACATTAGTGATTTCCTGAATCTCTTTGTTGCCCGCACCGACCTGAATATCGGCGTGGTCATCAAGGCCTTGCAGTCCAAGAATCTCTCCAGATCCTAGCCGAGCCCAACCTCATCGCCGTTAACGGCAAAGAAGCCAGCTTCCTTGCCGGCGGAGAATTTCCATTTCCGATCGTTCAACCCGGGCAGGGCTTTACCGCCGTAACGTATTCAGTTCAAGGAATTCGGCGTGAAGCTGAAGTTCACTCCCGGTGATCATGCCGAGCGGCAAACATCCACCTGAAGGTGGTTCCCGAAGCCAGCGCGCCTCTGACTTCACCAACGCGCTGCAGATTTCCGGCTTCCTGATTCCCGCGCTTCAGCACCAGCCGATGCGCCGACACTCGAGTTCGAATTGCAGGACGGCCAGGCCGTCATTGCCGGCCTGTGGACAAGCCGTGTGACCAACATCGCAAACAAGATTCCATGGCCTGGGCGATATTCCCATCCTCCGGTAATCTGTTCAAGAGCAAAAGCTTCAGAAGAGCGCAGGCGAACTCATGGTGCTCTGGTACTGTGCGGAAGATCGTCCCGCAGCATGACGCCTCCTGGTCCGGCACCGAGCACACCGGTAGTCCTTTCCCTCGATAACGAACAAGTTCGAATGGAAAGATGCTCGGAAGAGAAGAAGCCGGAAGGAAAGTAGATTTCGTGTCATGCCAGAGCTTGTCGGTAGTCATCGTCGCAGAGTGACAGCGAGCAGCGCGCTAGTGCTGCAGGTGCTCGTGGATGGCGCACCAGTGTGGCCCGCACCACGCATTCCGCCCCCAAGCTATCCGGTGGGCGGCAGCCGATCCGTCATCCGTGCATCCGCGGCCTGAATCCCGACGTAATACCTGGTCGATGTCCGGTCAACGACAATCTTCTGCCGCGTTGCACGCGATCGAACTTCTGCGTCACAGAATTGCACGAGACCGCCGTGTTCGCCATCGGCAGCATGGCGCAGCCACAGGTCATCGTGAAGCGCTATGCGCGCGGGGCGCAAAGAATTCATCGAGCGCCCCACCACGACCACCGACCTGCTTGAAGCCTTCATTCGTCTGTCATCCACGCAGCGCAAGGTGAAGCGCGAAGGCCCGCGCGCCAAGACTTTCACGGTCGTCAATGCCAAGGGTGGCAGCGGCGCCACCACCGTCGCGGTGAACCTGGCCCTCGCTCTGCAGGCGGCGCATGGCAACGTCGCGCTGGTTGATCTCGCACCCTCGGGCACGCTCTGCTGCATCTGAACCTGAAAGCTCCGTTCACGGTTGCCGACGCGATCCGCAACCTGCACCGCATGGACAGTTCCCTGCTCGAAAGTTTCATGACGCGCCACTCTGGCGGACTGCAATTGCTTGCGGGAGCCAACACGCCTGCTGCTCAGTCGAGCCCAGTCGCGCGGAATATGCGCGCCTGTTCGATCTAATGGCGGGACACTTCCGCTATGTGGTGGTCGACAATTCTTCGCGCCTCGACAGCGCCACCCGGCTGGTTGGGAATCTTTCGGAAGCCGTTCTGCTCGTGGCCCATGCCGATGTTGCGTCGCTGTGGAGCGCCTCGCCGCGTCGTCGCAGTTCCTGGGAGAGAATGCCGGACGCGAGCGCGTGAAGTCTGGTGCTCAACCGCTTTCCGCAAGATTCCCGGCTTCCACGAAAGCGATGCCGAGACAGCTTTCGGGCGCGACGCTGTTATGGCGCGTATCCCAATCAATATTTCGCGGTATCAAGCGCGATCGATCGCGGTATTCCGCTGATGCAGCAGAATCACACCGAAATCGCGCGCTCCTTTAGCGGACTGGCCACCGCGCTGACCAAAGATGACGACGACGTGAAGCGGTCACGCGTGGTCGCTGTTTAAAACGGTTTAGGGAATTCAATGCCGAATTTGCAGGCCATTCGAGCGGGCCGAATACCAGCAGGTAAAGGCCGACCTCCATCGCAAGATCTCTCGACCGCCTCGACCTGGAGAAACTCGGCCGCACCAACAGCGAGACCGCGCGCGAGGAAGTCCTGATCCTGATCCGCACTTCGGTGAACAGCGAGGCCGTGCCTCTCAGCTTCGCCGAGCGCGAGCGCCTGGCCCGCGAGATTCTCGACGAAATCTTCGGCCTCGGGTCCGCTCGAACCGCTGCTCAAAGATCCGAGCGTCTCCGACATTCTGGTCAACCGCTTCGACAAGGTCTACATCGAGCGCGCCGGCAAGCTGGAGCCGACCGGGCCTGTCCTTCAAAGACAACGGCCACCTGATGCAGATCATCGACCGCATCGTTTCGCGCGTCGGGCGCCGCGTGGACGAATCCTCGCCCATGGTGGACGCCCGCCTGGCCGACGGCTCGCGCGTCAACGCCATCATTCCGCCGCTGGCCATCGACGGTGCCTTGCCTCTCCATCCGCCGTTTCGGACGCGATCCGATCACCGCCCGCCAGCATGATCGAGAACAAGACGCTCGACCGAGCCCATGCTCGAGTTGCTTTCGGCCATGGTGAAGGGCCGCCTGAACCTGCTGATCTCCGGCGGAACCGGCGCCGGCAAGACCACTCTGCTGAACGTTCTCTCCGGATACATTCCAAACACCGAACGCATCGTCACCATCGAAGACGCCGCCGAACTGCAGATGAAGCAGGAGCACGTGGTGCGGCTGGAAACGCGTCCGCCCAACATCGAAGGCAAAGGCGCGATGCGGCAGCGGCAGCTGGTCATCAACAGCTTGCGTATGCGTCCCGACCGCATCGTGGTGGGCGAGGTGCGCGGCGAGGAAGCCTTCGACATGTTGCAGGCTATGAACACCGGCCACGAGGGATCGCTGACCACCGTTCACGCCAACTCGCATCGCGACGCTCTCGCCCGTATCGAAAACATGGTTTCGATGGCTAATCTGAACATTCCCGGAGCGTGCCGTTCGCCATCCAGATCTCTTCCGGCCGTCCACGCTGTCGTCCAAGTCGCGCGTCTGTCGGACGGCACCCGCAAGATCAGCTGACGATCTCCGAGAATCGTCGGCATGGAGACCGACGATTATCTCCATGCAGGATCATCTTCGTGTTCGACCGTCTCGGCATCGACGAGAGCGGAAAGGTGCGGGGCATATTCCGCGCTACCGGAATCCGACCAAAATTCGCCGAGCGCTTGGCGACTGCGGGCTGCCGTTTGCGCTCCAGGTTTGTTCGAATCGCGTGGAGGTCTGAGAGAGTTTCAAATACCATGCGCTCCACTGATCGCCGTCCTCGTCTTCGTTGTAGTGACGCTGCGGTGCGTTCGTCGTCTTTTCTCTGCTGGACGAGCGTAAGTCGCAGGCCCGCGTGCTGCCGAGACCGCCTCGCCTCCACCAGCGAAACCGCGAGCAAGCCAAGCCGCTCGAAGACATCGCCCTATTGCGCGACGAGATGCTCAGTGAGATCCCGGCGCTCGACACATCTGCTGCGCCGGTCCGACCGGGTCTCGGCTCTGCAGAAAATGCTTTCCCAGGCCGACATCAAGACCGCGTGCCGGAAATTTCATTCTCCTCTGCGGCGCCTCGCGGCGTCCTGGTTGGGCCTTCATCGCTCTACTTTGCCGCCAACAAGGTTCCGTTCGTTCGCCTGGATCGGATTCCTGCTCGGGTTCTTCCTTCCTTACGCCTACGCGATCATTACCAGCGCACCAAGCGCTTCAGCGAGTTTGAAGAACTGTTTCCCGAGGCGATCGACACGCTGGCTCCGCGCCGTCCGCGCCGGACACGCCTTTACGACTGCGCTCGAGATGATTTCCAGACGAAGTCTCCGAGCCGGTGGCCAGCGAATTTCCGGAAACTCGTACGAGGAACAGAAATTCGGTCTGCCCGTGCGCGAAGCACTCAGCAACCTCGTCGGACCGCGTACCGCTCGTCGATCGTGAAGTTCTTCGTCACCGCCGTGATGCTGCAGCGTGAAACGGGCGGCAACCTCGCCGGAGATTCTCGACAACCTCTCCTATGTCATCCGCGAGCGCTTCAAGATCCTGCGCCAGGTGCGCGTCTACACGGCACAGGGCCGCCTCACTATGCTGCTTCTTGATGGGCATGCCGCCCATCATCGTGATGGGCATGTATTTCGATGAACCGACTTGTTCATCAAGCCGCTGTTCACCGACCCCATCGGGCACGCCATGCTGGTCATCGGCTATCGTTCTGCAGACAATGGGCTATTTCGTGATTCGCAAGATCATCCGGATCCAGGTCTGACACTATGCTGTCGTTGAACCCTGGCACATTCTGATTTTCGTCACCATCGCGCTGGCGGTCTTCGCCTTCCTGGCGCGGCAGCCTACGCCCTTCGTCGATCATCGGCTCCCGCTTGCGTGCGCTGAGTTGGAACTGCCCGCAGGCAGCAGGAAAAACCAGCCATCAAGGCAGCGCATCGAGCAGGCCCTTGATCCCCTGAGCAAGGCGTCTCCCGCTCTCGGCAGAGCGACACGCAACCGCACCCGCGCCTGGATGATCCAGGCCGGCTATCGCGAACAGCGCCACATGACGATCTACCAGGGCGTCCGGGTATTCTTCGCCTTGCCGTGGGCTTCTGTTTCGTCGATCGTGATCAGCGGATTCAAACTCGCCCCCTGCTGCTGCGTAGGCGTCACCGGCTCTGAGGATTCTTCATTCCGCGCTTTCTTCCTGAAGCGCAAGATCAACGACCGGCAGATGCGCATTCGCCTCGGCATGCCGGACGCGCTCGACCTTACCGTAATCTGCGTGGAAGCAGGTCTTCGCCTCGATCAGGCCATGATGCGCGTGGGCGAAGACCTCCGCCACGCCCATCCCGAACTGGCCGACGAGTTTTACCTGATGAACCTCGAGTTGCGCGCTGGCAAGCCGCGCGCCGAGGCTCTTCGCAACCTCTATCAACCGCACCGGGCGTCGACGACATCAAGGCCCTGGTAACCACGCCTCGTGCAAACCGACCGCTTCGGCACTAGCATCGCGCAGGCCCTGCGAGTGCATTCCGACTCGCTGCGCACCGAGCGCCGTCAGCGCGCCGAAGAACAAGCTGCCAAGACCACAATCAAGATGGTTCCTCCCCTGGTGGTATTCGTGCTGCCATCCATCATCATCGTGACTCTCGGCCCGGCAATTATTTCGCTGTACCGTACGCTGACCGCATAGGCGGCGATCGTTAAGGCAGATAACCACTGAGGTCACAGAAGGTCACAGAGACTCCAACGATCCAAGAGAGATTTCTTCTCTCTGTGCTCCTCCGTGTCTTCTGTGGTGAAAGGTTGCTGGGGAGTTCTCCGATGTCGCGCAGTCCCGTTTCAACACCGGCTACGCGTTCAACCGCACCGCCGCCAATACCTTGCCACCCGTCTCACTGTCGCCGAAACCCATTGGGCACGCTTCATCGGCCTGATCGGGCAAACGCCCTCCACTTTCCCGCAAGGCCGGGGCCTCTGGATCGTTCCGTGTCGGGGTGCACACCGTGGGCATGAGGATCCTATCGACGTCGTCTACCTGACCTGAAGACAACGTGGTTCTCCATCTAGAATATGGACTGCGGCCGTGGCGTTTCGCCCCTATCCGCATGCGGGCCGCATCCGTGCTAGAACTTCCGGAAAATCACGGTTCGCCCCACTGGCACTACAATTGGTGATCAGCTTGAAATCGATCCGGAAAACGCCGGAGAACCCCAGACCGCATGATTGAAGGCCCCAAATTACTGGTCGAGTGGTCTTCGCGCTGGGATGAGTTCTGGACCTCGCTTGGTCCGGCATTCACCCGTTCCGAAGCCGCTCTGGCGGGCGAGGCCCGAACCGGCCTGTTCCCTCTCCGCGGACTGCTGGTCTCCTGGGGAGCCGAAGCCATCTTTGCTGGCCCTTGCCATCTGGCTGCCCGGCAAGATGCGCGACATGCCGTAATGTTTCGCGCCTGGTCACCCGCCCAAAACACGAAGTCATTTACTACCAGGGCAACGAACTGCCACAGGTGGAAGATTACGGCGGCGCTCGGGCCGGACGCTCGGGACGGCAGGTGGCCAGCAGGCCCACCACGAAAGTCAGGCCAATCAAAGTGGCGCGCGGTAACTCGCGCACCGAGAAGGTCGTCGACGCGCCCAACGTCGCTCCCCATTTCTTCGCTAGCGCCAGTCGCGAACCTGCTCGCCAGGTGTATCTCGCAATCCCGGTCCACCTCCCGCCGAAGGGTTGAAGGCTGCGACGCCGATGCCTTCGCTCTCGAGAACGCGATCGTTGCTCCGCCTCCGGAAGTGATTCGTGAACTGGATCGCTCGATTCCGCGATTGAATTCGACGGTTGTCGCACCGCCTGCCAGCGCAGCTGCCGAGCGTACGCGCCAGATCATGGGATGTCGGCTCGCAACCATCATTGCGCCCGCGCCCAGCGCGAGGTTCAGCGGGATCAATCGCGCTCCGTAGTCTCGATGACGTCCCCGATCGTGCAGCCGTCCCCGACGGACGTGCCGCGCGATCCGCCGCCATTACGTGGTCCTGCAGCGTCGAACACGATCATCGTGCCGCCCCGGTCAGTGCGCCCATGCGGCGAAGGCACGCAGTCGGCGAAGCCTGCAACATGCCGGACGCCGGCCGTGATCGCGCCTCCGCCTTCGCGGCGTCACGAACGACCGCACCGTCTGGCGAAGCCTGGGCGATCCGGAAGTCGTGCCGCCGCCTGTTGAAGTCGGCGGACGCTCGCCCGACAAGCGCGCCATGCTCGGCATGACTGCCGCCAACCAGGTCGCGCCTCCGCCTCCTAGCGTGAGCGGCGGCACCCTCAATGAACGCCAGGTGGCGCGGCCACAATTCCACGCCGGGAGGGTTTCGCACGGTTCTTCGGCCGACGCCATCGTGCCGCCTCCACCCCTCGATGTCGTCCGATGGTTCGGGACGCGGCTCGGGGCACGGGCCTTCAGCTCAAGTCTGGATCGGCCGATGTGTCCTCCTCCTCCAAACCTCAACGGCGGTGACGCCCTCACGCGCCGCGGCAGCGGCAATCGAGGAGCGGGCATGGGCGGGCTGAACGATGCTGGCTCCGTCCTCGCGCCCCCACTCCCGCAGCTGGCGGCAACGGCGGCGGAAGGCGTGGTGGTCTCTAGCGAGCCCGGATCAGCAAAAAGGCGTGCCGAGCGGCAGCACTCCGGGTGCAATCGCCATGTCGCCTTCCGGCAATGCCGAGAGCGGACTAGGCGGTTCTGGCGACGGCGCCGGCATCGGACGCGGCTGCAGGCCCAGGCAGCGGCGACGTGACGGGCGAAGGATCAGGCGCCGCAAAGCAGCCGCCGGCGCGGCTCCGACCCGAACTCGCATGGAGGAATCTCTCCTACCCCGGACCGGGCGGCGCCGGCAACGGAACGGCAGGCACTCCACCGGCTCCGGCGTGAGCATCACGGGCGGCAACACGGCCGCGATCATTAACCTGCCCAGCTTCGGCACACCCGGCGGCGATCCGATGGCGCCCGGCCGCTCGCCCACAGCCAAAGGCCGTCCCGCCTTCCGCGTAACTACCAAGGCCTCACCGCGATCCGGCGGAGCCTTCAACCTTACGGTCACTTGCCCGGAGTCGTCTACTCGACGTATTTCACCATCAACGGCTTTGGCATGGTTTCTATGCAGTTCGCCGACCCGCTCACTGCTGACCACGCCTACACCGAAGATCTCACCACTCCGGAGGTTTTGCAGGCAACGATGCCTGTTCAACTCAAAGGCGCGCGCATCATGATCGAAGGCAAGATGAACCAGTCCGGACATCTCCACGACTTCCATCCCGTCTTCGCGGACCCCGGCGCCCCGGTGGCAAAGTCGTGGCCAGCGTATCGACCCTGAAATTTACCCCGGCCTTGCGGGGCAACGATCCGGTAGAAGTCAGCGTGATGCTTAGGCTCACATATCGAGCACTCGGTAGCCCGTGTCGCGCGGGCGCCCTCGCCCGAAGCTGAAATGACAGAAGATCCGCGTTAGGGGTCTGCACCCGCTCTGAAGATTGCGCAAGCTCCGGTTGATGCTCAGTTGGCGAAACACGCTGCTTCGCCAATCGTCGCTTCTGCCCGCTTGCACCCTTTATTGAGACTTCGTACGTTTCACTTTCTTGAAAGTGACGTCGTCAAATACTTCAATGACGACGGTACGCCAGTAACTCTCGAGGCTGCAGCCACCTGAATGTCCTAGTGCTCCGTGTATTTCGGCTGAGATTGATCGTTAGTGCGAGGCGGCAAACCGAATCTCCTCGGGCGCGAATGAGTGTGGGATCCAGAGATTGTCGAAACTTATTCTGCCGCCGCTCCAAAGCCATGTTCCGGTCCGCATTTTGCACGGTTGACGATTTCGAGTCTTCAATGGATTCCACGAAGTGATCGTCAGCAACACATCCAGAACTAACTTCGCCGCTTTGCCCCAACGAGTTCGTAGGCACCACACGTCGGCCTTTGAAGTCACCGAGTAGCACGCAACAAGGGAAACAAGTCGTAGCCAAAAGAATAGATAGTCCGTTGTGGGTGGCACCCCGGCGCACGTTGAGCTTTCTTCCGTCAAAATCGGTATGTGGCTTCATGGCAAACCCTCAGAGTCGACAATTCCGGGTCGTTGACGTAATCCAGCGGTCACAGCAGAAACCCCTGGTTAATGAAGCACCCCGATTCAGACTGTCGACTCCATCATCGATTCCCTGCGGAACAAGACCCCGACATCGTCGCGATAAGCAACGCTCCAGTTCGCATCCGACGCCAGCAACCCCCGCCAGCACCGAGCCCGCCGGAACCAGCGCCCAACCCGCTCGCGTCTCTGCGAGTACATCCTCCCACCGGCTCCGCCGTGCACGATCTTCAAAGTGAACGCTTTAGAACCTGTTCCGTACAGATCGTGCCGGTCGTCCACGGCAACCAGCTGGCCGGGATACAGGGCGATAGAATCGAAACACCCTCCCCACCGGTCAGGGCAGAAGATCGCATCCGTCGGCACTCCGCATGGGAAGAGAACTCGCGACACCACCCGGAGTCGCACTCCAGCAAGATAGTCGACCGCCTTCACGGGAAATCGTTGATCATCAAAAACGCGCATCCATCACATGCGGCGACCCGAAACCAGCCGTGATGCGCGCTGGCCCAGCAGAGCACCACGACCGCCAGCGCAGGCCACAACCTCCCGGCCATTCGGGCGTCAAACGTACCACGTGCGCGTGCCGAACAGATCAAAGCACGCCAACGCGCGCAGCAGCCTCTCGAGACCTCCCGGCTCCCCGCCATCTCTTCAGGACTACCGAAGCTGCGGCGCGACGATCATCGCCAGCAGAATTGACGAGACCGGGATATTCCGCGACGCATACGTCCCGGTATAGATCGCAAACAGAACCACCAGCAGCTGGCTCAGCGTGATCTTCTTCCGCGCCCCGCCGTGCCGAGCACCGCCAGCAGCACCAGCACTGCGAAACACTTCGCGCCAAGCCGTGAAAATTCGGCGAGAGAAATCTCGTCGATGTGATCCATCAGGAACCGGTCGCTCAGGTAGCTGTAGATGTGGACGTGCAGCTGATCATCCGTAAGGATTCGCCAGCGTGAACAAAGCACAAACGACTCCGGTGATCGCAATCGCTTTCGCCCGGGCACTGCGCGCCCGCTTTCTCGGCGACGTTTCGCGCGCTCCAGGCCGGCACCGGATTGCTCGCCGAAGTAAATGCCCAGCGGCGCAAAAACCCACCAGAAAGGTGACCGCGCGTGCAGATTCACCCATGCCAGCATGGTTGCAGGCATTCCCACACTAGCCGGCGCCAGTGCCCTTCCGCCTCGAAACGCTCCAGCATCGTCCGGCCAAATCACGGCCAGCAGCCAGCTCGGGCAACCAGTGCGGCCGCGCCGAGAAATGGATTGCTGAAGCAGCCAGCGCCAGCAACAGAATCAAAATTGCCACGGGCAGATGCGCGCCCCGCGCCATCATCCGGCGAAACACCAGCGCAAAGGTCGGCGCAATCACCAAGGCCCGTAAGCAGCACCACGCCATTCAGCCCTGGCCCACGCATGCAACACGCTAACGACGGTAAAGGTCGTAGAGCCACTCCCGTGCAAACCATGCCTTCCCCTGCATGACTGGAGGAAAACGGATCAATCGCGTGGCTGCCGCATGTGTTGCTGCGGATCAGATCGCCGGTGCGAATGTGCCAGCCTATCCCCGCATCCCCCAGCAATCCCGCCAGCCGGCGTCCCCGAAGTCAGCGCGCCACGAGGAGCAGCAACAAAACGGCCGTCACCGGGTCGCTGGCAGCAGGGAACGATAAAGCGCAGCCAGGAAGTGCGCGAAGCCGGCGCACTTCCTGCCGGCGGATCAGCCGGCTCAACGCCCTCAGCGCCGGCTTTCGCTTCAAGGTCGCGCAAGAGGGCTCCTTAGGTAGCGCCGGCGATCCCGCCCTCGCCACTTGCTGCTAAAAACTTCCAATACGACAATCCCACGCGCATATGGTGCACCAGGCCGTCGGGAAAACTGTGAGCTGCAATCGCGATCCACCATGAGCGCATGCGCAATCGCCAAAGGATGTAGGCTGCGGCAACGTCCGAAAACAACATTTCCGTAAAAAACAGTCCGCCCGCCAGGGGTCAGGGCCTGCCAGCGGCAGATTCAGCAAGTGTAACAACGCAAACAGCACCGAACTCGACCACTGCCGCAAGCTTGTCCCCTCGAACTTGGCTGCTCGAAGCGCGCATAGAAATATGACTGCAACAGAAACTGCTGCCCCACCGCCCAGATCACATACGGCCACAGATTGTTCAACTTAGGACCGAAATCCCCGGGATTTTTGCCGGTATCGGATGCCCGCTCGCTACAAAGCCGGCGGGATCGCCGCCTGCCGCGGCGCAATCCGGCCTGCAAGTAAGGTACCGTCCCGCGACGCGAAGGCCAGCGAAATCCCAGTTCTTCGCCGCTGCGGCCGCGGGAGCCGAACCACAACACGCTGCCAATCAGCGCAACGATACACCCGTATGCACCGGGCTGCGCGGCGTCCAGAACACCAGTTCCAGCAAGCCCGGCGCCAGCAGGATTTCCGCCCACGCTCTGCCCTTACACCTATCCACCGTTGAAGTCGGTACCGCAAACCCCGCATCAGTTGCGGCTGGCACGACAACCAGTATTTGGTGTAAAACGCTTTTCGACCTTACGGGCATTCCTGCAATCTTATAAGTAGGTGTTCATGCCCAGCAAGAAAACATCTCGCGTCCTGATCGTCGGTGCCGGCTTCGGCGGTCTCAACGTTGCGCCGCTGCTCGCGAGCGCTCCAGGTCGAAATTACCATCGTCGACCGCAAGAATCACCACACCTCCAGCCGACTCCTCTACTCAGGTTGCCACCGGAGGACTCTACCCGGCGAAATCGCCGCTCCGATCCGGGCAGTCTTCCGCCGCGACTCCAATGTCGTCACGCTGCTGGAAGAAGTCGAGGACTTCGATCTCGTCCGTCGCATCGTCAAAACCGCCGAGCAGGAGCTTCCCTACGACTATCTCGTGGTCGCCGCCGGCGCCACGCACGCCTACTTCGGTCACGACGACTGGGAGCCCTACGCACCGGGCCTGAAGACCATCGAAGACGCTCTCGAAATCCGCCGCCGCGTTCTGCTTGCGTTTGAACTGGCCGAACGGCGGGCTCTTTCCGGCGCCGGCGACGACCCGCTGAACTTCGTCGTCGTCGGGCGGGCCCCACCGGCGTGGAACTCGCCGGCATACTGGCGGAAATCGCGCGTCACGTTCTGGCGCATGAATTTCCGATCGATTGACCCGTCGCGCGCCCACATCGTCCTGCTCGAAGGTGGCCTGCGCGTGCTGCCCGCATACGCCGAAGACTTGTCGCGCAGCGCGAAGAACAACTGCGCCACCTGGGCGTCGACGTCCGCACCAACGCGATGGTTACTTTGATCGAAGCTGGCGTGGTGCATGTCGGCGATACGCGTATCGTCGCGCCCGTAGTCCTGTGGGCCGCTGGGGTCGCCGCTTCTCTGCTGGGTAGAAACTCCGGCGTGCCCTGCGATCGCGCCGGCCGAGTGCTCGTGCAGCCCGACCTCGGCATTCCCGGTCACCCGGAAGTCTTCGTCATTGGCGACCTGGCCTCCATCAAGGACAAAGACGGCAAGCCTGTACCCGGTCTCGCTCCCGCGGCGATGCAGGAGGGCAAGCACGTCGCGAAAGCCATCCGCCACGATCTCCAAGCGCAAGCCCCGCAAGCCCTTCGACTACTGGCGACAAGGGCTCACTTCGCCACCATCGGCCGCAACGCCGCCATCGCATCAGTTCGGCAAAATTCACATCTCCGGATTCATCGCCTGGCTGTCGTGGCTGTTTCATCCACATCTTCTTCCTCATCGGATTCCGCAACCGCCTGCTGGTCTTCATCCAGTGGTTCTGGTCATACGTGACTTACGAACGCAGCGCGCGCCTGATCACGGGTAAAGCACGCTGCCCGGCTGGTCGGGCATGCAACCGGCGGAAGACGAATCCTCGAACGAAGAGTTCCCCACCGCCCGCGCAGGGTGATAGTTTAAGGTGCGCGCAGATCACTGGATACCTCTGAAGATGAAGAATTGGCGTGTGCCATGCTCTGCCGATTCAGGCCTCAAAATGAAAATTCTGGCTAAGACAAGGAACAGCCATGAAGTTCGACAGCAAGCTCACGATAGCCACAGCCACGCTCGCCATCCTCATCGCTACGGCTCTCTACGCGCAGGATAAGTACTCGCTGAAATCGCCGAAGCGGAATCGCCTTCTCCGACTTCAAGGGATACGAAGACTGGTCGGTGGTCTCTTCCGCTCGCACCACCGAAGTGCTCAAGGTGATCGTCGCCAATCCCACCATGATCAACGCGTGCAAGGCCGGCATTCCCGCCAACGGCCAGCCTTTTCCGGATGGCTCCATGATCGTGAAGCTTCAGTGGAAACCGAAGAAGAGCACCGAGGCCCCCTTCGACGTAGATGTGCCGGACGTCTTTACGCAGGCTTTCGTCATCGAGAAAGGACAGCAAGAGATTTCCGAGAAGCGGTGGGTGGGGATACGCCCTGTTCAACTACTGAAGCCGCATCCGACAAGTTCACGGCCGATCTCCAGAGTCCCTCAGACTGCGGTCACGCGTGCCATTCGGCGGTGAAGGCGAAGGACTACATCTTTCACCCATACCAGAAGCGTTGAACTGACAACACCCCGACATCAAGCTAACCCGCGGAGTTCTACTGGCACCGCGGGGGTCTCGTTCTTGCCGCGACTGACGCGCGCAGTGATGTCGGGAAACGGTGTCGCCTTTCATGATCGCATCCATTGCCACCGCCTAATGATCAGGCGCGGCGCAACAGACCGAGGCGCTAGTATTCGAGCTGAAATTCTCCCCCAACCGCGCGGTGAACACGCGCAAGTCCCTTTGCAGTGGTCGTCGACGTTACGGTACTAAGCGCCGGAGTCGTGACGGTGGCCTTCGCGTCATCCTCGTGGCTGATGGGCTTTAACAATACAGTCTGCATGGGAACATTGCTGGAGTGGGCGAATGCGATTATTTCCCGAATTGTTGATTGAGATCGGAGTGTCGATTGTCCAATCCGGACCTGCGGACGAGTCAATGATGGTCGCAACGCCGCGATCCCACAAGATTGCGTGGCAAGGGCATAAGATCGTGAAAGACGGCGGTGGGTCTCCCGGAAAATCATCGAGCAGGCCAGATGTTCCAATCACCTGTCCGCGATCATTCACGCCGGTTGCCCAGCTGATGGGGTCTGCCAGTTGTGCACCGAGATCGTGAATCGTGCCGCGATCCCACGAAAATGCGTGAGCTGCTTGGTCCCCTACCAAATCGGCAGCGCCCACGATCTTGCCGGCTCGGTTCATTCCGTTCGCAGTATCAAAGTCTGATCCAAATATTTGTCCGAGGTCGGTGAGATCCCCTTTCTTCCATAGAAACGCATGATACGGAACCAATCCGAATCGAGGATCCACCACGCTGGATATGTCAGCTTGTCCGGTAACCGTCCCCGCCTCGCTGATGCCACTAACGAAGATGTTAGGGCCCCCCGAGACTCCCGAGCTCAAGGGAGGCTCCATGCCGCCAGAAAATGCGCCCACGGTTCCGTCGGTCCGAGAAAAGCCCCCCGCAATATCGTCATGTTCGCTGATCTGGGACGCTGAACTTCCAGTATCCGGTCCAGTGACACCAAGGTCGGTCAGTGTCTGGTGCCGCCACAAGACCGCGTGACGAACAGCATCTCCGGGCAAACAAGATGAACCCACAAATCGCCTGTGTCGTTCAACCCCCACGCGAAACTGCGCGTACCTCCCAGAGCGGGTAAATTTGCCACGATCTGTCCATCTTTCCAGATAAAGCCCTGTGTCTGAGCCCTTCTTGGACGGGCCCACGCTGTCACGTAGCCACGATTGTTGATCTTTGCGGCATAAACGAAAATCGTCGGGTCAGAGTTAAAGATGATCGGGGTGACAGTATAGTGAGCGTTCTGTGCGAGAGAACTTACTGCAAATACCGTGACCTGTACCAGCCCAAACCAACGAAACGAAGCGCGACTTAGTAGATTCACCGTGGCCTCCAGAGGTCCGCCATTTTGAAGTCGTTTGCTTGTTTCGTCAACGGGAAACCTAGTGCTCTGCGAAAGTCACACAATGACCCTTCGAGGTGTGTGTTTGTTGGTGAAAAAGTAAAATCCGAATTACGCCAGTCAAACTTTAGGGTAAGATGTTTGCCGTTGCTAGGCGCCGAGACTACTATGTCTGATTCGCAACCTGCAAACCCAAAGCGGATAAGATTGAGTGGGCTTCTTTCAATCTGCGCATTTATGGCGGTTCTCTGCGCAGTCTTCGGGTTGGCAGAACATCACTATGGCGTGCCGTCTCGGCAGGAGTACTATTTCTCGTCGTCGTGCCGTGGCTGGGAAGGAAATTGATTAACCGCATGGGTGATCGAGTGGTCGCGGTAACCGTTGCAAATATCGGCATCTCACGAATTGCCCGCTTTGGGTGCGCCACCTCCCGCCAACCTGTCGCCCTCAGCTTTAATTGAAGAGTTGTGCGGACCCTACGCGTCTCTTCGTCTACTGTTCCGCGCTACTGCCGGAGCTTCTGACTGCTGCCGCCTCGCGCAGAGCCAGGCTCGCTCCACCGACACGATCATCGTCGTGCCGTTCACGAACGCCTCGGGCGCTTCCGGACTGTAATGGATCGGCGAAGCGCTCCCCTGCCCTGCTCAGCCAGCGGCTTGCCTCCCGAACATTTTTCCTCTGACCCACGAAGACCGCATGCGCGCCTACGATCGCGCCGGAATTCCTCCGAGGTTCAGCCTTCGCGCGCCACCGTCTATCGCCTGGTCGAGGCTATGGACGTCGACTACGTAATACTCGGCCGCTTCACCTTCGATGGTCGCTCCTTCCACCGCGACCGCGCAGCCGTCGATATGCAGCATCGCAAGCTGCTTCCCCGAAGTCACCGAAACGGGCGGTCTCATCGACCTCATCAACATCCAAACGGCGCTCGCTTGGGATCTGTTGCACGCCATCGCGCCCACCGTTCCCGTCGACCGGCAGAGCTTCATCAACGGCACGACTCCCGTGCGGCTCGATGCCTTTTGAAAATTACATTCGTGGCATCACGAGCGGCCCGAATGCAGAACGAATTCCCCACCTTCGCGAAGCCGTTCGCCTGAATCCGTCGTACACCGAAGCCCGGCTTCGCCTGGGCCGCGCCTATTTTGACGAGCGCCAGTACGATGAGACGATCTCTGCGCTGAGTCATGTCTCGGCGACCGATCCGGGTGCCGGCGAAAGCAAATTTCTATCTCGGGCGTCAGCGGCTTACTATGTGGGAGACTTCTCACGCGCGGAAAGTGCGCTGAACTTTGTGGCTCTGCGCCTGCTTTTGCCCGAGGTGTACAGCAACATGGGTGCGGTCGCTATCCATCTCGGCAAGCGAAAGAAGCCGCCGAATATTTCCAGAAGGCTCCAGGCCGATTCAAACGACGCCGATTACCGCTTCAATCTGGCTGTTGTTCTCTCGCAAACCGGCGCTCGCAGTGAAGCGGCTGAGCAATTGAAGCAATGCCTCACGCTTGGCCCGACCGGATGCCGAGGTCGCGCCTTCCTCGACACATTGCCCGACAGCAAGGGTTCCTCTCCGCCGTCCGAGCGCGTCAGGACAAACTACGGCGAAACACTTTCCGACAGTTGTATCTCGGATCGAGGCCGCGGCGGAAGAGCGGCTCTGCCAAGACCGATCCCGCCACGCACGCCGTCTTCCACATAGGCCGGGAGCCGGAACTGCTGGCACAGGATTCGTGGCCGAGGCGGAAAAGCACTGGCCGTCCGCATTTCGTCGATCCGCTTCTCGCTACTGCACGCCTCGATCTGCAGAGACAATAAAACCGACGCCGCTGCCTTGAGCATCGACCGGGCGTTGAAACTCGATCCTGCCACCCCGGCGCGGACGCTCAAGCGCGCCGTAACCGCCAAGCTGGCGGAGAAAGCGCTCCCGGTGGCCAACTGATGAGAACGCCGAATGGAAAGAACAGAAGTGGGTGCCCCATCCTAAACTTTCGCTGCCTTTGCGAGAGTTTAGGGTGTGGTCTTTCGGAAGTCGGAAAGATCTCCGGAATCTGCGCAGTGATAGCGCTGGCGATGCTCGCGATTCCGACCGCGTACTCCAGTCCCGCGCCGACGTCCTAAAGATCGTCATCAACGACACCATCCAGCCCGTCACCGACGAATTCATCGGCCGTGCCCTGACTGAGGCCAAGAACTCTCACGCCGATGCGCTCCTCATCGAGATCGACACGCCGGGCGGGCTGGTCGATTCCACCCGCGAGATCATCGAGAAGATCGTCGACTCGTCCGTCCCCGTCATCGTCTACGTCACCCCGAGCGGTTCGCGCGCCGCATCCGCCGGATTCTTCATCCTGGAATCTGCCGACATCGCCGCCATGGCGCCCGGCACGAATACCGGCGCCGCCCACCCCGTCCACCCTCGGCGGCGACAAAATGGACCGATGTCATGAAGCAGAAGATCGAAAACGATCTTGCTGCCTTCATGCGTTCAGTCGCCGCACGCCGCGCCCGCAACGTGGATGTCGCCGAAAGCGCCGTCCGCCAGTCCAAGTCCTTCACCGAGCAGGAAGCCCTCTCGCAGAAGCTGATCGACTACGTCGCTTCCAGCGAAGACGAACTCTTCCGCCAGATAGAAGCCAAGCCAATCAAGCGCTTCGACGGGAAGACCGTCACCCTCCATCTGTCCGGCTCAGTCGTCCGCACGTTTGAAATGACCCTAAAGCAGAAGATCCTCGATCGCCTGATGGATCCCAACGTTGCCTTCTCTCCTGCTCGCGGTGGGACTGCTTTCGCTCTACGTGGAGTTCAACCACCCGGGCGCGGTCGTGCCCGGCACGGTCGGCGTGGTCTTCATTCTGCTCGCGGCCTTTGCGCTGAACCTGCTCCCGGTCCGCTTCGCGGCGCTGGTTGCGATTGCCGGGGCCTTCGCCCTGTTCGTGCTTGAAGCGAAATTCGCCAGCCACGGCGTGCTGACCACGGGTGGCATCGTGCTGCTCACTCTCGGCGGACTGCTACTGGTGGACGCGCCTTATCCCGGAAATGCGAGTGCACCTGTTGACGGCAATGACCATCAGCATTCCCCTCGGCCTGATCACGGCGTATCTGATGGTGATTGCCTCCCGCGCCCGTCGCAATAAAGTTGTCACCGGCGTGCAAGGCTTGATCGGCGAGATCGGCGTCGCGCAGAGCCCGCTGGTTCCCGAGGGCAAGGTCTTCATTCACGGCGGAAATCTGGAACGCGATTTCCTCGGCACCCGTCCCAATCGGCGCGAAAGTTGTAGTGCGCCGGGTCGAGGGCCTGCACCTGGAAGTGAACGCCCCTTCCGGCTCCCAGCCATAAGTCCTGTCGCCAGCGCGGTTCCCTAGCTCTGCCCGCACCTATCCAGACAACACCCGAGCTCTGTCTGTGGATCACAGACAGCCGGTTTAACTGCGGTACAATCCGCCTTAGACACTCGTCCACAACTAAACCGCGCCGGGGAGGCGCCATGGCTTTCGTTGACCAGTATTCTCGTCCTCGTCCTCGTTATCTACATCCTCAGCTCCATCAAGATCTTGGCGGAGTACGAACGAGGCGTGATCTTCCGCCTCGGCCATCTGCTGTCCCAAGCCGAAAGGGCCCCGGCGTCATCCTGGTGTTCGCGCCCATCGACCGCATCGTGCGCGTCTCGCTGCGGCAGGAGGCGCTGGAAGTTCCGCCGCAGGACATCATCACCCGCGACAACGTCACGCTGAAGGTGAACGCCGTCATCTTCTCTGCGCGTGATCGATCCCGAACAAGGCCGTGGTCGAGGTCTCGAACTACGTCTACCAGACCTCGCAGTTCGCGCAGACCACGCTGCGCTCCGTGCTCGGTGAGCAGGAACTCGACGAACTGCTCTCCCATCGCGAGAAAAATCAACCTGCGCCTGCAAAGCATTCTCGACACACACACCGCTCCCTGGGGCGTGAAGGTCACCAACGTCGAGGTCAAGCAGGTCGACATGCCTGAATCCATGCTGCGCGCCATGGCCAAGCAGGCTGAGGCGGAACGCGAAAAGCGTTCCAAGATCATTCACGCCGAGGGCGAGTTCTCAGCCGCGCAGCGCCTGGTCGACGCCGCCCAAGCTGCTCGCCACCGAACCGGTCAGCGTGCAGTTGCGCTATTTGCAGACCCTGACCGAGATCGGCGTCGAGAAAAACACCACGGTCATCTTCCCTGTACCGGTCGATTTCTTCTCCGGCCTACAGAAAATGCTGGGCAAGGGCGACGGCGGTAACTCCGGCAAAAGCCGGATAGGCGCAACTTTTTCGGTTCGTGACGGGCTAACACCCTCTGGAGACAAAATGGGTTCACAAGACACGGAAATCACGCTCGGCACCGGCAAGATGCTGGCCCTCTTCTTCGGCCTGGTCGCGCTGTGCGGCCTTTTCTTTGGCCTCGGCTTTCGCTTGGGCGCGGCGCGGTGCGTCCGATGGCCGCCAGCGACGCCGCGCAGACCACAACCGGTCCGGCGCTGCGTCCCTCGGCGATGAAGTCCGGAGGCGCGCAGAACCAGAACTCCGGTGACATGACGTTCTACAAGGCCGTCCAGAATAAGGACGCGACCGGCGCCCGCGGCCGACGCGCCCAAAGACGACCCTGCCAAGGCCGACTCGAAGACCGACGCTCCCAAGCCCGCCGACAACGATGCCGCCAAGTCCGGTCCACCCGATCCCATGACCGCTACCTCCGGCCCCGGCTACTTTGTGCAAGTCGCCGCCGTCAGCAAGCAGGACGACGCGCGAAGCCCTGGTCGACGCGCTGAAGAAAAAGCAATACGCTGCGTTCACCGCCAATACGACCTCGTCCGATAAACTGTTCCACGTGCAGGTGGGGCCCTTCGCCGATTTGAAAGACGCGGAAGCCACCAGGGCGAAGCTGGTGAGCGATGGCTACAACCCGATCCTGAAACGTTAAGGGGTTAGGCTTCCAACTCACAAAGGGGTGGGCGCGGACAATCGGCCATAGCTATTTACTATTACTAATAGCTAACATAGCCCCTAGAGCGACTTATAGGCGCGTTGCGAAGTGTCAGATGACCCCCGGCGCCCGAGGCCCACCCGAGCCCGAAAAACGCAGCCAAGGGCTCCGAAACGCCAGGCATGGGCATCGTAGAACATACGCGACCCTCTTTCAGAGGTCCCAATCGGCCGCAAGCCTAAGATAAGCTCTATAACTTATTGATACTTTTCGTAAGTGATTGAACTCGGTCAAGCACCAGAGCGCGCGCAACGATCGCGTCTCACAGTTGGCTTGGGCGTGCCTAATTATTTGCAGCGTATTGCGGCGATCACCAGTCGAACCGATCTTGCCGCAGAATTGGGTCATCTTCACCGCATGCTCTATCTTCTTGTTCAAGGAGCCATATTTCCGAGTCTCACTGATCCTGGCAGTACGGAACCGTTGTTTGGTTTCTTTTCCTATTAGGATTATCAGGACGCTACCAAGGTAGTTGCATTCGTGGACCAGGGCGGTCTCGGTCTGCCCGATCGGCGACTACTATCTCCGCGACGACAAAGATTCTGTCGAGCTCCGCCAAAAATACGTAGTCCACGTACACAACATGCTTGCTCTGCTCAAGGTCGACTCCGATCCTGAAAGAGCTTCGCGGCGAGTCATGCATATTGAATTAGCTCTCCCGCCCGCTCGTGGATGGACCCGGTCACGCGACACGATCGAAAGAACATGAACAATCGCTACTCACGCGAGTCTCTGCAGCAGTTGATGCCGAATTTCGACTGGACGAAGTTCCTGGCCGCCGTCGCAGCCCCTCCCCTCAGAACACTACCAGGTTGCCAGCCCCGAACTTCTTAGGACCGTGAACTCCGCGCTAGGCTCCGTCGTCGATGATTGGAAAACCTATCTTCGCTGGAATCTATTGCGTGCCTGCTGGTCTTCTGGGCCGATTTCGTCACCGAGAATTTCGCCTTCTACGGCAAAGCTCTCACCGGTGCGAGAAGAAGCGCCGCGTTGGAAACGCTGCGTATGGGCAACCGATCGTGACCTTCAAGATGCCTTAGGGAGACTCTTCGTGGAGGAGTCATTTCACTGAAGATGACAAACAACACGTCCTCCAGATTGTGAAGGAGGTCGAGGCTGCTCGATGGCGTCATCCACAATGCGGACTGGCTCGCCGGATACCAGGACTCTGGCTCTCGCCAAACTTCGTGCGGTTACCAATCGTGTGGGCTACTCCGGAGCGCTGGAGAGACTATTCCACTCTTGACATCGCCCGCGGCAATTGGGCCGCGAACGTATTTGGCAGCAGTGAGTATGAACTAGCTCGGCAATTGGACCATTGGCAAGCCACCCGATCGCAATGAATGGGGGATAACCGTCACCACGCTGAGTGCTCAAGCAACAACCCGCGGCAGAATTCCCTAACCTTTCCGGCTGGTTGGTTGGCGGCTCCCATCTTCGACCGCTCAGCCGACGACTCCATAAATTTTGGTCCTCTCGGTTCGCTCGCTGGACATGAAGTCACCCACGGCTTCGACAGCATAGGGCGAAAATATGACGCTTCGGGAAATCTACGAGAGTGGTGGACTGCGGAAGACGCTCAGCGGTTCGCGGAGCGGAGCAAATGCCTCAGTAGATCAGTACTCCAGCTACGTTGCAGTCGACGATGTCAAGCTCAACGGCGAGCTCACCTTGCCGGAGAACATTGCCGACGGGGCGGGGCAAAGGCTCGCATATGTGGCCTTCCAGAACGGAGCCAAGAGTAGCCTCCCCACGGACAGGTTAACCGACGGATTCACTCCCGAGCAACGCTTCTTCCTTTCTCTTGCCCTTCGCTCATGCGGCAATATCACACCGGAGGTGTTGAAGATGCTTGCTTCCGGAGATGCGCATTCAACGCTTAAGCACAGAGTCAATGGTGTTGTCTCCAACATGCCGGAATTTAAACAGGCATTCCATTGCAAGGCGGGACAACCAATGGTGAGAGAACGCGTGCCGGGTCTGGTAGATCCGAGCTGAAAACTCCTGCCAATCGACAGAGGCAAGAGAAAATATCGAGGAGAAGCATGAGCCTCCGCCAGAGTCTCAAGGAGTGGGGCTTGAAACCTAGCACATTCGCGGGGTTCGGGTGCTGTCAAGCCCAGGTCATCGTTAACATGCAAACCGGCAGTAAACAGGCTCAACTGGCGTAATCAGCGTTCCTCACAGGCGGCATGGTTTGTCCGCCCAGCACCGCACTGCATGGGCTTCCTGCTTACTGACCATCAGGTGCTGCCCAGGGCGTCCCCGCGTACATGATCCAGGTCCCTGTCTGCTTCGGCTCGGTACCGAAGCCCGAAGTCTTGGGATCGAACGGCCACATGATCATCCAATGCGGAGGTTCTTTGATGGGGTTGCCCGAGGTCGCGATTGGGATCACTGGCGCTCCAGTCCGTTGCGCCCGACAGCATGTAGACGATGCCTGGCTCGGTATTCGTCGGCTTCGGCTTCAGCGCAAGAAAGTCGCGCTGCCAGCGAAGCGCCGCCGGATTCATGCATTGCGCATCGTCGCCCACTGCACCGGGGTGCCCCGGAAAACAGGTGAACCCGCTGTTGCCTTCGCGCAACACGGTCTCCGTACCGTCGTCTCGTCCTGATCGACGATGCGCGCGTCCTTCGCGATCTCCGGCGCCCAGCGGCCATCGCGCGCAATCTTGGCCTCCTTGGCGTCGTCTTTAGCGTCTCTGTTCTGCGCCGAGGCGACCCGCACATCATCACGCCTACCATCAATGAACCGGGAAGAAGGATTCGAATCATTAGGCCCTCCGGAGCGAAGTCACAGGCGATCGTGCCTCTGCGGCGACAGAATCTCATTTCTGGCAACGCACAAAACCGGCGCGGGCGGCGAGACCTATCGAGTCCTGCTCAGTTCACTTGCTCGGAAAATTCGCAATCGTCCAGGCATTGGCGTTGGCCGTGATCGGGCCGAAGGCAAGACAGTGCCCATCGGGCGATGGCATGATCGAGAAGATGTCCCAACTGGGCTGCTTGAAGAGTGGATTTGGCCTTTGCGGCCGGGACTCATGGTCACGATCGTCGTCCCGCGCGAGGAGTAGCTGGCGAGGAAGAGGCTCTTCCCATCGGCAGCCCAGCCAACGGCAGCCAGTTGTGTCCAGGGCATCGCTGATGCCGCCTCGTCGCTGACGTCGCCGCAATGGCGGAGCAGAATCTCCAGGCACCTGAAGCGGCTGCCCCTTGAGCGGCAGGCTGATGCCCTGTTTGCGCAGTTCGCCGGAGCGGGTATCGAGTTCAGAAGAGCGGGCCAGAACGCAGCAGAGGCGGCTGGATGGCCCGGCTGGATCAGTCCGTCAAAACAGCGCGCTCAGGCTACCACAGAAACGTGCTTGCCGCTAATGATCCTGATGGCCGTCTCCGGCAGGTTTTCGGACGCCTGGGATCAACGCAGCGAAAAGCCCGGCTTGCACGATCCGGGCTGCTTTTGTGCGTGCGCGCGGTTTGAGAAAGACCTTTAGCGGTGATAAAAAGAAGTACATCACGGCCGCAATGATCAGCAGGGTCAGCAGAAAACGCACGATCGGACTGACCTTCGTAGCCTCCGGCGTGATGGGGCGCGTTGCTCAAAAGCGACGGATCGAGGTCGGTGTTCTCCATCGTCGTTGTCATCGACGGAGCCGCCTGCTGTCCCGTGACGTCAGTCGACTGCATGGGCTGCGTTGGGAGAAACATTGGCGACAGAGCAGTGAGTTCTGCTTTCCCGTGACGTGCTCACGGTTCTCGAAGTGAAGACCTGGATCTCGCGTCCGGTGACTTGTGATGCGATCTGTTCCGACAGGTGGGGAAAATGCTTGTCGACGAAGCTCAAGCAACTCCTCGGCGTAGTGATCGAACTTCTCCTGCGCGGCCGGATTGCAGCCGGGCGTTCCGGGATTGTCAGGAGTGCACTGCTGAAACCGCCGACCGGGCTTTCAGATCGACGTGCATGGCAACGCTGACCTGGTGTGCCCTGCTGCGGCAACTGGAGGCCGGGAAACGCTACGCCGAGGGCGGCCACCAGCTTGGCCTGAATCTTCTGCTGCAACTCTTCCCTGGTGGCAGCCTCGAGCGGCGGCACGTTTGATCCGATGCGCGGGCAATGAACCCACCCTCGAGCTTCGGCTCGATGCGATACACGCATTGCTGGACGAGACGTTTGAGTCTCCCATGAAGGGGGATTGTAGCCCGATTCTGCAGCCCAGGGCGTGGTTACGTCGGTGCTGGCGGGTGGGATCGCCCGATTGGGCGCGGCGAATGCTCGAATGGCGCTTCGGGCGCACCAATAAGCGCGACTGGCCGGCCGGGGCCCTGCGGCCACCCACCGATGGTCGGATGGCAGTTCGCCATCTCGTGATATGTCTTTCTGAATTACGAAACGCTGACCGGCTAACTGCGGACTGCGACCGACACGAGTTCAGGATTGCAGCGGGAATTCTGCATCGACTTGATCACATCCTCGGCAGTAAATCTTCCCATGGTGAGCGCCAGCTTGCGGCTGCGAACGTCGTCTGAATGGCGGCGCGGTCGATGCGCTGCACATATTGGGGCCCGCGCACACCGCCGCGGTTCAATTCTAACGACAAACTTCTGGCGTGTTTGTCATGGAGTTCCTTAGTGCGGATCAGGCTCAGCATGGTTATATTGGCACGCGATGTTTCGGTTTTTTGTTTGGTAAGTTGCGTTGTCGCTATAGGACCCTGCGTCAAATTCCGCTGAACTCTGGCAAAACTTCATCCTTGGAAAAGAATTCAGTTTTGGTAAAGTTTCCAAAGATGCGCAGACCGTTGATGCCCTCGTTCTAATATCCTTAGTCTTGTCGTTTCGATGGCGGCAGGCCAAAACCCTTCATCCCCTTGTTCCATCACCCCGATCCGTCCCAGCCGCGAGGCCAACATGTTCACCCCGATCAGAAGTGGACCTGGGAGAAGCGCTATCGGCAGTCGTTCGTGACAATGCAAAGGAACCCGATGATCCGGAACTCACGGCGTACTTCAGCAAATCGGCGATCGCCTGGCCAGTCATCTGCCTCCGCTGGGATTGAAGTATCGTTTTTATCTTCTAATCTGCCGACCGCCAACGCTTCTTCGACGCCGGAGGTCGCGTTTATGTCACCCGAAAGCTCATCGGCTTCGCGCGCTCCGAAGATGAACTTGCCGGCGTTCTGGCCCACGAAACCAGGCATATCGTTACCCACCAGTCCGCTATTGAGCGCAGCGCTGCGCTTTTCATCGGTATCACCGGAGCGTCAAAGATCAAGTGGATATTGAAACCAAATTCCATCGCTTCCTGAAAGCGGCAAGACGTTCACGGTCAGCGGCGAAGACCACCAGCTGGAAGCCAGTGACCGGGTCGGCAGTGGAGGTGCAGGCACCCTGGCTGGATACAAACGGGATGGACCCGCCGATTTCTTTCGATCGCGCCACCGACAACCGAGGCAAGACAGGAAGTTGGTTCCTGGATTTGTTCGGCAAGACCCTGAGAACTCCAAGCGCGTGCGGCAGATGCAGAAACTCTGCGGCGGTTTCCGCCAGAATGCCACCGCCGCGTCCACACACTCCTCAGACGCTTTTCAAGAATGGCAAGGCAGGCAGAGAGCCACGTCGGCACTGGCCGCCGGGAGAGAATATTCCAGGGACTGTTGTCCAAGAAGGCTGACCCTCCCGCAAGACGAAGTACACACTCTGCGCTTCTCCTACGACGGGAAATATTCGCTTGCGCAGGACGATCGGCAGCATTTACGTGCTGACGCGCGAACCTTTGGCTTTAAGTTCCGAATTGAAGCGCCTGACGCCTATCCGGCCCGCTTCTCCGCAGACTCCAAACGCCTCACCTTCTATGACCCGAGTCTTCGGGTGGAAACACCGGGACGTCGACAAAGGCGAGCGCACCGAAGTGCATGAGGATGTGCTCGCCACGGAGGTGCATGCAAACGGCGCTGACGCCGGATGGGAGCACGCCGGCGTAGTGTGAATGGCGAAGACACACTCGTGCTATTCGATACTCTCAAGGACGAACGCCATCTTCGAAAAGCAGCGGATTCGGTCTGGTGAAGTGGCGCTCGGAGCGCACTGGGGAGTTACAGCTACCAGATTCGCTTTCCGAACATGGGCTTCTCGCTCGACGGGCGATACCTGCTGCTGTAGCAAGCGCGGATTCAGTATTGGCCGTTGAGGTTCCCGCCCGTCACGAGGTTCCAGTCAGCGGGGCTCTCAAGCCATTTCTGCACGGTGCCTTTTCGTTTATTAGCGACAAGACCCTCGCTAGGCAACGAAAGAACGGATCGCGTGCCGCGTTGCTCAGTTTTCCGGAAGGCGCGATCCTGCATTCCCTGAACTGGGTTCTTCGGCGCCTTTCCCTGTGGCCAAGGGAGAGTACGTCCTGATGCGCCCCATCCACGACTATGCCGTGGGCGTGCTGACATGCGCTCAAACACTATCGTGCGTGCCAGTAAAACGCCGGCGATGGATGCCCACGGAGACGTCGCCGCCAGCATGCTGCCCTCAGGGAAACTGGCGCTGTTCGGGACCGCTCGCACCGATTGCTAAACTTGCCCTGCCTCGCGGACATTTCGAGCTGTAGAGGTTGCCGACTTCTCCGACGACCTGACCTGGTTGGCGGTCTCCACCACTCCCGCGGATCGGTTTGGAATCTCTCGAATGGCGCGCGGCCGTATAACTTGAAAGGCTTTCGGGGAGCCTGCTTTGCCAAAGATGGAAATCTCTACCTGACTTCCCCGGGCGCGACAAAGTCGATCGGTCCATCGTGCGCGCCGACCTTCGTCAGGTGCAGATGGCGATTGTCGAAAAGGTGGATCCTGCGGCAGGGCGTGGCAGGAGTGCGAATACCCGGTCAGTCTCAAGAGAAAGGACGAGAACGTCTCCCAAAAGACAAGGACAAGCAGAAGGACGATTCCGAGGACGAAGACCGCAGAGACTATCGCTACGAAGGCAAGAAGATTTCCTGGCGCGATGTATACGAACCTGCTGACACAAACAAAACTCTCGAAGTCCGTGATGCGCTCGACAGGGACTCCTTGGTCGAAGACTTTCAGCAAAGTTATCCCGGCGATCTACACAGATGCGGCGTCCAATGTCGCGGCCTTCGCTGGAGGCTCTCGCAAGGCGCCAAGGCGGAATTGAAGACTTTGCCCACGGTCCTGCGACCGGACAGCGGCGGACGCGATGACGACTACCTGATTGAGATTGTCGAACTGAGCGAGCGGAAAGTTCCCTGAACGCCCTCATCATCGACACCACCAATGGAGCGATCGACTTACACAGAAACCTGGTCACACGAGACTGGATCGTGGGCTATGACCTCGATTGGCCGAACCCTGATCTATTCGCTCAAGACGGGCAAAATGTACCGCCAAGTTTTCTCGGGATCCGTGGAGTGTTTCTTTGTCGGGAAAGCTGGTGTTCGAATACGATCCGGGACGTCTCGGCATCTACGACCTCACTTCGAACAAGAAGTCCGACCTCACCTTCCCCTTTCCGGTTTCCAGCACCTTCTTCACAAGAGATGGCAAGAAGTTGCTTCTGCTGACGAAGATCAGGTCGCGTACACGGTCGATCCTGGACTTGCAAAATAAGCTGCGCGGAGTTCAGATACGAGTCTCAAGTGCGCTCCGGATCCAGTCCACAATCCGTGGAAAGCGAAACGTTCCCCGCGCGATTGAACCTTCGATGAAGGCGTGGCCTTCCTCGGCTCCCACATCAATGTAAAAGCCGTTGCGGCGTAGAAAGACGTCGGAGCAGTAAAGTCGATGCGTTTCGTACTGCCGTCCAGGAATCCGTGGTTGAGGGCAAAGGATTCCATCAGTGCGGCGGCTTCTTCCTCGATGGATTGGTAGTAACCGGTTTGGCGGACGAAAGACAGCTGCCTCTACCGCGGCTTGATCGCGAACCCCATGGATACCACCAAACATTTCGATCAACTGGTGCTGCATCCGGTAGATTTCCGCAATCGTCAGGAACTCTCGCATCTACTTGGCGAGGCGCTCGGAGCAAGTCGCGATTGTGCGCTATGGACTCCTGAAACGCATCCATCACTTCGATCGCGCGAGATGTTGCGACGGAACCACGTTCCGAAGATAAAAGGCTAGTGCCTGCTCCAGCACATGGCGCTTGCTCTGGCCATTCTTCTCAGCCACGATGACAACCTCGTCGTAGAGTTTGGCGTCGATCTCGGGAGTGAATTTTTTCGTTTTCGCTTTGGCCACGGCCGCGCCTACATCAGAAAGCTTACGCAACAAGATGGATAAATCTTGATTCCAGTATTGCATTGATTTTACGCCTACTTAGGACGAGTCTTGTCAGACGGAAGCTAGGGAGCAGCCGGGATGGCCGCCCCAATGTTGCCCTAAGCCGAGGCCCGCGACCGGCGTTCTGCCTTGGTCGGCGCGGAAGCGCAGTAGCGCGGCGATGTTCCCGACTCGGTCGAATTCCGCATCACTCTTCCACGTAGAACAACTCGATGTCGCGGCGGATCGCTTGCGGGATTAGCGCTTCGCAGACGTCTTCCAGTTCGCGGGTGGCTCGTCCGCAGACCACGCAGTACGGGACCATGTGAGAGTCGATGTGGCCGCAGTTTTCGCACTCGACCCCTCGCGCCGTATTGTTCGCCTAAAAAGAGCGTTTGTGCTTCGCCGAGTTCCACCGAGCGGAGGACGCGACGCAGACCGGTGACACCTGGGTGTTCCCTTCGCCATGCTCATGGCTTCGCGCCAGCAGGGTGTCGCGGCGGCGGTCTTGGTCTTCGCGCAGCAGCCGATTGGCATTCTCGCGGATCTCGTCGTGAGTCACCGAGGCGGATGTCGGCGGGAAAGTGGCCCAGTAGACGCTGGCGCACATAGGGGTGCAAGTGCGCCTCAAACTCGGACCAGTTCGTGTCGTGGCAGGCGACAACAAGCCGATCCCACGAGCCACGCTCGAATTCTTCCTTCAGACGGTCGGCGACCTGCTTGTAGTGCTGCATGAATTCGTTGGCCGACGCGGCGCTCAACGTGTCCGGCGTTGTACCCGCCATAAGCTATCGCTGCGGCTGCGCGGCAGGCTGCGGAAAGAGTTCTCCGCGCTCTTTCAGTTCGTCAAGACGCAAGTCCAAGAAGCGTCCGCGCTGGCGATCGACAAGAAGCCACGCACAGGTTCGGCTGAGCGCCGCCAGCAATGCGGCCAAGAGGCTTCAGGTGGAAACGCCGGTTCACGAACAGTTGCGTGCCTGCCAATTGCGGGGGAGATCAGAATTCGCGCCAGATTTTCTTGGCGCTGGAAGCAAACACCGCTTTGGCGCGGGCCTGGTTGCCGCCGCAGGTTGCCGGCCATTTCAGGGATGCGGTCGAGATCGGCCCGCGCCCCTCCGTTTTTGCCCGCTGCTTCTCACTTTCGCGCAGGGCCTGGCGCACCAGATCTTTGGCGAGGATTGCTTCTTCCTTGTGCGACTTGTTTTGCGGAGTGTGCGGTTGAAAGTAAAAGCTCAGAGCACAACCATCGGAATCGGCCTGAAATGCGGCTAGTTCACGGATGTCCTCGCGGGTCATCATCACGAATTTCTCTAATTGCTGGAAATCGTGTTACGCGGTATTAGATCGTGCGATCGCGGTACTGCTTGGACGCGAGCGGCGAACATCGGAGACTCTGCGCAGGTGGTCGCGCGGCGGCCTTCACCGAAGCGCGCACATCGTCAGCCTTGCGGGTCGGTGATGACGGCGATTTCATCGTCGGTGAAGCCCTCGACGGCCTGCAGGATGAAAGCCTCGCCGGGCGTATGCGGTCGGTGCCGCGCAGGGCGATTTCGACCAGGCGCAGCATTTCGTCGGAGGAGGCGATTTGCTCGAGGCGTCTCGATCCGGCGATCGGCGATGACGGTCGCGCCCAGAATCGCTTCGTCGGGTTGATGGAACTGCAGTTCGGCTTCGTCGCTGGCGCGCACATTGCGCTTGCGAGGCCGAGTCTTCCAGATGCACGCTGCCCGTTATTGCTGATCGGCGCCGGCGCTCATCTCGTCGATGGCACGCATAGCAAGCCAGTAGAGCCAGGGCTCGAGAGCAAGGCGCTCAGGCTTTTCGCCGCCGTCGCCGAGGGCGCAGGCGATGGCTTCATCGACCACTTCTTCGGTCGAGATGGCGTCGCCTCTCGATCTGTTCCGCGAGTCTCGCGGAAATACAGTTCGCGCTCTACGAAGCGCTCCAGACGGCGCGAGGTTTACGTTGACGTGGGTGCGGATGTCGTCACCGGAAACCACGGGTGCCTGCACCGCCGCAATGGTCTGTTCAAACGGAACCTGGCGTTCCGGGCCGTGTTCCGGGCCGCGCCGCCAGCGGGGACATTTGTGCAGTCGAGCGCAGAGCAGGTCCTTGTGCCGGGTAATTTGCTGCAGCAGGTCATCGAATGCGGTCTTTAACGCAGACGGGTGACTGACGGCGATTTCGAGTGGACTGCCATCTGGCCCGTAGGCAGGCGCAGGTTCAAAGACACGACGACGCCTTCGCGAGGCGAATTCTCCTCGACGAGCCCTTTGAGATGTACGAGTTCGGGACGGAAAGCCTGCAGGCGCTTGCGCAGTTTTTCGACCTGCGGTGTACCTCTTTTTCGATGTCGGGAGTTTTGCGGACTTTTGTATCCGATATGAACGTTCATGAGAGCCTCGGAGACCGGGAGCAGATCCGGTGAAGCTATCAGTACCCTTACAAGTCGGATTCTACACCCGCAGGCAGGAACGCAAGCACCCGTTTTGAGAGAAATTTGCTACCCGACGGTTGGCTGAATGTGACGTATGCACATTGCGAAACGGCGAGGTCACAGGTGACCAGGTCTCAGGCTTTAGCTCTTAGCTCGAATCTCCGCCGAGGCTCATTGATGCAAATCCACGTACACCGTCATCCGCACCCGCAGCGTGAGACGCCCCCGGATTGCTACTCGCGATGATCGGCGGATCGAGATGGCCAGCGTCATGTTCCGGGATACGCTGCATCGACAGCCATCGTGAAGTTCATCATGCAATTCGGGGTACCAACCCTACCAGTCCCGACGCCGGAGCAATTCCGCCGGCATCATGCAAACATGGAAGTTGACGGCGCTCTCAGAGGCAGATACGCGGTGGCGGATTTTAAATGGCAGGTTCGAGATCGTGGGCGTGGTGGGGAAAGGGCTCCCACATTGTGAATGTAAACGTCCACCGGCCGATCGTGCCCGAGCCATGCACCACGCGCAATTTGACTTGGCCCGGCGCCGGCGCGCGAGATGATCGTCGACCAGCGCGATGGAAGCCAGAGATCCATTCGCTTCTTCCCCACACCACCATCACGGTGTTGAAGCTGTTCCGCGGCCACCGGATAGGTGGCGGCGAGCATCGCGGGACCCATGGCTCCGGCAGGCACCTCCTCGAAATGAACGCTCGTGCCCATTACGGCGAAGTAGGGTGGTGTTCCGAGCGGACTCTGAGGACGTCTGCACTTTTCACGCCGTTGACCAATGCATCCACGCTGCCGACATCCAGCAGCACCCTGCACGACGCGCACTTGCGGCGATGCGGGATTGTTCAGCATGCCGTTCGAGGACTGCTGTTACCGCAGCCAAGCGTGAGGAGAGCGTAGATGGTGAGCAGGACAAAGGAAGCGGCGCGTTTCACGAAGCCTCCGGATGCCTGGGGGCCACAGGCTGCATCAATTACGCGAAGTGTAATGCAGAGCTGCTGCAGGGCAAGAGATTCAACCATACGACGGACTGGTGTTTCGTGTTGTGTCCGAGCAGCGAGCAGTAAAGATTTTCGCACTCAGCTGGGAAGATTTTGATCGATGGGTACTTAGCTCGCGTTCTTGGGCGGAGCAGGAGTTTCCGACTTTTGCTTGTCTTCGGAAAGTTGCGCGAACCGATTCCCTTCTCCCGCGGGTCGCTTTTCACGCGCAGGACCGTAAGCCCGCGCGATGACCAGCACGATCAGCGCGATGATGCCGATAAGGGTCATGTTGAATTGCTGGCGGAGTGTTCCGTGGAACCCCACCTGCATCGCAAAGAACGCGCCGTTAGGGATGGGGCACCCGCGCGTTCGTGAGACTCAAGATCAAGACCCAGCACCTGAGGACCTAGCACTAAGACCCAAAACCTAACACCTGATTCTCACACCGCACGTCACGGACGTTTCCGTCCGCGTCACTTCGCGATACATCGTGTCGCGCTCGACCGGTTCGCTGCCCGCTTCCGTGATCAGGCGGACCAGATCCTGACGGCGCATGCCTTGCGGCGGTGGTGGCGCCCGCATCGTGATAGATCTTCTCCTCGATCACGGTGCCGTCGATGTCGTCGGCGCCGAAGCGCAGCGCGATCTGCGCGATCTTGGGCGTCATCATCTGCCAGTACGCTTTGATGTGCGGGAAGTTGTCGAGCACGAGGCGGCTGACCGCGATCTGCTTGATGTCGAGCATGCCGGTGGTCTTCGGCAAGTGCTCGCAGCGGCGTGTTGTCGGGATGGAAGGCCAGCGGGATGAACGTCTGGAAGCCGCCGGTTTCGTCCTGCAGCGCGCGCAGCTTGAGCAGGTGGTCGACGCGGTCCTCGTCGTTCTCGACGTGGCCGTAAAGCATGGTGGCGTTCGACTTCAGGCCGATCTGGTGCGCCAGTGCGCGCGGTGTCGAGCCACTGATCGCCGTCGATCTTGTGATCGCAGATGATGTGCCGCACGCGATCCGCGAAAATCTCTGCGCCGCCGCCCGGCAGCGAATCCACTCCGGCGTCCTTCAACTGCTCCAGCGTTTCGCGAATCGAAAGCTTGCGCGCGCTTCGCCAGGTACGCGACCTCCACCATGGTGAAGGCTTTCAGATGCACTTGCGGGGAAGCGCTGCTTCAGCCCCGAGATCAAGATCGAGAAAATATTGAAACGGCAGATCAGGATGCAGGCCGCCGACGATGTGGAACTCGGTGACGGCTTCCGTGTAGCCGGAAGCTGCGGTCTCGAACGCTTCTTCGAGCGCCATGGTGTAGGCGCCGGGCAGCGTCTTTCTTGCGTCCAAAGGCGCACAAGCGGCAGGCCGCTACACACACATTCGTCGGATTGATGTGGCGATTGACGTTGAAGTACGCCTTGTCGCCGTGCATGCGCTCGCGCACGTGATTGGCCAGCCAGCCGACGGCGAGGATGTCGCCGGTGCGGTAGAGACGAGGGCGTCTTGCTCGTCCAGGCGCTGCCCGGCAGCACTTTTCCTTGGTGGGGTTGAGGCGCGCGTCGTCCGTTTGGAACGGGTGCGGGGCCATGCTGGTTCGATGATAAACGAAATCAGCCGTTGGCATTTAGCCAGGTTGGCATTTGGTCAGTTAACGGTTGGGAGGGGCACAGCTTGACGCTGCTATCCATATCTAGTGATTTTCTAACCTTTCCTGGCTGAACTGGTTAGCCTACACCCATGACGCGGCCTCCTAACCGTTGATAGTAGTTTTGGAGGTTAGGTAATGATTGAGAAGGTCTACTCGAGCAGCAGGCGGCTGGAGGTGGCCGCGCGCAGTGATCTCGGCACTGGATGACTTTCATGAAAGAGCCAGCCATAGAACCCTGCGTTGCCTCATAATGACGAGCGCGAGGCCGGCTGATGTCCGCAATCTGGTTGTGCCCCGTCAAATAGGCGAGTATCAAACCGGGCCACGGGGGCAGAAACCAGGAACCAACATTCATCTTTAGCATGGCGGCGGTGAGGATCAGAGATGTGCCGCGCAGCCCATCATCAGGCTCGTGACCCACACGCGCGTGTTTGCGTTCTGACATATTGATGATCTTGCACGCAACGTACTACGGCATAAGCTTCCCGTGCCGGGGCACCGAAGGCGATCCCGTGGCAGCTCAGGTTCTCGAGGGGCTGCGCAAGCTACAGAGGTGAAGACCCTCGCCATTGCTGGATCCGGCTCAAGACGCCAGTAGACTTGCAACTCGCCGATGGCTTGGGACCTCTCGGGCTTAGGTGATTGTGCATCGCCGTTCCCGATCCCATGATCGGCAGCCGCCGCGATGGTTTATGCGCCGCTACATTCTAACGTCTCCCGCCCGGCGAAGGTGGTAGGCGATTGCGGACGAAAACTTCGGAGGCGCAGAGAAAGCCGTCAATGCTGCGATGGTAGTCGTTGGAACTGTATCGGGATACGGCACCTATCGATTGTACTCTTCGCGATCGAACTTTTGCTCGCGGCGACGGCTCGGTGTTTAACTCCGCCCGCCAAATGGCTTTGGTTTTTCTTTTCCCGTTCTTTGGTGCTCTATGTGTTTCTTGGACATCGCTCTCTGGTTATGGTCGCTCGTGTGGACGATCGCGGGCAAATTCAACGTTTCTTACGGCGCAGTGCACGTGGCAGGTTTAATTCGACGCGAGCGCACATTAGCTAGCTCTATTGATCTGCGTGCCAATCTCCATGCTAACACTTTTCCTTCAATGCACTCTTCAATCCGAGGCAGGATCCCTGCGGTAGGCTCATGCGCAAGCATCTTCGACACTACGACACTCTCGAGCACGGCGACTGGCCTGAGTCGATGGTTCTCGAAAGCGCGACGGCACCCTGACCGTAGGCACGAACATCCTGATTGAATTTGATGATGATTATCGATGGAGTTCTTTGACGAATCGGGATTTCAATGCGTTAGCGGACTCTGGACTCGTGGTTTTTCTTCACGCGAAGACCGGACTGCCGGTGATGCGCACACAAACAGGCGCGATCTTCGACCCTGGTCCACTAATGGCGCATCAGTAAATCGGCAACGAGGCGAAGAACACCACGGAGATCACTCAATTCATGGTGGCGGCGTTAAGTTTGCGGAAAGATCGGCGCGGCGAGACTGGCGTGTGCTCGTAGGTCGGCAGGATGGCCACCGCGAGGACTCCACCATCGCCGCTACCAGGTCGGGCCTGCTACCAGAGGAGCGTGCGTAACTGA
>ERZ1370068.8460-contig-7311_pt1 | contig 48779 bp, 51 predicted proteins | sample MGYA00561227_ERZ1370068 | MGnify/ENA primary metagenome ERZ1370068 (study PRJEB38410, sample SAMEA6850437) | metagenome | study: Metagenomic assessment of the ecological functions of the soil: analysis of the soil microbiota associated with the... | reverse complement strand
AGTTGGCAGCATTGCTTTCATTTCCCGTCCACCGAACAGCGCCAGCAGCATCGTTACCCGGAATGCCGCCCATCGCGCCGTACCCTCGAATTGACGTAGAGCATGCCGTCCACCACCACGGAACCCGGACCGTCGAGCGATCCGCCAAAGCGCGCTTCGACGCCGTTGACCGTTTGGTAATCGCGCACAGTAATCGAAATCCCAAAACCACCTTGCCGTCTTCGCGTGCGTTAGTAGCCCGCAAGTGGCCGCGTCGCTCGAGCCGGAAAACACCACGCCCGGGAATCACCGTGACCGCTCGCCGACTGCGCAGGGCTGCACGGCCGCCGGTCACCGCAATTGGGGGCGGGGCACGCCGGTCGATTTCCTCCGTTGCTCGGGCGAAGTGCGAACAGGCCGCCCCCGGCGGTTGGATCGAGTTGCAGTCCCGCCGGCGTAAGCTGCCGCACGATGTCGGAGAGTGCCACATACGCATGTTCGCCGTCCGCGGCCGGTCCCCACTTCGGAATGCCGCCCAGCGACCCGCCCCTGCCGACGCGCGTTTTCCAGAGCAGCTCGCCATTGCGATCGGGATCGAGCGCATGGACCACTGCCGATTTCGCCCTACCGGCGATCAGCGCGCGGCCGTTCCCGTCAGAGTTCGACAAGAATTGGCGACGAGCCGAAATCATAATCCGGCCCGTTGGCTTCCGGGCAATTGGTCTTGTCGGCGCCCGGACACGCCAGGTTGAACGCGTCACCCGCGGTCGTCTGCCGGGCCCAAAGAATCTTGCCCGAGTCCAGGTCGAGCGCCAGGATAGCGTCGGCAGTGGGGGCCGGAGGATCGGAATAGCTGTCGCCCGTCGATATGTGGCGAGCGCGCTGCGCTTGAGGTCGACCGTCGGCGTGCGGCTCCAGACGGCTACGCCGGATGGTCCCTCAGAGCTGCGCGCCGGATTTGTTTTTCCGCGTGGGGCGCGGCGCCGCGGGGATGGTGTAAGTTTTCCAGACGATTTTTCCCGTCTGGGCGTCCACCGACACCACGCTGCCGCGAAAACCACAACACTCCCCGTACGCCGGATCAGCCGCGCTCACCTCCTCAAAAGATGCCACCGGAACATAGAGCCGATTTCCTTGGAGCACCGGCGCGCCCGTGATGCGCGCTTCAGGAGTGATCCTCCACTGCGCGCTTTCCAGATGAGCTTGCCGTTCGCGGCGTCGACGGCGTAGGCGTTCGCGTGGAGATCGCCAAAGTACAACCGCGTGCTTCCCGAACCTAGTCTGCCAATAATACTGATGGCGGTGCGCACCGGGGCCTCGGCTTCGAGCGTCCAGTAGATGCAACCCGTCGATGCGCTGAGCGAGTATACGCGGCGCCCCGCGTCCTCCCCACGAAGAGGCGTCCCCCCGGCAACACGCCGGCAGCGCGTGTACGCCACAATGTCGCCCGGAAATCCAAAAGCCCACTTCAGGCGCAGCCTGGGCAACATCAGCTGCGGCGATGCCGGCCAGCGCGGCAGGTTGAAAGCGCCGGTTGGCCAGTAACCGCTGCTCCCAGCCGTTCCAGTGAGCGCCGGCCAAAGGCTCGTTCGAAACGCCGCTCGATCCCCACCGCAAAAACGCCGCCTGCGGAGGAACGGTCGCCGGCTCGCTGCCGAACGGCTTGGCGGCCAGAAATTCGGCGATGGCGTGCCGTTCGGGCAGCGGTGCGGCGCGCTCCCATCATCATCATGGTGCCGCTCTCGAGCGCCAGCAGGATACGTTCCGCGAAAGCCGCTTCCACTGACGCCTGGCGGCTCGGGCACGCGCGAGGCGCCGGAATCGTGGCATCCCCGCGCAATTCTTCTGGTAAAGCGCGGCTCCATCCTGGGCGTCGCGAGCCTGAGCGGCGAGGGTACAATGCAGGCGCACGCGAGTCGCCGCGTAGGAGCATAGGATACGGGCCGGGTTAACCTGCTGCCTCTTCCGATTCTGGCGGAGCGTAAGTGGCGGGACCGTGCAAATCCGATTTGCATGTTTCTCCCGGAAGGACGTGCTCAAAAGAAAAGTGTACCGCACGGCTAAACGCCGCTAAGGCTGCCGGCGTTTCACAGCCCGGCGGCGCCGCTCGGCGCTTCTGACGCGCGCTTCATCCATCCCGAAATAGTGCGCCACTCGTGCCAGACCGTCTCCTCCACCAGCTTCTCGAGATGCGCCGGATCCCGCGCCAGGCGCTCGTGCGGGCCCTGAAAATGACGATCTGTCCGGCATCACGAACCCGTCGGAGGACGCTGCGCGCGGTCAGCGGCCTTCCGCGGTATAAGCCCAGCAGCGTGCTCCCGGCGGCCACTCGGGAAGCGCAGTTGCTCGCTCGACGGCTCAGCCTCCACGATGATGGCGATATTCGCCATCCGGCGGCGGAAGCGGCCTCGATTTTGGCGCAGGCGCGCTCCACCAGACGGTCGAATTCGTGAGTAGACATCACCTCTTGTTATTCTACGGAGGAACTCATCATGGCTATCGTGATCGCTATCGACGGTCCGGCAGGTGGGCTAAGAGCACCATCGCGCGCCGTCTGGCCGCGCGCCTGGGTTTCACCATATTGATAGCGGCGCTACGTATCGCGCGGTCGGTTGGTGGGCTCTGCGCCAGAAGCTTGATCCGTCCGACATGCATCGCATGGAACAGCTGGCGCTGGCGGCCGTGGCATTACGCTCGCAGGCGATGGCGCGCGTCCCGCTCGGGACGGCGAAGACATCACCGGAAGCCATCCGCGGCCCGGAGGTCTCGAAGGCCGCGTCGCTTCTCAGTGGCCAGCCGATCCCCGGCGTGCGGCGCGCGCTGGTTGAGAAACAGAGGGCCATCGGCGCCCAGAACAATGTGGTGATGGAAGGGCGCGACATCGGCTCGGTGGTGTTTCCCAGCGCCAGGCTCTGAAGATTTTTCGACGCGGATGCACTCGGAGCGCGCCCGCCGCCGCGCCATGGAGGTGAACGGCGACCGTGACGTCATCTCGCGTCAGATTCGCGAGCGCGACGAACGCGACCGCACGCGCGCGCCGAAGCGCCGCTCACCCAGGCCCCCGACGCCGCCTACGTGGGGATTCGACCGGCCTCTGGATCGAAGAGGTCGAAGAGACCATCCTGCGCCTGGTGCGCGCCTCGTATCTCGAACGGAAAGGAGTTTCGTTGAAGGATCTTCTGGTGATGAAATTGGCGGCACGAGCGTCGGCAGCGCCGACCGCATGCGCGCGGCGGCGGGCTTTCGGCCGAGCAGGAGACACAAACGGCCTGTAGGTCATCGTGGTTTCGGCCATGTCGGGTATCACCGACCTGTTGATTGAAACCACCAGGAGCACGCCGAAGGGCGACCGCGCCGGGCCTCGACGCCAACATGCGCAAACCGAGGAGCGCCACACAGCGGCCTGCCGGGACTTACTGCCCGCCGTCAAGCGGAAACCGGTGCTGGCCGGCATTCGCGAGCTGGTGAGGAATTGAGCGCATCACGCACGGCATGCTGATGCTCGGCGACCGCCCGCCGCGTCCGTCGACGAGGCTATCGCCATTGGCGAACGGCTCTCCGCGCTCCATGATGGCGGCGGTTTGAATGCCAGCGGAACGAAAGCCGAAGCCGTGAATGCCGGCTGATTGTGACCGACGCAGTCTTCGGCAGCGCCTCGCCGCTGATGGATCAGACCACCGAAAAACACGAAAGCGCCTCGGACCGCCGTTGCGCGGCGGCGTTCTGGCCGGCGGTACCGGCTTCAACGGCGCGACCGCCGATGGCCGGGCCGGACCACGCTGGGCCGCGGCGGCTCGGATTTCCTCGGCCTCGATATTGTCCTGGCCGCGCTCGGCGCCCGCGAGCTGTGGATCTGGACCGATGTCGATGGCGATCATGGCGGACGCCGACCCGCGCCTCGTCCCCGATGCCGCCAGGTGCTGCACTGAAGCTGACGTCACTCGGGAAGCCGCGGAGCTGGCCTACAACGGGCCGCCAAGGTGCGCTGCACCCGCGGACGCTCGCGCCGCTCGTCGAAGAGCCGGCATCCCGGTGTGGAGCAAGAACAGCTTCGCTTCCTCGAAAAGCCGTGGGGCGCACCCAAGATAGTTCCCGGATTTCAGCCCGAAACGGAGCCTCGCAAGCGGTCACGTTGTCGATGCCGCGCGTTGCGCTGATCTCGCCTTTCGAACCGGCGCCACGCCACGCTGCCTCGGCGCGCAGGAGATGGCGCGTGGCGCTCGGTGCCCCGCCAGGCCCGGCCGACGTCGAGGGGTGCTTTCGCTCTCCAGTTCCAGTTACCGCCAGAGTTTCGTCTTCTCGTCCGTAGCGAAGAGCTGGAGAAGACGCTGGAAGCCGCTGGAATCGGCGCTGGCCCTCGAACTGGCAGCAACGGGGTACCTGCGCCCCGATCGTAGGTCAACAGGGACGCGGGCCTGCTGGCCATCGTGCGGCGAGAGGGGCATGCAGGGCACGCCGGGCCCAGCCGGGCGCATCTTCACGGCCATCCTCGCGCGAGCGCATCAACATCACCGCCATCGCGCAGGCCTCAGAGTCGAGCTGACGACCATCGCCATCGCCGTGCGGCGCGACGGGCTCGAGGCGGCGGTGCGCGCGCGGTGCACGCCGAGTGCGGCATGGGAACGCGCGGCCAAGCGCAAAGAAGGGGAACGAAGCCGAAAGGCAAGACGCAGCACCGCGGGCGCAGCTCCGTGGCGCGAGTCACAAGAGATCCGGCGTTGACCTGAACGGGTTTGTAGCCCCGCTGCGGCTATAGCCCGGGCGGGCGCTACTGGACATACCGGAATGTCCGACCGTAGAAGTGGTGTCTATGATAGCGGCAACCTGCACTTTGCTTTGATTCCCGCTCCGGAATCCGCCTCGGCGGCTTTGCCTTGCCCGGCCGGCGTAAAAAGCATGGGAGAGCCATTATGTTTGACTTATTTCGCAGCCGCGACAAGGCCGGTCCGATTCATGCCGTGGCGCTGGCCTGCCGCTGGTGGTCGCCCTTTCGATGGTCACCACCTGATTCCCTCAGCTACGGGAGCGGTGACCGCGGACCGGACACCGCGATCGCTCAGGACCGGCAAGGACAACCGTCACCCAGCGTGACGCCCAAGTCGCCATTCAGAACGTTCTGCGCGCCATGGTCCATTCCTGCCGCTGAATTTGGTGTCAGCTTTTATGTGCCCCAGATCGTTGACCAGCTGGTCACCGAACGCATCCTGGCGTATGAGGCCGGCCGTCTCGGGTTCAAGGTCAGCGAAGACGACACGTTCAACGCCATCCACCTGGCGCATCCCCCAACTGTTCCCCGAAGGCAAGTTCGTAGGGCCGCGACAGCTGCCGCGGCTGGTCTCGCCGCGCAGCAGAACATGACCATTGACGAGTACGAGAGGCAACATGGCGCGCGAGGTGCTCATCAATCGGCGTTTGCAAGCGGAGGCGGACGAGGGCACGGTGGTGACGTCCTGCGGAGATCGAACAGGAATTCCGCCGCCGCAACGAAAAAGTCAACGTCGCGTATGTCAAGCTCTCGCCCGAAAAGTTGAAATCCGAGGTCCAGATCACGCGCCGGCGGAAATGAAAGAGTACTACGCCAAAACCCTGCGGCGTTTCCCACGCCGGTGAAAAGAGAGCCTGGGCGATCCTGATCGTGGATCAGGCCAAGCTCGAGCAATCCATCCATCCCGTCGGAAGCCGAGCTGCGTTGGTTTAACCTGGAACGATCAGGACAAGTTCCGCACGCCGGAGCGCGTCCAGGCCCGTCAAAATACATTCTGTTGAAGACCAACTTCGACAAGGGCCCCGGCTGACGCAGCCAAGATCACAACCAAGGCCGAGGACCTGTTGAAGCAGCTCAGCGGGCGGCGCGACTTCCTGCGGAGCTGGCGCGCAAGAATTCTGAAGATCCCGGCTCGGCCGTGAAAGGCGGCGATCTGGGATGGCATGGCGCGCGGCCAGACCGTGAAGCCGTTCGAGGACGCGGCGTTTTCCCTGAAGCCCAAAGAGATAACAACAGCAATCTGGCTGCAAGACCGAGTACGGCTATCACATCATCCAGGTGATGGACCACCAGCAGGCCCATCATGCGGGACTTTCGAGGAAGCAGCTTCGCGCCCTGCCAGCCGATGAAAAGTCCGCAAGCAGCGCGTCAGCCAGATGATGCAGGACCTGACCGATCGCGCCGAGGCAGGTCTAGCTAGAAGGACCCGCGCCTGAAAAGGTGGCGAAGGATACCGGGGCCCGGTTCGCCGCCCGCTTCTGGCGCAGGAATGTCTGCGCCCGGCGATCCCCTCTCCGGAAGTGTGTGCCGGGCAACGGGCGATTTCGGAGCAGAGCATCGCCGCATTGAAGCAAGGGCGTGAGGTCTCCCAGGCCGTGCCCTGACGCCGGTCCGTCGCAACGCCGTCGCCGTGGTGGACTATACAACGTCACCCCCACGCACCCCGCGATCCTCTCGAAGAAAGCCCAGGCCGCGGCATCAAGCAGGCGCTCGAACAGCAGAAGGTCATCCAGCTGGTTGATGCGCAGCGCGGCGGACGACTTGGTCGCCGCGACCAAAGCCATGCAATGGCGATCTGGATAAAGCCGCGAAGTGGCGCCGGGGCTTCGAGCGTGAAGAGGCCGCCGGCTTTCGAGCCGGACCGCGGCGCGGTGGAAGCGTCTGGGACAGGCCACCCACATCAGCGAGAGCTCCCCAAAACCGCGACGGCGCCGCTTCGGGCTGGTCCCCTCACCGTTCCCGATGGCAAGAGAGGCTGGTCAAGGTGCTCTGCACGCCGCGGGCGGACATGACGCACGTTTGCACGAGCAGCGCTCGCACCTGCGCGACGGACCTGAAGAGCAAGAAAGGCAGCGCGAGCGCGATCAATTGTTCGGAGGCGGGCCCGCGCGAGCAGTCGATCAAAGAGGGCAAAGTAAAGATTCACGAGGGACGTGGTGAACCGGCTGGTCGCGAACTACCAGCGGGCTAAGCGGCGCTTCGCAATGGTTCACGCCATCCTGGGATTTTCTGCGGACGCTCACCGACCCTGAGCGCCTGGATCCAGCTTCTGTCCGGGATCCCGGGCTGGTCTGGCCGGGGGTACGCCCTGTTGTTCGCCATCGTCTTCTCGAAACCGGCCTGCTGGTTGGGTTTTTCCTGCCGGGCGATTCCTGCTTTTCACCGTGGGCGTAGTGGCCGGTGCCGGCGATCTGAATATCGTGATTGTGAATCTGGTGCTGATGGCCGCCGCCATGATTGGCGACACCACGGGCTTGCCCGCTGCATCACTGGTCCCCGCATCTTCGACCGGCCCACCTGCGCTTCTTCAAGCGGCAGCACCTTTTGAGCGGACGCAGAAGTTCTATGGAGAAGTATGGCGGCAAGACCATTATCTACGCGCGGTTTGTCCCGATCGTCCGAACCTTTGCGGCGTTTGTCGCCGGCGTAGCCCAGATGCTGCATTCGCGCTTCTCCTGCCCTACAGTATTTGCGGCGCGATTGGCTGGGTGTTCGTGATGACTATGCTGGGTTACAAGCTCGGTCAAGTGGCCTTTATCCGCAGTATTTCGATAAAGTGGTGTTATTGATCATCGTGATTTCGCTCATTATTCCCGCGATTTCGAAGTAATCCAAAGACGCGCCGCGGGCGATGAGATCATGAGCACGCAGGCGCGCCGCTGAAAGACGCAGTTCCTCTCCTCAGACGTGAAACTGGTTCAGACGCAAAACTGGCTGCGCTTGACCGTGGTTTCCATGCTAGCGTGGCCCTGATACCTCTCCCTGTAACATTCCCAGCATTTGCGTACGATCCAACACATCGCTGTGAATCGGCTTACGCCTCGGTCCCCGAGACCAAGAGCGGCGGCGTGCCGTGAAGCGCGGATCGCGGTTCTTCGAGCTGGGCGCCGCGGGCGCCGCCGAGTAGAGCACGTCTCGGCCCGGGGCGCGCCCCGCTCTGCGACCGCGGGCAACGACGCCGGTAGGGCCGCGCGCGCTGATCGGCGCAGGGGTGAGACCACCGCCGCGAGCAGGACCGCGGCGACGAGTGACGACGACGTGGAGATCGCATGGCCGCGGAGCGTAGGCGGCGGACGCGCGCGCGAACATCACCCGAGGCGGGGATTCACCCCTGCAATCAGGGGAGGAATCGCGATTGCGATGCCGGAGTCCGAACGGCGCCGACTCGTGGCCGCCCCGCGATTCCCAAGCTGCACCGAGTCGACCTGGAACGGCGTAGCGTTCGCGGCACTTCGCCTCGGAGGGGACCCTCACGCCCGACCGCTCGGTATCTCCATGCGCTGCTCGTCTCACCCTGCGCGTCGCGCCGTGCTTCCGTCGCCGTGCTCCTTTGCTCGCGGGTGCGCGACTCCGCGGCGGCGCAGAGCGTGACCGTCCCGACCTTCACCGTCCACGCCGCCGGCCCGAATCGCACGACGTTGACGGTCGACCTCGCAGAGGGTGCGGACGACACCGTGCTCTTCTTCTGGGATGAGCACCATTTCTCGGTCGAGAAGGTCGGATACGTGGGCGGGGTTTCGCGCTTCTCGCCGAGCGGGAGCGCCCTGCCGGCAGCGTCGCGACGCCGCCGGAATTCCAGCGCCGTACCAACCGCGAGCACCTCGCCGCGGATCGCCGCCTACGCGAGCGGCAACCTACAGCGAGCCTCACGATGCAGGGTTGACAACGAACGACGTCTTCTACGTCGGCTGGGAGATGGACGCGCTCGGAGCGCTGACGCCCGGCGGCTGGCAGGTCGACTCCACGTTGAACGGAAACGGAACCACGCGCGCCGGTCACGGCGGCGCGGTGGCGACGCTCGACGACCGGTCGATCCATCTGCGTCTCGGACGATACGACGGCGACCGTCATCGGACGCCGGCTGAACGCCTCCGCCTGATTGGGGTGGGCCGGTCTGTCGCCGGCCCGAGCGACCCGGATGCCCTTCATAGATCTGGTCGCGGTGCCCCCGACGTCGGATCCTCGCGGCGTGGGGCTCGGTCGAGGAGGAGCGCTGCCACGGACGCTCGCGGTCTTCTTCGACATCTACGATATGCCGGGCCCTCCCTCTCACGCTCAGCACCGACACCGGTGCCGCGGAGCGTGCTCGTGAAAGCCCGCGCGGCGATCGCCTGGCGATCGTCGGCACGCGTGCCTCGGGGGCAGCGTACAGAACGAGATCTGGTGGCCGCTTCTTCGCGCTCTCTCGATGGAACGCCGATCGACGCCGACTTTCCGATCCACGCCGCGCCGACCGGCGTCGCGGTCGTGGCCCGATGCGGCCTTCGACTCTCGGGTGACCTCTTACGTCGCCTGGACCGAGGGCGGGAGCACGCCCGCGCCAAGTATCGGGGTCGCGGCCGACGGCAGTCTCAGCGGATCGCCCGTGACGCTCGCGAGCGGCGTCTTCGCGGGCGACGGCATCCGCACGATCTCCGCCTCGCGGATCCGAACCTTCCATGACACGGGGCGCTTCATGAACGCCCGCGTGACGGGACCGGCGCCCGCGCGAACGTCGCGTCGAATTGCACGCCGGGAACGGCGTCGCGCGGCGACGGCGTGCGGGTGCCGTTCTGCGAGATTCTGTGACGACGGCGCCGCCAACGATGACGCGGCGCCGGACGCCTGCTTTTCGCACCGATTGTCGTCCCGCCCGCTGCGGCGACACCGTGATCGACAGCGACGAGACGTGCGACGACGGCAACCTCACCTCGTGTGACGGCTGCGGACGCCACCTGCCACACCGAGGTCGCGCTCGGGTGTGGGCAACGGCCTCGCCCTCCCGGGCTGCGGCGAGCAATGCGACGACGGCAACCTCGGCGACGGCGCGACGGCTGCTCGGCGACGTGCCAGAACGAGCTCATCCCCGGCGGCGGCTCGGCGAAGTTCGATTGTCTGACGGCATGGTCCGTCGACAACCCGAGCAACACGCCGCGTCTCGGCCCCGACGGATCGTTCATCGCAAGCAGCGCTGCAACGACAACGACCCGGCCTGCGACTTCGACGGCGGAACGGTCGGCAGTTGTACGTTCCAGCTGCGGATGCGGGAACGGGACCGCGCTCGCATCCCGCGTGCCCTCGCCGCGGCTCGCGAGCTGGCAGCCTGACCGGCCCTGGAGCGGATGCGCAGAAGCAGTGCCGTCGCCGCGGCCGTGGTCGACGCCCTGACCGGCAGCGTGTTCCGGGAGCGATCGTCGGCCGCGCGGCACGGATCTCGCAGCGCGACCGTATCGGTGGTCGTACCGCTCGGGACATTCCGCACTTCCGTGCCGGGAAGCGCTCGCTCCGCACGACCGCAGGACTACAGCGGCACGAAGGACGTCGACAAGCCTGATCTGCGCTGCTCGCCGAGTCTGTGGCGCGACGGCGGCCCCGAGCGATGGTCACGTTCGATCCCGCGACGCTCGGCCGGGAGCGCGATCCCTACGAGCAGCGCCTGCCGAGCCCGCGCGGCCGCGCCAAAAGCGTGCCTGGCGAGCGGGTTCTGGGCGGTCACCGCCATGAGGCGGCGCACGAGGCGCTCCGCGAGCGGCGTGCCTCCGGTCCGGATCGCGGGACGCCCTCGCGGGTCTCCCGCGGGGCGGCCCGCGACGATGTCCCATCGCATCAACTTCTCGACCCGCCCGACCACCCCCGGTGAGCCTCGTCGTGCGAAAGCGTTCACGCCAGGCGGCGCGTGGAGGCGCTCCTGCCGTGGATCGAGCGGATGGCGACCGCCTCTTGCCGACGGCCCGCGGGGAGCGCCGCGCTCGACCTCCTCCACGGCTTCGCGCACCAGCTGCCGTCGCCTTCGTGATCTGAGCCCGGCGTGCCGCCCGCCGACCGCGATCGCTTGACGGCATGAGCGACGCGGTGTCGCCGCTCCTCGCGCTCGAGGTCAGCGACGCGGATCGCACGAGCGCGCTCGCCGCCCGGAGCAGCGTTCCACGCCTATTCCCGGTGAGCCGTCGACGCAGTGCCGCCGGCGGCCGGGCGACGATCTGCTGACGCGCTCGTGGCAGCTGCAGAGAGAACGGCGAGCGCCCGAGTCGCGCCGAGCTGCTCTCGCTCGCGGCGACGCCTACTCGGCGGGGCATCGCACGACCCGCGACCTTGGGAACGGCATGGGTTGTCCTGCTCGGCACGCCGGGGCTCTACGCCGACGTGGTGCGCGGGCGTTGGCCGGCGGCGGTGGTCGCCGAGGAGTTCCTGCGCTACGTGACGCCGACGTTTCGTGGTGCATCCTGACGGAGCCGGTCGTGCTCTGGCGGCGTCGGGATCCCGGCGTGGGAGCCGATCATCGTAAATTGCCGGCGCGAACCGCGACCCTGCCGTCTTCGCGGCGCCCGACGTCTTCCGCCCCGAGCGGGGCGCGAACGGGATCCGCTATCGTTCGCCCACGGCGCCCACTTCTGCCCGGCGCGGCGCTCGCGCGCATGGCGGATCGCTCGCGACGGTGACCGCCCGGTGGCCCACCATGCTGACGCCGCGATACCTCTCCGCTGGCGCCAAAGGAACGCTTCGCGGCTGACGTTCTCCGGGTCGCAGGCAGGTTGCTGAAAAGGGCCGATCTGCGTCGTTGCTCAGTCGACTCACTTGCCGTGCCCTCGGAGAGGTGCGGCATAGCTCCGCATGCCCGCGTTCGCTCCTTCGCGCCTAGCATCTCGACCTTTGAGCAACCTGCGTGCGTGCCTCGTGCGCGTGGAGGGCGGCAGTCGCTTCGCTCCGTCCGCTTCAATTTCATAGCTATCTTGCGAGATTCATAGAGATGAAATTGGATGGGGCGGGAGCGAAGCGACCGGCCCCACCGCGCGCACGAGGCAGCCCCCGCAGGTTGCTCAAAAAGGGTCGAGATGCTAGGCGCGACCGAACGAACGCGGAGGCGTAGCGGAGCTACGCCGCACAAGTGAGGAGGGAGCAACGACGCAGATCGGCCTTTTTCAGCAACCTTCCTGCGAGCGCGCGGGTCGCGGTGGTCTCTTTGCCCCCAGGCGTAGTCGGGCTTGCCCGTCGGCGGCGCAGCTTGATCGCGTCCACGAGGGCTGAAGGCGCGCGGCAGCTTGTAGCGGGCGAGGTCGGCGCCGGCGGTGTCGCGGGAGCTCGTCGTCGGTGGCGCGTGGCGCCGGGGCGGAGTGGCCACGACCGCCGTCACCTGCTCGCCCCAGCGCTCGCTCGGCGTGCCGGTGACGACGCACGTCGTAGACGGCGGGGTGGCGCTTCAAGCGCCTGCTCGACCTCCTCGGCGAAGATCTTCTCGCCGCCGCTGTTGATGCAGACCGAGTCGCGGCCGAGGACCTTGATGGTGCCGTCGTCGTTCAGCTGCGCGCGGTCGCCGGGGATCGGCGTAGCGGACGCCGTCGATGGTCGGATACGTGCGGCGCGTCTTGGCCTCGTCGCCGAGGTAGCCGAGCGGGATGCTGGCCGCTCCGCGCGAGCCAGCCGACGGTCGGCGTCGCCGGGCGGGAGGCGACGCGGTGAGGGTCTCGTCGACGACGAACGTGTGCTGCAGGTCCATCGTGAAGCCGCCGCCATCGCGCCGCCGCCGCCGGCGTCTGGCCCGCGGCCGTGAAGCTCGCGCCTTGCGCCCCGGTCTCCGACGCGCCGAAGCCGTCGGCGATCATGACGCTCGGGAGGAGCTCGAGGAACGCCTGCTTCAGCGACGGCGGAGAAGACCGCGCCGCCGGAGCCGATGACTTTCAGGGAGCCGAGATCGTAGGTGCCGCTCCGGAGCTGATCGAGCGAGCGGGCGCGCGAAGGCGTCGCCGACGATCGTCAACGAGACGGCACGCTCGCGCTCGATCGTGCGCCAGATGTCGTCGGGATCGAGGCGGCGCGGTCTCGCGCTGCACGATGCACGGTGCCGCCCGAGTGCAGGGTGATGAACGCCGTCCAGTGGCCGGCGCCGTGCATGAAGGGCGGGGCCGGCAGGGTGCGGTTCATGTCGCCGTACCCGGCGCGCGCCACGACGTCGTCGAGGCTCGTCGACGGCTTGCTGGCCCGGGAGGCGACCGCCGAGCGCGGCGAAGAAGATGTCGGCCTGGCGCCAGAGCACGCCCTTCGGCATGCCGGTCGTGCCGCCGGTGTAGAGCGATGTAGAGGTCGTCGTCGCGCGTCGGGATGCCGACGGCTGCGGCGTAGCTCGCCGCGCAGCGCCTGCCTCGTAGTCGCGCGCGCCCGGGCAGGAGCGGCGTCGCCGCTGCCGTCGTCGACCTGCAGCAGCAGCGCCAGCGGCGGCAGCTTCGGCAGGATGCGCGCCAGCATGCGGCGCGAAGCTCGCGTGGTAGATGATGGCGCGGGTCTGCGGCGTCGCGCAGGAGATAGAGGAGCTCGTCCTCGACGTAGCGGTAGTTGACGTTGAACGGCGCCGACGCGCGCCTTGGCGGCGCCGATCATGCCCTCGAGGTACTCGTGGCCGTTGTAGAGATAGAGGGCGACGTGATCCTGGCCCGACTCCCACGGCGCCAGGCCGTCGCGCTCGCGCCGGCAGCCGAGGCCGGCGCGCGGCGAGCACGTGCGCCAGACGGCGGCTGCGGTCGCGGAGCTCGCCCCAGGTGAGGCGACGCGTCGCGGTGACGATCGCCTCGCGCTCGGGCACGGCGGCGGCGATGGCTTCGTTCAGATCGGCGAGCGTGTAGGCCATGGAACGCTGGACATCAATATTGAAACATGTTTCAAATATCAACGATGGGCTCGCGGCCACGGCTCGACGTCTCGCGCTTGCGTACCGACGACGGCGTGCCGAAGGCGCGGCTCGCGGCGAGCCAGCTGCGCCGCCATCGCCGCATCGTCGACGCGGTGATCGAGCCTCGCGGAGAAGGGCGGCTTCGAGGGCGTCCGGCTCCGTGACGTCGCGGAGGTCTCCGAGGTCGCGCTCGGCACGCTCTACAAGTACTTCCACAGCAAGGAAGACATCCTGCTCTTCGCGCTCACGCGAGGAGCTCGAGAAGCTCGAGCACGCGATGGCGACGCATCCGGTCGAGGGCCGCTCGGCGCTCGCGCGCGTCACGCGCTTCTTCGAGCGCGCCACCCGCGGCATGACGTATCGGCCGCAGTTCGCGCGCGCGATGCTGCGTGCGATGGCGTCGGGTGACGTCCAGGTGGCGTCCAAGGTGGCGGGCTTCCACTCGCGGATGACGCGGCTCATCGTCGCGGCCTTGCGCGGCAAGCCGGTCGACTTGAGCCGCGACATCTCGCCGTCGACGAGCACCGAGCGCGAGCGTCAGGTCGCGTTCATGCTGCAGAACGTATGGTTTTCGGCGCTGGTCGGCTGGGCCGGCAGCCTGCACCCGACGAGGGACATCTCCGAGCGCGTGCGGACGGCCGCCGCGCTCATGCACACCAACTCGACCGAGGACTGAACGACATGACAGAGAACGATCTGACGCGCCTCACGGCGGCGCACGTCTTGGAGTATCCCTATCGCCGGTCGGTCGGGCCGGTGCTGGGCGCGTTCTTCACGGGCCTCTCCGAGCAGCGCCTGGTCGGGGTCCGCGCTCCTGACGGCCGCGTGTTCGCGCCGCCGGTCGAGTACGACTCGGAGAGCGGCGAGTCGCTCGCCGAGATCGTGCCCGGTCGGTCCCGGAGGCGTGGTGACGACGTGGGCCTGGGTCGAGAAGCCGCGGCCGAAGCATCCGCTGCAGACGCCGTTCGCCTGGGCGCTCGTCCGGCTCGACGGTGCGACCAGCGCCATGCTCCATGCGGTCGACGCCGGAAGCGCGGCCGCGATGCGGACCGGCATGCGGGTGCGCCCGCGCTGGAACCCGTCGCCCGAGGGCAACATCCACGACATCCTCTGCTTCGAGCCGGAGGGCACATGAGCGAGGTCACCAACATCACGACCCCGATTCGCCTCGACTATACGCTACACGGCGGGTCGCGCGACGCAGCGTTTCCTGCTCGGGATGGCCGCCGGCCGGATCCTCGGGCAGCGCTGCCCCGAGTGCCACAAGGTCTACGTGCCGCCGCGCGGCGCCTGTCCGAAGTGCGGCGTGCCGACGACCGACGAGGTCGAGGTGACGGGGAAGGGGACCGTGACGACGTACTGCATCGTCCGCATCCCGTCCGACGTGCTCTCGGTGCCGCCGCCCTTCACCTGCGCGCACGTCCTCCTCGACGGCGCCGACCTGCCGTTCTTCGCGCTCATTCAAGAGTGCCCCTTCGACGAGGTCCGCATGGGCATGCGGGTCGAGGCGGTGTGGGCGCCGAAGGAAGAGCTCGCGGCGACGTTCGAGAGCATCCGCTACTTCCGTCCGCTCGACGAGCCCGACGCGCCGTTCGAGAGCTACAAGGAGCACACGTGAGGAGCACATCGCATGCGTGACGTCGCCGTCGTCGGCTTCGCTCAGTCCCCGAGCGTGCGCCGCGAGACCTCCGGCAACGAGGTCGAGATGCTGATGCCGATCCTCCTCGAGGCGAAGCGGCAGGCCGGTCTCACCGGACGCGACATCGGCATCACCGTGTCGGGGAGCTGCGACTACCTCGCCGGACAACCGTTCGCGTTCGTGAGCGCGCTCGACGCGGTCGGGGCGTGGCCGCCGATCGTCGAGTCGCACGTCGAGATGGACGGCGCCTTCGCGCTCTACGAGGCGTGGGTGAAGCTCCAGACCGGCGAGGCCGATTCGGCGCTCGTCTACGCGTTCGGGAAGTCCTCGATGGGCGACCTCCCCGAGGTGATGACGATCCAGCTCGATCCCTACTGCACGGCGCCGCTCTGGCCCGACGCGATCTCGCTCGCGGCGCTGCAGGCGCGGGCCTACCTCGAGGCGAGCGGCAAGAGCGAGCGCGACCTCGCCGAGGTCGCCGTGCGGAGCCGGCGGGCGGCGGCCAAGAATCCCAAGGCGCAGGTGCGCACCTCCGCCGATCCGGCGACGCTGCTCGCGACGCCGTATCTCGGTGTCGCCGCTCCGGGCGCACGATTGCCCGCCGATCTCCGACGGCTGCGCGGCGATCGTCCTCGCGTGCGGCGATCTCGTGAAGAAGAGCGGCATGAAGCCGGCGTGGATCCGCGGCATCGATCACCGCATCGAGGCGCATGCGCTCGGCTCGCGTGACCTCACCAGGTCGCCGTCGACGAAGCTCGCCGGTGAGAAAGCCGGGGTCGGTCGCGGCAGGGTCGACCTCGCCGAGCTGCATGCGCCGTTCACCCATCAGGAGCTGATCCTGCGCGACGCGCTCGGGCTCGGGGCCGACGTGAACGTCAACCCGTCGGGCGGCGCGCTCGCGGCGAATCCCATGATGGTCGCCGGCTTGACGCGCATCGGCGAGGCCGCGGCGCGCGCTCGCCGCCGGCGCCGGTAGCCGCGCCGTGGCGCACGCGACCTCGGGTCCGTGCCTGCAACAGAATCTCGTCTGCGTCCTGGAGAGAGACTAATGGCGGAGCGCTGCGCGGTCATCGGAATCGGTCAGACGAAGCACGACGTCAAACGGACCGACGTGTCCCTGCCGGGCCTACTTCGCGAAGCCGTGGATCGCGCGTTTGCGGATGCAGGCGTGACCTGGCGCGACATCGACGCGGTCGTGATCGGCAAGGCGCCGGACATGTTCGAGGGCACGATGATGCCCGAGCTGTACCTGGCGGACGCGCTCGGCGCCGCAGGGAAGCCGATGTTGCGGGTGCATACCGCCGGCAGCGTCGGCGGCTCGACGGCGATCGTCGCGGCGAGCCTCATCCAGGCGGGCATCCACGAGCGGGTGCTGACGGTCGCCTACGAGAAGCAGAGCGAGGGCAACGCGATGTGGGCGCTCACGGTCCGCATCCCGTTCCAGCAGGCGATCGTCGCCGGTGCCGGCGGCTACTTCGCGCCGCTCATTCGCGCCTACATGATGCGCTCGAAGGCGCCGGAGGACACCGGCATCAAGGTCGCGCTCAAAGACCGCTTGAACGCCGCCAAGAACCCGACCTCGCACCTCGTCTTTCCCGACGTCACCTACGAGATGATCGAAGGGTCGCCGATGCTGTGGGACCCGATCCGCTACATGGAGACGTGTCCGTCGTCCGACGGCGCCTGCGCCATGGTGCTCGCGAGCGACGCGGCGGCGAAGAAGGCACCCAACAAGCCTGCGTGGGTGCAGGGTACCGCGATGAAGAGCGAGCCGACGATGTTCGCCGGGCGCGACCTCGTGAACCCGCAGGCCGGACGCGACTGCGCGGCCGAGCTCTACAAGAAGGCGGGCATCACGAATCCCCGGAAGGACTTCGACGCCGCCGAGATCTACGTGCCCTTCAGCTGGTTCGAGCCGATGTGGATGGAGAATCTCGGCTTCGCGCCCGAGGGTGAAGGCTGGAAGATGACCCAGGAAGGTGCGACCGCGCTCGACGGCGACATGCCGATCAACCCTCGGGGGCGTGCTCTCGTCGAACCCGATCGGGGCGTCGGGGATGATCCGCTTCGCCGAGGCGGCGCTGCAGGTGCGCGGGCTCGCGGGTGAGCATCAAGTCCCGGGCGCTAAGCGCGCGCTCGGCCACGCGTACGGCGGCGGCTCGCAGTTCTTCGCGATGTGGGTGGTCGGGAGCGAGCGGCCATGAAGGCCGCGCGATGAGGTTCTGGCAGTCGGTCACCTTCTCCCAGCCCGACGAGCTCCTCGACGTCGCGCGTATCTCGGAGGAGGTCGGGTTCGCACGGGGTCTTCGTCTCCGAGCACGTGTTCTTCCCGCAGAAGCTCGACTCGAAGTATCCGTACTCGCCGAACGGAACGCCGGTCTTCACCGCCGAGACGCCGTGGCTCGATCCCTGGGTGCAGATCGCCGCCATGGCGGCGGTGACGAAGACGCTGCGCTTCGTGACCGGCGTGTACATCTTGCCGCTTCGTCATCCCCTCGAGGTCGCGAAGTCGGTCGCGAGCATCGCGCTGCTGTCGGGCGACCGCGTCGGCCTCGGGGTCGGCGCCGGGTGGATGCGGGAGGAGTTCGACGTCCTCGGCCGCGAGTTCAAGGCGCGCGGCAAGCGCATGGACGAGCAGATCGAGGTGATCCGCAAGGTGTGGGCGGGCGGCATGGTCGAGCACCACGGGACCCACTACGACTTCCCGCGCTTGCAGATGTCGCCGGCGCCGCGCGTCGCCGCCGCCGATCCTGATCGGCGGCCAGAGCGAGGCGGCGTTCAAGCGCGCGCCCGGCTCGGCGACGGCTGGGTCGGATCGGGGCACGCGCCCGGATCAGGTCCTCGGCGTGATGGCACGCCTGAACGAGCTTCGTCGAGAGGCCGGCCGCGAGCGCGGTGCCCTTCGACGCGATCCTGGTGCTGAGCGCGCCGCCCGTCCTCGACGAGCTCCGGCGCTTCGAGGATGCCGGCGTCACGTCGCTCGTCAGCTGGCCGCTCCTCTTCACCGTCGGGCGCGCAAGCGTCGCGGGACGACCAGCGGCGCTATCTCGAGGGCTACGCGAACGACGTGATCGCGAAGATGCGCTAGCGCGCCGGCACGCGCGGCGGCGTGACTGCTGGTCGCGCGCCCACCCGGATGCGCTTTGACAAAAATGAAACTTGTTATAGTTTTCGTCGAACCCCACTCTCCGAGGAGCGCGCCGTGCACATTCGACTCGTGACATGTTCGGCATCGAGTTTCCATCGTCGCTTCAGCCACTGCCGCGACGTCGTCGCAGCTCCGCATGAGCGAACCGGCGCTGCTCTACGCGAAGGAGGGTCACGTCGCGACCCTCACCATGAATCGGCCCGAGGTGCGGAACGCCTTGAACGCCGAGATGCTCTGCCGGCTCGCGGACGCCTGGCAGGACGTGAACGATGACCCGAACATCCGGGTCGCGATCCTGACCGGAGCGGGAGAACAGGCGTTCTGCGCCGGCGCCGACCTCGACCGCCTGGTGCGCATGATGCAGGGCCAGCGGCCGCCCGAGACCGACTACGACCGCGCGGATCATCGCGGACGTCCCCATCATCTATAAGGGGCTGCTGCGGAACTACGAGGTCGTGAAGCCCATCGTCGCGGCCGTGAAGGGCTTTTGCGTCGCCGGCGGCAGCGGAGATCCTCCAGACGACCGACATCCGGATCGCGGCCGAGGATGCCCGGTTCGCGATCGCCGAGGTGAAGCACGGGCTCTTCCCGATGGGCGGCTCGACGGTGCGGCTGGCGCGCCAGATCCCGTTCTGCCACGCGATGGAGATTCTGCTGATGGGCGAGCAGTTCTCGGCCGCCGAGGCGCTCCGGATCGGGTCTGATCAACCGGGTGGTGCCGGCCGAGCGAAGTGATGCAGCGAAGCGCAGGCGCTGCGCCGAGGTGATCGCACGCAACGGCCCGCTCGCGGTGCAGGCGGTGAAGCGCTCGGTGCTCGCCGGGCTCGGGCGTCCGACCGCCGACGCGCTCGACCTCGAGCAGCAGTTCGGCATTCCGGTCTCGATGTCGCAGGATGCCAAAGAGGGACGCGCGCGTTCAAAGAGAAGCGCACGCCCGTCTTCCAGGGACAGTGATGAACGATCCATCTCGGCCTCATTCAAGAGTTCGTCGCCGGCTTGATGCCGGACCAGCAGGCGATCGTCGCCAAGGACCGCGTCGTCACGTACCGCGAGCTCGCGGAGCGGAGCCGGCGCTTCGCGCGCGTCCTCGCGGCGCCGCGGGCTCGGGTGCCGGAAGGAGCGGCGCGACCTCCAGCCCTGGGAGTCCGGGCACGATCACGTCGCCGTCTACCTCTACAACTGCCCCGAGTACCTCGAGGTCATGTACGGGAGCTACAAGGCGCGCGCGGCGGCGGTGAACATCAACTACCGCTACAAGGCCGACGAGCTCGTCTACCTGCTCGAGAACAGCACGGCGCGCGCGATCGTCTACCATGCGGCGTTCGCGCCGCTCGTCGCCGAGGTGCGCGATCGGCTCCCGAAGCTCGAGCACCTGTTCCAGATCCCCGACGACTCGGGAACGCGCTCCTGCCGGGGGCGGTCGACTACGAGACGGCGCTCGCGGCCGAGCCGGCGACGATGCTCGACCTGCCGTTCAGCCCCGACGACCTCTACGTCCTCTACACCGGCGGAACGACGGGCATTCCGAAGGGCGTCCTCTGGCGCCAGGAGGACGTCTTCTTCAACGGTCTCGGCGGCAATCTGCCGGGCTTCCGAACGTCTCGACACCGAGGAGAAGCTCCGCGAGCCACGTGACGATGGGGCATCGGCGGGCGGGCGCTCGTCTGCCTGCCGTTCATGCACGGCGCGGGGCAGTGGAGCTCGTTCAACTCGTTCCACCGCGGCGGCACCGTCATCCTGCCCGACGAGACCCGGCGCCTCGACGCGCACGCGGTGTGGCGCGCCGTCGCCGAGCACAAGGCCGATCAGGATCGGCATCATCGGCGACGCCTTCGCGCGCCCGCTCATCACGGCGCAGCGCGAGGGCAAGTACGATCTCTCGTCGCTCCGGGTGCTGGTCAGCACGGCGGCGGTGCTGTCGCCGACCGTCAAGCAGGAGCTCCTCGCCGAGCTGCCGCCGGTCATGGTGATCGAGAGCATCGGCGCCTCCGAGCTCGGCATGCAGGCCATGAGTCACGACACCGACTCGGGGCAGAAGGGCGTGCCGGCCTATCAGCTCCGCGCCAGGGCACCGTGCTCCTGAAGGAAGATCGGAGCGGCGAGCTCGAGCCCGGGACCGAGGAGACCGGATGGATCACCAGCACCGGCGACCTCTGCCTCGGCTACATGGGCGACGAGGAGAAGACCCAGGCCACGTTCCAGACCATCCACGGCAAGCGCTACGCCGATCGGCGGCGACCGCGGCCGCTTCATGCCCGACGGGCGCGTGCTCTTCCTCGGGCGCGACTCTCGTGCATCAACAGCGGCGGCGAGAAGATCTACGCGGAAGAGGTCGAGCGCATCGTCAAGAGCCACCCGGCCGTCTACGACGCGCTGGTCGTCGGCGTCCCGAACGAGCGCTGGGGCCAGCAGGTGACCGCCGTCATGGCGCTCGCACCGGGCAGTCGAGCGCCCGCGCTCGACGAGCTCCGCGCCCACTGCGCGCCGCACCTCGCCGACTACAAGCTGCCGAAGGGCATCGTCGTCGTGCCCGAGGTGGTGCGGAGCCCGAACGGCAAGCCCGACTACGAGTGGGCGAAGCGCGTCGCCGTCGCCGCCGGCTGATCGCGGTGAAGCTACGCGCTAGATTCGACAGTGGGACGCGCGCGCGGGACGGGATGGCCTGCGCCCGCGGTGCACCCTTGGCCGCGCCTGGTTTTCTCGTCCGACTTCCCGTAGCACCACCTCGGCGGACCCGGTAAGGTCCGCCCGCCTGGTGGTATTCCAGCGGGCGAATCCAGCGACGAGGAGACTTCCGTGACGGCACGCGCTCTCGAATCCGCGAGCCTCGATCTCGCGACCCCCGAGCACTACGAGCGGCACGGCTATCCCCATCCCGAGTGGACGTGGGTCCGGCAGCACGACCCGGTCTTCTGGTACGACCGCCCGAACGTCGACCCGTTCTGGGCGATCACCAAGCACGCCGACATCATCAAGATCGGGAAGCAGCCCGAGCTCTTCCTGAACGCGCCGCGCCTCGCGGTCTTCACGCGCGACCTGCCGCCGCCCGAGGAGGGCACGTCGCGTCACCTCCTCAACATGGATCCGCCCGATCACGGCCGGTATCGCAAGGTCACGAGCCAGCTGGTTCACGCCGCGCGCGATTCGCGGCATGGACGCCAAGGTCGCGCGCGTCACGCGCGAGGTGCTCGACGAGGCGGCCGACGATCGACGACGGCGATTTCGTCCGCGACATCTCGGCCAAGATCACGATCGCGGTGATCGCCGAGATGCTCGGCGTGCCGCGCCCCGATTGGGACAAGCTCTTCCGCTGGACCAACGAGATCATCGCGCCCCAGGATCCCGAGTTCCAGCACGCCGCGACCGCGCAGGAGACGATCGAGCAGGCGCGGATCGAGCTCTTCGTCTACTTCGACGACCTCGTGAAGCGGCGCCGCGCCGCGCCGAGCCGACGACATCGTGAGCGTGGTCGCCAACGGCCAGGTGAACGGCGCGCCGCTGCCGCCGGTCGAGCTGCTCTCGTACTTCTTCCTGCTCGTCGTGGCCGGCAACGAGACCACGCGGAACGCGATGACCGGCGGCATGCTGGCGCTGCTCGAGCACCCGGCGGAATGGGAGAAGCTCCAGCAGCGACGCCGGCCTCGTCGAGCGGCGCGTCGAGGAGATCGTGCGCTGGACGACGCCGGTCATCCAGTTCGCGCCGGACGGCCACCGCGCGACTACGAGCTCCGCGGCAAGACGATCCGTCGGGGCGAGTCGGTCTGCCTCTTCTACGCGTCCGGGAACCGCGACGAGGAGGTCTTCGACGATCCCGTTCGCCTTTCGCGTCGACCGCGACCCGAATCCGCACATCGGCTTCGGCATGGGAGAGCACGTGTGCCTTGGCGCGCACCTTGGCGCGGCTCGAGCTCCGGCACGCGTTCGCACAGCTCCGCGAGCGGCTCGTGCGTTGTGAAGTGAGCGGTCCCGTCGCGCGCGTACGGTCGAGCTTCGTCGGCGGCATCAAACGCGCGCCCATGCGCTGGGAGATCCGCCCAGTCACCGCGTCGTGACGTAAGCGATCCGGCCGCGACTGCAGGATGCACTGAGCTCGGCTGCGCGGGAAGAAGAGCGCTGATTCTCAGTGGTAGCGGCCGGAGCATCGAGACGGCCTCGCGTTCGCAGAGCTCGCGACGCGGCGCGCATACGCACCGGCATCCGGCTCGCACTGCATGATCCCGCACGTACGCAAGCCCCTTTGCCGCTAGTGCCGCGGCCGGGCCTACCGGTGCTTTCGCACCCGTCGAGCGGGCGAGTGCGTAACATCTTGATCTTTGGAAATTCGTGGATACCTCTAGGGGCCCAAGGGCGACGAGAGGCGCTGGAGGGCCAACATAGCGGTCGGCACGGACCCCGCTGGACGCTTCTCCCGAACAAAAGCTCAAAACCAGTTTGTTGCGCCGTCGCTCGATCTCCTGTACCGAGGTCGAGGTTCTCGCGGTGCTGCCCCGGTGCCGCGGGTCGCGGGTGATGCGGTGGCGGGTCGATCAAACAAGCTCCATAGCTTTTCACCCCTCAAAAAGTTCGGCGCTTTCACTTTGCGCGCCTCGTCAGCCGGCGCCTGGCAGGAGCTGTTCGACGAATGATGACGTTGCCGTGGGTTAAGAGATCCATCGTCGTAGTCGGCGGTAGCTGTTCGTGCTCGGGCTCGGGAGCGCTGAAGCGGTCACGCTGACGGCGCCCTACGCGGTGACCGCGGTCGCGACTTCTCGAGCACCTCCGCCCTCGTCAGCTGGAAGGACTCCAATCCCCAGCTGACCGAGTTCGTGCTGCAACGGAGTGTGAAGCCGAACAACGGTTTCAAGACCATCGCGAGCCCAGCACCGACGGCCCGGAGCTACACAGACGGCGGGCTGGCCGCCGGCACGACCTATTACTACCGCCTGCGCGCCAAGCTGAACGGAACGCTCTCGACGCCTCGAACACGGCGAGCGTGACGATGCCCACGACGACCGTGGGACACGGTGGCGCCCTCGATGCCGACCGGCGTGACGATCGGCGCCGTCACCTGTGGGCGCATCGACGTGTTCTGACCGCCGCCACCGACACCGGGGTTCCGGGTCTGCTCGGATACAACGTCTACCGGAACGGCGCGTACTACCGTCAGATCACGGCCCCGGGCATCTCGATCGTCGACCTCGGCGTGTCGCCGTCCACGAGCTACACCTACGGCATCGCGTCGGTCGACAACGCCGGCAACGAGTCCGCGCGGGTGCTGATCACGCAATCGACCCCCGCATGTCCGTCGAGCGCGACGGCAACGGCCATCCTGACGCGCACCGCGACTCCGATGCGAACCAGTACCGCCATACGTACGACGACGCCGGTGCGCACCGCGACGGCGACGCCTGTTCCCCTCAATACCGCGACGCGCACGGCGACGGCGGTGCGGACGGCGACGCGCACGGCGACGCCGGTGCGGACGGCGACGCGCACGGCGACGCCGGTACTCGACGGCGACGCCGGGGGCGGCGGGGACGGTGGTGCCGTGGAGCGCTCCGGGTCGGGGGACGGGGTCGGATGCGACCAAGTCGGTGGCGATCGACGGGCGCGGGAACATCGTGGTGACGGGGTCGTTCACGGGGACGGCGGACTTCGGGGGCGGGGCGATGAGCACCGCGGGGTCGTCGGACGTGGTGGTGGCGAAGTACACGAGCACGGGGCGCACGTGTGGTCGAAGCGGATCGGGTCGGTCGGGCTCGACGCGGGCTACGGCGTGGCGATCGACCGGAGCGCGAACTGCGACGGGGCGGGCGGCACGGACTGCGTGCTCGTGGTGGGTGGCTTCGGGTACACGGTGGATTTCGATCCGGGGCCAGGGACGGCGAATTTGACGACGGCGGGGGCGGGCGACGTGTTCGTCGCGAAGTACTCGAGCTGCGGGGACGTATCTCTGGGCGAAGCGCGTGGGCGGGAGCGACACGAGCTACGATGACGTGGCGTACGGGGTGGCGGTCGATCCGAGCGCGAATTGCGATGGCAGCGGGGGACGGGCTGCGTGCTGGTGATCGGCAGCTTCTTCAACTCGGCGGATGTCGACGGGGTGGTGCTTGGCGGGGCCGAACAACATGTCGACGCCGTTCGTGGCGAAGCATTCCGCGGGCGGGGCACGCGTGTGGGCCAAGACGTTTGCGAACAACAGTGAAGGCTACGGCCGCGCGATTGCGGTGAACGCGACGGGGGACGTGGCGATCACGGGCTCGTTCAAGGAGTCGATGAATTTCGGCAACGGGACGAAGTCGTCGTTTGGCAGCGAGGACGTGTTCGTGGCGGTGCTGCGGGGCACGGACGGGAGCGGGAAGTGGTCGAGTCGGTATGGGTCGAGCGGGCAGGAGATCGGGTACGGGATCACGTTCGATCGAGGGGGCAACGTCGTGGTGACGGGGAGCTTCACCTCGACGAGCGGCGTGGTGAGCTTTGGCGGGGCGGGCTGGACGGCGAACGGCGCGGATATTTTCCTGGCGCAGCTCGACGGGGCGACCGGAGCCCATCGCTGGTCGCGGCGGTGCACGGGGGCGTACACGATGACGCGGCAGGGGCGCAGCGTGGCGACGGACGACGACGGGAACGTGGTGCTCGCGGGGCATTTCTCCGGGGCCGTGAACTGTGGGACGGATACGCCGACGCTGACGGGCGTGGGGTATGCCGACATCCTGGTCGCGAAGTTCACGGTCGCGGGGGCGCCGCTGTGGATGGATCGGTATGGCCGCACCGGATGTTCCGACAGCGGCGCGGGCGTCGCGGTGGATCCCGCGGGCGATCAGGTCGTGACGACCGGGGTGTTCCAGGGCCAGCTCGACGCCGACGGGCAGATGCTCACGAGCGCCGGCTGGGATGACGTGTTCCTGATGCGGGTTCTGCCGTGAGGATGAAACCTCACCGCGCGGCTGGTAACTGCCGCGCTCTGTGAGGTAGAGCGACCGGGCGGTCCGCGTCGTTGATCCCATGGCGAAGGACAGCGCACCGGCAGCGCCGCTCGGTTAGCGGACATTCTCACGGCGAAGTCCGCGGCTGCTGGCGCGGACCCGCGCGCCCGGGGGGCGTATATGGGCGGGGTCTCGCTGGTCTGACCCGTCTTGGCCGGGGTGCAATTCGAATCCCTCATCGATAGTCAATCGGGGATTCTCCCGGAGCAAGGCGCGCGACATTCCGTACGTTGTGAGTTTCGCCGACGGCGTCGAGATCAACGCGCAGTCGATCTAATGACGGCCCGTTTTCACCGCTGAGCGCCAGCCGGGCGTCTGTTACATCGAGTGCGTTTCGGCACCGATCGGCGTCGCGATCGCGGCGTCCGCCACACACGTGCTCGTCGACAAAATCGCGTCCTTTCGCTTTCCTTCTGCGACTCGTCGTGTTATGCGGTAGCTCAAGTCGATGTCTATACCTGGGTTACCAGTATGACTACCGGATCTGACCCACACCTCGACGGGTGCATCCGTCGAGCCCGAAGCTTCGCTTCGGACGTTGGACCTGTGTTCGTCGACGCCGCGATCGCAAGCGCGATTCGCCACGATCGCTCGCCGTTCGCTTCTTTGCCAATCCCTCCGCTCGTGAACTCGTCAGCCCACCGATGGTGGCAGGTCGAAGGAACGCACATGTCGATACACATTCGGAACGTCGAAGTTGGAGCACGATTCACTGTCGTTACTATTGCGTTGATCGGCGCCGTCGCCGGTATCCTGGCGGCGTCCGACGCATGGGCGAATAGGAATCCGCCGACCTGCACCCTGGTGTCCGCGGGCTTGCTCCTCGGCGAGTTCCGCGACACCGCCCGTTGTCGGGGCGGGGCGAACAACTTCACGCAGTGCTCTGCAGACAGCGAATGTCCCGGGGGACGTGCGCTCCGGGGGACCTGCACTGCCGGGCCCAGCGCGAATGAGCCGTGTACCACGGACGCCGACTGTCCCGGTGGGGCCGATGTGGGGTATGTGCCTTGGGGGATGCGGCGATCATCGGTGACAAGGTGGACGGCGAGACCATCTACTATCGGGCCTTGCTGGGCTTCAATTTGTCACCCGGAGCGTGCGGCTATGAAGCCGGGCGCATATGCATCGACACGCCTGCGGCCGATTGCCCTGTCGGGTTCGACGAGATTGGACCTCAGTTGTGTATTTCCGGGTCGAACGCCGGCGGTGAATGCACGACCGCCAGCGCGTGTCCGGGTGGCGGCGTCTGTCTACCTGCGGGCTGCTGCGAGGTGACGCCGCCGCGCTTCTGCGTCGGCGGCGCCGACGACGGAGCCGTCTGCGACGTGCCAGCGGATTGCACGCTGCCCGGGATCTGCGGGCGCCAGTGTGTGGGCGGCGCCAACGACGGACTCGGCTGCAGGGTGGACGAGCAATGCGCGCCTGGCGGCGCCTGTACGGGGGCGTACCGCTGATTTGCCCGGCACTGGCCGGGTGCGACCCCAATCCTTCCGCGGGCACGCCCGGGCTGATTTCCCAGTCCGCGCGCGAGATTCCGTACGTCGTGAATTTCGCCGATGCGTCCGGCGGGACGATCAGTGCGCAGGCGATCTACTTGATCGGGCGCTCGCACCGCGATGCGGACGACGAGAACGCGAGTGACATTCGCGAGGTCGAGAATGCCGTGACCACGGCGACGCCGACGCCGACCGCGACGGCAACCGTGACCCCGACGCCGACCGCGACGGCAACGCCGACCGCGACGGCAACGCCGACACCCACGGCGACTCCGACGGAAACGGCAACGCCGACCTCGACTCCGACGGAGACGGCAACGCCGACCCCGACTCCGACGTCGACCGTGACCTCGACGGTGACGCCGACGCCGACCGTGACCTCGACGGTCACCCCGACGCAGACTGCGACCCCGACGGTGACGCCGACTCCGACCCGCACGCCCAGCCCGACGGCGACGGCAACGGCTGGTATTGAGCGCTGTCGCACACTCCGGCTTCTGGGCGACGCATGCGTGCCCGTGCTCGGGGACTCCGACCGGCGACCCGGCGCCGGACCAGTTCTGCGAGAAGGATGGCGCCGTCAACTATACACAGACCGTGCATCAATGCCGCCGGGGGCTGCCTCGAGATCTGCGGCGAGAAAATCACCAACACGTGCCTCGACAGCGCCGACTCCGCCGTCGAAGCGATGTGCGTCGAGGTGAATGGCGTGAGCGCACGACAGCTCGCCCGTCAGCTGATGGCGGCAGCGCTCAACTGCGTGGTCAGCGGTGGTGGTGCGACCTGCTCGGGCATCAGCATCGAGTCGGTTTTCAATGACTGCCAGCTGGTGTGCGAGAGCAACGGGACGCAGGGTTCGCGCAGCGTCACCGACTGCATCGGAGCCATCGACGCCTTCAACAACGGCGTGAACACCGGGTGCCACGAGCGGAGCCTCTGCAATCCAGAGGTCACCGGTCTGCACGCCATCTGTAACGATCAGCCGCCGAATCCCGCGGGCAGCTCGGACGAGTGCAACGCCGCCAAGGGCGCGTCGAACGACTGCACGGTGATCGAGACCAACCGGCCCAAGAGTCTCGACAACGAGCAAGGCTGCGCCACCGGTACCAAGCTCGACAACGAGAGCTGTCCGTAGATGTCCGACCCCGAAAGCGCGATTTGGGCGCGCTTTCGGGGTCCTGTTGCTGCCAGAAAATATGCCGAGTGCTACGAGCTTCGCTACGTAGCCGTTATCTCCAAGGCTGGATACCGAGACCCGAATGGAACCGCTCCTGAACTGATGGCCGGTCGGCATGTGTAGCCAACTACTCGAAGCCTCGCGGCGCTTACCTCTCGAAACTTCCGTCCGGACCAACGGCGAGCGAGATCCCTCGTCGTGCGTTGCGTCCGGCTGCGACAGCACCCCACATACTCACCGACGCATCATGGTGGAGAAGGAGTAGCGGACATGTCGACGCGCAATCGGAGTTTCACACCTACAGGATTTGTGTCTCTCGCATTGGTGATGGTGCTCGGCTCCGCCGTGTGGGCGCCGAGCGTCGTGGGCAAATCGGAATCCGAGCACCTGCACGCTCGTATCCGCCGGGTTGCTCCTCGGCGAGTTTCGCGACACCGCCCGTTGTCGGGGCGGGGCGAACAACTTCACGCAGTGTGCTGACGACAGCGAATGTCCCGGGGGACGTGCGCTGCGGGTGGGACCTGCAGTGCCGGGCCCAGCGTGAATCAGCCGTGTACCACGGACGCCGACTGTCCCGGTGCGGACCGATGTGGGGGCATGTGTCTTGGGGATGCGGCGATCGTCGGTGACAAGGTGGACGGCGAGACCATCTACTATCGGGCCTTGCTGGGCTTCAATTTGTCACCCGGAGCGTGCGGCTATGAAGCCGGGCGCATATGCGTCGACACGCCTGCGGCCGGTTGCCCTGCCGGGTTCGACGCGATTGGATCGACTCAACAAGCGGTTGTGTATTTCCGGAACGAATGCCGGCGGTGAGTGCGACGAGTGACTCTGCGTGTCCGGGTGGCGGCGTCTGTCTACCCTCGGGCTGCTGCGAGGTGACGCCGCCGCGGCTTCTGCGTCGGCGGCGCCAACGACGGAGCAGTCTGCAACATACCAGCGGATTGCACTGGGCGGGATCTGCGGGCGCCAGTGTGTGGGCGGACCCAGCGACGGACTCGGCTGCAGGGTGGACGAGCAATGCGCGCCTGGCGGCGCCTGTACGGGTGGCGTACCGCTGATTTGCCCGGCACTGGCCGGGTGCGACCCCAATCCTTCCTCGGGCACGCCCGGGCTGATTTCCCAGGCCGCGCGCGAGATTCCGTACGTCGTGAATTTCCGCCGATGCGACCAACGGGACGATCAATGCGCAGGCGATCTACTTGATCGGGCGCTCGCACCGCGATCCGGACGACGAGAACGCGAGTGACATTCGCGAGGTCGAGAATGCCGTGACCACGCCGACGCCGACGTCGACGCCGACCGCAACGCCGACGGACACGCCGACGCCGACGCCCGACCCCGACGGAGACCGCGACGCCCACGCCGACCCCGACGGCCACGGTCACCGCGACGGTGACCCCGACGCCGACCGTGACGGCGACGCCCACGCCGACGCCTACGTCGACGGAGACGCCCACGCCGACGGCGACGCCGACCGAAACCCCGACGGCGACCGCCACCGTGACGGCGACGCCACCGAGACCCCGACGTGCGACGGTCACCCCGACGACCACGGCAACGCCGACCGCCGACCGCGACCGAAACCGCGACGCCCACGCCGACTGCGACGCCCACGTCGAACGGCAACGTGCGACTACCAGTGCTACGAGGTGCACCAGGGCCAGCAGAACGCGACTCCGGCGACCCTGGACGACCTTTTCGGTACCGGCACGATCAGCGTGCGGCGGGCGAAGCGGATCTGCACTCCCGCCGACAAGAACGACGAGAATCCGGGCGCTCTGGCGCAGATCGACCACCTGAGGGCCTACGAGATCAACCAGACCGAGCGCTTCACGCCGGTCAAGAATCTGAGCGTCACCAACCAGTTCGGTACGATGCTACTGAACATCGCGCGTCCCGACTTCATCCTGGTGCCGACGTCGAAGAGCTTGGACCAGACCCGGCGCCGCCGATCGTGCCGACGATCAACCACTACAAGTGCTACACGATCGCTCGCTACAAGGCTCGATTCGACGGCATCAAGGTCGTCAGACCAGTTCGGCACGTTGAACCTGGACATCAAGCGCCCCGTTCGCTTCTGCGCCGCTCGCCGACAAGAACGGTGAAGGCATCCTCGATCCGAACTCGCATCTCCTCTGCTACCAGGTGCGTCCGGTCACCGGCTCGCCACGCTTCAAGCCGCCGGTCCCGGCCGTCTTCACCAACAACCAGTTCGGCCCGGCCACCAACCGGGTCTTCGGGCCACGCGAGCTCTGCGTCCCGACGACGATCAACATCGACGGGCGACAAATGATCTGAGCTGATTCCCGCTGCGCAAAGCGGCCCGCCGGTCACGACCGGCGGGCGCTTTCTTTGTGCGCCGGGCACGGCGCGCAGCGCCGTGAGGCGGCGCTGTCAACTGACGAGACGAAAGTCTCGCAGGAAGTGACCAGGAGGTGAGAGTCCTCTGGGGACCTTGGTGACAGGAACCCCGAGCCGAACAGCAACGGCGTCGCCGCGAGGCGAGGTCGGAAGGAAGCTGCAGGCACAGCCCTGGCCCAGGAACACAGAAGCGCATACGAGGCGGCCGCGCGGTGGGCGAGGGGGCAAAGAGACCCGAAGCCCGATGTCACCCGGACCGAGCGGCCGTAGATGCGACGGGCAGGTGGAGCGAAGGTCACGCGTCTTACCCGGGAGAGCTGGTACTCTGCCATCCTGCTCGACGATCTCGATCGGGAGGTGGAGCGGCGTGGGCATCGGTTCGTGCGCTATGCCGACGACTGCAATGTGTACGTGCAGTCGAAAGCCGCGGGCGAACGGGTGATGACATCGCTGGAGCGGTATCTGTGGCAACGGCTCCGGCTGCGGATCAACCGGGACAAAAGCGCGGTGGCCCGACCCTGGACCCGGAAGTTTCTTGGCTACAGTGTCACCGCGCACCGCGAGCACGCGGCTGAAGGGTCGCCCCGCAGGCGGTGCACCGCCTGAAGCGCGAAAGCCGTGCGGCCCATCTTGCGGCGGGGGCGAGGCCGTTCCTCGCCGGTGTCGTCTCGCCGAGCTCGGCCCCGTGTTGCGGGGTTGGGTCGCGTACTTTCATGGCCGATGTCAAAGTGAGTTTTGAGGAACTCGATGCGTGGGTGCGCCGGAAGCTACGCTGCATCGTCTGGCGTCAGTGGAAGAAGCCCCGCACGCGTCTGCACGAGCTCCGCAAGCGTGGTCTGGACATCGATCGTGCCGGCGGCCTCGGCCTATAACGGTCGGGGTCCGTGGTGGAACGCCGGTGCGCGCCATATGCACACGGCCGTGCCGACCTGGCAGCTCCGTCGGTTAGGTCTCGTGAGCCTGCTCGATGAACATCGGAGACTGCGTGCCCCCTCGTGAACCGCCGGATGCCGACCGGCAGTCCGGTGGTGTAGGAGCCGGGGCGGGCAACCGCCCCGGCTACCTGATTGGCAAAAACAGCGCGCCAAATGCGGAGGCGCGAGCCCCCGCGCTGAGGGCATGACGGTGAAGCCGTCGGTGATGGGACGATGCTCCGCAAACCAGGGAGCGAGCTTCGCGGTGACCTCGCTCGGTGGTCCAAGCATCGTCGCTCGAGAACGTCGGCTCGAGCTTGGGCGCGCGGATCAAGCGTGATCTCGCTTGCCGTAGACGATCAGTACGTGACCCGACACGTTGGCGGCATCGGGTGAGGCGAGGAAGCCGACGAGCGGCGCCACGTGCTCCGGGGCGTAGCACGTCGAAACCGGTTTCCGGCTTCGCGAACATCGAGGCGAGCGTGCCGGAGTCGTTCATGCGCGTGCGGGCGCGCGGCATGATCGCGTTGGCGGTGATGCCGTACTTCTCGAGCACCTGCGCCGCCGACATCGTCATGGCGACGATGCCCGCCTTGGCGGCGGCGTAGTTCGGCTGACCCGGCGAGCCGAAGATGAAGGCCTCCGACGAGGTGTTGATGATGCGGCCGTAGACGGTGCCGCCGCGTCTCCTTGGCGCGGTTCCGCCAGTGCTCGCTCGCGAAGCGCATGCCGCAGAAGTGGCCCTTCAGGTGGACGCGGATCACGCTGTCGAACTCGTCCTCGCTCATGTTGAAGATCATGCGGTCGCGGCAGAAGCCGGCGTTGTTGACGAGGATGTGGAGGTCGCCGAAGCGTCTCGACGGCGGTGCCGATCATCGGCCTTCGCGTCGTCCCAGACGGCGACGTCGCCGAAGTGCGGCACGGCCTCGCCGCCGAACGCCGCGATCTCGTCGACGACCGCGCGCGCCGGCGATCTCGTCGCGGCCCGTGCCGTCGCCCTTGGTGCCGAGGTCGTTGACGACGACGCGCGCGCCGAGGCGCGCGAGCTCGAGCGCCTCGACGCGGCCGAGACCGCGCGCGGCGCCGGTGACGACGGCGACCTTGCCCGTCGAGCGGCGCTCTCGCCCTGCCATCACAGCCGCTCCAGGATCGTGCCGGTGCCGATCGACGAGCCGCAGCACATGCTGATGTAGGCCGTGGTCTTGTCGCGCCGCTCGAGCTCGTGGAGGGCCGTCACGAGCAGCCGGCAGCCCGTGGCGCCGACCGGATGGCCGAGCGCGATCGCGCCGCCGTTGACGTTCAGCTTGTCCATGTCGGCGTCGAACACCTTGACCCACGAGAGCACGACGGCGGCGAAGCGCCTCGTTGACCTCGTAGAGGTCGATGTCCTTGAGCTTCATCTTCCACTTCTTCATCATGCGCTCGGTCGCGTCGATCGGACCGTCGAGCAGGTAGTAGGGATCGCTGCCGACGACCACGTCGTGGAGGATGCGGGCGCGCGGGCTTCAGGCCGAGCTCCTTGGCGCGCTCGGCGGTCATCCAGAGGATCGCCGCGGCGCCGTCGGAGATCTGCGACGAGCTGCCCGCCGTGTGGACGCCGCCCTCGACGAGCGTCGGCAGCGCGGCGAGGCCTTCGGCGCGTGCTGGCGCGGACGCCCTGGTCGGCGACGATCGTGCGCGTCGTGCCGGTCGGCTGGCCGTCGTCGCCGAGGACCGGCGCGTCGATCGGCAGGATCTCGCGCTTGAAGCGGCCCTCCTCGCGGGCCTTGATCGCGAGCGTCTGCGAGCGGAGCGCCAGGGCGTCGCACTCCGCGCGCGTGATGCCGCGCTTCTTGGCGATGCGCTCGGCCGAGGCGAACTGGTCGAGCGTCGAGTCCCACGGCCAGTCGGCGGTCTGGAAGAAGCCCGGGCCGTGCATGCACGTTGGCGCCGAGGCCGACGTGGCTCATCACCTCGACGCCGCACGCGATGCCGACGTCGATGCTGCCGGACTTGACCAGCGCGTTGACGAAGTTGTTGGCCTGCTGACCGGAGCCGCACTGCGTGTCGATCGTGGTGCCGGCGACGCTGTATTGCTTGCCGCGCGTCAGCCAGGCGTTGCGCGCGATGTTGTTCGACTGCTCGCCGGCCTGCGTCGACGCAGCCGCCGACGATCTGCTCGACCTCGGCGGGATCGATGCCGGCGCGCTCGACGACCGCCTCCTGCACCTTGGCCAGCAGGTGCGCGGGGTGGAACGCGCTGAGCAGCGCCCTTCGATCCGTGCTTGCCTTTGCCGATCGGCGTTCCGAGCGCCTCGACGATCACTGCCTCTCGCATGGTGGTGGTCACTCCTTCCCGAGGATCATGGCGCTCGTGGGGACGCCGACGCCGGCGGTCACCAGCACGTGGTCGTTCTTCTTCGGCTGATTGACCGACGTGCCGCGGATGAGCCGCACGCCCTCGTTCACGCCGTTCATGCCGTGGATGTAGGCCTCGCTGAGCTGGCCGCCGTGGGTGTTGGTCGGGAGGCGGCCGTTCCGGCGGAGCGTGCCGCCCTTGATGAAGTCCTTGGCCTCGCCGCGCCCGCAGAGGCCGAACGACTCGATCTGCCAGAGCACGATCGAGGTGAAGGCGTCGTAGATGACCGCGGCGTCGAGGTCCTTCGGGCCGAGCCCCGACTGCGCGTAGACCTGCTTCGCGACCAGGTCCATCTCCGGCAGATACGAGATGCTCGGACGGTAGAAGCTCGTCATCGACTCCTGGTCGGCGCCGGCGGCCTGGGCCGCGCCGCGGATGATCGCGGGCTTCTGCTTCAGGTCCTTGGCGCGCTCGACGCTGGTGACGATCGCGGCGCACGCGCCGTCGGTCTCCTGGCAGCAGTCGTAGAGGCGGAGCGGCTCGGCGATCCAGCGCGCCGTCTGGTGATCCTCCATCGTGAGCGGGCGCTGGTAGAAGAAGGCGGCCGGGTTGGTGACGGCGTGCTCGCGGGTCGCGATCGCGACCTCGGCGAGGTCGGTGCTGGCGGCGCCGTAGTCGTGCATGTAGCGCTGCGTGAACATCGCGACCCAGCTCGGCCGGCGTCATGAGCCCGTACGGCATGTACCAGCTCCAGTGGATGAGGTCGGAGGTGGCCACGCCCTCGGCGACGCCGGCGCTGTAGCGCTGGCCCGAGCGGCCGTTCAGCCCGCGGTAGCAGACGACGACGTCGGCGATGCCGGTCGCGACCGCCATCGCGGCCTGCTGCACGACGCCGATCGCGGCGCCGCCGCCGTGCGGGATGCGGTTGAAGAACGTGAGATCGCCGATGCCGACGGCGCGCGCGGCCTCGATCTCGTCGGTGCGTGTCGAGGGTGAAGGTCGTCATGCCGTCGACGTCGGACGGTTTCAGGCCCGCGTCGTCGAGGGCGCGCCTTGATGGCCTCGGCGGTCAGCTGCAGCTCGAGCGGCCGGAGTTCTTCGAGAACTCGGTCTGGCCGATGCCGACGATCGCGGCTTCGTTGTTGAGCGTGGTCGGCATGGCGCTCAGGCCTTCGCGTGGTCCGCGGCAGCGCCACGACGACGGTGCCGGTCACGTGATCGCCCCACGAGTTCGCGCCCGGCGACCTCGACCTCGACGACGTCCTCGCGGCCTCGTCCTTCTTCTTGACGGACGCCGGTCATCTTCATGGTGTCGCCGGGAAGGTTCGGGGCGCCGAGCTTGATGGCGACGCGCTGCACGACCGCGTTCGGGCCCGGCCCAGTCGGTGACGTAGCGGCCGACGCAGCCCGTTGGTGGTGAGGATGTTCATGAAGACGTCCTGCATGCCGCCGGCCTGGGCGGCGCGCCTTGTCGTGGTGGAGCGCGGTGAAGTCGCGCGAGGCGAGGGCGCCGGCGACGATCAGCGTCGTCGTGATCGGGATCGGCAGCTCCGGGCAGCGTCGGTGCCGACGCCGACGTCGTCGAAGGCCAGGGTGGTCGATGGTCATGCGAGCTCCGCGGGGCCGCTCGCGGCCAGGTCGCGGCCGAGGCGGGCGAGCTGCGGCGTCGCGCCGCCGAGCGCGAGCTCGAGCGCCTTCGACCGCAGGAAGTAGCGATGAATGGGATAGTCGAGGTCGACGCCGATGCCGCCGTGCAGGTGCTGGCGCGGCGGCGGCGATCCGGGCGCCGCCCTCGGCGGCCCAGAACTTCGCGACGGCGCACTCGCGGGTCGCGCGGCACGCCGCTCGGCGAGCGCGCTCGACGGCGCGCCAGGTCGTCCAGCGCATCGCCTCGAGGTCGATGTAGCAATCGGCGGCGCGGTGCTGCACCGCCTGGAACGAGCCGATCGGCACGCCGAACTGCACGCGCTCGCGCGACGTAGCGCGCGCGTCATGTCGAGCGCGCGCTCGGAGACGCCGAGCTGCATGGCGCGCAGTGCGCGACGAGCGCGACTCGTAGAGCCGGCGCGCGGCCGTCGCGTCGCCGGCCGCGCCGCCGAGCGTCGGCGTCGTCGACGCGGACGCCGGCGAGGGTCACGCGTGAAGACCGGCTCGCCGGTCGAGAGCGTGCGGCTGCGCAGCGTCACGCCCGGCGGCCGCGGGATCGACGAGGAAGACGCGGGTGCGCGTCGTCGGCGCGGCGCCGGGACGAGGATGCGGCGCGCCGACGTCGGCGGCCGCGACCCAGCGCTTCGCGCCGATCGAGGCTCCAACCGCGGCCGTCTGCGCTCCGCGTGCGTGCCCGGTCGCGAGCGGGATCGGACGAGCGCGCGTCCGGTGAGCGCCGGTGCGAGCACCGCGTCGCCGGCGGCGACCGGCGCGAGCCAGTCGCGCTGCTGCGCCGCGCTGCCGTCGCGCGCGATGGCGAGCGCGGCGAGCACGCGTCGAGAGGAACGGCGCCGGGCGCGACGACGCGTCCGAGCTCCTGCAGGAAGACGCAGAGCCTCCGAGAGGCCGAGGCCCATGCCGCCGTGCGCGGCGGGCACCGACGAGCCCGAGCAGTCCCGGCTTCGGCGAGCGTCGTCCAGAGCGGCGCGATCGTGCCACGCGCCCGCCTGCTCGAGCGCGCTTCAGGCGCTCGACCGTGACCTCCTTCTCGAGGATGCCGCGCGCGAGGTCGCGGACGGCCGTTCTGATCGTCGCTGAACGTGAAGTCCATCGGCGTCAGCTCGCGGCCGGCTGGAAGAGCGGCAGCGTCATCGCTGTCGTCGACGGCTTCGAGGCAGAGCGCGACGCGCATGCCGATCCGCACGTCTGCGGGCGTCGCAGCCGACGACGTTCGAGACGATGCGCGTGCCCTCGTCGAGCTCGATCGACGGCGCAGACGAGCGGGTAGTCGTAGCCGAGGAAACTTCGGATGGTGGAGCACCGTGTAGCTGTAGACGGTGCCGCCGCCCTTCGCGGCGGTACGCTGTCCCACTCGATCGACTGGCACGCGCCGCACATCGGCCGCGGCGGGTGGCGGAGCACGCCGCAGGCACGTGCAGCGCTGGATCGGCAGCTCGCCGCGCGCGACGCCGTCCCACCACCAGGCGTTGTCGTGGCCGCGCGGCGGCGCGGAGCCGCGTCGGCTTCGGCGGGCGGCGCCGCCGGCGCTCGTGCGCGGCCGCGGCCGGCTGCTGTGCCGGCTTGAACTTCAGCACGCGGAACGAGCATCGAGCCGACCTCCTCGCCGTGCTGGTCGCGGTAGACGTCGCGGGTGTTGATGAAGTAGCCGATGCCGAGCGCCGTCGCCTTCTCCTCGGAGATCGACTCGATGACGGTCGTGGCCGGTGATGCTGGTCGCCGGGACGCAGGTAGCGCGTGTAGGTCTGGTCGCAGTTGGTCGCGACGACCGACGTGTAGCCGTACTCGCTCAGCAGCGCGTGCAGCTCGGTCTGCTTGTTCTTCCGCATCCGCGCCGGGATCGGCCATCTCGATCCCGCGGAGCGTCCAGCCCTGCAGCATCGTCGGCGGCGCGACGATGCCGCCGTGGACCGTGCGCGCGGCGGCGTCGGCGTCGGTGTAGACGGGATTCGCGTCGCCCATCGCCTCGCACCAGTGACGGATCATCGACTCGTTCACGGGCTCGGGCGCGGGCTGCGGCGGTCCGATCGCGATGCCGACGTAGGCCTTGAGCTTGCGCTCGAGCTCCTGCTTGGGGTCCGTGCTCATGGTGGATCTCCGCATCGCGTTCAACGCGGCGCTGGGCGCGCGGCAGGCCGAGGCCGGCCATCGCGATGATGTCGCGCTGCACCTCGTTCACGCCGCCGCCGAAGGTGAGGGTGGTGGCGCTGCGGTAGGCGTGCTCGAGCATGCCGCCGAAGAGCGTGCCGGGCTCGCCCGCAGGCACGAGCCCGCGGCGCCGACGACCTCGAGCAGCAGCCGGTAGCACTCGACGAAGAACTCGGTGCCCATGACCTTCACGGCCGACGCCTCGGCCATGTTGGGCACGCCGCGCCGTGATCGACCACGCCGAGCGCCAGTTGAGGAGCTTCAGCGCCTCGAGCTTGGCGTAGACGCGCGCGCAGGTCGAGCTGCACCCAGGGCTCGTCGAGCATCCGGCCGCCGTCGGGTGCCGCGGTCGCGCGCGGCCCAGCTCCAGACCTCGTCGAGCAGGCGGTCGGCGATGCCGCGGCGTCGACGAGCGTGATGCGCTCGTGGTTCAGCTGCGACGTGATCAGCCGCCAGCCCTCGTGCTCGGGCCCGACGCGGTTCGCGACGCGGCACGCGCACGCCCTCGTAGTAGGTCGCGTTCGTGCGCTCGCCGCCGAGCGTGTGGATCGGCGTGCATCGAGAAGCCGGGCGTGCTCGGTCGGGCACGAGGATGATCGAGATGCCCTTGTGCTTCGGGGCGTCGGGATCGGTGCGCGCGGCGAGCCAGATGTAGTCGGCGTCCTGCGCGTGGCGTCGTGAAGACCTTCTGGCCGTCGATCACGCAGTCGTCGCCGTCGCGCACGGCGCGCGTGCGTGAGCGAGGCGAGGTCGGTGCCCGGCGCCGGGCTCGGTGTAGCCGATCGCCGAAGTGCAGCTCGCCGCTGCAGGATCGCCGGCAGGAGCGTCGCCTTCTGCGCCGTCGGTGCCGAGCTGCATGATGCGTCGGGCCGATCGGTGTTGATCGCGATGCACGGCAGCGGCGCGCCGGCGCGCGGTACGTCTCGTCGCAGAAGATGAACTGCTCGAGCGCGCGTCCGGCCCTGGCCGCCGTACTCCTTCGGCCAGCCGATCCCGAGCCAGCCGTCGGCGCCCATGCGGCCGCACGACCTCGCGGATAGACGGGCCCGCCGCACTCCTGGATCTCGGCGTCGAGCGCGCGCGCGCAGCTCGGGCGTGAAGAGCGTCCGGTAGTAGTCGCGGATCTGGCGGCGGAGCGCGTGCTGCTCCGGCGTGAAGTCGAGATGCATCGCTCGCTGGTCTCGTCCGTTGGTGTGCGGCGGGTCGAAAACGGGGCGCCGCTAAAAATGAAACATGTTCTCAAGAAGCGCGCACTATGCAGGAATCGGTCCGACGATGCAACGCGCTTGTATCTCGGATTTCAGCGCACGGTCTTCACGGTGTAGGCGAAGAGGGTGCGCCGGGAGGCCGAACGCGCTGGAAGCCATGAGCTTGATCCCCAGAGTGGCTCCCCGCCCTCTTCGCCTATGCCGTGGAGTATCCAAGGCCGAGAGCCTGCATCCACAAGCTCGGTAGGCGATCGTACAGGGTCAGGGGGCCGGCGCGGAGACTAGGACTGGAGGTCGTGATGGGCAAGGTGACCGACGCAGGGATCGATGTGAGCAAGGACGTGCTGGACGTGGCGGTGCGGCGTGCGGACGCGCGATGCGAGACCGCGCGCTTTGCCAATGATGCGGGCGGGCACAAGAAGCTGGTCGGGTGGCTGACGAAGGGGCGGGGCGCCGTGCGCGTCGTGTTGGAGTCGACCGGCACCTATAGTTTGACGTGGCGCTCGCGCTGCATCGGGCGCGCGACGTTGCGGTGATGGTCGCCAATCCGCGGGCGATCAAGCAGTTCACGGGCGCGCTGATGCAGCGGTCCAAGACCGATGTGACGGCGGCGGTGGCGCTGCAGGAGTTTGCGAGCCGCATGCCGTTCGTCGCATGGGCGCCGCCGTCCGCGCCGGTCCTCGAGCTGCGGGGCTGGCGCGGCGGATCGCCGCGCTAGTGGCCGAACGCACGCGGGAACGCAATCGCGCGCATGCGCTGCACGCGACCGCCGAAGCCTCGGCGATCGTGGCGAATGACATCGCGGTCAACATGCGCCATCTCGAGCGCCGGAAGGAGCTGCTCACGGACAAGCCCTGGCTGTGATCCGTGCGCATGCCGACCTCCAGGCGGCGTTCGACGTGCTCGTGTCGGTGCCCGGAATCGCCGCGCACAGTGCCCTCCAACTGCTGCCCGAGCTCCTGGTGCTGCCGCCGGGGATGACCGTGCGCCAGTGGGTCGCCCATGCCGGCCTCGATCCCCGCGCGCATCAGTCCGGCACGTCGGTGGACAAGCCCGCGCGCATCTCGAAGGTCGGCAACGCACATATCCGGCGCGTCCTCTACATGCCCGCCCTCGTGGCGGTGCAACGCAACGACCATGTCCGTGCCTTCTTCACGAAGCTCGTGGCGCGCGGCAAGACCCCGCTCCAGGCCTACGTCGCCGTGATGCGGAAGCTCCTGCACGCGATCTACGGCATGCTCGCAAGCCATACGCCCTTCGTCGGCGCGAAGTCTCCACGCGGCCGCCGCTTGACGGGCGAGAGAGCATCTGGGGAGGCGTGGGTTCGTCGAAGAAAGTAGTGGGCGCGTTGGGTGGGAGGCGCGGCGTCGCCCTCCCGCTCCGCAGACCTCTTGCGTGACCGGGCTGCCGGTCGCGCGCGTTTCTGGGGCGACGCCGCGTCTCCCCACCCAGGCCACCGCTTCGCGCGCGCTCGCGCTGGCGCGCGTCGCTTTACTACCAGACGTTTGGGATGGCGGAATCAGTACTGACGTCGGGGGTGGAAGAGGAGGCGGCCGCGTGGAGGAGGTGGACGTTGTGCGCGGTGCGTGGCGGGGGCGGGGGTGGGGTGCGGTAGGCTTCGGCGGCTCGCGAGCTTCCTGGACGGGGACCTGGTTGCCTTTGGCATCATGCACTGGGTGTAGGCGACGTCGTAGGCGGCGTTGGACCGACCAGCGGCCGTACTGGGTGCTCATCCGCGGCGACGGCAGTACCGCCGAGGAGGCGGCTGACGCCGGCGCCGACGGCGGCCCCCATCGCGGGATCGCCGGCGGCGGCGCCGATCGCCGCACCCGTCGCGGCGCTCGACCACGGTTCCGATGGCTGCGCCGGTCACGGCGCTGTCGTTGGCGCGCCAGTGCGTCGGGGTCGACGCGGAGGCGGCGAAGCCGCGGCAATCCTGATCGTCGTACTGGAAGCGCTTCGAAGCCTTACCGCGTCCGGGCATCGCCATCAGCGTTCGGTCCGGCTGGCACGTGGACACACCCCGCCAGCGTGACGGCGCCGGCGATCGCGATCCAGATGTTGGTTCGTACGGCTCGCTGCATGGGCGCTGCTCCTTCGTGTCGTGCGGTCATTCCGGGGTCGCCGGGACTCTCACCCACTCCGGACATTGCGCTGATGCGCGGGTAATAACCGCGCTTGCTGCTCACAGTAGTACCAGTAGCCCTCGGCGCGCGGCTGCGTCGTCGGGCTCACGCTCGCCGTGCACTTTGGTCTTCATCCGAATTACGCCGCGTCCGGCAGGCCGGGTACGCGTACGATGGTAGTAGGGGATAGGGCGTAGCCGCGCCGAATACGGTACCAGCCGCCCCACCACCACGGGCTCAGACCGAAGTACACGCTGCCGCCACCGTGCCCGTGCCACCCGTGGCCGTGGCCGCCGTGCCAGTCTCCGCCCCTGCGCCAATCGCCACCGTCATGCCAGTTCCCACTGCCATGCTAATTGCCGACGCCGCGCGAGCCGCCACCGTTCCAGTTCCCACCGCCGTGCCAATTCCCGCCCGGCGAGGTAAAGCCGCGCTGGACGCCCATGCCGCGGGTGCCCCTCCGCCTTGAAAGCCGCTTCCGCCGTGGAAGCCACTGCCACCACCGGGGCCGCCCCGCCTTGGAAGCCACCGCCACCACCGGGGCCGCCCCCCGCCGTGGAACCCACCCCCGCCACCACCACCGCCGCGCGCGCCGCCCGGGCCACGCTGGGCCCAGGCGGGCGCACCGATCGAAAGCCGCATCGAAGCTGCGAGAATGACCAGCAGGGTCGTTCGTCTCATGGGACTCTCCTTACCGCGCACAAGCGGGACTCAGAACCCACGATACGCGTGGAAAGTTGCGGAGCCATGCAGCGTCGCACCCGGCACGGCAGCGTCTCTGAGCGGGAGCGGGCGGCGGATCAGCGCGCGGCGACCCGCCGCGCAGCACGAACTTCGCGACCTTGCCGGTCGCGTTCATCGGCAGCGCGTCGACGAGATCTCGACGCGCGCGCGGCACCTTGTAGTTCGCCATGTTGTCGCGGCACCAGCGCGATGCACGCGCCTCGGCGTGGCGGCGCGCCCGGCGCGCGGCGACGACGAACGCCATCGCCGACCTCGCCGAGCCGCTCGTCGGGGACGCCGATCACCGCGACCTGCGCGACGCCGGACGTGCCGAGCATGATGCTCTCGATCTCGGCCGGGTAGCAGTTGAAGCCGCCGGTGATGAACATGTCCTTGATGCCGGTCGGTGATGCGCAGGTAGCCGCGGTCGTCCATCACGCCGACGTCGCCGGTGTGGAGCCAGCCGTCGGCGTCGATCGCCTTCGCGGTCGTCGGCGGGATCGTCGAAGTAGCCGCGCATGACGTTGTAGCCGCGCACCGACGATCTCGCCTGCGGCTGCCGCGCGGCACCTCGTTGCCCGTACGCGTCGACGCAGCGCACCTCGACGTCCGGGATCGCCCGGCCGGAGGTCGTGGCGATCGTCTCGGCGTCGTCCTCCGGCCGGCACATGCTGACGACGCCGCGTCGACTCGGTGAGCCCGTAGGCGGTGATGATGGTCTCGAAGCCGAGCTCGCGCGCGCATGCGGTGGATCGAGCTCGACGGGAACGCGCGCGGCGCCGGTCACCGCGAGGCGCAGCGACTGAGAGATCGAAGCGTTCGCGCGTCGGGGTGGGCGAGGATCGATCTGGTAGAGCGTCGGCGGACCCGGCAGCACGCTGATGCGCTCGCGCGCGATGCGCGCCGAGCACCGGCGCGGACGTCGAAGACCGCGTGCGGCAGGTCGGTCGCGCCGCGCAGCAGGCACGCGAGCCAGCCGGCCTTGTAGCCGAAGCTGTGGAAGAAGGGATTGACGATCAGGTAGCGATCGCCCGGCGCGGAGCCCGACGCACGCCGCTCCACACCTCGAAGCACGCGCAGGTTCTGGCGCGTGCGTCATCATGACGCCCTTCGGGCTGCCCGTCGTGCCGGACGTGAAGAGGATGTCGGCGAGGTCGCCCTCGCAGACGGCCTCGAGCGCGCGCTCGTCGGCGTAGCGTCTCCGGTCACGTGAGGCCCCCGGCAGCGAGTGAAGCCCGCCCACGACGTGGCAGCGCTTCGGCGGTGCCGCGCAGGAGTGACGACGCCTTCGAGCTCGGAAGATCGGCCACCGGCCGAGCAGCGGTCGCCGCGCCGCAGCCGCCCGGAGCAGGTCGACGTAGCGGTTCCCGAGAAACTCCTCGACGGTGCACAGCAGGCGCGCCCCGCCTTGGCGAGGATGTAGCCGACCTCGCGGCCCTTCAGCCGCGGGTGTTGAGCGGACGAGCACCCTGCCGGCGGATTGGATGCCGAGCGCCGCGACGGACCTCATTCGTGGATGTTCGGCGCCCACATCGCCGACGCGGTCGCCGGGCGCGAGGCCGGCGCGCGAGAACGCACGGGCCGCGTGCGCTACCGGGCCGGCGCGCGAGGTCGCGAAAGGTCAACGCGTGACGTCGCCGTCCTCGATCGCAGACCCGACCGTCGAACGTGCGGGCCGCGCCGGCGAGGAGGGCAGGACGCGTTTGTGGGCTCGACACGGCCGACTTCGTCTACGCCGAGGCGCGCGCGTGCGCTGCAAACCGGAGATTTGCCTAGGCACTCTGAACGCGCGCACGTGCAAAAACCCACCGCACTCGCACGTTCGACTTCAGCACCAGAAGGGCCCGTAAACGATGACGCCAGCTGTCCGGAAACACGATCGCCGAGATCGTGAGCAAGCACGACGCGCGATCTGCTCGCCGAGTGGTTGAAGCAACAGCTCGCCGCCGTCACGCTGCGCCGCGACCTCATCAAAGACGAGGATTTGCGGGGAGCAGTCGCGCGGCGCTTTCTCGAGCTGTTCTGCCGCGGCCCTCACGAAGACACCCTCGGGGACCGAGGTCCAGGGACCGGCGTGGGCGGAGGTGCGCGAGGTCCCGATGGAGCTGTCGCAGCATCGCGCCCGTGTCGGCTTCCAGCCCGACGTGAAACCGGCGGACGTTCGTGGTTCTCGCTGAAGCGGCCGCTCTTCGAGCGTCCTGCGGCGCGAGCTCGCGCGACGACGCCGGAGCGCGCTCGCCGAGCGAGACCTGGCGAGCCACGACACGCTGCTCGACAAGCTCGGCCTCTACACGACCGAGCGTCTACCAGACAGGGCCGCGAGGAGCTGATCGCGCGCCAGCAGCAGGAGATGCTGGAGCTCTCGACGCCGGTCGTCGAGCTCTGGGACGGCATCCTCGCGCTGCCGCTGATCGGCACGCTCGACAGCGCGCGGACGCAGATCGTGATGGAGAGCCTGCTCCAGAAGATCGTCGACACCGGCGCCGGCATCGCGATCATCGACATCACCGGCGTGCCGACCGTCGACACGCTGGTGGCGCAGCATCTCCTGAAGACCGTCGCGGCGGCGCGCCTGATGGGCGCCGAGTGCATCATCAGCGGCATCCGGCCGCAGATCGCGCAGACGATCGTCCACCTCGGCGTCGACCTCGCGGACGTCATCACCAAGGCGACGCTCGCCGGACGCGCTTCGCCGATCGCGCTCGACGCGCGCGGGCTCGACGGTGCAGCACGGCCACCGCCGGCGCTGACGGCGCGTCATGGAACGCATCCCGATCCTCAAGATGGGGAGCTGCCTCCTGGTCACCATCCAGGTCGACATGCACGACCGCCTCGCGATGACGCTGCAGGACGATCTCACCGACGCGCATCGCCGAGACCGCGCGCGCCGCGGCGTGCTGATCGACATCTCGGCGCTCGAGGTGGTCGACTCGTTCATCGGCCGCATGCTCGCCAACATCGCGGCGATGGCGCGCGTGCTCGACGCGCGCACCGGTCGTGGTCGGCATGCGGCCGGCGGTCGCGATCACGCTGGTCGAGCTCGGCCTCTCGCTGCCCGGCGTCCGGCACGGCGCTCAACGTCGAGAAGGGCATGGCGCTCATCAGCGCGTGCACAGGACGCGACGGACCAGATGGGGCGTCCTCCGCGTCGATAACCGCGACGATCCGCACCAGCGAGGACGTCGTCGCCGTGCGCCGGATCGTGCGCGAGTGGTCGATCGCCGCGGGCCTCAGCCTCGTCGATCAGACCAAGATCGTGACCGCGGCGAGCGAGCTCGCGCGCAACGTCATCGACTACGGCGGCGGTGGCACGATGCGGATCGAGGCGCTGAACGACGGTCCCCGCCGCGGGCTGCGCCTCACCTTCGAGGATCGCGGACCCGGTATCCCCGACATCGAGCAGGCTCTGCGGGACGGCTACACCAGCGGCGCCGGGCTCGGCCTCGGCCTCGGCGGCGCCAAGCGCGCTCGCGAGCGAGTTCCACATCGAGTCGCGACCCGGCGAGGGAACGAAAGTGACGATCGCGCGATGGCGCTGACCGGTCGACCACCGCTCGCGCGTCGTGGACGCGAGCCAGGTCGGCGCCGCGCGCCGCGCGGCGGCCGATCTCGCGGTCGCACTCGGCTTCGACGAGAACGGACGTCGCGCGCGTCGCGCTCGTCGCGACCGAGATGGCAAGCAACCTCGTGAAGCATGCGCGCGAGGGGCGAGATGCTGCTCGCAGACGAGCGGCGACGCAGTCGAGCTGGTCGCGCCTCGACCGCGGGCCCGGGATCGCGAACATCGCCGCTGCGATGCGCGACGGGATGTCCACGGTCGGAACGCCGGGACGGGGCTCGGCGCCATCTCGCGCGTCGCGAGCCGCTTCGACGTGTACTCGACGATGAGCGCCGGCACGGCGGTATTCGCGGCTGCTGGCGCCGTCCGGTGCAAGCGCGCCGGCGCCGTGGAGCTCGGCGCGGTCTGCGTCCCGTACCCGGGCGAGGACGTGTGCGGCGATGGTGTCGCCGTCGTGCGGGGTGAGGGGCGAGTGCTCGTGCCGTGACCGATGGTCTCGGGCATGGTCCGCTGCGCCGCCGAGGCGTCGCAGCGTGCCGCCGAGCTCTTGGCGGCCTATCACGGCCTCACGCTCGTCGGAGCTGATGCAGCGGTTGCACGACGGTCTCCGGCCGACCCGGCGGCGCGGCGGCGCGTCGCGGAGGTCGACGCGCGACGCGGGCGGTGCGCTACTCGCGGGCATCGGCAACATCGCTGCGACACATCGTCCGCGACGGAAAGGACGCGCAGCCTGATGTCGCACCATGGCGACGCTCGGCCACGCATGCCGGGAAGATCGCCGGAGCTCCAGTACCCCTGGTCGGCCGATGCGCTCCTCGTGCTCAACTCTGACGGGCTGGTTTCGAGCTGGACGTTGCAGAGCCACCGAGGCCTCTCCGAGCAGCCGCCTTCGCTCATCGCGGCGGTGCTGTATCGAGACTCGCAGGCGACTACGGGACGACACGACGGTCGTCGTGCTACGGGGAATGCGCATGAGCGCCTCTCGCTGCTGGCGATCCGCCTCCGTTACGACGAGGACGTGGTACTGGCCCGGCAGCGCGCCGGACAACTGGCCGCGCGTGCTCGGGTTCGACGCGCAGGATCAGACCCGGATCGCCACCGCGGTCTCGGAGATCGCCCGCAACGCGCTTCGACTATGCGCAGCGGCGGGCAGCGTCGAGTTTCTCGCTCGAGGGCGTCACGCGGCCGCAGGTCAGCATCGTCGTGCGCAGTGACGACGGGCCCCGGTGTCGCGGACCTGCCGGCGGTCCTCGAGGGTCGCTATCGTTCGCCAGACCGGCATGGGGCTCGGCATCATCGGCGCGCGCCGGCTGATGGACCGTTTCACGATCGAGTCGCCGGCGGGCCGGGGCACGCGCGTCGGTCATGCACGAAGGTCGTGCCACGCGCATCGCGCTCGCCTCGGCGCCGAGGCGGTGACGATGCTGGTCGAGCGACTCGCGCGCCAGGCGCCACGCACGCTCGCCGAGGAGGTGCGGCAGCAGAACCAGGAGCTGCTGCGCGCGCTCGACGAGCTGACGCGCCGGCAGGACGAGCTCGCCGCCGTCAACCGCGAGCTCGAGGACACCAATCGCGGCGTCGTGGCGCTGTACGCCGAGCTGAACGACGAAGGCGCGGACCACCTGCGCCGCGCCGACGAGATCAAGACGCGTTTCATCTCCAACATGAGCCACGAGTTCCGCACGCCGGTGAACTCGATCCAGGCGCTCGCCGCGCCTGCTGCTCGAACGCAGCGACGGCGAGCTCACGGCCGAGCAGGAGCGCCAGGTGATCTTCATCCGGCAATCGGCGGACGCCGCTCGCCGAGCTCGTGAACGACCTGCTCGACCTCGCCAAGGTCGAAGCCGGGCAAGACCGTCGTCCGGCCGGCCGAGTTCGCGATCGGCGGACCTCGTTCGGCGCGCTCCGCGGCATGCTGCGGCCGCTGCTGGTGAACGACGCCGTGGACGCTCGTGTTCGACGAGCCCGACGAACCCGCCGATCTCTCACACCGACGAGGCGAAGGTCTCGCAGATCCTGCGCAACTTCATCTCGAACGCGCTCAAGTTCACCGACGCGCGGCGAGGTCCGGGTCTCGGCGACGCGTCGCGCCGGCGACGGCGCCGGCATCGTCTTCTCGCGTCGCCGACACCGGGCATCGGCATCGCGCCGAGGACCGATCAGGAGCGCATCTTCCAGGAGTTCGCGCAGGTCGAGAGCCCCGTGCAGCGGCGCGTGAAGGGCACCGGTCTCGGGCTGCCGCTCTGTCGGCGAGCTCGCGCGAGCTCCTCGGCGGCAGCGGTCGCAGTGGAGAGCGCGGGAAGGCGTCGGCTCGACGTTCACCGCGACGATCCCGGCGATCTATGCTCGGCGCGCGCCGACGCCGGCGCGACCTGGGAGCTCGAGCCGCTGCGCATGCCGGTGCTGCGTCGTCGAGGACAGCGCCGAGACGATCCTGCTCTACGAGAAGCTGCCTGGCCGGCAGCGGCTTTCAGGTCATGCCGCGCCTGCAGCCGTGCGCGAGGCGCGCGCGAGGCCGCTCGCGCGTCCGGCCGCGCGCGGTCGTGCTCGACATCGCTGCTGCGCGGCGAGGACAGCGTGGGGCTTCCTCACGGAGCTGAAGCGCCGGCAACGACCCGCACAGACGTCCCCGTCGCTGGTCGTCACTACCGTCGACGACGAGCGCAAGGCGCTCGCGCTCGGCGCCGACGCGTATTGCGTGAAGCCCGTCGATCGCCATCGTCTCGTCCACTGCTCGACCCGCGCTCGCTGCGCCGCAGGCGCTCACGCCGCATCCTGATCGTCGACGACGAGGAAGTCTCGCGCTACGTGCTGCGCCAACACCTCATGACGCCCGCAGCGACGATCTGGGAGGTCGCGAACGGCGACGACGCGCTCCGGCTCGCGCGCGAGCAGCCGCCGGACGTCGTCTGTCTCGACCTCGCGATGCCGGACGCCGATGGGCATTCGAGGTCCTGCGGCGTCTCAAGGACGATCCCGGAGACGCTGCGACATCCCGGTCGTCATCGTCACGGCGCAGCAGGCCGACGATCAGCTGCGGCGCGTCTCTCGCCCAGCCGGCCGGCGCGTCATCAGCAAGCACGCGATCTCGCGCGAGAACGCGCTCGCGACGATCGAGGCCGGCGATCCGGGCCGGTGGGGAGCGCCTGGCCATGACCGCGACCGTACGTCTCGGATCCTCGTCGTCGACGACAGCCGATCCTGCCCGGCTACGCCAAGCGCGAAGACGCTGCGGGCGGCAGGCTTCGACGTGTTGGAGGCGGCGACGGGCAGCGACGCGCTGGCGCTCGTGGCGGCGGCGCGCCTGACGGTGATCGTGCTCGACACGCAGCTCCCGACGTGAACGGGTGGGGTGTGCCGCCGCATCAAGAGCCGCGGGCCCGAGGCGCCGATCGTGCTGCGAGGTCTCGGCGACGTGCGAGGAAGGGGATACGGTGAAAGCGCTCGAGGCGGGGCCGACGGGTGTCTCACCGAGCCGATCGATCCCGCCGTGCCGATCGCGACGGTACGCGCACTTCCGCATGCGCCGCGCCGAGCAGGCATGCTCTCGGCGAGGCACTGCTGCGCGAGAAGGCGCTCCGCCAAACCGCCGAGGGCGCGAACCGCGCCAGGACGAGTTCCCGGCGACGTAGTCGCACGAGGCCGTGCGCTCGCCGCTCGGCACACCATCCTCACGTGGGTCAGCTTGTTAGCAATACGTAACTG
>ERZ1370068.10680-contig-9358_pt1 | contig 48779 bp, 87 predicted proteins | sample MGYA00561227_ERZ1370068 | MGnify/ENA primary metagenome ERZ1370068 (study PRJEB38410, sample SAMEA6850437) | metagenome | study: Metagenomic assessment of the ecological functions of the soil: analysis of the soil microbiota associated with the... | reverse complement strand
CAGTTACGTATTAGTTGGTGCCGCGGCCAGCATTTCTTCACACCAATCGTTGGTTCGCAGATCCATCAACCGTTGACAGCGGAAGAGATGCTGGTGGTGCCGAAGCTGCCCGTGAGATAACCGGCGGCGAGCGATCCGTGCGAGAGAATCCAGGCGGTGCGTTCCCATTCGCTTTCCGTGAGCGTTGATTCATCTTTCACGAGGTGATCATGAGCGAATGAGCGCTCGGCCCATGGGCCGCCAACCAGTTCTTCACGACGTGGCGGTCCATGCCAGCGAAGCCGCAGCCTTCGGCGTGAAATCCTGGGAGAGGAGAGTCTGATCATTCCAGCAGATGGCCCGACGAACCTGGTTGCCCGCCGCGTCGATGCGGCCGGAGGTGTGGTGCGTGGCCGAGATGCCGCCGGCGAGCCAATCGGTCAGGCGGTCCACCTCGCCGAGTTGAACAGCCATTCGCGTGAGCGCACCGCCCCTTCGAGTTGCATCAGGTTCAGTTCACTCACGCCGTCCGCGGTCCAGAGATCGGTCGGCAGCCGCACTTCGGCGACGACGCGGCCGGTCGCGGGAGTCGAACGCGCCAGGCACTTCACGCCGCCGGTGCCGTGAAGTCCCAACCCGCGATGAGTGATTTCTCAGGTGTGTGCGCGCAGAGGTTCCGGCATGGCAAACCCTTCTCGTTAGCCCGACGCGCTGCGCGCGTGATTGTGAAAATGCAACTGCCATGCGTCGGGCTAACCGCTTCTGATTGTATTTCGCCGGTAGAATGATACGGACGCTTTCTTCGAGGTGCCCGCTGATGCGATATCGGCTGCTGCTTATGCTCGCGGTTCCGCTGCGGGCCGATGAGACTCCGGTTCGACGGTTTACAAGAGTCGTGCCGCCGCGCGTCTGGATCCATGCCGGCGCACGACAAGGGTTCGGTCACCGGCAGCGGAACTATCGACGTCGAGCGGCGGCTCGCCCTCACCAACCATCACGTCGTTGAAGAGCAGCCGAAAGTCACACTTTTCTTCCCGGTCTACCGAGACGGGCAGCCGATCGCTGAGCGGCAATATTACACTGATCGCCAAATCGCTCGCGATTGGGCCGCGTGGCGTCCGCGACAAAAGGCGGACCTCGCCATCGTGCAATCCCGAGTCGCCGCCTGGCAAGGTAGCCGTGCTGGCCGCGTCGGCGCCGAGCCGGGCATTAGCCAAAGCATCCATCGGCAACACAGGCAAGTCCGGGCGCACTCTGGGGCTACGCCTGGCGTGCGGCAGGTCTACCATATGAATGGAAAGCCGATCTCGGCGACAAAGTGTTGACGTTCAAAGCTGAGTCGCCGAAACCGATTCCGCGACCAACCCCGGCGACAGCGGCGGCCCTCGTCAACGATATGGCGCTAACCCGTCGCCGTCACCGAGGGCGGCGCCATCAACGCCTCGCTGTTGAGCACGTTCGTCGATGTCGGCGAAGTGGAAAAAGCTAAGCGGCCAGCGACGACGTCAAGGCGATCAAAGAGCCGAAACCCCGGCGGCGAAGCCACGCAGTGCTGCCGCATCACGCGGACGGCGCCAAGAGATGTTCACCTGACTGGCGCGATCAAGAAAAGCCCAAGTGATTATCGATGACCTGCATTCCGGGCAGAAGTTCGACGTGCTGGCAAACCCCACGTGGTTCTCCGCGGACGACCTCGACCGCGTATGGTAAGCTTATCATCGGCCGAACGGACGAAATACATGCAGGAGTGGTCACGAAAGCGGATGACCGCGAGGGAATCACCATGGCATCGGCATCCTCATCAAAGGCCGAACCCAAATCGCTTTGTGTACGCCGAGTTTACTGACAGAGCCAAGGAGCAATTCCCAAGCGATATTCAGGCCGTGACTGGCGATATTCTCCCTCGAAGGCATGAAGAAGAAGAAGCCGGACGAAGCACCTCGCCGCCCTCGAAAAGATCCAGCGATAACTATGGCAAGAAGTGAACCGCTCGGCCTGCTATGCGACGATCTGATCTTTCACAAGCAAGATCGCCGCCACGCCCAGCGCCCACGGACTGACCCTTCACGTGGCACGCACCGTCGAGGTGCCTGTGCGCCTCACTGAGGGAGTTGAAGCCGACGGCGATCATTCTCGAACTCGACCATTCCGATTTGACATCGCGGCGACCATCGCAAAGCCTCGTGAAACCGGCGATCGCCCGCTACGGTTCGCACGTCGATGTCGAGCTTGAATGTGGCCTCGAAGGCCGGCTGCGATCTTGTGATGCCGCGAGCCAGTTCGTCGAGCGGGGCTCGAGAGCGATCTGTCGGCCTGGTCACAGCTTCCCGGCCCGATGAGCGCGAGCAACCCGGCGATATGCTTGCACCGGCGCGCGACAGGAACCCCATACATTCGCACCACATTCCTGGGGGTTCCGATGCGCATCGTCGTAGATGGTGCCGAGGCCGAGCTTGTGCAGGCGGAAGCCGCGTCCACCGATCTCGCAGGGGATTTCATGAGTTGGTAAATTGTAGTGCTCGTGTGGGGCCGCGAATGGCGAAGACGCCAACGCCACGATCGTCGGGTTCATGCACGGAGTCGGATCGAGCGCGGCGGGCTTTCGCCATACTTGCAATCTACCGCTTCGACTGCTGGTCTGGCCCAAGTGGTGTCGATAGCGTTTACAATCTGATGATGCGACTCACGAAGATGCGGTCGGGATCGGCAACGGATCATGCGTACGTCGATGGTTTCCACCATGACGCCCATGGATCCGGCCGCGTCAGCCGCAAAATCAGCGACTGCGCCACGCATCGGCTCCGACGGCCTGATCCTCATTCTGCTCAGCCCGACGGCCGACGCCCGCATGAGAATGTTCAACGCCGACGGCAGCGAAGGCGAGATGTGCGGCAACGGCTTGCGCTGCGCTAAGTACGTCCACGACCACGGCATCGCCAAAACCAACATTGAAGATCGAAACCGGCCGCGGCGCGCTCAGCGTCGATCTCGAAAAATTGAAACAGGCAAAGCAGTGCGAGTCCGCGTCGATATGGCGAGAGCTGATCCTGCAAGCCTCGGACATCCCGACGAAACCCCTGGCAAGCCGTCGATCAACGTGCCGCTCACCGTCGACGGCCGTATTATCTTAGTGCCACGCCGTGAACACGGGCAACTCCGCACGGTGATTTTCGACAAAACCCTGACTCGTCGTGTTCCATGGCCAGGCACCTCGAAATCTGCCCCGAGTTCCCGCGCGTCAACGTACATTTCGTCAGCGGTTTTGAACCGCAGCGAAGCAACACGCACTCCGGGATACGCGGCAGCGGCCTGACCTCGCCTGTGGCATCAGCCGCCAGCGCCGTCTGGTGTGGCCGGCGTGCTCGCATGCGGAACCGGTTACCGCAAACTTCTTGCCCACCTGCCCGGCGGCGATCTGTCGCTCGAATGGGCTGCGAACAATCACGTGTTCATGACCGGTCCGCCACGGAAGTGTTTTCCGGCGACTGGCTTGATAACCTCAACGGCAAGGATGCTGATGAAAAATCCGCAACCGCCACCTCGTTCGCCTCGCCGTCGTGTCGCCTCGCCGCCGCACGTTCTCTGCCCGTTCACTGCGCTCTGAATATCTGCCTCTCAACGAACCGCGGCCTGCCATGTTTTCCGCCAATAACCGCAAAAATCGGAGACATTCGGCAACAACGCGACAGTCTCGCGAAAGCAGTCACCCGGCGGTGGACGTGAACCTCTGCCGCAGGGCGTAGTATTGCCAGATTTCCATTGGTCGACGAGGTGATCCAATGATGAACCGACGGGTGTTCATCGGCGGTGTCGTGGGCGCTTTGCTCGTGGCGTTGAATCGTTCCGACGCGCAAGTGGCCGGCAGGACTTACCGGGTCGGCTACCTTGGCCAAGGCTCAAACCCAGCAATCTTGCCGACGGAGGGGCGTTCCGGCACTGCTGCGCACGATCTGCGCGCTCGGGTCGAGGGACGAACCTGACGGTCGATGCGCGCTTTGCGGAAGGGCGCGCCGTGAAGCACTGTCGGCCCTCGCTGCACAATTGGTGAAAGGCAATCCGGTGACGCCGTCGCAAGCCGGGCTCGCGCAAGCTATCCTCGAACACACCAAGACGATTCCCGTTGTCGCTCTGAGTGCCGGACAACTCCAGGCGCTGCCGGAGGTCGGCAGCCGCGCCAGGCCCAGGCAACTAACCGGCATGCAGATCTACTCGCCGGAAACGATGGGCAAACGCCTGCAACTCCTGCAGAGTGGTTCTGGGCTTCGTCGCGTGGCGGTTTGCGCGGCGTTCCGTTCGACGGACCGGGATAGACCTGTACCGTGACGCCACCACGGAGCCGCGGCGCGACTCGGCATTCGTGTTCGTTACTTTCAATTCGAGACGTTCGACGACCTCAATTGGCTCTTCAACGAGATGATCAGAGAGCAAGACCGGGCGCGCTGTCTGGGGGAACCCCATCTCAACGGATACAGGAAGGAAATCTTCGACCTCTACGATTCGGCACCGGCTTCCGGCGATTCGCGACTCTCGAATCTCATCCGCCAGACCCGATGGTCTATGGGCGAAGTTGGACGACGGTCAGACGCGACCGCGACCTACGTCGATCGAATTCTGAAGGCGCGAATCCCCGTGATCGCCGATTGGACAGAGCGAGGACGTTCGAGCTCGTCATCAACGTCAGACGACCGACGACGGCGCTCGGCCTCAGATCCCACAATCGCTGCTGCTGCGGGCGGACGAGGTGATCCAGTGATGACTCGTTGCGAGTTGGTCGCAGGATTTCCGCGACTCGCCGCGGTCGCCGGTTGACCTCATTCGTTGAGCGTCCGCTTTCGAGAGGAACGTATGTCGGCTTGGGGTCGGAAGCGGTCGTTGGCGATGGGCCGCTTTCGGCCACAACCGGTCACTCGCTGGCGGCGTCCAATTCCAACGTGTGAGGCGTAATATGGATTGACTTACATTGTTTTGACGAGGTGACGAAGTGCCGGACCGGCGGGCATTCATAGTGTACGGCGGCCGCCACTCTGCTAGTGCGTGCCGCTCGCTGTACTCGCGCAGGGGTCTCCGCGAAGGATCATCCGGATTGCGGTCCTGTCACCGGGCACGAGCGAGACGCGCTCCGTGTTCACGGCGTTCCGCATGCAGTTGCGCGCGCTCGGCTACGAGGAAGGTCGCGACGTAGTGCTCGAGTTCCATTTGGCGAGTGGGCGCGAGCGACTCGCGGCATTGGCGCAGGCGATCGCTGCGGGCAACGGCACCGATTTGGTGCTGGCCGACGGCCGGTTCGCCGCGCAAGCGATGGTTTCGGCGAGTCGCACCATCCCGATCGTCGCGGTCACCGGCGAGCCGGTGGCGTTTGGCTTGGCTGTAAGCCTGGCGCACCCGGGCGGCAACGTCACCGGCATTGCGACCTTGTCGACTGAGCTCGGGGCCAAGCAGCTCGAACTCCTGCGCGAGATCGTGCCCTCGGCACGGCGCATCGGTGTGGTTATCGTGTCGATGGGGGCGGTCGCCTATCGTGCTCCTTGAAGACCGCGCCGCGGCGTTGGGCGTGGCGCTGCGCCGCCTCACGTTCCAGACGCAAATCGAGGCGGAGCGCGTCCTCGCGCCGGCAGCTCTTGGCAATGTCGACGGTCTCGTCGTGCCACCCAGCGCGCTCCTGGCCGGATTGAGCGCAACCGTGGTTCGGCTCATCAACGCCGCGGGTAAGCCGGCGGTCTACGCCGAACGCGACTTCATCGCCGCGGGCGGCCTCGTCATGTACGGGCACGACATCGACGACGCATTCCGTCGCAGCGCCAGCATCGTCGACCGCGTGCTGAAGGGCGCGAGCCCGGCGGACACGCCGTTCGAACAGCCGACGCGCGTCGCACTCGTCGTCAACCTCAAGACCGCGAAGGCGCTCGGCCTCACGATCCCGCAGGCAGTGCTGTCTTCGTGCGGATGAGTGATTCAGTGACCCCGCAAACGTTCTCTATCGAGAACGGCGACTGACCGGAACGGGTCGGATCCGGCCATTCGCCAACGTCTGCAACCGGCCACGAACGTCATTCAGGAACGTTCCGTAATGCGCCGTTGCGACCATGCAACTCCCGTGCGTGGCCAGTGTGAGAGCGTTCGAATCGATGGTGAGTCAAGCAAATATTCTTGGTCGGACATTCCATATTCCGGGCTAACGTGGATGGAGTAGGATCGCTCAATAGTCATTCGTTGACGGGAAGTTTTGGTTATGCACTGGCGGTCGTTCATCGGCAGCCTTGCTACCGGACTCGTCGTGCTCGCGCGCGGCGCCCCCGCTCAATCCATACGCAAGGTTTACCGGATCGGAATCTTTGGTATGGCTGTCACTTCCGAGGTGATGGCCGGGCCGCAGCCGCGGAATCCTTCAACGCTCGCGTTCGTGCGCGGAATGCGCGAACTGGGCTACGCGTATGGAGACGATTTTGTGACGGAGGTGCGCGGGGCGGAGGGCAAGCCCGAGCGCTTTCCTCGTCTTCGCTGCTGAGCTGGTCGATAGCCAGGTTGGACGTGATCGTCGCACCAGGACCGGCGGCTGCCTCTCGCTTAAGCAAGCGACCTCGACCATCCCTATCGTCATGGCGGCCTCCGGCGACCCAGTGGGCTCGGGGCATGTCCAAAGCCTTAGCCGTCCCGGGGGCAACATTACGGGTCTGAGCCTGCAATCGATAGACACTATGGGGAAGCGGCTCGAGTTGCTCAAGGAACTCGTTCCGGGTGCGTCGCCAGTGGCGGTCCTCTGGGATCGGGGCAACGTCTCTGTTTTGGCCGGCGGCCGAAGCCGCGGCCCGAGGCCGGGGTGGAAACTGCTGCCGTTTGAGGTTCGGGACGCTGGCCAAATCGAGGCAGCCTTCAATGCGGCAACCGACGCGCGCGCGGGGCTCTGCTCGTCGACGCGGGCGCGGTCATCTTCCCGCAACGTCGGCGAGTCGTGGAACTGGCCGCCAGGAATCGTCTCCCCGCCATGTACGAGCTGCGCCCGTTTATCGACGCTGGCGGGCTCATCTCCTATGGCACCGATATCAACGACATCTGGCGGCGCGCGGCCTTCTTCGTCGACAAGATTCTCAAGGGCGCCAAGCCGGCGGACCTGCCAATCGAGCAGCCGACGAAGTTCGAGCTGGTGATCAACCTCAAGACCGCGAAGGCGCTCGGCCTGACGATCCCGCAGTCGCTGCTGCTGCGCGCGGATGAGGTGATTCAATGACGACGCGGCGCCATATTCTTTTGTTGATCGGCGTCGTCACGGCGTGGATTCCACTGCGCGCGTGGACGCAGCCCGTCCGACTACAAGAGGTCGGCATCCTGTCGCCCGGCAGGCAGGCGGACATGGCCTGCGGATCCAACAAACTAGGACACAACGCAGGCTGCTTCGTCGAAGGGCTCCGCAGCTCTCGGATATGGTGAAGGTCGCAACGTTGCATTCGAATACCGATTCGCGGAGGATGCCTCCGAGCGGCTTCCTGCCCTGGCGGCAGAACTGGTGAGCCTCCGTCCGGATGTCATCTTCACCTTCACCACTGGCGGGGCCGACGCTGCCGCGGGGGCCACTTCCACGATCCCTATCGTGGTCGGTCCGGCGGGCGAGAGAACGCTGGAGCGGCTTGCCGGCAACCTCGCAAGGCCGGTGGGCAACGTGACTGGCTTCACACTGGAAAGTCTCGGACAGGAGGAGAAGTGCCTCCAGCTTCTGAAGGAGTTGGCGCCGCGTACGTCCCGCGTAGCGGTCCTGGTCAATCCGGACAATCCAAACTACCACGCAGATATCCGGATGCTTTGCGTCCGGCAGCCAGCCAACTGGGCCTCACTTTGGTCAGAGTCGAAGCACGGAACGACTCCGACCTGCCGCAGGCGTTTGCAACGATCCGGGCAAGCGGCGCCGATGCGATCTACATGGTCGACGACGCCGCGCTTGCGGGCACCGCCGAGGTTCGCAAGCAGGTCATCAAGTGGGCGATGAGTGGCGGCTTACCGGTGGCATCTTCCAGCTCGCGTGTCGCGCCCGACGGTGGACTCGTGTCTTTGGGCACCGACAGTTCGGTGCTTTCTCGGCGTGCCGCGTCGTACGTTCACCGCATCCTGGGTGGGGCCAAGCCTGCCGATCTCCCCGTCGAGCGCCCGACGACCTTCAAGCTATCGCTGAATCGCAAGACTGCCGCAGCCCTGGAGCTCACCATCCCGCAGTCGTTGCTGCAGCGCGCGGACGAGGTGATCCAGTAGCTGCGGCGATGTCCGCTTACCAGAACCGGCTACGGCCGCTGTGGGTCGATCTCAGACAGTCGGCGAGCCGGATTCCGAGCACCCAGTACTTAGCACCAGGCCGCTCGGTCATAACGCACGGACGAGTCGCGCACTACGGCGCCAGAGGCCCAGTACTGCCTTCGAGCACTCAGCACTCTCGTCCGGAGTTCACACGTCCCGCACGAAGCACTGTGTGTGGCACGAAGCACCTGCCTCTGAGTATCCACTACCGCGTACCAAGTACGACGTCGGAAGCGCGGGGCCTTGTCCTCAGACATCGTTCTTCACTCTAAGAACTGGATTCCAGGGCCAGGTACTGAGTACTAAGATGGAAACGAAGCTGTGTATTTGCGTGCTTTGACTCGTTCGTACCGTTGCACGTGCGGAGCCGTCTTATCTCTGCATGGACTCTTGTACCTTCAGGCAGCGCTCGAGGAGGCGTGGCGCCGCCAAGCGCTCGGCCCATGTGGCGAACGCATCGGCGGGGCCGCGCCAGCGCAGTGTGTCCACGTTGCGGAACAGTTTCGCACCGGACTCGAGCGTCGCGAGCTTCTTGAACAACAACGCCTGCTTGCGCTGAGCGCCGAGCACGTTTTCCGGAAACGCTTCGATCTGTCCATATTGATTGAGCATGCGGGCCGCGGAGACCGCACCAATACCCGAAATGCCTGGATAACCGTCGGCCGCATCGCCTACGAGCGCCAGATAGTCGGGGATCAATGCAGGCACGACGCCATATTTCGCACGCACGGCATCGGCGTCCAGCATCTTGTTGGCGCGGCGATCCATTTGCACGACTCGGTCGCCTTGTACACATTGCGCGAGATCCTTGTCGACCGTCCAGATACAGACCTTGTCCACACGACGCGATCGCGCCGCAATGTTCGCGGCCGACGCCAGTGCATCATCCGCCTCCAACTCGACCATCGGCCAAACCACCACACCCATAGCGCCCAACGCGTCCTCGAGCGGATGGAATTGCACCCATAATGCCGGATCGATTCCTTCGCCAGTCTTGTAGTCGGGCCAGAGATCGTTGCGAAACGATTCGATGACGTGATCGGTGGCCACCCCGATATGTGTCGCGCCCTTCTCCAGCATCTGAATGACTGTCTGTAGCACGCCAACTACTCCGCCGTACGGGCGATCCTTGCCCTTAGTGAAGCGCCGCAATCCGTAGAAGTGACGGAAGAGCTCGTAGGTGCCGTCGACGAGATGGATAACCATGCCTTGCAGCCCGGAAGAGGGTCCATGACCACTAATGTTGCTTCCAGGCATGCCGATCGGATTACGGAGAATCGACTAGCACTCCCGCGAGGTTCACATCGCAGTTGATCAACGAGTGACTCGGGTTGGCAGAGAAATAGATCGTCTTGCCGGGGTCCGCAAAGAAAGGCACAGGCTGACCATCTTGAAATCGTTGGTCTCCTCCAACGAACGACGGCTGATACACGCGTTCGTGGATCGCGCCAGGGGTATTCGGGTAGCCAATGGACAAGCACAAGGCGCCACACGGCACAACGCAGTGTAGTTTTGAGACAACTCCGTGAGTCGTGGGTTCCCTGCGTTCATGCAGCCCCGGCGTAGACCCGGACATCGCAGGATCACGGGCTATCGTGTAACCCTTGATTTTATGGTGGGCCGGAAGGACTTGAACCTTCGACCAACGGATTAAGAGTCCGCTGCTCTACCAACTGAGCTAACGACCCATTTCTGCACGTGTAACAGGATTTGCTGCGTCTTGCTGCTGCGTACTCCGCCGGACGGCCTCGGAGAGTGGTAGGCCGTGCGGGATTTGAACCCACGACCAACGGATTAAAAGTCCGCTGCTCTACCAACTGAGCTAACGGCCCGCAACAAAAGAGGGCGAATTATAGCCGAAGTCGGGGTCCCCGGAAACGCGCCGGGAGCGCGGAGACGCCGTAGCGGAAGTCAGGAAACGCGCGTGGGACGCTGCGCCCGGCGAGCCGGCGAAGAAGCGAACCGGCCGCCGGTTTCAGTGCGAGTCGCGCGTGAGGATCGGCGGCAGCTGCGAGAAGTCGATGCCCTCTTCCGTCAAGGCCTCGGCTTCCTCGCGCGACGCCTTGCCGCGGATGGAACGCGCGGGCGCTTCGTCGTAATGGATCTTGCGCGCCTCTTCCGGAAAGCGCTCCCCGACGTCTTCGGTATTGCGGACGACTTCGCGCAACTTGGCGAGCAGTTCGGGCGCGATGCCGGCGATGGCGTCTCGGGTCGTTAGGGAGGCGCATGGCGCGGGCGCCTGCGCTTTGGCGACACGCACCTTGGCCGCCGGGAGGCGCTTGACGTCGACGCCGTCGCAGACCGGGCAGGACACAAGCCCAGCCGCCTTCTGCCGGTCGAATTCCGCCCCGGAGTCGAACCAGCCCTCGAAGGCGTGCCCGCCGGAACAGGTGAGGTCGTAGACGATCATGAGGTATCAACGTTCAGCGGCCCGAACCGGCTTACGCCATGCGCTCCAGCCGCCAGACCTGATAGCGTACCGCCATTACGCTTCCGGCGATAATCGCCGCTAACGCAAGGAACGAGCCGACGGCGAGCGTGGACACCCCGGTGATGCCCTGGCCGATGGTGCAACCCAGCGCGGTCACGCCGCCGAAGCCCATCAGGATGCCGCCGACGATGTGGTTGCCGACGTCCTCGACCGAGCCGAATCCTTCCCAGCGAAACGTCCGCGACGCCAGCGCATAGGCGGCCGAGCCCGCCAGCATCCCCAGCACGCCCGCAATGCCGAACGTCACGATCCGCGACGTGTCGCTCCAGAGCATCAGCAGCTCAAGCGTGTAGGCGACCGGCGCGACGAACGAAAAGGATTCCATGCGGCCGGAATTGCTCGCGACGAATTTTTCCTCCGAGCGTCGCCGGATCCTCGGCGACGTACCCGACGTGTCCCGACACATACCAGCCGCCGACGATGACGAGGCCGATCACGATGCCGCCGACGATCATCTCCGGCGAGGCGCGAAAATCCCGGTCCTTCAGCACGAAGGCGCCCAACGCGCGCCGCAACAACGAAGGGCAACGCCAGCTTCGCCATCGCCGGCGCGCCGAACGCCGCCGCAAGCGTCGGGCAGGTCCGACGTCGCCGCGCCCAGGCCGGCGACGTCGAAGCGCCAGGGGTCGAGCGCGGCGACGCGCCACACGGCGAAGACGCCCTTTAAGGTCATGTACGCCGAGATGCCCAGCACCAGGAACACGACCGCCGACTTCAGATTGCCCGCCCCGGCGCGGATCAGCGTCTTGCTGCCGCACCCGGACGCCAGCGTCATCCCGAAGCCGAACAGGAGGCCGCCAGCCAGGCACGACACCCACCGCACCTGCGGTACCGTGTAGATGGTCTTGGCCGTGTCGATCAGCCCGGTCGCGACGAGAACCCCAGTGCCCGCCATGGCTACAGCGATAGCGAGTACCCACATACGCATACGCCTCCAGTCGCCGAACGTGGCGATATCGACGACGGCGCCCATCGTGCAGAAATTGACCTGGTTGGCGACCGCGCCGAACACGAAGGCCAGGGCGAAGGCGAGGCCCGCGACCAGATGGAACTGGCAAATGAGCGGCGTCCATATGAGGAAATTGTCTCACGCACCCCCGACGCGCCTCGGCGGCTAACCCCGATTCCGGCGCGGCCGCGTTTCAACCGAAAGCAACCGGCCATCGGGGTCGGCGCCAATGGAGGACTACGCGATGGACGGCAGGCAGGGCGTGGCGGCGCGCAGCCGCGGCAATACTGATGATCATGACGCTGGTTTTGGCGATGGGCGGCGTCCGGGCGAATTCCTACGAGTCGCCCTTCGTGAAGGGCCGTCCTCGTGCAGGTCGATGTCTACGATCGCGCCAGCGGCACGGCGCTGCCGGTTTACGCGAAAGACGGGCGCAGCTACATCGTCGGCACGCCCGGCCACGAATACGCGGTGCGCATCCGCAACTGCACCAACCGCCGCGTGCTCGTCGTGACCAGCGTCGACGGTGTGAACGTGATTTCGGGCGACACCGCCGCGCCTTCGCAAAGCGGCTACGTGCTCGACCCGTGGGGCTCGGTCGAGATCACCGGCTGGCGCAAGAGCATGGACCGCACTGCCGCGTTCTACTTCACCGACCTGGGCGACTCCTACGCGGCGCGTACGGGCCGGCCGCAGAACGTCGGCGTGGTCGGCGTCGCCGTGTTCCAGGAAAAGTCGCAACCGATCGCATGGCGCGACCTCGGCAGGCGCTTGGCGCGCAAGCAGAGACGCAGCCATATCCGGAATCGCGGCCCGTTCCGGCGCTGTCGACCTCGCGGCAGGAAGGCGCCGCGGCGGACAACGTGGGCCAGGCGCAGCCGGCCGCACCTCGCGAGCGCGCCGATAGTGCCGCCGGCGAGTACGACAAGAAGGATTCGCTCGAGCCTTCGCAGAAGGCCTTGAGCAAGCTCGGAACGGGTCACGGCCGCAGCGAAGACTCCGCGCGCGACGACCGTCGCCTTCGAGCGCGCCACGAGCCTCGCCCGCCGAGACGGTCGCGATTCAATATGATCGCTACGAGAACCTTCTCGCGATGGGCGTGCTGCCCGCAGCCTTACTATGCGCGGCGCCAGCAGCCCGATCCGTTTCCCGCCGCGTTGCGCTTTCGCACCCGACCCCAGGTGAGAGGCGGCATTGTAGGTGACCGCGCCCACCCCTGCGCCCGGCGTCCCGTCCCGTCGGGCGCACTACAATGGGCGCGCCATGTCCGCGTCGCCCGACCTCCGGTTGCCAACTCAGTTGCCGCCTCGGTTTCCGCCTCCGTTGCCGAGGACACCGACGAGGCGCTGATGCTCTCCCTATGCCGCCGGCCGCGCCGCGGCATTCGACACGTTGTACGCGCGGCACAAGGGCGGCGTGTACCGCTACTTGGTCCGCCATTGCGGCAATGCCGGCATCGCCGACGAACTGTTCCAGGATGTCTGGATGAATGCGATCCGTGCCCGCGACCGCTACGCACCGACGGCGAAATTCACGACATGGCTCTACACGCTCGCCCACCACCGGCTCATCGATCACTGGCGCGCGAGCGGCCAGGTGAAACTGGCGTCGATCGACGACGACAACGACGAGGGCACGCGTGCCGCCGTGGAAGCGTTGCCCGTCGCGCCGCGAGGAGCCGGAAGCGCGCGTTGCCACGCGGCAATTGCGCGAGCAACTGCATGCGGCGCTGGCCGCGCTCCCCGCGGCGCAGCGGGACGCGTTCCTGCTGCAGCACGAAGGCGGATTGTCGCTGGCGGAAATTGCGGAGCTTACGGGGGTGGGCGTGGAGACAGTGAAGAGCCGGCTGCGTTATGCGGTCGCCAAGCTGCGCGGCGAATTATCGCCACTGGAGCAGTCGCTGCGCGAGGAATCCCCATGATGACCGACCCCGACAATCCCGAGCGTGACCCGACCCTTTCCGCCGCCTGGCGCGAACACTCGGCCGAGATGCCGCCCGCCGAACTGGATGCCGCGATTCTTGCAGCGGCGCATCGCGCAGTCGGTAGCGTTCCGCAGGGCAGCGCGCCGCGCGCCGCGGGCTCGCAATCCCGAACGCGACGCGGCCGCAGCGGTGGTGGATGCCGCTCGCCGCGGCCGCGACGATCGGTGCGATCGCCTTGGGCATCCTGGAGACCGTTCCGCAGGACCAGTCTCGTCCACACGCCCTCGGTCAGCGACATGCCCGCACCATTGACCGGAGCGGCGTCTTCCGCCCGCGACAGGTTGGCGCAGCGCGAGCGCAAAGATGCGCCGCGCGCAGAAGCTGAATCCATGCCCCAGCAAGGCGGTTCGCCGAGCGTGCCGCCACCGGCCGCGCCGACGATTGAACCAGCGACCCCACCTGCCAGTGTTCCGGCGAGACCAGTGGGAAAATTCTTGCGCAGCGCAACGTGGACAGTGTGGCGGCGTCCGCGCCGGCGCCGGCTGCCGCGCCACAGCCGTTTCCCGCGGAACCGAAACGCGATGCGGATGAATTCGGCGCGGCGAGTGTTGGCGGGACGCGCAAGCCGGCCATGGCGCCGAGCGCCGCGCCAACCTCCGAATTTCAGCGCCGCAAGGAATCCGCGGCGGACGCGCCGTCGTCAGCGCGTTCACCACCCGCTGCCGCGGCGCTGGCACAGGAGCGCATGGCGGTCGCAAGTGACGACAAGCGCCAGCGCAACGAAGTCGCACAGTCGGCGCCGGCGGCCGCCGGTGCCATGCTCGCCAAGAAGGCGGCGAGCGCGGAGACAGACTCTGCAATGAGCGACTCCGTGACGAGGGATGCCGCAAAGCCGGTCGATGTCGATGCGTGGATCGTGCGCATCCGCAAACTGCACGACGACGGCAAGCTGGCGGACGCGGCCAGGAACTCGTCGCGTTGCGCGCGGCGATTCCCGACGCGGACCGCCGCCTCCCGCCGGAACTTCGCGCATGGGCCGCGACGGTCAAGCCGTGAGTCGGCGGTGAGCAATTCGCGCAACGACGTGCCGCCGGTGGCGCTGCCGCCGCGCCCGACGCCGCCGCGACCGGAAGACTGCTGCGGCTCGGGCTGCACGCAATGCATCTATGCGATCTACGACGAGGCGATGCTGGCATGGCAACGCGAGGTCGAACGGCTCCTCGCTGACGCCAAGAAACCGGTTTAGCGTTCGAGCGTCCGCATCAGCTTCTTGATCGGGGCAGGCAACGCCGCGCCGCGCGCGTCCGCGGGTGTCAGCCAGATCGTCCCCGGCGCTTCGACGCGTGACGGCCAGCGGCGCGCCGACACACGCTGCGGGTGCAACGTCAGCGCAAAGTGCGTGAAGCCGTGGTCGATGACCGGGAGTTCAGCGCGCGGAATGACATCGGCAGAGAAACGCATCTTGACCGCGGCGCGCACGTCCGCGTCCAGCGCGAGCTCGGGCAGGCTCCACAAGCCGCCCCAGATGCCCAGCGGCGGACGCTTCTCGAACAGGATTTCGCCGCCGCGTTCGATCAACAGCACACGCAACGCGCGGTGCGGCAACACCTTCCTGGGCCGTGGCGACGGGAGTTCCGTGATTCGGTCTTGAGTGAACGCGACGCAATCGCGCGCCACCGGACACACCAGGCAATCGGGCCGCGTGCGCGTGCACACCGTCGCGCCCAGGTCCATCAGTGCTTGCGTGTACGTCTCGATGTCGTGCGCGGGAAGCTCCGCTTCCGCGACGTGCCAGAGCTCCGCCTCGACGTCGGCCGCGCCGGGATAGCCTGCGATGCCGCGGTGGCGCGCCAGCACGCGCTTGACGTTGCCCTCGAGGATGGCCGCGTGCGCGCCACCGGCGAACACCGCGATCGCCGCCGCGGTCGAACGCCCGACGCCCGGCAAGGTGGCGAGCGCAGGCGCATCCACGGGAAACATGCCACCGAAGCGCTCGACGACGGCGCGCGCGGCGGCGTGCAGATGGTGCGCGCGCCGGTAGTAGCCCAGGCCGCTCCAATGCTCGAGCACGCGCCCGAGCGGCGCGGCGGCCAGCGCGCGCACGTCGGGAAACTCGGTCACGAAACGCTCGTAGTAGGGCATGACCGTCGCGACCTGCGTCTGCTGCAGCATGATCTCGGACAGCCAGATGCGGTACGGATCGCGCGTGTCCTGCCAGGGAGGCCGTGGCGGCCATGCGTGCGTTGCCAGGCGACGAGTCGCGCCGCAAAACTCGCATGCCGCGCCGTCGCCGCGGCAGTGGCGTGGACGTCATGCGCGCGCCTTTGTCAGCGCTGGCCGAGCCGCTGCTTCGCCTTGCCGGCGGCGTCGGACTGCGGGAACTTGCCGATCAGTTCTTCGAGCGTGCGGCGCGCCGCGACGTTGTCGCCTAATTCCGATTGCGCGGAGGCGACGTTGAGCAGCGCATCCGGAACCTTCGGGCTGTCCGGATAGGCCAGGAGCATCTGGCGTTGCGAAGCGATGGCCGCGCGGTAATCCTTGCGCGCGAAATGCGCGTTGCCGATCCAGTATTGCGCGGACGACGCCAGCGAACTCCTGGGGTAGGTCTTCACGAACGCCGTGAAACCGGTAATTGCGCCTTGATAATCGCCGCGCTTGAATTGGTCGAGCGCCGCGTCGTAGGCACGTTGCTCGGCGGCGGATGCTACGGTACGCCCGGCGCGACATTTGCAGCCGACGCTGCGCCCGCCGCATCCGGAGGCGTGGCATCGGACGCTCCCGCGGGCGGGCCTTCCAGCTTGCGCAGGCGCGCGTCGAGGTCGACGTACAGATCGCGCTGGCGCTTTTGCGCCTGATCGAGTCTGTAGGTCAGCACTTCGATCTGTCCGCGAATCTTCGCGACGTCGGTCTTCAGTCCCTCGACGCTGTTGGCGAGGTCGACCAACGCGCCGCTCTTCAACTGTCGCTCGAGCGTGGCGATGCGCTCGTCCAGGTCCTTCTGCAGCTGATCGATGCGCAGGTTCGTCTGCGCAATGCGCTTGCGCGCCTCGTCGTCGTCGAACACGCCGGCGTGCGCCAGTTGCGGGCAGACGTAAACGAGCGCGAGCAGCGCCAGCGTGGCGAGCGCCGGAACCCAACGGGCCCTCATTTGCCCACTCACTCGCGCACCGACCATTTGCAACATTTCGGGCTATTCGCCGAAGTAGAGGATGTCGACGCGGCGGTTTTCCGCCCACGACGCTTCGTCATGGCCGTCGCGCCGCGGCTTTTCCTTGCCGAAGCTGACGGTCTCGGATCGCGATCTCCTGCACGCCCATCAGCGTCATCGCGCGCTTGACCGCGTCCGCGCGCTTCTGGCCCAGCGCGATGTTGTACTCGCGCGATCCACGTTCGTCGGTGTTGCCTTGCAACGTCACCTTCGCGGACCGGTTGCCCGTCATATACCGGGCGTGCGCCTCGATCTGCGCCTTGTACTTGTCCTCGACGACGAAGCTGTCGTATTCGAAGTAGATGCTGCGCTTCGACAGGATGTTGTTCGGATCCTTGAGCGGACTCATTCCGCCCGGCGCGCCCGTGACACCGGATGTGGTCGCGCCGCTGGTCGTGGCGCCCGGCGGGGTGCCGGGCAGGCGGTGCCGTGGTCGACTTGTCATCGACCGGCGCCGTGGGTTGCGTCGAACAGCCGGCTAGCGTTGTAACAATCGCCACCGCCAGGGCAGCGGCGAACAGGAATTTTTTCATGGAGCCTCCTACCTAAGGATGCGGGCGCGCGTTTCATTCGCGCGGCGCGAAAATGAATTTGAATTCGAGTTATCGGCCGCGGGAACGGCCCCCATGCGGGTTCGCGCACATCGGTCGCCGGCGCGACGAGCCGCTGCTTCACGCGTCCGTCGCTCGACACTGCGGCCAATATACCACGCCCTCCGACCTCGTTTGCGTAGAGCACGAGCTTGCCGTTCGGCGCGACGCTCGGCGATTCGTCGAGCGGTCCCGCCGTCAGCACCTGCACTTGCCGCGTCGCGAAGTCCTGCACCGCGATCTGGAACTTGCCGCCGTCGCGGCGCACGAACGCGAAGCCCTTGCCGTCGGGAACGGCCGCGGCGAAACGTTGTAGCTGCCGTCGAACGTGACCCGCTCGACGCGCGCCGCTGCCCAACGTCAGCCGATAGATCTGCGGGCTGCCGCCGCGGTCCGACGTGAACAGGAGCGACTTGCCGTCGGGCATGAACATCGCTTCGGTATCGATCGCCCGTCGAGCGTCATCACGCGCTGCGGATTGCTGCCGTCCGCATTCATCAGAAATAGCTGCGAACCGCCGTCCTTGGTCAGCGTCACCGCCAGCGTGCGGCCGTCCGGCGACCACGCAGGCGAACTGTTGCTGCCGCGGAAATTGGCCACCGCCGTGCGCGCTGCCGGTCGCGAGGTTCTGCACGTAGACGACGGGCTTCTTGCTTTCGAGCGACACGTAGGCGATGCGCGTGCCGTCCGGCGACCAGCGCGGCGAGAGCATCGGCTCGTTCGACGTCACGACCGTCTGCGGATCGAAGCCGTCGGCGTCGGCCACCAGCAGCTGGAAGCGCGATCCCTGCTTCGTGATGTAGGCGATCCGCGTCGAGAACACGCCCGGGTCGCCGGTCATCTTTTCGTAGATGACGTCGGCGATCTTGTGCGCGGTGGCGCGGAACTGCGCCGGCGTGACCGTGTACACCATCGCCACCAGCGGCGTCTGCTTCGACCACGTCGACCAGCGCGAAGCGAACCTCGACGCGGCCATCGGCCAGCGGCCGTGCCGAGCCGACGACGACGGCGTCCGCGCCCTTGGCGCGCCACGCCGCCGCCTGCACCTCCTCGATCCGCGACGGGCGCGGCACGATGCCGGCGGCATCCACGAGCCTGAACAATCCCGAGCGCGCGAGATCGGCGCCGACGATCGCCGAAATGCCCGCCGGCCCGGCGGGTTCACCGTCGAACGGCACGATCGCGATGGGGATCGCCGTGCCGGCGCCGCCGACGATTTCGATGGTGAGCTGCGCGCGCGGCACGCGAACGGCAGGAGGATCAGCGCAACGAGTGCGGCGGCGAGGCGGAGCGAGCGGGACATGAACTGTTTGTTGTTAGGGCCGTTCGCGGCATCCATGGCTGAGCGCACGGGTGGCGGCTGCGCTGAGTATAACCAAGCGACCGGACGCAAATCGGTTGACCACCGGCCGGGCGCAAGAGTTCCGCGATTGCGGCCACCCAGTGCCGCTCAGTGCGGCGCGATCGCCGTGGCGACGCCGAACGCATTCGTCAGGCGATCCGCCACGCGCCGCGCCTCGTCGCGATCCGGGTACGGGCCTACGTAGACGCGATAGCAGTCCGTTGGCCTCGCGCACTCTTGGGCTCCACCTGCGCCGTGGCGAGCTGCGCCTGCACGTGGGCCAGGAACGCCTGGGCGTTGCTGAAATTCTGGAATGCGCCGAGCTGCACGGCGAAGCCGCCGGCGCTGTCGACGCTGATGGGCGCGCCTGCGGCGCTTCCGCGGGCCGCAGCGGCGCCGTGACCGCGACCGGCGGCAGCGGCGCCGCCGCCACCAGCGTCCCGCCTTCGCCCGGAATGATCGCTTCCGACCTCGACCTCGCCGCTCCCTTGGCCGCGATCCCGATGCGGTTCGCGGCGGCATACGACAGGTCGATGATCCGGTCGTGCAGGAAGGGTCCGCGGTCGTTCACCCGCACGACCACGCTCTTGCCCGTCGCGACATTGGTGACGCGCGCGTAGGACGGCAGCGGCAGCGTCGGATGCGCGGCGCGTCATCGCGTACATGTCGTACGTCTCGCCGTTCGACGTCTTCTGGCCGTGGAACTTGCGCCCATACCACGAGGCGATGCCGCGCTCCTTGTAGCGAGCGCAGCGTGGTCGCCGGAACGTAGTCCTTGCCCAGCACGGTGTAGGGACGATTGGCGAAGCGGCTGAGCGCCTCGAGCCGCGGCGTGGCATCCGGGATGGCGTCGAGATCGGCCGGCAGGCTCTCCCCGGGGCCGTCGTCCTTGTAGTACTTGGTGGAGGAAGACGGCTCGGAGGGGCGGCGACTCCGTCCTTCGGCGCACTGCTGCAGGCGGCGAAGAAGCGCCGGCGCATGCGCAGAGTGCAGCGACGCGCGGAGGTTGGGAGAAACTCGCATCCTGAGGTTCACAATCTACCATTGCCGACGCAAGCGCGACCGGATGGCGACCAAATATGGCCACCTATCTATTTGCCTGGAATCCCTCGCTGTGGAACTGGCCGGAAATGGCCGAAGGATATCCGGCAGCTCCGCCGTCGCGGTCATTTCGACACCGAGTGGAATTCCGGCCGCGTGCGGAACATCGAGATCGGCAGCCGCGCCTTCCATGGTTCGCGTGGGCGTGCCGCCCAAGGGGATCTTCGGCGCCGGACATACGCTGACCGCGCCGGTACCGACCGCTGCATTGGCGACCGGAGAAGGCCGCCACCGGGGCGACACAGCAACGCCTGCGGTTGCGACTGGAGGCGCTGCACACGTTGCCTCTGGTGACTTACGAAGACTTGGCGTTACCTCCGTTCAAGCGCTTCCGCTGGGGCGTGCGCTCGTCCGGCGTGCGCATTCCGTCGACACTCGCCGACGCGCTGGAGGACCTGTGGGAGGCGCGCGTCGCGCGTGCGGCTAAAGGCGGTCGAGCGGGCTGACCACGCCGCGCCCGCCGCGGTTGAGCACGTGCGTGTAGATCATCGTCGTGCTCACGTTCGTGTGGCCGAGCAGTTCCTGCACGGTGCGGATGTCGTAGCCCGATTCGAGCAGGTGCGTGGCGAACGAGTGGCGCAGCGTGTGCGGCGTCGCGAGCTTGTGGATCTGCGCGTCCTGCACGGCCTGGCGCATGGCGCGCTGGAATGATTGGTCGCCCAGATGATGGCGACGCACCATTCCGCCGCGCGGGTCGCTTCGACAGTCGGTCCGCCGGAAAAACATACTGCCACGCCCATTCGCGGGGCCGCCGGAAACTTGCGCGCCAACGCGTACGGCATCCACACCGCACCGAAGCCATCCTGCAGGTCCAACTCATGCGTAGTGGCGACTTCTTTCAGATGGGTGTGCAGCGGCCGCATCACCCACGCGGAAGCAAGGTCACTCGATCCTTCGAATCCCTTGCCATCGCGAACCAGGATCTCGCGCTGTCTAGAAATCGACGTCCTTCACGCGCAACCGCAGCGCCCAGGATGCGCAACCCCGTGCCGTACATGAGCCGACCGATCAGATGGTGCGTCCCGCTCAGGCGTTCGAGAATGCGCGCGATTTCGTCGACCGTCAGGACCACCGGAAGCTTGATCGGCCGCTTGGCCCGTTCGACGTTATCGAGCCACGGCAGATCGATGCTCGAGGACCTCGCGATAGAGGAAGTGCAGCGCCGACTGCGCCTGGTTCTGCGTTGCGGCGGAAACATCCCGTGTTCCACCGCGAGATAGGTGAGGAAAGCCTCGACCTCCGTCGCGCCTAGGATCCGTCGGATGGCGCTTGTCGTGGTAGAGAATGAAGCGTTTAATCCAATCGACGTATGCCTGCTCCGTCCGAATGCTGTAGTGCTTGCGGCGGATGTTGTCGTGGACGCGGTCGAGCAAGCGGGGTGAATCGGGGGCGTCCACGGCGCAAACCCATTGGGTCCCTCAATTGGAGATCTCCGCGTTGATTCTTGGCACTAATTCGCCTGCCCGCAATCAGCGACATGGCCTATTGACGGTTTGTTTCCCGTCGTTTAGGTGCTCTACTTCCAGTTAGGCCGCATTCACTCGACTTCGAACGGACGCCATGCATACCTATCTCCAATCCGCCCTGGTCAAAGTTGGTGTCGGCCTGCTCATCGTGGGCGCGGCTCCGCTCCTTTTCATCATCGCCGCAGCTGCATTGGGGCTCTGGCCCGATCCCAATCCCAATCCAATCGGTCCCGGCTTGCTATTTTTCACGTTCTGGCCGGCCATCATTTGCATCGCCGTCGGAGTGATCCGTGTTCGCATTCGTAACCGTCGTGCGGCCTAACCCGTCGCTTCAGCGCGGACGTCCCGCATGCAGGCTGCGCCCGGCAGCGGGCCGCCGGTTAGCTTGATTCGTTGGGCCTTGTCGACCCTGAGCCTTGGTATCCGTGAAGATTGACCGCATCGACCACGTAGTGTTAACAGTTCAGGATATCGACACCACATGCGAGTTCTATTCGAGGGTACTGGGAATGAACGTTGTCACGTTTGGAGCGGGCCGCATTGCACTCGTCTTCGGTGCCCAAAAGATAAATCTCCATCAAGCCGGACGCGAGTTCGAACCCAAGGCCAACCGCCCTACGCCAGGCTCCGCCGATATTTGTCTAATCGCCGCGGTACCATTAGCGCAAGTCATCGCGCATCTCGACGTTTGCGGTATACCCATCATCGAAGGTCCGACAACTCGTACAGGAGCTAAAGGGCCCATTCAGTCTGTCTACTTTCGCGACCCTGACTCCAACCTCATAGAAGTGTCGACCTATGACAAGGCCTAACTTGTCGCTCAACGCGGACGTCCCACATGCGGGGCTGCGCCCCGGCATGAGGCCGCCGGTTAGCTTGTTTCGTTAGGGCCCCATGTCTCGCTGAATCAGCCGCCGACAAGTTTGTCGCTGTTGTGGTTGGCCTGATGGCTGGGTTGATCGCTGGCCTCGGGGGCTACGTGCTCGCGTCCCCTTGGGACTTCCGGGGTGGCCGGCTTATTTGTGGGATTCTTTGTTGGCGAAATGGGCGGCCATCTTGTTTATCGCGCCATAAAGAAACCGGCGTAACCTTGCTCTAACGGTACTGGGTCAGGCCTACCAATTTGTCTAGCGCCATGCGCACAATTTCCCTTCGAGGTGCCGACCGTGCAGCTGCTTCCAATCTGGCTACATGTGGGGCCTAACCTGTCGCTCCAACGCGGACGTCCCGCATGCAGGGCTGCGCCCGTGCAGCGGTCCGCCGGTTAGCTTGTTTCGTTAGGCGGCTGCAGCGGCAGTTGCCGGGTCTTTGAAGACGCCACGACGAAAGGAGAACCAACGTGAATATGTCAAAGCTTCGGTTCAAGCGTTTTCAATACATTACCCGGATGATGATGTGCGCTTTGGTCGCCTGCGGCATCACCGCGTGCGCGAGCATGCAATCGGATTCGAATCTGGAAGCCGAAAGGCTCGTGTCCCTGGCGCGGATCGTATTGCTCAACTTCTTGCGCGATCCCGACCAAACTTGGATCCAGCAAAACCTGAACCGCGCGCGAGGCGTGTTGATTGCTCCGCAAATCGTACGAGCCGGATTCATCGTTGGCGGATCGGGCGGCCGCGCCGTACTCGTCGCGCGAGACGGCCGCACATGGGCCGGTCCTGCGTTCTACGAGCTCGCCACCGCGAGTGTCGGATTTCAGGCCGGCGTGGACGTATCCGAGGCGGTGATCGTGGTCATGACGGAGAAGGGTCTCAATTCCCTGCCGTCGACATCGTTCAAGATCGGTGGCGATGCCAGCATCGCGGTGGGGCCGGTGGGCGCAGGGGCGCAGTCGACGGTCACTGCCGATCTGGTCGCGTTTACTCGCGCCAAGGGCTTAGTACGGTGGTCCTAAGTAGTCCAGGGTAACCGTGATTTTGCTTTGTTTGCGGAGGTCACTATGACACTTCGATGCAGCCTGCTTCTCACTGCCCTGGCATGGTCCACATCAGCTATCGCCGGCCCTCAAGAAGACGCACTTGCGGCGTACGACAAATTCTTTACGTCGTTCACTACCGGCAACCAGGCGCAACTTGCCGCACTGTTTGCTCCAGACGCTTTGTTCTATGGCACCGGTTCTGCCGAAGTTGTCACGTCAGCCCCGAAGGCGTAATCGCATATTTCAGTGAAGCCTTGTCCGCAGCTCGCGGTGAGGCGAAAGCGCGACCATTTGAACGTAAGGCTTTGGTTCTATCGGATAGCGTGGTCGCAATCTCAGGGAAATGGCAATCCGAACGAACTCTTGACGGAAAGATGGTCACTGCCGGACCATCGCGGGTCACGGTCGTGATGCAAAAACGCGGGGACAAATGGCTGATCGTTCAGTTTCACAACTCACCGACGCCAAAGCCGTCCACGTAGAAAATGGCTTCTCGCGCGCCTTGGCTTGCAAAGTCGCATTCCTGCCGCCTAACCCGCCGCTCAACGCGGACGTCCCGGAGTGCGGCGCTTCGCCCGCACACCGAGCCGCCGGTTAGCTAGTATTCGTTAGGCCCCGCAATGCCGTCTCCCGTGACTCTCGATGTGTTCGGAAAGCGGATGGTCGTCGATTGGCACGAGGGGCACTGGCGAACGTTTCTACTTGGCTCGGATGGAAAACGATCTCTCGTGAATATTTCCATTCCCGATACAATTTCCGAGGCAGAGTTGGTGCAATACTTCGATGACATTTATCACGAGGGTAGCTACTCCACAGCGCCCCGCAGTGGTGCGCCTGATCTAGCGCAAACAATGTTCGCCGTATGCGCCTTGTATTGTGGTCCGTTGCGTCAGTATGCCGCATCGGGGCCGAACCCAGTCGCGTCAACGCGGACGTCCCGCATGCGTGGGCTGCGCCCACGGGCGGTCCGCCGGTTAGCTTGGTCCGTTAGGCGGCAACACGACGTCCGGGGGTCGGTGCAGCAGGGAGGAGACATGAGAGCGCTTGAACGTGATTCTCGCTTCACGCTTGCGTTGGTCGCTCTGGCGCTCACGACGTTGGCTAGTCCGGCAATGGCACAAAGGCGGACGAGCCTGTTGTAAAAGCCGGCGATCGGTGGCAGTTCGTCGAGTATTACGGCATCGCGTCGACCGAGCCCAATCGCGATTGGGTGGTTACGTCAGTTACACCCTCGCGGATCGAAGGAAGGGAAAATGGGGAACCGCTGATGCTGACCCCGGAGTTAAACGTCCTCGAGTCGCCACGGAACAAGAATTCGAACCCGAAAGCGCTGAGCTTTCCGCTGGAGATCGGCAAGCAATGGCGCTTCGCTACCGATTGGGAGTTTAAGGTCACCGGGTCCAAGGGAAACTCCATCGCCGACGTGGAGGTGGTCAGTTACGAGAAGGTCAGCGTCCCCGCTGGTGACTTCGAGGCGTTCAAGCTCATGTCGAAGGGAAGCATCCGCGGTGTATCGGCCAAAAACAGCCTGATCGAAGGCGAGGTCACCACAACATATTGGTACGCGCCAGAGGTGCGCGCCATCGTGAAGTCCATATCCCGCAACCCATACATCGGCGTGACTACCGTGGAGCTCGTCAAGTTCCATCTTCAACCCTGAGCGCGAATGGCTGCGCGCTGCTCCCTTCGCATGCCGCCTAACCTGTCGCTCAACGCGGACGTCCGCGTGCGGGAGCTTCGCCCGGCAGCGGGCCGCCGGTTAGCTTGGTTCGTTAGGCCCGCACGTGTCCACCACGCCGACCGTCAGAATCGCTCGTTGCCAAACTCAGCGCGTACGGCATCAAGCTTCCTCCTGGGCCAGTCCACGCCGACGGGTACGGCGACTCCGAAGAACTCTCGAAGGAGCTGCTCTCCCTTATACGGTCTGGACGCAAGCGCGCAGGAACGGGCTTGCTTTGGGGCTATCAGCACGATGGAGAGCACATTGCCAAGGCCGGAGACATCGAGATAGTCTTTGATCACCTACATGAACCTGCCTTGGTTACAAGGATCATTAGCTCAGAGGTCGTGCCGTACTGCGAAGTAACTGCCGAGTACGCGGCGATTGAAGGCGAAGGTGACGGCTCACTTGAATACTGGCGCAAGGCGCATTGGGTCTACTTCTCTCGCGAGTGCAAACGCATCGGGAAGGAGCCAACTGAACACATGCCCGTCATTTGCAACATTTTTGAGGTCTTGCATGTCCTGCCTGTGCAGAGCGGGGCCTAACCCGGCGCTCAAGGGGACTTCCCGTATGCGTGGCTTCGCCACCGTACCGGGTCGCCCATAGCTTGCATTCGTTAGGCGGCCCTGCATGTCGATCCGTTGGCATGAAGTTTGTCGCTTGGTCTGCGGTCGCAGCACTCGTGTGTTGGTGTTACGCGTTTCTGCCCGCATGGCGCGTTGTTGCCACTTGATTCGTAGCGGCAGTCCCCCTGCTCGCTTCGGAGGACGCACGCAGTTCCAAGACGCCATTCACCCACTTGGCGCGGCAGCCATTCTTGCCGCGGCCGCTCTGCTCGTTATACTTTCCTTCGCCAGCTCCACCGAATGGTTACCTCGATGGATTGGCGCCGGTAGCCATTCGTCCAATATGCGGCAATACTGATATGGCTTGCTCTCACCGCACCGGGCTTCTATGTGCTCATCAAAGAACCGGCCGCCTAACCTGTCGCTCAACGCGGACGCCCGCCGGCGGGATTCGCCCGCACCGCGGTCGCCGGTTAGCTTGGTTCGTTAGGCCCCGTCGCAGAATGAAACAGCACAGACTCTTCGGCCTTGTTAATGGCCGCCGTTGTCCTACCATTCCTCATAACGGGAATATCTGGTCGCGACGAAGATTGCAATGTGGGTGGCAGGAACTTCCGCCGATGAGCGAAGCTTTGCGTTTCTGATTACAGCCTTGGCCCTTGTCCCCGCTGGGATCCTTCTCGGTGGGCTACTTGCTTACGGGGCGCTCATCTTTTTCTCAAGTGGCTCAAGCCTGATCATGCATTGCTCGCATTTGCAGACATTGAAAGTGGATTGGGACGTTACCTCAATCCCGCTTTCCGTGTTGTACATGCTCTCGCCATTCGGTTGGCGCCTAAACGGCGATAACGGTAAATGTCACATCGAGCGTTAAGCACCAACGGTTCGGGGACTAACCCGTCGCTCAACGCGGACGTCCCGCATGCGGGCTGCGCCCGGCGGCGGGCCGCCCGTTAGCTTGGTCCGTTAGGCGTTTCCCGGCCAAACCTGGTTATGCGCAACGATCTCCAAGAGCGGTGGGCTTCTTACTCTCATCAATGTCTTCACCGTGGAGCCCGCAAGCAGCAAAGAACTCGTTGACTTGCTCGCCCGCGCGACCGAGATCTCCGTGCGGCATGCGCCAGGTTTTATTTCCGCCACCCTGCATCGCAGCCTCGAGCGGAACCAAGGTCGCCATGTACGCTCGGTGGCGGAGTATGGAGGACTACCAAGCGATGCGTGCGAATCCCGTCGTTCTACCTTACATGCAGCAGGCGCTGGCTCTCGCCGAAGTTCGATCCCGGAATGTACGAAGTCGTCGAAACGTACACGGCGGCAAATGGAAACGCCTAACCCCGTCGCTCAACGCGGACGTCCCGCATGCGGGGCTTCGCCCGCGCAGCGATCCGCCGGTTAGCTTGGTTCGTTAGGCGGCAAAGGAGCGCAGCAGTGACCATCGAGCGTATCTTTGTAGCATCGGAGCCGGTGGTGCGCTCATTGAAATCCCGCACGTTCGCGTTCTCGCTGGCGCCGGGATCGAAGGCGATCGCTATTTCAATGCGGGGGCTGAGCCCGGCCAGAACATTACGCTTGTCGAAGCCGAAGTCATTGAGGCATTTAACGCGAACTTCGGCACCCAACATGAACTTTCCTGCACGCGCAGGAATCTGGTCACTCGGGGCGTTCGCCTTAGTCTGTTGGTGGGAAAGGAGTTCACCGTCGGAAGCGTCCGCCTACGAGGCGTCGAGCTCTGCGAACCGTGCATGGGCCTTGGCAAAGCCATGGCGTCGGAAGCCGTTTCGCCCGCCTCGGCGGTCAAATACTGGCGCATCGCGCCGGGATCCGTGCGGAGCTGTTGTCGTCAGGCACTATTGCCACCGGAGCGGAAATATCTAATGCCGCCTAACCTGTCGCTCAACGCGGGCGTCCCGCATGCGGGGCTGCGCCCGCGCAGCGGGCCAGCCGGCTAGCTGGTTCGTTAGGCGTGAACTATGGCGTCGCAACCGATCACGAGCTCACGCTGGATAGCCGTTGGCCTGGTCGCCGCGGGTGTAGCTTTGCATTTTTACATCGAGGGCTTCAAGCAAGTCAGTGCCCTGTCCGAATTTTCTCTTGGCTCATTCTTGTATTCTTGTGCACCGTACGTCCTGGTCACACTCGTCATCCTCTTCGCCCGTACACCATTTCCAGGACTTGTCGGCGGAGCGGCGGCTCTAACAATCGACCTCATGACCTATTGGAGCGTGTTCATTTCGCCAACGAGCTCGAACGTGGGGCTTGCGCTGCTATGGATGCCCCTCTGGAATCTCCTAATCTTTGTCCCCCTTGGCATCGGCGTGGGGTGGCTTATCTACTCGCTCTCGGATGCCAAAGTGAGCTCACGCCTAACTCTGTCGCTCAACGCGGACGTCCCGCATGCGGGCTGTGCCCGGCAGCGGTCCGCCGGTTAGCTTGGTTCGTTAGGCTGCGGACAATCAACGTGACGATGGCGAAGCGAGAAGATCTCATGAAGCTCCACTGGTGGTGTGTGGCGTTTCTAATTCTTCAAGCGCATTCCGCGAACGCCCAACGGCCGGATTGCCCCGTCCGCGATGCAGCCATTCCACGGCAGCCGCCTGGCAAGCCACCCGATTTCGCTCAAAGGTAACCTTTCCGAATCAATTTGGAGGCGAGGTTAAAGTCGAGATGCCGCCACTTCTTCCTGCGAGCGAAGACTTGACTGCCGCCGAAGAGGGCCACGTGACAGCCATCACACGAAAGGCCGATATCGCTCGCGTCGACGCACCTTCTAGGGATTTACTCATTATCCCAATAGAAGCGCGAAATACTTTGTTATCGGAGTGGCGCTTCAATGGCTACTATCCGGAGCGGGGACACAAGGTTACGCAAGTATTCAGCCGCGCAGGATCGGTTCTCGTGCTCGAACAATGGGATTACAAGGCCGATGGAATCCAGGAGGTTTTTGCTGCGCGCCAGCCGAGTACAACAGTAGGAGGTTTTCCTGCCATGAACGGGTGGCCTCCAAACCCCGTCAGGCTGCGTGGCGGCGAACCTGAGCTGGGAGGATAACGAAACGAAGCTTTGCACGCTCATTCTTGCGGGGCCACTTCCACTGCAAGAGCAAGGAACAGGTCCTGTTGGAAGTCGCGCAATCGATCTATATGATCAAATCCAGAACCGGAAAATGAGTGGTCCACAGCCTAACCTTGTCGCTCAACGCGGACGTCCTGCATGCGGGCTGTGCCCGGCAGCGGGTCTGCCGGCTAGCTTGGTTCGTTAGGCCGCACCCAAAAACGACGCCTCGCCTTTCGACACGCATCGGAACTCTCACGATGATATCCAGACATTGGAAGGGACTTTGCAAGCGTGAACTGGCCGATCGATATGTGGAGCACCCTAAGCTTGAAACGTTTCCGCAGCTCGCTGACCTTCCAGGGTTCGTTCGCGCGACCATCTTGCGGCGGATCGTACCCGCCGGAACGGAGTTTCAAGTCGTTACGCTGTGGCAGTCCTTGGGCGCCATTGAGGCGTTTGCCGGTCGCGACGTTGGGGTCGCGGTCGTGCCGCAATCGGTTCAAGCTATGATGCTCAGCTATCGATCACAGCGTCTCGCACTATGAGGTTGCTTACACTTTCCAGTGCTGCAAGCTGATGCGGCCTAACCCGTCGCTCAACGCGGACGTCCCGCGTGCGGGGCTGCGCCTCCGCAGCGGGCCGCCGGTTAGCTTGTTTCGTTAGCCGTCATAGGAGACGACATGAACTCGATGTTCCGTAACTCTTCGGCGTTACTCTTGCTGTTTCTGAGCATTGACGTGAACGCCGCAGGCGGCCCACAACTCGTCATGGAAGAGTTCATGGTGCCGTCGGTGAGTCCCGGCGTCAGCCTGTATGTGCGGAACAAGCATCCGGAAGGGATGAATGCCTTCGCGGGCGAAAAGATTCTGCTCTTCGTGCACGGTGCGACCTATCCCTCCGAGACGGCGTTCGATCTGCAGCTCAACGGGCTATCGTGGATGGAGTACATCGCGCAACACGGCTACGACGTGTACCTCGTCGACGTGCGCGGGTACGGCAAGTCCACGCGCCCGCCCGAGATGGACAAGCCGGCTGCGGACAACGCGCCGATCGTGCGCACCGAGACAGCGGTCAAGGACGTCGGCGCGGCGGTGGACTTCATTCTCAAGCGGCGCGGCGCCTCGAAGATCAACCTGTTGGGCTGGTCGTGGGGCACGACCATCATGGGCTGGTACACAGCGCAGAACAACGACAAGGTTAACCGGCTGGTGCTCTACGCGCCACAGTGGATCCGAACTACTCCGTCGCTTGTTACCGCAGGCGACAGGCCCGGTGCTTACCGCACGGTCTCGCGCGATGCTGCGAAGGGTCGCTGGCTCACAGGCGTGGCCGACGACAAGAAGGCGGCCCTGATCCCAACGGGCTGGTTCGAGGCGTGGGCAGACGCCACCTTCGCGACCGACCCGGTGGGCTCAGAGACAGACGCCCCCGGTTCTGCGCGCGCCCAACGGAGTGGTGCAGGACGGGCTCGAGTTCTGGAGTGCGGGAAAGGCGCTTTACGACCCGGCCGCAATCCGCGTCCCGACGTTCCTTGCGCACGCCGAGTGGGATGCCGACCTGCCGAGCTACATGTTGTACGCCTACTTCGGCAAGCTGACGAACACACCGTACAAGCGTTACGTGGAGATAGGGGAAGGCACGCATACGATCATCATGGAGAAGAATCGCATGCAGCTGTTCCAGGCAGTTCAGCAATTCCTCGATGAGAGGCTCAAGCTAGACCAGTAAGGGCCTACGGCAGCTTCATCGCGGTTTGCCGTCCGGACCAAACGACGGCTAACCGGCTCGCTCAACGCGGACGTCCCGCATGCGGGGCTTCGCCCGGCAGCGGGCCGCCGGTTAGCTAGTTCGTTAGGGGAGCTTGCGGCGTGGCCATCTACGGAATCGATCATGTTCAACTAGCCATGCCCGCGGGCGGTGAACAATTGGCTCGCCAGTTTTATGGAGGGCTTCTGGGTTAGCGGAAATTCCCAAGCCGCCGAATCTCGCGAATCGCGGCGGCACTTGGTTTCGGTGTGGCCCTTGCAATTGCACCTCGGTGTTGAGTCTGAGTTTCGCCCTGCGAAGAAGGCGCATCCCGCGCTTCTCGTGACTGAACTCGCCGATCTTCTCAAATCGTTGACTGCCGCCGGCTTCGAAGTAAAGTACGACACCGAACCCGTTCCGGGCTTCGATAGGGCATTTACTTTCGACCCTTTTGGCAATCGCATCGAGCTCCTTAGCGCCCATGCAAAATCGCTCCCCTAACCCGTCGCTCAACGCGGACGTCCCGCATGCGGGCCTTCCGCCGCACGCAGCGGCCGCCGGTTAGCTTGGTTCGTTAGGCGGCACAAACCGCCCACGTGATGTAACAGCCTAGGCCGAATGAACCATCCATTGCAGTGCCAATGCGGCACGCTAAAAGGCTACGTTAGTCGTCCTGATATGGCGAATCGGGGCGTTTGCTACTGCAAGGACTGTCAAGCTTTCGCCCACTTTCTCGAACGCCCGGGCGATGCGGTGTTGAACGAACTGGGCGGAACTGAAATTGTTGCCACGCTCCCCAAGCATGTTCAGTTTACGCAGGGGCTAGAGGCTCTCGTCTGCATGTCCTTGTCTGACCAGGGGCTCCTGAGGTGGTACGCCAGCTGCTGCAACACACCCATCGGAAACACTCCCCGCGACTACAAGATCCCATACGTAGGCTTGATTCACAGCTGCCTGGCCAAGCATTCGCCTTCGCTGGAAGATTCGTTTGGCCCTGTGCGGATGGTGTTGCAAACAAAGTCCGCCAAAGGCCACGTGAAGTCCACACCGATGAGCAACTTCGTAACCTTGCTGAAAATCATGAAGTCCGTTATCGCCACGCGCATAAGCGGCAACTACAAACGCAATCCCTTCTTCGTCGAAGACTCAGGCGCCCCAATCAAGCAGCCGCGAGTACTGACCAAGGCCGAACGTACCCGTGTCACAAGTGCCGCTCTAACCCGTCGCTCAACACGGACGTCCTGTGTGCGGCTTCGCCCGCGCAACGGGCCGCCGGTTAAGCTGTTTCGTTAGGCGTCTCTCACAGTCTCTCCATCACCCCTTAGGGAGAGTCCGGATGATCGCAGTCATCGCCACGTACCAATTGCCAAAGCCCATCACGCGGGACGAGGCACGAAGGATCTTCCTGAGCACAGCGCCGAAATATCAAGGCGTACCTGGCCTTGTCCGTAAGTACCTATGTCCTGTCGCAAGACTGGGAACTCGGTCGGCGGAATCTATCTCTTGGAACTCCCGAGCCGAAGCTGATGCCATGTACACCGAGAGTTGGAGAGCTTTCGTACGGGAGAAGTACGGTACAGATCCTGCGCTCACGTACCTGGACAGCCCCGTTGTGGTTGACAACCTGACGCACGAAATTCTCTCCGATGCGTAGCTCGGACCTTTGCGCGCGTCTGCTCACAACGCGAATACAGACGGAACGCCCGCTTGCGCCCCCGCTACGGACGGTCGCGTGCCTTCTAACGCAGACGCTCGGAAATCCTACGCGAGTGCTCGTAACGGTCGATCCTCCGCCAACCAGCGGACGGTTGACCCCGGCGGTCGAATCCTCAATACTCATGTTCGCACCGCTGAACAACATACCCGTCAAGTTTGAGGAGAACAATCATGTGTACGCGCTTTACTGTCTCACGTTCGCGGTGCTGTGCACCCGCACAGTTGCGACAGCTCAGAATCGATGACCCTCTCCCAGGGCGATTCGTAGGGCACTATACAGTCACCACGGGAGGGAAAAACAAATTAAACGTGGTGCCGGTCGAGTTGACGGGACATCAAGCTCGAAAGGAGAAAAGGTCACCGGAATTGTGGCAAATTACCGCAGTCCTAACGGCAACTGCGTCGCCGACAGAGACGCCGTTTAATGGTACATATCAGAGGTGGCCAGCTGAGGCATCAAGTCGATGCCACTGGTGAGTCAACGTCCAGACGGCAAACCCTGCGGACCGGTCGTTTTCGACGTCAAGGTCAGCGCAGGGCGTGCCAGCGGTACTTACCGAGGGGGACCCTGGAAGGCCCCATTGAGTTCGAGGCCAAGTAACGACCTGCGATCTGTGTATTTTTCTCGAGCGCATCTGCTTGTTGCGCAAGCGTGGCGGCGAGTCCTCGCCGGAGCCGTCTTATCAGGCCGGAACAGAAACCGATTCCACGCCCTAGACACGCGCCTGTGGGGCTGTGAGTTCTGCGATCAGTCTGCGTAGGAGGGATCGCATGCCTTTGGGGCGCGAATCGCCGAACTTGCATGTGAAGAATGACGCCTAACCCGTCGCTCAACGCGGACGTCTCGCATGCGGGGCTTCGCCCCCGGCAGCGGGCCGCCGGTTAGCTAATCCGTTAGGCGGCTGCCGACATCATCCCGCAGCATAGTGCGAAATTGGTAGCGCTATCCCAGCAACCGCAATCTCTCTCAACCACAAAATTCATCTTCCCATGCCCAGAAAAGCGTACTGATTGCCGCGTATCGCTCTGTTCGCGACCCTGAGGCTCTCGCCGCTTATGCGAAGCTCGCCGTTCCCGCGCTTCAGAAAGCGAGCGCGCCGGGTACTTCGCCCGAGGGAACCCGGCCCAAGTGTATGACGACGGTCTCAACCAACGCACCGTTCTAATTGAATTCGACAGCGTCGCACAAGCGGTCGCCGCACACGACAGTCCGGGGTACCAGGAAGCACTGCGCGCATTGGGCAACGCGGTGGATCGGGACTTGCGCATTGTTGAAGCTATCGACTAGGGCAAAATCGAATGGTCCGCCGCCCTAACCTGTCGCTCGACGCGGACGTCCCGCCGGCGGGCTGCGCCGCACCGCGGTCGCCGGTTAGCTTGGTTCGTTAGGCTGCACAGCTTCGAGATGTCCGCTATAGGTACGTGGCGTTGTGAAAAAGCTTGATGCAAAGGCATGGTTCGCACTCGCTATCCTCGCCGTTGCAGTGGGTCTTCTGCTGTTCGTCCCCGCGGAGACCGCTAACTATTGGCAAGCATGGGTGTACTCTGTCGATCTTCACGGGCAGCATCGGCACTGATTACACTCTATCTCATGAGAATGGATCCAGCACTTCTTGAGCGTCGAAATGAGCGGCGGGTCCGACGGCGGAGAAGCGGCCGATTCAAAGGTTCATCATGGCTTCTGCACGTCAATCAGGTTTCATAGCCCTTCTTGTCGTAAGCCAAGCCTCGACCATCGCTTCAAGTGGTCCACCGTGCCGCTCAGCGGTGTCGCTGGCTGGAGACGTGCTGTTGCGATTGGTTTCTGTCTGAATTTTTGTGCGTGTATCGAGAGAATACGTTCACCTCAGCAACTATCCAAGTTGCCGAGAACCAGAGGTCATTTCACTGGACCGCGTAGCGCAATCGTTCGCCATCCGATGTACGCGGGCGGGGCTCTTTATCTTCTCGGCACACCGCTGGCGCTCGGCTCGTACTGGGGGCTTGTGCCGCTTGCCGCAATGATGCCGTTCCTGCTATGGCGGCTTTTTGACGAGGAACATTTCCTCGCCAGGAATCTGCAGGGATATGCCGAATATCAGAAACGCGTGCGGCATCGTCTTGTGCCATTCGTATGGTAGTTGCGTTGGTGCAGCCTAACCTCTCGCTTCAACGCGGACGTCCCGCGTGCGGGCTTGCGCCCGGGCAGCGGGCCGCCGGTTAGCTTGTTTCGTTAGGCCGCATGTCTTGGATTTGCGCCAATGCAATCCCCTTTGATCAATATCGTGGGGATCTGCTGCGATATCGTCGGGGCATTCTTTGTGGCCACAGAGGTAGTACGCCAGTTTCGCGGTGCAAAAATACAAGCACGGTCCAGCGTACCCACCCAGCATCGGACCGGTTGCTCCGCCACCGCCAAAGGAAACAAGAAGAGTTCACCGCTTGGGATCTCGCGGAAGTATAGGAACATGAAAATTGGGCTAGCTCTTTTCTTGTGCTGGTTTCGCATTGCAAATTCTTGCCAATCTCTTACAGGTCAAGAATGCGGCCTAACCCGGCGCTCAACGCGGACGCGCGCTCCGCATGCGGCGGCTACGCCCCGGCACCGGTCCGTCGGTTAGCTTGCTCCGTTAGGCCGCGATTCAAGCCGGGGAATCGCCATGAATTATCGGGCTCGCATATTCGATCGGTTTCCATCCGTGGGAAGACGCCGCCACTGATCCACCGTTTGTAAACAAGTTCTATGTGAATTGATTGACCGCGAAGAGAACGGGCGAAGCGCACCATTCGGCGCTGCACTCGATCTGGGCACAGGGAGCGGAATTTGGGGAATCCAATTGGCGAAACGCGGCTGGCAAGTCACGGGAATAGACATCGTTGAGAAAGCACTGGAACGCGCTCGCGAGCGGGTGCAGCGGGCCGGTGTGACCATGCACCTAGTCAAGGGTGACGTCACTGCGCTGCGAAGCTCCGGTATCAGTACCGGATTCCGGCTGGTCCTCGACACGGGAACCTTCCATGACTTCGACACCGCAGCGCAGCAAGCGATGGGGCGCGAAATTGACGCTATTAGTACATCCGACACCACAGTACTGTTACTGGTGTGGCCCAAGCGCACGAGACCGCTAATCCGTGGCGCGACTCGTGGCGAGATTGAGGCCGCGTTTCCCTGTTGGAGGATAACGAACGTGGAGGCCTCGCACTTCGATTGCCCAAGATCCTGGAAATGATTCTGAGGCCGGACGAACATTGGTACCGACTTCGTCGAGGGTAAGTCAAATTTCGTTTCGCAAATGCGGCCTAACCCGGCGGTCAACCGGACGCGCCGGTTCATGGCTTCTACTTGGCGAGCGTCGGCGCGGCGCGCCGGTTACCTTACTCGTTAAGCCGCGCGGATAGAAGGAGCGCTACGGTGACGGAGTTGCGATGACCATAGCTCAAGACACGTGGCAGTTTGACGAAGTCGAAACGAGACGATTGGTGGCACTCTATGTGACGCCAGATATCGTCTCGCAGCGCGAGCGATTTCCTGCGCGCTTTAGACCCCAGCCAGGCGAGCGGGTGCTGGACATCGGCTCCGGGCCAGGTTTCGTGGCAGCTGCAATCGCGGACGCCGTCGGATCGCCAGGGGTAGTCCATGGCGTGGACATTAGTGAGCCGCTGCTTGCCGTAGCTCGGGCGCATTGCGCTGACCGGCCATGGGTCGAATTTCATCACGCTGACGCTACGCAGCTTCCATTCCCGGATCGGGACTTCGACGCCGTCATTTCTACGCAAGTTTTGGAATTTGTCTCGCGACGTTGACGCGGCGCTGGCCGAGATTCACCGGTAATTCGACCAGCGGGGCGGGTGGTGATCGTGGATACGGACTGGGACTCGATCGTGTGGCACTCGCCGAATTCTGAGAGGATGAGACCGGGTCCTGGCCGCATGGGAGCAGCATGCGGCTAATTCCTATCTGCCTCGAACGATGTCCAATCAACTGCGTCACGCCGGTTTTGAGGTAGAGGCGGAAAAAATAATTCCGTTGTTCAATCCGGCCTACGATCCGAATACCTACAGCAATCGCATTATCGACTCCATCGTCCCGTTCGTAACCGGGAGGAACGGGATCGTTCGTGCTGAAGCAGAAGCATGGGCACAGGAGTTAAGACAGGCTGGCGAGCAAGGCGAGTATTTCTTTAGCCTCAATCGCTATCTGTTCCTGGCGAGAAGAAAGTAGCATCATGGCGCAGATTGAATGAAGCTGAGCGTCGCTGCGCATGCGATGAACCGGGTCGCGGCCAACCTCGCTCAACGCGACGTCCCGCATGCGGCCTGCCCCGGCAGCGGTCCGCCGGTTAGCCGTATCGTTAGGCATCAATGACGCCGGAGCAGCATCTGCGAGACGTTCAGGAATGGCGCGCCGTTGTGGGCAAGGCGATTGTTTGTTTTGGCGAGTTGGAGTTGATTACCTACCAATGTCTTGCACATATTCCGTCCGACCAAATTTCCGAAACGTCTTCCCAATTGGGCTTCGCTCGCCGCATAGACCTAATCGTAGAAATTCTTGAGGGTCGTCGTCCCATTCCAGAACCGGCGGAAAATTTCGTCAGCCTACATCGCGCGCGCGAACGTTAGCATCAGTTCGGAACGACATGGCGCACAACCCCGTGATGCTGAACATGTTCAGATATGGGGACACCGAAGACCTTGCGCTCAGGCACTGCATCGCAACAGCGCGCGGTGGCCGGGTTATCGATTTGGCCGACGCCAAGGAGTTCGCGGATGAGGTGGAAGACTTAGCCGCAACTATGTGGCTTCAAATCGGAAAGGTTGCCACCAGTGTGGGTGGGTCTGATGCCTAACCTGTCGCTCAACGCGGACGTCCCGTATGCGGGCTTCGCCAGCGCAGCGGGCCGCCGGTTGGAGCTAACTCGTTAGGGCGCTGAAACCAGCGCGCGAGTAAGCTCACCGCTCTTCGCTGCGAGCGGACCTGGGCGCTATCGCAGCGGTGCTCTTCGGGTAAGCGTCCAGACTATTTCGGGAGAGAAACATGCGTATGCCATCCGTCCGCCTCTCAGTCATTGCGCTCCTGGCAGCGTCTGCCCTGGCCACGGTTTTGTCGCCATTGGCAAGGTCACAGATCCACGTGGCCCCTAGCTACGTGCCGATCGGCGTCGCATCCAATGGCAGCACAAGCACCGTTTGGTTCCACGAACCCTCTACCCGTCAAGCGCTGGCATGCCAAACTGTAGTCACGCCGAACACGGGTCTATCGAGCATCTCCAATGCATCGCCGTCAAGCTTCCATAGGCACAAAGCGCCCTAACCTGTCGCTCAACGCGGACGTCCCGCATGCGGGGCTGCGCCCGGGCAGCGGGCCGCCGGTTAGCTTGATACGTTAGGCGGCAGAAGTGCACGGCCCGCAGGTGGCAGTGAAGATCACATTTCGCCGTGCGTGTGAGCCCTTGACTTACGATTGTCACGAAGTCCGCAGAAAGGAGCGTGGCCGCATGAAACGAGGGCTATCTTGTGTTGCTTGGCGCTGGGATTTGCCGTTTGCCTGGCGACTCCGTGGGCGGTCGCGCAGCAAGCGCTTGTAATCAAGCCATTGGCCGAGTGAAGGTCCAAGAACTGCCGCCGGGAGAACTCTTCTGGCGGATAGAGAACTTCGATTCACTGCTGGACGCGAATGCCGCCGAGGGGCCCATGGTCGCTCGTGGCAGAGTCCGCCGGAAAGGTATGGTTGCTCACGCCTTACCCGCGGGGCAATTCCTCCTCTGTGAAAGGGGCCAAGATAGCCGATGTTGGTCCGATTCCGCGCATCAACGCAACGCAGTATCTGCTCCGTATCAATGACGTGAGCGGACCGCCGGGCAGCGTAACGGCTGTGCACAGTCACCCCGGCTCTGAAGCATTCTTCGTACTGAACGGGGAACAGAGCATTCGCGGAGCGCATGGAACTGTGCGCGTGAAGGCCGGCGCAAGCTGAAGCGGGCCAAGGAGCCGAGAAGGGGATGCAGGTGTCCAGCAGCGGAACGACCGATCTACACGCGCTGGTGATGTTCGTTGTTGATGCCGGCCGGCCATTCTCGTCACCAGCCACCATGCCGTAGGGGCCATGTCAAAGTTGCCGCCTAACTCCGTCGCTCAACGCGGACGTCCCGCATGCGGGGCTGCGCCCCGGCATGGGGGCCGCCAGTTAGCTTGGTCCGTTAGGCCTACTTTGGGGAGCCTTCGATGCGTCTAGTCATTGCCATTGTCGCCACCTTACTCGCTGCATCTTCCGAGGTCGCTTACGCTGAGAGTGTCGCAATCTCGCCTCTGGCGTTGGTCGGAACGTGGACCGCATCGGACACGAAGCCCAACGGGGTATTCACAACGAATGTGACGCTTACGCAAAACATGAAATTTTCTGGCTCCGTGTCCCGTCAAGGCAAGTCAATCTGGGACTATTCCGGAACTTGGGAGCTAGACGGATCGAAACTTACTCTGGCACTACGAGACCAGTTCACGGCCGCTTCCTGACGCCGCAAAACTGACATCGACGACATTTCCCTGGTTGACACCAAGCAACTGGTCCTCGTGTCCCGAGTTAACGGGACCCAACATGTGTTTTCTCGCTCGAAGTAGGCCCTAACCTGTCGCTCCAACGCGGACGTCCCGCATGCGTGGGCTGCGCCCACGGCGGTCGCGCCGGTTAGCTTGGTCCGTTAGGCGGCACGAGTCTCGTCGCGAAGTAACGCTTCCCCATGAATCAGCTAATTGTCCAGGTTCGCGCCCTTACTCCCGAGCTCCTGCCGGACTTCCTCAAGTTCTTCGACGGCACGGCGTTTTCGGACAATCCGAAGTGGTCGTCGTGCTATTGCCAGTGCTTCTACGAAGATCATCGGGTGGTGAAATGGTCGGAGCGCACGGCACCCGAGAATCGGGCACGCGCCTGCGACCGCATCGACGGCGGGCTGATGCAAGGCTACCTTGCGTATGTGGACGGTTCTCCGGTTGGCTGGTGCAATGCCGCCCCGCGCGCGTTGCTTCACGCACTGGACGACGAACCGATTGCAGACGCCGAGCAAGTCGGGGAGATCATCTGTTTCTTGGTAGAGCCAAGCCACCGTGGCCGCGGCGTCGCACGGCAATTGCTCGAAGCCGCTTGTGACGGTCTGCGACTGCAAGGTCTTCGCGTTGCCGAAGGGAATCCAAGAGCCGAGTCCGACTCGGCTGCGGCAAACCACTTTGGACCACTGAGCCTATATCTGTCGGCGGGTTTCTCTGTGTATCGGGAGGACGACGATGGCAGCGTGTATGTTCGGCGAGCGCTGTGAGGCCTTGCCGGGAGTGCCGCCTAACCCGGCGGTCAACCGGACGCGCCGATTCATGGCTTCTACTTGGCGAGCGCTGTCGCGGCGCGCCGGTTACCTTACTCGTTAGGCGTCACCTCATCACGCCGCTGGCGGTGGTTGCTTCACCACTTGCGGCAGCTCTGCGTTGATGCAGGCCCAGCGGGGCGCAGATGACGTCCAGATCGTCATCGCAGGATTGGCGAGATTCGGATCATCGAAAGTGCCGACTCGGACGAAGATCAGATGAGGACGCGCCTCTGCCTCGCTGAAGAGCGGCGTCCCGCACGACGGGCAGAATCGCCGATGCATTTGGTTGCCACTGTCCGCGACACTTGCATAGTCGTTGGTCTGGCCCGTCACCGTGAACGCCGCTGTACGGAAGCAGGCGTTGACCGTTCCACTGCCGGCGCCGATATATTGGCACTCCCTGCACCAACACACGCGCGTGACCACCGGGGGCGCCGAGCTTTCCCAGCGAATTGCCCCACAGAGACATCGACCTGTTATCGTCATAGGGTGCTCCGGGAAACAAGGGGAATGCTTTGATCGTCGATCCTACGTCGGAGAGTACCGGGCCGGCAATCACGCGTACATCAACCAGTCTGTCCGCTTTCACCGGAGACGTGACGCCTAACCCGACGGTCAACCGGACGCGCCGGTTCGGCCCTTCTACTTGGCGGCCGTCCGGGTGGCGCGCCGGATTACCTTGTTCGTTAGGCGCCTTCCAATCCAACCTACTTCCGCGATGCGCCGCCCAATTTACGTCGCCTTGGTCACAATCGGAATTGTGTTGGGCCTTTGGCACTTGCGCCTTGCTCTGGGCGCAATATTCGTGTTTCGTGAAGGCGAACCTTTGTCGTCTTGGCTTTTCATCGTCTTCGGTCCTGGGTCAACGCTGCTTTGTGCCCTCGTCGCCGCATGGCGGCCGCTTATGGAGGGTGCATGTTGGTCGGGCTGGCTATCGCATCAGCAATCGTGTTCGCTATGACCGAGCACGGCGCAACCGAAGCCGTACTCGATGAGACCAAAATCATCACGCTCCCGATGTTGCTGCTAGGCGTCGCGTTGATGATCTATGCGTGGCGTTTTCGGCAATTGCATCCAGTCACGCCAAATGTCGCTACTGGCGCCTAACCCGTCGCTCAACGCGTGCATCCTGCATGCGGGGCTTCGCCCCAGCATGAGGCCGCCAGTTAGCTTGTTTCGTTAGGCGGCACTCGGACCGTCCATCGCGTAGGTCAGCAACGCTAGCGGGCGGGGTGAAGGGCATAGTTGCTAGTGAATCCCCTCGCCGGTACTCTTACGCAATGCGACCCCTTCGGTATTCGATTAACGTCACATTGGACGGGTGCTGCGATCATCGTGCAATTCTCACGGACGAAGACTTGCATCGTCACGCGGCCGAGAACCTCGACCAGGCCGATGCCCTCCTCTTTGGCCGGGTGACCTACGAAATGATGGAGGCAGCGTGGCGGCCGCCGGCGCGGACCGGAGCGAGGCCTGAGTGGATGACTGAGTGGATGGAACCCTTCGCCCGGACGATCGACGCGGCAAGAAGTACGTGGTGTCGAGCACCCTGGACCGGGTCGATTGGAACGCGGAGCTCGTGCGCGGGGATCTGGAGAAGGCCGTTCAGCAGCTCAAGCGGGAGTCGGGTAAGGGACTGTTCGTGGCGAGGCGTGAAGCTCGCGCTGGCGTTGGCGGAGCTGGGATTGATCGATGAGTACGAGTTCGTGGTGCACCCCAGGCTCGCGGGCCATGGGCCGACGTTGTTCGCAGGGCTATCGAAGCATGTCGACTTGAAGCTCGTGGGCCGGCTGGAGTTCAGCTCGGGGGCGGTGGCGATGCGGTATGAGCCGAGAGGTTAGCAATCCCTTCTATCGGGGCGCCAGCGGTGGCTTGGCCGTGTTGCACTTAGTGTGCGAATTCGCGCCACCTAACCCGTCGTTGCACCCGCCCATCGCAACCCATCGTCCGAAGGAGACGCCGATGCTGGTGAACAAAGCAGCAAATCGCGAGTGGGTAGCCACAGATTATCCTGGCATCGAGCGGAGCCTTTTTCGACGCAACGAAACTGGCGGCCGTTCTTCCGTTGTGCGGTTGGCCCGAGGCTCCCGGTTTCCGCGCCACGCGCACCAAGGTACAGAGAAGTTGTAGTCCTCTCTGGAGCCGTAACCATCGGCGGTGTCGAACTAAGTTCGGGCGACTACCTTTTTACGAGCCCTGGTGAAGAGCACGACGTCGTCGCAGTTATGGATGCGTCAATATTTGTCTCATCGCAAAAGGGAACCCGATTGTTGAATAACCTGTTCCGTTAGGTCTCGCTATTCCAGCTACCCGGGCCGTCGCGGAGACTGCCATGCCAAACTCGAATTCGATGATGTCGCTAGTCGCCCGCATGGCTATCGCCTTCTTGCTGGCGGCTGCGCAGCTTCCGACGGCATTCGCCCTCGACAACGCGCCGGCGAGCGTCGTTCAGGAGCTTGTGCCATTCTCGTCGGATGAGGGCCTTGCTCGCCTGGCCCGATCGACTGCCAAAGTCGACTTTCCGGCGCTCGCCAATCAGTTCGAGCCGCAATCGAATGCAACGCTTTCTGTGGTCCTACGTCGGCGGCCATCGTACTCAACGCCGTTCGCGGTCGGAGCGCTGACTTACCACGCGATCGGAGCCGCCTGCGCGCGGAGGACCTTCAATACGTTCCGAACAACTTCGATCCGACCATCCCGCGCTTCACACAGGACAACGTGATTACTGAAGGGCCAGAAGACGCGCGCACAGGTACTCGGCGAACCGCTGACGATCAACGGAAAGCAGATCCGGGACTTCGGTTATCAGGTCCGCCAGCTCGATGAAATGCTTAGAGCAAATGGCGCAATCACCCGACTCACCATAGTTGACGACAACAAGGTCGAGCAAGACATTCGAAATGACCTGGTTGAAAACCTCAAGCCGACGAGGTAACTACGTGATCGTCGCGTACAAACGCGATGCCGTAGGCCAACGCGGTGGCGGTCATATCTCCCCGCTTGGCGCATACGACGCCGAATCTGACTCGTTCCTTGTTCTAGACGTGAATCCTGCAAGTGCTGGCTGGGTTTGGATGCCAACGGCAACGCTCATCAAGGGCATGCGCAACCTTCGATACGGTTGAAAACCGTGGGTACATTTTGATTCAGTCGCCGTGAGTCGCCTTCTTCGCATGGCTGGGCGCCATGTATTCTGGTCTCATCGAGGCCTAACTCGTCGCTCAACGCGGACGTCCTGCGTGCGGGCTTCGCCCCCACCCCGGGCCGCCGGTTAGCTTGGTCCGTTAGGCGGCATGGAACCCACTTCCCGCATCCCGACCGATCGCTCGCTCCACGGTAGTTGTCTCTGTGGGGCCGTTCAGTACAGCGTACCGGATGCCTTCAAATACGCGTTGAACTGCCATTGCTCGCAGTGTCGCCGGGCGACGGGTTCAGCGTTCAAGGCCTTCGCAGGCATCGAGCGCAATAAGCTCCACGTCAACCAGGGCGGCGATAATCTGCTGATCTTTGGCGACTCCAATAACCACGACGCTCGCTGTAAAACATGTCGGGTCGTTGCTCTTTTCAATTGTCCGCGATGGCAAGTACGCCCACGTCACCCTCGGCACTCTTATAGACTCGCCTACCATGCGGCCTTCTGCGCATATCTTCGTGGAATCCAAGGCGTCGTGGTACGCGATCACGGACGACCTGCCACAGCACGTGGGGTTCGGGTGAAGGTCACCGCAGCGCCGGTCCACGCAGTGCCATGTGGTGAAAGATCGACGCGCCGCCATCGTGTGAAGTGTTGGGACTCTTACCTAAAGAGGGCCGACCATGAAAATAATGGTCTTAGTCGTGCTTCTTCTTTGTGCGTCGTTCGGCTACGCGGCAAACGCAAGTCCGCCAGGACACTACCAATGCGGACTCCAGTTTCAGGGCATTTCTGTCTGAGTGGGAGAAGGCCCAGACACGTTTCATCAACGGCGATCCCACGGCTTGGAAGCAACATGCTTCGCACCGCGATGATGTCACGATATTGGGCGCGTTTGGCGGCTACGGTGAGAAGGGCTGGGAAATCGTGGGTGCGCGGTACGATTGGGCGTCATCTCAGTACAAAGCCGGCGAGGCTACGCTGAAGGTCGACATACGCCTAGCGTCGCGGTCAGTGAAGACCTGGCTTTCACCGCAGGGATTGAGCGCCAGGAAGGGGCGCGCGTGGGTGACCAAAACCCGGCGCGGCGAGCATTGCGAACCACGCAAATCTTTCGGAAAGAGGACGGCGCCTGGAAGCTACTGCACCGCCACGCCGACCCGCTTATTGAAAAGCAGGCGCCACCAGCAACCTCAAAGAAATGAGGCGGTTATCGCTTATACGCTGCTACGGGCCACGACATGCACTCCACGATCTCCGTCTTCTATGCGTATTAAGCGCGTAATTGCCTTTGCTTCGATCGCTCACGTCGCAGCAACCATCGCGCAGCGCTCCGCTGGCAGGCCATTCGCCTAACTCGCCGCAGCGTTCAAGGGGACGCGCCGCGCCCGCGGCGGGTCGCCCCTTTAGCTTGATCGTTGGCGTCGGGCGCGCGCCAGCGCGCTCTTCTGCGTCGCAACGCAAGCCGACGGGTAGAGCGGGACGAGCGGCCCGGTGTATAACAGTTGCGGTCAAACACGCAGCGAGTTACGACCCAGGGAGATCGCGATGAAACCCCCGTTCTCGTTCCTCCTCGTTCTTTCAGCCGTGGACCACGCCGGCATTGGGCGACACGGCAACTCGCGCCAGAGCTCATTCCGAAGCTTTTGCCCGAGCAATGAATGCCCAGGATGTCGACTCAGCACTCGCTCTTTACGCGGAGGACGCGCGAGTCATCTGGCCAGGGCTTGGCGACGAAGCGTACGGAAAGATCGCAATTCGTGCTTTGATTGCCTCCACGCTCAAGAGCTTTCCAGAAGGACAGTCGCCTCATGCTGAAATCGCAGGAAGCGATTGCGCTTGGCGATGGTTACATTTCCACAGTCAGCCACTGGGAACAGTCATACACGCGGGATGACGGGCACCAAAGCAACCGCCCAGGTGCGCGCAACCGAAATCATCCGGGTGACCGAGCGCGCCTCGCTTTACGTAATCGACCATGCGTCATTTGGTCGATCCGTGAATGCGGCTGGAAGTTCCTGCCGTGACAGGGCCACTCCGCGCGAAGCGTAGGTTTACCTTCATCAGAGTGCGACAAATACCAACGGAGTCTTTCGACGCACACTGTTACACCGGGCGACGTCCCGGCCACAGGTATTCACTCCGCGTCTGGCGGCACAACTACACGACAACCGATCCCGAGTATGGTGAAGCCGATACCACAATATTCCAGGTTGCTGACGACGTCCTTGGCGCGGGCACGAACTTCGGTACTGCCGTGGACACGCTTACGAGTGGCGAGTCCGTCTTCTGGCAGTTTCGCGGGACTCACAAAACCGATCCGAAGGACGGCGCCTCTACGTTCGAGGGTACAGGCGTAATCGTCGGAGGCACGGGGAAGTACAAGAACGCGAAGGGTCGCGAGGTCTATCGGGGCAGAGCAACGGCTGCGGGGTGCAAAACAGAAGGCGAAGCGGAGTGGGACTATTAATTCCGATTGGCGCAGCTTCAGAATCTCCGCGCCGCCCAACCCAGCGGTCAACGCGGATGCCCCGCGTGCAGCAGCTTCGCCGCGCAGCGGGGCAACGCCGGTTACCTTGATTCGTTGCGGCAACTCTCGCGGGAGGCAATGCATGCGCATCGTTCGATGAGGAAATCGCGCGCCGCCTTCAAGAAGCCGCCGACTCCGGCGAGCTTCTCCGAGGCGCAAAGGGCTATGGTACGCCGACGCCCGGAAGATCCTGGCTGGGACGCCACGCCGCGGAGCGCTGCGCATGCCCATGAAAATTACTTCAGGCGATCGGCGGCGCGCGCCCCGCCGGAGATTGCAATGTTTCACGAACGTGCGCGGCTTGAAACAGCGCGATCGAACGAGCCGCGATCCCTGGCGAGCGCCAGAGGGGTTGCAGCTTCGATTCTGCGTGGAGCTCGAGGCAATGATCGCGCCTCGCCCCGATGCTCCTGCGCACTGAATGCAAAGCCTATGAACGGAGTTGGTTCGCCAAATTCAGTTCTGCGCCTATGCAAACCGATGCCTAACCTGTCGCTCAACGCGGACGTCCCGCATGCGGGGCTGCGCCCTGGCAGCGGGCCGCCGGTTAGCTTGGTCCGTTAGACGTCATCGGGGAGAGCGAATATGCACGTCCGGTTCTTCGATGGCTCGATCGTCCAGCGGATCCGGCGTTGAATTCCTTGGAGCGGGCTGGCGAGCTCGCATCATCCGTTTCATCCTTTTGGGGTCAACGGGCCTCCCTTACCGACACATTTGTGCCCCGTAAACGACCGCAGCTTTCTCGTGTGGACTCAGACTAGGGAGAACAAAGATGAAAACCGACAACCTCAATACTGGATTCGTTTGTGCAGCGGCCTTCTGCGCGGCAGCGCTCGTGCTGTGCGGCGCGGCGAGCGCATGGGCGCAGGAAAAGCAGAAAGTCTCCTACAAGGTGACTGCGGACAACTCTAAGTACACGCAGCGAAACACGCTCGACGTCGGGGATGAATCCGGCCATCAACTCGTGATGTTCGAGATTCACCGCACGTTTCCTGCTAACGCGCCCATCATCAATGGGGTCAAGCTCAAGGAGATATGGACTCGCGGTTACGCCGACTATGTCAGCAACAATGGCATTAGCAACAACTACTGGCGTCATATTCTCTCGAAAACGGCGACAAGTTCTACACCTTCGCGAGTACGATGGGCCAAGCCGATGCAGCAGGGAAACGCACGACCGTATCCGTCGGGCAACATCCGGGGCGGCACCGGAAAGCTGGCCGGGATGAAGGGCATGGTGCGGTCGACGGGCGTGTCCGACGGCAAGTCGGGCTTCAACGAAACGCAGGCGGAGATCGAGTACTGGTTTGCGAAGTAGCTCCTTTAGCAAACACCTGACAGAAACGTTCAGCAGTGGCGACGCCCGGAACCTGCTCGCTCAACGCGGACGGTTAGCTCGATACGTTAGGGGTGCCAATCATGCGCATCCGAACCTTCAGAGTGCTCGTGGGTGTTTAGGCCGCACACCCTATGACCACGCAGCCTATCGTGCTCTGCGAGAGAGAGTTGATACGCGAAAGACCCCTGGTGCGAGGATCGGCTGGCATACGGCGAAAGCGCCGAAACTCGGTCGGTGGTGCCGCAGAGCCGATAGGGTTTCCAAGGGTCTATGCCGTAATCAGCTGGGCGATCGTAATTTCATTGATCTTTCTGGCGGTCTTGGCCGCCGCCTTTCGGACGTTGGTCTTTGGCGGGTTCGCTGGTTCCGGGTTCCGTGCATCCAACCCGGTCGTTGGTTCAGGCGAGAGCATGGTGATTACTCCGGAGTGTGCATGGCCTTACGGCGTGAACGACCACGATGCCAAGGCGGTCTGCCGGATGTTCTACAATTTGACGCCCGAGCAGCGAGCGCAGGCGGTGTTGAGGACACGCAAGTGACTTGCACATGCACACACCATTGCGCAGGCCCACGCACTTCAGGAGAACTCATGTTTGACCACGTCGTATTCGGAGTCAGCGACTATGCAGCGAGCAAAGCGTTCTTCCTCAAGGCACTCGAACCGCTCGGCGTAGCTGTTGTCCTGGAGGGGCCGCTACGGTGTCGAGCTTAGCCCACCAGAGGGTAAGGCTTCATTGTGCATGTTCCAAACCGAGGAGAAGCCGGCGCATCTTCACTTGGCGTTCACGGCCGAGAATCGCCAGCAAGTCGAAGCTTTCTATCGCGCGGCTCTGGAGGCGGGTGGCAAAGACAATGGTGCGCCTGGTCTGCGCCCGCACTACCACGCGAACTACTATGCAGCTTTCGTCATTGGTCCGGACGGGCACAACATCGAAGTGGTTTGCCACGGAACCCGAGGCCAACTCCCATCCTACAGGCTGATGACTCATCGAACTGCCTCCTGCAGTTGTGGCCAGCTTCAGGCTCACGTCACGTCTGACCCGATTCGGGTCTCTGTCTCGCCACTGCCTTGCCTGCCAGCGTCGGACCGGAAGTGTCTTCGGGGCTCAGGCTCGCTTCGCTTCCAGTTCCGTAACTATCACGGGCGCCACCAAGGAGTATGTCCGTGTCGGAGACGAAGGCTCACGAACCACTTTCAGGTTCTGTCCTGAGTGCGGGTCAACGGTGTTCTACACAGCCGAAGCGCCTTGAAGGCTCTATCGCAATTCCGGTCGGTGCGTTCGCCGACCCGAAGTTTCCGAGTCCCACGTTCTCGGTCTACGAGGAGCGCATGCACAGCTGGGTGTCCATGCCTCCAGGCGTCGAGCACATGGCGTAGGCAAACCGCGACGCCTAACATGTCGGTCAACCGGACCCTCCACGGCATGCCGCCCCGGCTCCGGTTACCTCTACGTTAGGCGGCCCCTCGAATCGCAAGCCGCACCTCGATGCCGAGAGGAGACAAGCCATGTCCAACAGCATATCGACCTTGCTGACCCGCAATCTTCACGACGTCTTCGGTGAAAACGACCCCGCGCGTCGGCGCGCGGCCATCGACGAGATCTTCACCGAAGATTGCGTGTTCTACGAGCCCAGGGGCGTCTACCGTGGCCGCGACGAGATCGATCGCGTCGCGGGCGCGATCAAGGCTACTCACCCTGACTTTCGATATCAGCCAATTGCCGGGCCCGAGGAATTGGGCAATGGCGGGCGGATCCAATGGGTATCGGGCCGCCCAGGTGAGGCGCCAGCTTACGCCGGGACTGATTTCATCATTGCCCGGGACGGCCGGATTGCCGCCGTTTATCTCTTTTTCGACAAGCTACCCTGAGCTGCCGCCGATGCGCAGAACTGCATTTCGCCGATTTGCCCGTCGCTCAACGCGGACGTCCGCATGCGGGGCTTCGCCCTCGGCGGCGGGCCGCCGGTTAGGTTTGTTTCGTTAGGCCTCCGCACGCACGCGAAGCGTGGACTCATCAGTTGGAAACGTGGCACGAGTTCTACATTCTCGTCGGCACGCGCCGGACTAACGCCGACTCGGCCTTCCTCTTTGTTGTCATATCGCTGGGCCCGCGAGTTACAGCAGACCGTCACGCCACCAGCGTGCGCGCGTTCAGTATCACCCAACGCCGTCTTTTTCACTACAGCCCCTTGTCATTTCCTCGCTCTTCCTCGTGCCTGGTCTGTCGGCGCCGGTGATAGGGGTCCTGCTGTGCGTCGACGCGAGCGCGTCGTTGGCGTATCTTGCGTACCACTAGAGCGCATCAACGGTGTGGCGCCAGCACAACCTTCCGCTTGCGGACTGGATTTGGTTCGTCGCGATGCCGGTTAATACGTAACTGAACGAAGTACAA
>ERZ1370068.8943-contig-7759_pt1 | contig 48795 bp, 74 predicted proteins | sample MGYA00561227_ERZ1370068 | MGnify/ENA primary metagenome ERZ1370068 (study PRJEB38410, sample SAMEA6850437) | metagenome | study: Metagenomic assessment of the ecological functions of the soil: analysis of the soil microbiota associated with the... | reverse complement strand
ATGGCCTTCGTTCAGTTATCTTGTTGTGTAACGTTCTGCACGTCGTCCAGCTCGTCCAGCGCGTCGAGCAGGCCGCGCATCTTCTCGGCGTCGGCGCCGTCGAGCGCGGTTTCGTTCAAGCGCCTTCATGGTGACTCTCGGCCGCATCGGGCTTGAGGCCGGCCTTCTCCAGCGCCGCCTTCACCTTGTCGAAATCGCGCCGGCGCGCAGATCACCTCGATCGAGCCGTCGGCGTTGCGTCACGACGTCGTCGGCGCCCGCGTCCAGCGCCGCCTCCATGAGCTTGTCCTCGCTCGCGCCGGGCGCGAACACGAACTGGCCGCAATGCTTGAACTGGAACGCCACCGAGCCGTCGGCGCCGATGTTGCCGCCCGTCCTTGGTGAAGGCATGGCGCACTTCGGCGATCGTGCGCGTGCGGTTGTCGGTCAGGCAATCCACCATCACCGCCGCGCCGCCCGGGCCGTAGCCCTCGTAGCGCGCCTCCTCGTAGGACACGCCCTCCAGCTCGCCCGTGCCGCGCTGGATCGCGCGCGTCACGCTGTCCTTGGTCATGTTGGCGTCGCGCGCCTTGTCGAGCATCAGGCGCAGCTTCGGATTGGTGTCCGGATCGCCGCCGCCCTGCTTTCGCCGCGACGGTGATTTCCTTGATCAGGCGCGTGAACACCTTGCCCTTCTTCGAATCCGCCGCCGCCTTGCGGTGCTTGATGTTCGCCCATTTGCTGTGACCGGCCATGTCATAATTTTAGCGTCATGGCCGCGCCGCTCCTCGTCGCGAAAACCCAGAACGCGGAGCTCGTCCTGCTGCCCGCGCTCGCCAACCGCCACGGCCTCATCGCCGGCGCGACCGGCACCGGAAAATCCGTCACGCTGCAGGCGCTCGCGCAGGGCTTCTCGCTCGATCGGCGTGCCGGTGTTCATGGCCGACGTGAAGGGCGACCTCGCCGGGCCTGCGCCAAGGCCGGCGGCGGCAACGCGAAGATCGCCGAGCGCGCGAAAAGCCTGAAGCTCGAGCTCGCCTACGCCGCCTGCCCGGTCGTGTTCTGGGACGTGTTCGGCAAGAGCGGCCACCCGGTGCGCGCCACCGTCTCCGACATGGGCCCGCTGCTGCTCGCGCGCATGCTCGACCTGAACGACACGCAGGAAGGCGTGCTGAACCTGGTGTTCCGCATCGCCGACGACCACGGCCTGCTGCTGCTCGATTCCAAGGACCTGCGCGCGATGCTGCAGCACGTGGGCGACAACGCGGCGCAGTTCACCACCGAGTACGGCAACGTCTCGGCGGCCTCGATCGGCGCCATCCAGCGCGGCCTGCTCGCGCTGGAGAACCAGGGCGCGGCGCAGTTCTTCGGCGAGCCGATGCTGGACATCGCCGACCTGATGCAGACCGACGGGCGGCAAGGGCGTGGTCAACATCCTCGCCGCCGACCAGCTGATGAATTCGCCCAAGCTCTACGGCACGCTTCCTGCTGTGGATGCTGTCCGAGCTGTTCGAGCACCTGCCCGAGGTCGGCGACCTGCGACAAGCCCAAGCTCGTGTTCTTCTTCGACGAAGCGCACCTGCTGTTCAACGAGGCGCCCAAGGCGCTGCTGCGACAAGATCGAGCAGGTGGTGCGCCTGATCCGCTCCAAGGGCGTGGGCGTCTATTTCGTCACGCAGAACCCGCTCGACATCCCCGACACGGTGCTCGGCCAGCTCGGCAACCGCGTGCAGCACGCGCTGCGCGCCTTCACGCCGCGCGACCAGAAGGCGGTCAAGTCGGCCGCCGAGACCATGCGGCCCGAACCCGAGGCTCAAGGTGGAGCAGGTCATCACCGAACTCGAGGTGGGCGAAGCGCTGGTCTCGCTGCTTGACGACGAAGGGCCGCCCCTGCGTCGTCGAGCGCGCCTATCGTGGTGCCGCCCGGCAGCCGCATCGGGCCGATCTCCGAGGACGAGCGCAGGCAGGTGCATCGCAGTCCTCCACGATCTACGGCCACTACGAGAAGACGGTGGACCGCGAGTCGGCCTACGAAAAGCTGAAGGGCCGCACGGAAGAAAAACATGAAGAGAAGCTCGAAGGCAAAACCGGAGTCGAAGCGTGCTGAACGACGTTCTGTTCGGCAGGACCGGCCCGCGCGGCGGCAAGCAGTCGCAGGGCCTGCTCGAGGCGATGGCCAGAGCGCCGTGCGCACCATGGGTTCGACTGCCGGGCGCGAAATCGTGCGCGGCATCCTCAGTCCATCCTCGGCAAGCGCCGGTAACGCTCCACTACAAGGGAATCGACATGGATCTGGGCATCAAGGGAAAAACCGGCGCTGGTTTGCGCGGCGTCGAAGGGACTGGGCAAGGGCTGCGCGCAGGCGCTCGCCAGGGAAGGCGTCGAACCTGGTCATCACCGCGCGCGGCAAGGAGGCGCTGGAGGCGACGGCGGCGGAGATCCGCAAGGCGAGCGGCGTGAAGGTGACTGCGGTCGCCGGCGACATCACCACGCCGGAGGGCCGCGCCGCGGCGCTCGCCGCCTGCCCGAGCCCGGACATCCTCGTCAACAACGCCGGCGGCCCGCCGCCGGGCGATTTCCGCAACTGGTCGCGCGAGGACTGGATCAAGGCGCTGGACGCCAACATGCTCACGCCGATCGAGCTCATCAAGGCGACCGTGGACGGCATGATCGCGCGCAAGTTCGGCCGCATCGTCAACATCACCTCGGGCGCGGTGAAGATGCCGATCCCGGAACTGGGCCTGTCCAACGGCGCGCGCACCGGCCTGACCGGCTTCGTCGCCGGCATCGCGCGCCAGACGGTGGCGCACAACGTCACCATCAACGGCCTGCTGCCGGGCCCGTTCGACACCGACCGGCTGCGCGGCAACCTGAAGTTCAACGCGCAGAAGCTCGGCAAGACCGAGAAGCGGAGCTGGAGACAGGTGCGCATGCAGGCGCAATCCCGCTAAGCGCTTCGGCACCATCGAGGAATTCGGCGCCGCCTGCGCCGTTCCTCTGCAGCACGCATGCCGGCTTCATCACCGGCCAGAACCTGCTGATGGACGGCGGCGCTTTCCCGGGTACGCTCTAAGAGTGCTGGAACGCCTAGCCGTCCTTGCGGTGGCAGACGGCCTGCAGCTTGTTGCCGTCGGGGTCGCGCACGTAGGCGCCGTAGTAGTTGGGGTGGTATTGCGCGCGCGCAGCCCGGCGGGCCTTCGTCGCTGCCGCCGCTCGCGAAGCGCGCGCCTTGTGGAAAGCATCCACCTTGGCGCGGCTGTCGACCTTGAATGCCGCATGCACGCCGTTGCCTGGGCGCCGCTTCCTTGCCGTCGAACGGAAAGAGGACGAAGAACTTCTCCCCGATGCCGGTGCCGTAGGCGAGCGCCCGCGCATTCTTGAACAGCACGGGGTGTCCCAGCACCGCCATCAGCGCGTCATAGAACCTCTCGGCGGCGCGCAAGGTTGCGTACCCACCGTGACATGGCTGTACACGGTTAGGCAGCGCACCGCCTTCGGTCCGGCGCGCTCGGCGTCGATCATGCGCGCCGAGCGTGCGGCGGAAATGCACCAGCGGCGCATCCGGCGACGATCGCCGTTCATCTGGAACGCCGGATCGGCTTCGAGCGTCTTCTGCTGCGCCTCGATGATCGCCTTGTCCTCCGATGAAGCCATCCACCATGCTGTGGTAGAGCGACAGCGCGACGTTCGGATCGTGCAGGTCGTAGTCGTGCAGGTAGTCCCAGAAGAAGTGCGTGCTGCGCGCGGTCTCGGGCGTGAAGAACTGGCAGTTGCGGTACTGCTTCGCGCCCGCGAGGTTGCCCCTTCTCCGCGCCTGAGCCGGCCGGCGAGAACAGCGTCTCCATGAAGAAGATGCCCGGCACGTGCATGCGGGCGATGTTGCGCCGGTCGACTTCGCCTTGCGTCGCGCACCACCTTCTTGTGGAACGGCGGCGGCGGCGCGTTCATGTGCCAGCGCTCGACGCGGAAGCCGTCGTCCAGGCGCTCGATCGCGGTCGGCTTCGACTTGAAGGCGTACTCCTCCGAGCCGCCCAGCGTCTTCGGTGTGCACGAAGGCGAGGTGCGCGAAGTCGCGACAGGTTGTCGACGATCAGCAGGTAGTTCGCGTCGTAGTGCATGTAGCCGGGATGCCCGCGCCAGCCCGGATCGCGCAGGTACGGGAAATCGAGGATCTTCGCCGGATCCGCCTTCGCCGCATCGCCCATCCAGATCCAGACCAGGTGGTCGCGCTCGACCACCGGATAGCTGCGCACGCCGAGCTTGGGCGGGATGTTGTCCTGCCCGGGGATCTGCACGCACTTGCCGGTCGCGTCGAACTTCGAGCCCGTGGTACATGCAGCGCACGCAGTCGCCCTCGCGCCGGCCCGTTCGAGAGCTTGGCGCCGCGATGGCAGCAGCGGTCGTCCAGCGCCACCGCCTTGCCGCTGTCGCCCTTGTACAGCACCACCGGCTTGTCGAGGATCGTGCGCGCGAGCAGCTTCGGCCGTCGATCAGCTCGTGATCCCAGGCCGCGACGTACCAGCAGTTCATGAGGAAGGCTTCGGTGGGCGAAGCCTGGTGGAACGCTTCTTTCTGTACAGCCATGCCGGCCTCCTGCGTGTCACACGGTTGATCGCCATTGTGCGCCACGATTCGGACCATTCGCATTCCGGCATTTGCATCCGCCGGTCAGCGGACCTACTTCACATAAGCGTCCAACTCGGCCTTGTCCAGCGAACCCGTCGCGGTTGCGGTCCAGTTTGTCAGACCTTGATCAGGTCCGGGACGTCCGCGGCCGCTTCGGCCCTGGAGACCTTCGCCGTCGTCGTTCTTGTCCAGTAGCTCGAGATTGGACTTGATGATCACCGCCCCGGCGCTGGTGGGCGCAGCGGGCGACTGCGGCGGCTGATTTCTCCGGATCGACCGGGGAATTCGCCGGCGGGACCACCGGGCCTTCCGAATCGCCTGCGCGCCGGCATCCGCGGCGAATATTCCCAATGCGGAAATCCCGACGAGTAAAATTTTTCAATTTAGCCATGACTTGTGCCCTCAATGGGCCTCGCATGCTTAATTCGGGGCAGAAAGCGTGCCAGTTCCGCCGGTCTTCGGCCCGGTTAGGACTTGGCTAAACGAGAACCAGCGCAGCCACACCACCGCAACATTGGCGAGCGACAGCATCACCGCCGCGCTGCCGATGTCCTTGGCACGTTTGGCAAGGCTGTGATTTTCCAGCGACACGCGGTCCACGGTCGCCTCGACCGCGGAGTTGAGCAGTTCCACGATCAGCACCAGCAGCACGCTGCCCACCAGCAGGGCGCGCTCGACGCCGGATCGTGCCCAGCCACAGGCCGAGCGGCACCAGCACGGCGGCAAGGATCAGTTCCTGGCGGAAGGCGTCTTCATGGCGCGCCGCCGCGGCGAAGCCCGGATAACGAGTAGCCCGTCGCGTTGATCAGCCGGCGCAGTCCGGTCCCGCCCTTGTGCGGACTTTCCATCGCGGCGCGATCTAGCACGCGCGCGGTCACGCAAATCTCACTTCAGACGGCCGGCAACAGCGTGCGCAGCAGTTCTTCCTGCACCACGCGCGCCTTGCCGCGGCGCGGCGCGGGCGCGCTCGTAGGCGCCGTCGGAGTCCATGATCCAGGCCTGGCTCGTCGTCGTCGAGGTAGGCCTGCAGGCCTTCGCGGATCACGCGCGCGCTTGAGCGCCGGGTCGAGCACCGGGAAGCACGAGCTCGATGCGGCGGAAGAAGTTGCGGTCCATCCAGTCGGCGCTGGACGAGGTAGACGTCCTCGGCGCCGTCGTTCTGGAAGTAGCAGATGCGCGTGTGCTCGAGGAAGCGGCCGACCACCGAGCGCACGCGGATGTTCTCCGAGAGCCCGCGACGCCCGGGCGCAGCGCGCACACGCCGCGCACGATCAGGTCGATCTGCACGCCCGCCTGCGAGGCGGCGTAGAGCTCCTCGATCAGCTCGCGGCTCGAGCAGCGCGTTCATCTTGGCGATGATGCGCGCCGGCTTGCCCTCGCCTGGCGAGCTGCACCTCGTTGCGCACCGCCGCGACCACGCGCTTGTGCAGCGTGAAGGGCGACAGCCACAGGTGCTTCATGCGGCTCGACGCTGCCCAGGCCGGTGAGCTGCTTGAAGACCTCGTTGACGTCGGCGCAGATCTCCTCGTTCGCGCGTCAGCAGGCCGAAATCGGTGTACTGGCGCGCGGTGCGCGGGTGGTAGTTGCCGGTGGCCAGGTGCGCGTAGCGCCGCAGCACGCTGCCCTGCGGGCCGTCCTCGCGCCGCACCACCAGCGCCATCTTGGCGTGGGTCTTGTGGCCGACCACGCCGTAGACCACGTGCGCGCCGACCTCTTCCAGGCGCGCCGCCCAGGTGATGTTCGCTTCCTCGTCGAAGCGCGCCATCAGCTCCACCACCACCGTGACTTCCTTGCCCTTGCGCGCCGCCTCGATCAGGATCTCCATCAGCTCCGAGTCGGTGCCGGTGCGGTACACGGTCTGCTTGATCGCGATCACGCGCGGATCGGTGACCGAGGTGCGGATGAAATCGATCACCGGCGCGAACGACTCGTACGGGATGGTGCAGCAGCACGTCCTGCTTCTTCAGCACCGCGTAGATGTCCTGCTGGCCGGCGAGCGCCGCGCGGCAGCGCGGGCTGGAACGGCGGGTACTTGAGGTCGGGACGCTCGACGCGGTCGGGCACTTCGCGCAGGCGGTACAGGTTCACCGGGCCCGTCGACGCGGTACAGGTCCGCTCTCGGACAGGCCGAACTGCTGCAGCAGGAACTCCACCGTCTGCTGCGAGCAGTTGTCGGCGACCTCCAGGCGCACCGCGTCGCCGAAGTGGCGCTGCAGCAGCTCGCCCTGGATGCGCGATGCGCATGTTCTTGATCTCCTCCTCGTCGACGAAGAGGTCCGAGTTGCGCGTGACGCGGAACTGGTGGCAGCCGTTCACGTTCATGCCCGGAGAACAGCTCGTCGACGTGCGCGTGCAGGATCGAGGACAGGAACACGAAGGCGTACTCGGCGCCGGCGACGTCGGCCGGCAGGCGGATCACGCGCGGCAGCGCGCGCGGCGCCTGCACGATGGCGGCGCGCGAGTTGCGGCCGAAGGAATCGCGGCCCTCCAGCTCGATGGCGAGGTTCAGGCGACTTGTTGAGCACGCGCGGGAACGGGTGCGCCGGGTCGAGGCCGATCGGCGTGAGCACCGGCAGCAGCTCGCGCATGAAGTAGTCGCGGATCCAGGCGCGCTGCGGCCCGGTCCAGTCCTCGCGCCGCGGGAACATCACGCCCTGCTTCGCCAGCGCCGGCAGCAGCACGCTGTTCAGCAGCCGGTACTGCTCGCCGACCAGCGCGCGCGCCTGCGCCGACACCAGCTCGTAGACCTCCGCCGGGCTGCGGCCGTCCGGGACCGGACTCCGTGATGCCGCGCCTTGATCTGCTCCTTCAGGCCGGCGACGCGGATCTCGAAGAACTCGTCCAGGTTCGACGAAACGATGGTGAGGAAGCGCAGCCGCTCGAGCAGCGGCACCGAATCGTCGGCCGCCTGCGCCAGCACGCGGCGGTTGAACTCGAGCAGGCCCAGCTCCCGGTTGAGGAAATGCGACGGCTGGCAGGTTCTTCTTGACCATTGGGATGAGGCGCGGGAGACTGCGCTCACCGAGTCAGACCAGCCTACACGACATGAATCGTTGCAGATATGTGAAAGCGGCCATCAGCTGATTTGCCGCAGTTACCCGACAGGGTGCTAAGCTGCTCCGTGCGCATGGCCCGCCCCGACCTGCTCGCCGCGGTCGACCTCGGCTCGAACAGCTTCCACCTGCAGGTCGGGCGCGTCGTCGACGGGCAGATCTACCCGCTCGACACGCTGCGCGAGGTGGTGCGCCTGGGCGCCGGCCTGACCGCCGAAAAGCGCATCGACCGCGCCACGCAGGCGCGCGCGCTGGAGGCGCTCGCAGCGCATCGGCGAGCGGCTGCGCGGGCTTGCCGCGCAGCGCGGTGCGCGCGGTCGGGCACCAACGCGCTGCGCGTGGCGAAGAATGCGCCGCAGTTCCTGCGCGAGGCGCGCGCCGCGCTCGGCTTCCCGATCGAGGTGATCGCGGGCCGCGAGGAAGCGCGCCTCATCTATCTCGGCGTCGCGCACTCGATGCCGCCGTCGGCCGCAGAAGCGGCTGGTGGTGGACATCGGCGGCGGCTCGACCGAATTCATCATCGGCACGGGCCTCGAGCCGCTGCTCACCGAGAGCCTCTACATGGGCTGCGTCAGCTACAGCCTCGCGTATTTTCCGGACGGCAAGATCGAGAAGTCGCGCATCAAGAAGGCCGAGCTCGCCGCGCGCCAGGAGCTCGCCGGCATGGTGCGCGCGTACCGCGAGCGCGGCTGGGAGGAGGCGGTCGGCTCGTCCGGCACCGCGCGCGCGATCGAGAACGATCCTGCGCGAGAACGGCTTCGCCGAGGAGGGCATCACGCGCGAGGGCCTGGAGCAGCTGCGCAGCCTGCTGATCAAGCAGCGAGCGCGCCGATCCCGACCGCATCGCCGGGCTGCGCACAGACCGCGCGCCCGGTGCTGCCGGGCGGCGTCGCCATCATGGTCGCGCGTGTTCGACGAGCTCGGACATCGAGCGCATGGCGGTGTCCGACGGCGCGCTGCGGCACGGCGTGCTCTACGACCTGCTCGGGCGCGTGCAGCACCGCGACATGCGCGAGGCGACCGTCGCGCAGTTCATGCGCCGCTACCACGTCGACGCCGCGCAGGCGGAACGCGTGCGCGGCGCTGGCGCTCAGGATCTTCGACGCGCTATCGCCCGGAGCAGAAGCGCGAGGACGACGCGGACCGCGCTAATGCTCGACTGGGCGGCGCGGCTCGCCGAGATCGGCCTGTCGGTGGCGCACGCGCAGTACCACAAGCACTCCGCCTACATCCTGTCGAACGCCGACATGCCGGGCTTCTCGCGCATGGAGCAGCAGCGCCTCGCGCGCATCGTGCTCGCGCACCGCGGCAAGCTGGGCAAGATGCAGGACGCGGGACTGGAAGGCAGCGACTGGACGCTGGTGTTCGCGCTGCGCATCGCGGCGCCTGGTGCTGCGCAACCGCACCGACGCGCGCTTTCCGATGCTGCGCGTGGCGGGCGACGAGTCGGGCTACAGCCTCGACCTGCCGCAGGCCTGGCTGGAGGAAAACCCGCTCGCCGCCGCCGCGCTCGAGACCGAAACCGAACACCTGGAAGGCGGTCGGCATGAAGCTCTCGGTCAACAGCCTGTCGGAGAAGAAAGGTCGCGCACTGCGCAGCTGCCGCCGGCTCAGAGCAGGTCTGGCGCGAGCACCGCGCGCACCACCACCTGCGCTTCGCCGTCGCGCTCGCGGTTGCTCAGCCACCACAGGCCGCCCTTCTTCACCGACCAGTCGGCCTCGGCGCCCGGCAAAGCAGCACCGCCGCCACCCGCCCCAGGTCCGGCTGGTGGCCGACCACGACCACCGCGCCCCTTGTGCGAGGGCCAGCCCGCCGCCTCCAGGATGTCGCTCGGCGCGGCGCCCGGCGCGAGCCGCTCGGACGATCTTGTAGCGCGCGCCGAGCGCGTCCGCCGTCTCGCGCGCGCCGCGCAGGGCTGGCAGAGCACCGTGTACGTCGACGGCAGCCGCGCAGCCAGCCACTCGGCCACGCGCGCCGCCTGCTTGTGGCCCTTGGCGGTGAGCTTGCGCTCGAGGTCGCGCCCGCCTTCCGGCGGCATCCGCGTGGCGCCAGAGGATCAGGTCCATCGCTCAAGCCTGCACGTCTTCTGCGCGCGCCGCGCGCGAGGCGTGTCGCGGGAAAGCGCGCGCTGAAGCGGCTGCCCTTGCCCGGCGTCGCTGTCGATGGCGAGCGCGGCCTGGTGGCGCGCAAGCGCGTGCTTGACGATCGACAGGCCGAGGCCGGTGCCGCCAGTCTCGCGCGAGCGGCTCGCGATCGACGCGATAGAAGCGTTCGGTCAGTCGCGGCAGATGCTCCGGATCGATGCCGATGCCGCGTGTCCTCGACCGAGAACTCGCCGCCTGGCATTCGTCGAACGCCAGCGCGAGGCGGATCTCGCCGCCGCGCGGCGTATAGCGCACCGCATTGGTGACGAGGTTGATGAAGGCGCTGGCGATCTCGCGCTTCGCGCCCGAGCAGGTCGTGCTCTGCCGGCGATCTCGAGCGAGATCCGGTGCTTGCCCGCCGGACAAGCGCTTCGGCCTCCGCGCGCACGCGCTGCAGCAGCGCCCGCATCGGCACGCGCTCCGCGTCCGGCGGCGGCGGCGCGTGCTCCAGCGACGGAAAGCGTCAGCAGGTCGTCGATCAGGCGCTTCATGCGCTCGGCCTGCGGCGCCATCAGGCTCGACGTAGTCGCGCACGCGCGCGGCGTCCAGCTTCAGGTCCTGGATGGTCTCGAGGAAACCCGGCCAGCACCGTGAGCGGCGTGCGCAGCTCGTGCGAAACGTTGGCGACGAAGTCGCGCCGCATCGCTCTCGACGCGGCGCCGCGCCGGTGACGTCCTGCGACAGCAGCAGGTGCTCCTCGTGCGCCGAACGAGACGATCTGCAGCGACAGCGTGCGCGCGCGCCGCCCGGCGAGTCGCAGCCGCAGCGGCTCGGCAGAAATCCCCGCGCGCAGGTACTCGACGAACTCGGGCTGCGCGCACCATGTTGACGATCGGCTGCTCGCGGTCGCGCTCGGGATCGACGCCGAGCTGGTCGCGCGCCGGCGTCGTTGCACCAGTCGAGACGGTAGTCGGCATCCAGCACCGCGACGCCGTAGGGCAGCGCCTGCGCGCCGCGGCGCGAGCGCACGATGAGCTGCGCGAGTTCGCGCCGGCGCTTGAGCATCGAGCGCCGGTGCCGGTGCAGCAGCGTTGAAGACCTCGCCCCAGGCGCCGCCGGCTTCCGGCGGATCGGTCGAGGCGCGATTGCGACGCCCAGCGCCTCAGCTTGCGGAACTCGCGCAGCTCGCGCCAGAGCACGACCGCGAGGCCCGCCGCCAGCAACGCGAGGCCGATTTCGAGCCCGCTCATCGGCAAGCAGGCCGTCAGCCCGGCTCATGGCCGCGGCCGCAGGAAGATTCGGCGCGCAGCGCGTAGCCGCTGCCGCGCACGGTCTCGATCAGCGCGTCGTGGCCGCTGGGCGTGAGCGCCTGCGCGCAGCCTGCGGATGTGCACGTCCACCGTGCGCTCCTCGATGAATCACATGGTCGCCCCAGACCTCGTCCAGCAGCTGCGGTGCGCGAGTAGACGCGGTTCGGGTGCGTCATCAGGTAGTGCAGCAGGCGGAATTCGGTCGGGCCGAAGCGCGAGCGGCTGCGCCGTTGCCGGTCACGCGGTGCGCGCGCCGGGTCGAGCCGCAGGCCGGCGATTTCCACCGGCGCGTCGCCGTGCTGCGGCTTTCGGCGGCGCAGCACCGCGCGGATGCGCGCCGACCAGCTCCTTGGTGGAGAACGGCTTGGTGATGTAGTCGTCGGCGCCCGCCTCCAGGCCGGCGATCTTGTCCGAGCTCTTCGGCGCGCGCGGTGAGGAAGATGAACGGCAGCTCGCGCGTGCGCGCATCACGCGCGCAGGCGGCGCGCCAGCGCGACGCCCGACTGGCCTGGCAGCATCCAGTCGAGCAGCACCAGGTCGGGCAGGATGTCGACCAGCAGCCGGCCGGCGTCCTCGGCGCTCTTCGCGCGCAGCGTCTCGAAGCCGGCGTGCTCGAGGTTGACCGCGACCAGCTCGAGGATCGCGGGCTCGTCTTCGACGATCAGTACCGTGGCGGGCATGCGTTGCGCTCCGCTCATTCCTTGGCGAGCTCGCGCTCGATGTCGGCGAACGAGGTGTGCCGCACGTCGGTGCCCTTGACGATGTAGATCACCTGCTCGGCGATGTTCTTCGCGTGGTCGCCGATGCGCTCGATCGCCTTCGCCACCCAGACGATCTCGAGCGCAGGCCGAGATGGTGCGCGGGTCTTCCATCATGTAGGTGATCAGCTGGCGCAGCACCGAGCGTGAATTCGTCGTCGATCGCCGAGTCCTCCTTCAGCACCTCGGCGGCGCGCGGCGACGTCGAGGCGCGCGAACGCGTCGAGCGCCTGGCGCAGCATCTGCACCGCGATCTGCGCGGCATGCCGCACCGCGGGAAAGCGCTGCGCGTGGTGCCCGCTCGTGCTCGTGGATCGCGCTTGGACATGCGCGCGATCTTCTCGGCCTCGTCGCCGATGCGCTCCAGGTCGGTGACGATCTTGCTGATCGCCATGATGAGGCGCAGGTCGCTCGCCGCCGGCTGGCGCTTGACGACGATGTGGTTGCAGGCGCCGTCGATCGCGACCTCGTAGCCGTTGACGCGCGCGTCGTTCTCGATGACCTGCGCGATCAGCGCCGCGTCGCCGGTGGCGAAGGCCTGGATCGCGGCGAGGATCTGCGCTTCGACCAGCCCGCCCATCTGCAGCACGCGCGTGCGCGTGGTGTCGAGGTCGGCCTCGAACTGCTTGGAAATGTGCTCGGTGCGTCGCGCCCATGGCGACTCCTAGCCGAACCTGCCGGTGATGTAGTCCTCGGTCTGCCGTCTTCTTGGGCTTGATGAAGATCGTCGTCGGTGACGTCGTACTCGATCAGCTCGCCGAGGTACATGTAGGCGGTGTAGTCGGACACGCGCGCCGCCTGCTGCATGTTGTGGGTGACGATGACGACCGTGTAGTCGGTCTTCAGCTCGTGGATCAGCTCCTCGACCTTGGCGGTGGAGATCGGGTCGAGCGCCGAGCAGGGCTCGTCCAGCAGCAGCACTTCGGGCTCGATCGGCGATGCAGCGCGCGATGCACAGCCGCTGCTGCTGGCCGCCCGAGAGGCTCTGGCCGCTCTGCGCAAGCTTGTCCTTGACCTCGTCCCAGATCGCGGCGCGCGCCGAGCGCCCACTCGACGCGCTCGTCCATGTCGCGCTTGCTCAGGTTCTCGAACAGGCGCACGCCGAACGCAATGTTGTCGTAGATCGACATCGGGAACGGCGTCGGCTTCTGGAACACCATGCCGATCTTGGCGCGGATCAGCGACACGTCGCTGCTTGGTGGTCGACCAGGTTCTCGCCGTCCATCGAGGATCTCGCCTTCGGCGCGCTGGTCCGGGTAGAGCGAGTACATGCGGTTGAACGTGCGCAGCAGCGTCGACTTGCCGCAGCCCGAGGGGCCGATGAACGCGGTGACCTTGCGCTCCGGGATGTCCATCGTGATGTTCTTCAGCGCGTGGAACCCGCCGTAGTAGAAATTGAGGCCCTTGATCTTCAGCTTCGGCCTGAGCTCGGATGCGCCCGCGGCCTCGGCGTGCGGCCGGCCGCGCATCGCGGTGTGGATCGTCGGCCGGCTGGCGGCCGCTGCGGATCGATGCTGGTTGCGTTCCATGGTCTGCATCTCGCGTTCGGTTCAGTCGGTCTTCCTGAACAGCGCGCGCGCCAGGATATTCAGCACCAGCACCGGCGAGCGTGATCAGCGCGGCGCCGCCCCAGGCGAGCCGGTGCCAGTCCTCGTAGGGGCTCATCGCGAACTGGAAGATCACCACCGGCAGGTTGGCCATCGGCGCGTTCATGTTCGTCGACCAGAACTGGTTGTTCAGCGCGGTGAACAGCAGCGGCGCGGTTTCGCCGCTGATGCGCGCGACCGCGAGCAGGATGCCGGTCACGATCCCGGTGCGCGCGGCGCGGTAGGTGATCGAAGCGTGATCATCTTCCAGCACGGGCAGCCGAGCGCCATCGCCGCCTCGCGCAGCGCTGTTCGGCACCGAGCTTCAGCATGTCGTCGGTGGTGCGCACCACGACGGGAACCACGATCAGCGCCAGCGCAAGCGCGCCCGGCCCAGCGCCGAGAAGTGCCTCACCTTGGCGACGTAGACCGAGTAGACGAACAGGCCGATCACGATCGACGGCGCGGAGAGCAGCACGTCGTTCAGGAAGCCGCGTCGCGCCCGCAAGCCAGCCGCCTCGGCCGTACTCCGGCAAGATAGGTGCCGGCGAGGATGCCGACCGGCGTGCCGAGCAGCGTGCCGGCGCCGACCATCACCAGGCTGCCGGCGATCGCGTTGGCGAGCCCGCCGTCGCCGCCCGGCGGCGGAGTCATCTGGTAGTAGAGCGTCGCGCGGGCGAGCGCAGTTGCCGCCTTCGTACAGCAGCGTGCCGAGAATCCAGACCAGCCAGAACAGGCCGAACGCGAGCGCGAGGCTCGAGATCGTCGAGCAGGACGAAGTTGACGCGCTTGCGCGAGCGGTACAGCGGATTCGACGAATGAGCCAGCGCCGCAGCGCCAGCCGGAGCGAAGAACCGCGCTCATGTGCTGGTACCCTTCGCTCTCGGCGAGTTGCATCAGCAGCAGCTTCGAAAACGCGAGCACCACCGTCGTGATCAGGAACAGGATCAGGCCCAGCTCGATCAGCGCGGAGAAGTACACGTCGCCGACCGCTTCGGTGAACTCGTTGGCGAGCGCGGAGGCGATGCTGTTGCCGGGAGCCATCAGCGAAGCCGCCAGGCGATGCGCGTTGCCGATCACGAACGTCACCGCCATCGTCTCGCCGAGCGCGCGCCCGAGCCCGAGCATGATGCCGCCGACCACCCCGACCTTCGTATACGGCAGCACCACGCGCCAGACGACTTCCCAGGTGGTGGCGCCCAGGCCGTAGGCGGACTCCTTCAGCATCGGCGGCACGATCTCGAACACGTCGCGCATCACCGCGGCGATGAACGGGATCACCATGATCGACAGGATCAGGCCGGCGGTCAGCATGCCGATCCCGAGCGGCGGCCCGGCAAACAGCGCCCGATGCACGGGATGTCGCCGAAGGACCGGATCAGCAACGGCTGCAGCGTGGGACTGGAACAGCGGCGCAAACACGAACAGACCCCACATGCCATAGATGATCGACGGAATCGCCGCGAGCAGCTCGATCGCCGTGCCGAGCGGGCGCTTCAGCCAGGCCGGCGAAAGCTCCGTCAGGAACAGCGCGATGCCGAAGCTCACCGGCACGCCGATCAGCATCGCGATCGCGCGAGGTCACCAGCGTGCCGTAGATCGGCACCAGCGCGCCGAATTTCTCCTGTCACCGGATCCCAGTCGGACGACCAGATGAACGAGACGCCGTACTTCTCAGCGTGAGCTGGCTGCCGAGCAGCAGCGAAACCAGGATCGCCGCGAGGATGCTGAACACGACGAGCGCGAACGAGCGCGTCAGCCACTCGAACGCCGTGTCCATCCACGGCGCGGAGCGCAGCCGGCGCGGCGAACGCTGGGGATCGCTGATCACGTCGCGGCATCGGATCCGTTCAGCGTTGCAGTGCGCATCCTGGGTTCAAGCTCGCGGATTTTAAGTGGGCCTTCGACGGCCCGGAATGGAACGAGGGTGGCTTGTGTCGCCCTCGTTTCCGATCAACGACTTGTCGACTGGCAAGATCAGTACACCGGCTTGCCGGAGCTGTCCTTGATCTGGGATTTCCATGCCGACTGGATCATGTTGACGACCGGGTCCGGCATCGGCACGTAGTCCAGCTCGAGCGCCATCTTGTCGCCATTCGTGAACGACCAGTCGAAGAACTTCGAGCACTTCTCTGGCAGTTTCCGCGTTGGTCCTGGGATGTGTGCATCAGGATGAACGAAGCCCCGGTCATGGGCCAGCTGCTCTTGCCGGGCTGATCGGTGAGCACCAGATACATGCCGGGCGCCGCCGTCCAATCCGCTCCCGCCGCGGCCGCGCAAACGTGGTTTCGCTCGGCGCAACGACAGCGCCGTCCCGGTTCGTCATTTTCGCCACCGACAGCTTGTTCTGCTTCGGCATAGGCGTACTCGACGTAGCCGATCGCGCCGTCGATCCGCTGCACGTAGACGACACGCCCTCGTTGCCCTTGCCGCCGACTCCGGTCGGCCACGCGACCGACGTTCCCTCGCCGACCTTGGCTTTCCATTCGGGGCTGACTTTGGAGAGGTAGTTTACGAAGATGAAGGTGGTTCCCGAACCATCCGAGCGATGGACGACGGAGATCGCCTGATTCGGCAAATTGACGCCGGGATTCGCGCTTCGCCAGCGCCGGATCGTTCCACATCTTGATCTTGCCGAGGTAGATGTCCGGCGATCAACGGCCCGGTGAGCGAGATCGCGCCGGACGCGACCCCTTGAGGTTGTACACCATCACGTCGCCGCCCATGATCGCGGGAAACTGCATCAGCCCGTTCTTCTCGAGCTCCTCGGGCTTCATCGGCATATCGGAAGCGCCGAAGGCGACGGTCTTCGCCGTGATCTGCTTGATCGCCGCCGCCCGAACCGATCGATTGATAGTTGAGCCCGACTCCGCTCACCTTGCGGTAGGCGTCCGCCCACTTGGCGTAAACCGGATACGGAAACGTCGCGCCCGCGCCGGTGATATCGGCTGCGAGGACGGTGCCTATCTGGGCCGCGGCGAGCGCACCTGAAACCGCCAGCATCCCCAGTCCGTAGTTCAGTCGCATGCAATGCCCTTCCATTTCAGTTGTTCTCTTCAGTTTATGACCGCAGCGTTACAGTTCAGTGACAGCCGGAAACGAAGGTCGCTCCGGTGCGACGCTGTCCGCAGTGGTTCCTTTATTGAGCCATTGTTCATTGAACGCCGTGCGGTATGCCGCGCGCAGGCTGTCTCGATAGGCGCAGCTGAACAGGTACGCTCCGCTGACGCGCAGGAAGCTGCGGATGATTTCGGTTTCGGATCCAATCTGGTCGGGCGCGGATAGCGCCGTCTCCGGCGTACTTATCGATTCCTCGCTCTGTTCGGGTTCGCACGGGCAGTGTGCCGCGCGCACGTGTCAATCGCTTTACAGCCGCAGCGCGGGACTAAAATGAGCCTGGAAGGCCTAAAGGAGATCCCCGATGAATGCCCCTGCACAAGCCGGTCTGCCGGCCGTTTCTCCTCGAAGGACCCCAAACTTTTCCGCGAGCAAGTGCTACCTGGACGGCGCTCTGGACGAGCGCCGACTCGGGCGGCTCGATCAAGGTCAACAACCCCGCGACCGGCGAAATCATCGGCAGCGTTCCGGACATGGGCGCTGCCGAAGCGAAACGCGCGGTCGAAGCGGCAGACCGGGCGTGGCCTGCGTGGCGCGCGAAGACTGCGAAGGAGCGCGCGCCGCGATCCTGCGCAAGTGGTACGACCTGATGATGGCGAACCAGGATGATCTCGGCCTGCTCGCTCACCACCGAGCAGGGCAAGCCGCTCGCGGAAGCGAAGGGCGAGATCGCCTACGGCGCTTCGTTCATCGAGTGGTTCGCCGAGGAAGGCAAGCGCATCTACGGCGACGTCATTCCGCCGCACCAATCCGACAAGCGGATCCTCGTGCTGAAGCAGCCGATCGGCGTCTGCGCGATGATTACGCCGTGGAATTTCCCGAACGCGATGATCACGCGCAAGGCGGGCCCGGCGCTCGCCGCCGGCTGCACGGTCGTGCTGAAGCCCGCGAGCCAGACGCCGTTCTCGGCGCTCGCGCTCGCCGAGCTTGCCGAGCGCGCCGGCATCCCGAAAGGCGTGTTCAACGTGATCACCGGCAACTCGCGCGCGATCGGCGGCGAGCTGACCGCGAACCCGACGGTGCGCAAGCTTTCGTTCACCGGCTCGACCGAGAGTCGGCCGCGTGCTGATGCGCCAGTCGGCCGACACGATCAAGAAGCTCTCGCTCGAGCTCGGCGGCAACGCGCCGTTCATCGTGTTCGACGACGCCGACATCGACGCCGCGGTCGATGGCGCGATCGCGAGCAAGTACCGCAACGCCGGCCAGACCTGCGTCTGCGCGAACCGCATCTACGTGCAGGACTCCGTCTACGACGAATTCGCGCAGAAGCTCGCGAAGAAAGTCGAAGGCTTCAAGGTCGGACGCGGCACCGAAGCCGGTGTCGTAATCGGCCCGCTGATCGACGAGGCCGGGCCTGAAGAAAGTCGAGCAGCACGTCGCCGATGCGACCGCCAAGGGCGCCAAGGTGATGCTCGGCGGCAAGCGCGCACAAGCTCGGCGGGCCTGTTCTTCGAGCCGACGATCCTCACCGGCGTCACGCAGGCGATGAAGGTGTCGCGCGAGGAGACGTTCGGCCCGGTTGCGCCGCTCTTTCGCTTCAAGACCGACGCGGAAGCGATCGCGATGGTCAACGACACCGAGTTCGGGCTCGCCGGATACTTCTACAGCCGCGACATCGGCCGCATCTTCCGCATCGCGGAAGCGATGGAGACCGGCATGGTCTGCGTCAACAGCGGCATCCTCTCGACCGAGGTCGCGCCGTTCGGCGGCGTGAAACAGTCGGGCCTGGGCCGCGAAGGCGCGAAGTACGGCATCGAGGAATATCTCGAGGTCAAGTACCTGCTGATCGGCGGCATCCAGTAATCCGGTTTTCGTGACCGGCGCAGAAATCGCCTGGCGGCCCGACGCGGCGACGTCGGCCGCCTCGAACCTGGTGGCGTTCATGCGCTCGCTCGGCGTGGCGAGCTACGAAGATCTGCTCGAGCGCGCCGACGCGCGAGCCCGAATGGTTCTTCAGCGGGCTGCTGAAGCATATCGACTATCGCTTCTATCGGCCGTACGAGCGCGGTGCTCGACGATTCGCGCGGCACACCGCTGGCGGCGCTGGTGCATCGGCGGGAACGACCAATGTCGTGCTGAACGCGCTCGATCGCTGGCGCGACACGCCGACCTGGGACAAGACCCGCGCTCGTCTGGGAAGGCGAGGACGGCGCGAAGGCGGAATACAGCTATCGCGATCTCGATGCCGCGGTGTGCCGGACGGCCGGGCGCGCTGCGCTCGCTTGGCCTCGGCCGCGGCGACGTGGTCGCGCTCTACATGCCGAACGTGCCCGAAGCGATGATCGCGCTGCTCGCGACGACGAAGATCGGCGCGATCGCGATGCCGCTGTTCTCCGGCTTCGGCGCCGACGCGATGCTCGCCGCGGCTGCAGCTCGGCCGCGCAAAGGCGCTCGTCACCGTCGACGGCACCCTGCGGCGCGGCAAGCCGGTCGACGCGAAAGTGATCGTCGACGAGGCGCTCGCTCAGGCGCCGCACGTGGAGTCGGTGCATCGTGCTGCGCCGCGCGGGCAATCCGGTCGCAATGAAACCGGGACGCGATCACTGGTGGCACGAGATCGTTCCGCAGCCAGCCGGATTCGGCGCCGACCGAGCAGATGCCGTGCGGACGCGCCGTTTCTGCTGGTATTTACCTCCGGCACGACGGGCAGGCCCGAAGGGCGTCGTGCACGGACACGCGGGCTTCCCGCGAAGCTCGTCGCTGGACCTGTCGCTGCTGATGGATTTCAAGCGCCGGCGACCGGATGCTGTGGATGTCGGACATGGGCTGGGTCGTCGGCCCGCTGATCGTCTATACGACGCCGCTGATCGGCGCGACGGTGGTGCTGGTCGAAGGCGCGCCGAACTGCGCCGGATCCCGACCGGATGTGGCGGCTCGTCGCGGAGCACGGCGTCGACGTACCTGGGCGTCGCGCCGACCACGATCCGCACCTTCATGGCGCAAGGCAGCGAGCCGTGGAAGCGGTTCGACCTCTCCCGAGCTGCGCGTGATGGTGTCGAGTGGAGAGCCGTGGACACCGCAGGCCTGGCAATGGCTTTTCGAGCGCGTGGGCGGCAAGCGCGTGCCGCTGCTGAACTTTCACCGGCGGCACCGAAATGATGGGCATCCTCACGTGCTGCCTGCTGCGGCCGCTGCAAGCCTTGCGGCTTCAATCACGCCGGTGCCGGGAACCGGCGCCGATGTAGTCGACGAATCAGGGCGCGTCCGTGCCGCCCGAACAGCGTCGGCGAGCTGGTGATGCGCAAGCACGTGATGGGCCTCACGCAGGGCCTGTGGAACGAGGACGAGCGCTACATCCAGAACTACTGGAGCACGTGGCCGGACATCTGGCACCACGGCGACTTCGCGAGCCGCGACGAGGACGGCCACTGGTACATCTGGGGCCGCTCGGACGACACGCTGAAGATCGCCGGCAAGCGCACCGGGCCGTCCGAGATCGAGGCGCTGCTGATGGCGACCGGCAAGCTCGCCGAGGCGGCCGCGATCGGCGTTCCGGACCCGATCAAAGGCTCGACGCTCGTCCTCGTCTGCGTCGCAAAGCCGGGCGCCGAAGTGACAGCCGATGAACTGTCCTACACCGTCGTGCACGGCCTGGGCACGCCGTTCAAGCCGAAGGCAGTGCTCTTCGTGTCCGACCTGCCGAAGACGCGCAACCTGAAGATCATGCGGCGCGTGATCCGCGCAGCCTACCTCGGCGAGAACGCCGGGCGACGTTTCCTCGCTCGTCAACCCCGGAGTCGATCGAAGAGATTCGCGCGCGGCGCTAGGCGCGCGCGCTCAAAGCACGCGGCCGCTCGCGTCGTCGATCAGGTGCATGTGCTCGAGGTCGGCGAGCATCTTCAGCATCGCTCCCGGCTGCGCACCGGCCGAAGGGTTCGTGCGCGCGCAGATGTCGCTCCCGTTCACGCGCAGGAAGACCAGGGTTTCCATTCCCATCGGCTCGGTCACGTCGACCGGGTATTCGAACGGAACCTGGTTCGACGACGTCTGCGCCCGAAATTCGGTGATGTGCTCGGGGCGCAGTCCCGAGCAGCAGCTGGTCCGCGCCCCGCGTGCGGCCGATAGCGCGGCTCGCGCGCAGCGGGTACCGGAAACGCAAGGTCGCCGCTCAGGCGCACACGCAATCCGACCCGACGCTTCCTCGAGCGCGCACGGCACCAGGTTCATCGCCGGCGAGCCGATGAAGCCGCGCGACGAATCGCGTCGCGGGCGAGTGATAGAGCTCCTGCGGCGCGCCGACCTGCTCGATGCGGCCGGCGTTCATGACGACGACGCGATCGGCGAGCGTCATGGCCTCGACCTGATCGTGCGTGACGTAGACCGTCGTCGTGCGTACCTTCTGGTGCACGCGCTTGATCTCGGTGCGCATCTGCACGCGCAGCTTGGCGTCGAGGTTGGAGAGCGGCTCGTCGAACAGGAACACCTGCGGATCGCGCACGATCGCGCGCCCCATCGCGACGCGCTGGCGCTGCCCGCCGGAGAGCTGCTTGGGCTTGCGCTCGAGCAGCTCGCTGATATCGAGGATGCGCGCGGCGTTCTCGACCCGCCGCGCCGATCTCCTCCTTCGCGACGCGCTTCAGGCGCAGCCCGAACGACATGTTCTCGTACACCGTCATGTGCGGGTAGAGCGCGTAGTTCTGGAACACCATCGCGATGTTGCGGTCCTTCGGCGGCACGTCGTTCACCACTTCGCCGTCGATCAGGATCTCGCCGCCGCTGATGTCCTCCAGCCCGGCGATCATCGCGCAGCGTCGTGCTCTTGCCGCAGCCCGACGGGCCGACGAGGACGACGAATTGCTTGTCCTGGATGTCGAGGTCGATGCCGCGGACCGCAGGCGTGCCGTCGTAGTTCTTCGCGAGCGAGCGCAGCGTGACGTGGGCCATCGACTCAGCCTTTGGTTGCGCCGGCGGTAAGGCCCGCGATGTAGTAGTCCATGAGGAATGCGTAGATGAGGAGCGGCGGCGCCGCGCCGAGCAGCGCGCCGGTCATGATCTGCGCCCACGTGAAGACGTCGCCGCGGATCAGCGTGGTGATGATTCCCACCGGGAGCACGAGCTGGTCGGCCGACGTGGTGAACGCAAGCGGATAGAGGAACTGCGCCCACGAGACGGTGAACGCGAAGATCGTCGCGGCGATGATCCCCGGCAGCGCAACCGGGATGAAGATGCGGAAGAGGATCTGCAGGTATCCCGCCCCGTCCATCACCGCGGCCTCGTCGAGCTCCTTCGGAATGCTCGCGAAGTAGCCGATCATGATCCAGGTGGCGAAGGGCACCGTGAGCGTCGGGTACAGCAGCACGAGCACGTACCAGTGGTTGATGAGCTCGATCCCCGTCACCTCGGTCACCCAGACGAAGAGCTGGAACAGCGGGATGAAAAGCAGGGTTTCCGGGATCAGGTAGGTGAGGAACACGCCGGTCGCGAGCGTCGCCGAGCCCCAGAAGCGCAGCCGCGAAAGCGCGAATGCCGCCGGGATGCTGATCGCCATCGTGATCGCCACCACCGAGCAGCGAGACCATCGCCGAGTTGCGGAAGAACGTGAGATAGGTCGACGTGGTCAGCAGCTCGACGTAGTTCTCGAGCGTCGGGCTGCAGGATCCACCACGGCGAGGTCCCGGTCGGAGATTTCCGCATTCGTCTTCAGCGACGTGATCAGCATGTACGATCGGTGGCGTCAGGAAGAAGACGACGAACACGCCAGAGGAAGAAATACGACAGCATGAGCGCGCCGGCGGCGCTCGCGCCTTCATGCTGCGCGCGTGCGGCCATCTCAGTCCTCGTTGCCGCGACGGTTGACGTCGCGCAGGATGAAGATCGCGGCGATCGCGAGGATCGGGAACATGAACAGCGACACCGCAGGCCCCGAGCGGCAGGTCGCTGCCTTCGATGCCGACCTTGAACGCCCACGTGGCGAAGATATGCGTCTGGTCGACCGGGCCGCCGGAGGTCAGCACTCGCACGATGTCGAAGTTCGCGAAGGTGACGATCAGCGAAAACAGCGCCGTGATCGCGATGACGTTGCGCATCATCGGCAGCGTGATGTACCAGATCTTCTGCCACCAGTTCGCGCCGTCGATCGCCGCTGCCTCGTAGAGCTGCTCGGGCACGGATTTCAGCGCCGCGAGATACATGATCATGAAGAACGGCGCGCCGACCCAGACGTTCACCAGGATCACCGCGAAGCGCGCCCAGTTCGGGCTCGCCGAGCCAGTTCACCGGCCGTAATGCCGATACGCTCCAGGATCCAGTTGAACGCGCTGTAGGAAGGATCGAACAGCCACAGCCACGCGAGCGTGCTCATCGCCGGCGGAATCACCCACGGGACCAGCAGCATGCCGCGCCACTTGCGCTGGCCCTTGACCGGAACGTTGTGCACGAAGTGCGCGACGCAGAAGCCGATCAGCGCCTTGAACGCGACCGCGCTCACGGCGAAGATCACCGACTGCTTCACCACCATCCAGAACGTCTCGCGCTTGAACAGGAACTCGAAAGTTGCCGAGCCCGACGAAGTGCTCCATCGACTTGTTCAGCGTCGCGAGGTGCAGCGCGAAGAGCGCCGGGTACAGCACGAGCGCCGCGATGATGACGAGCAGCGGCAGCGTCATCAGGAAGCCGATCGTCGAGCGCCGCTCGCAGAAGCGCCGCACGCGACCGCGCTTGCGCGCGGCGGCAGGCGGGTCTGTGGGACCGCGCTCGCGTCCATTAGCCTTCCGTGCGAGCCGTCGGGCTCAGGTCGCGCATGAAGCCTTCGAGCTCGGTGTGCGCCCAGGTCGGTCGCCTTGTCGATCGACTCGCCGCCCTGCGTCACCTTCGCGACGAGCTTGGTCGAGATCGCCTGCGTGTAGATCTGCGCGGCGATTTTCGGCGGCGCCGGGTAAGCCGAGATCTGCAGGATCTGGCCGGGCTTCGGCGGGTAGTGCCAGAGCGTGCCCTTGGGCGGGCCTTCCTCGGCCCAGGTCTTGAAATCGTTCAGCTTGGCGAAGGCCGGCACGTCGTAGCCCTGGCTCGCCGCCACCATCTTCTCGACCGCCGACCGCTCGGGAGATGTGCATCAGCAGGCTCTTCGCCGCCGACTTGTTCTTCGAGAAGCTCCAGATGCCCCAGAAGTACGGGCAGGTAAGGCTGCACGCGCGCCTTCGGGCCCGCGCGGCGCGCGGAAACGTCCAGAGCTGCTCGGCGACCTTCAGCGTTGTCGCGCTTCGCCACGGCCCAGCGCGCTCGGCGGATTCATGATCAGCGCGCCTTTGCCGGAGACCAGCCAGCTTGTTGTTGGAGGCGTCGTCCCAGGCGGACACATCCGGCGGCAGGAACGGCACGCAGCTTCTTCATGTACTCGAGCACCTGCTTCACCGCGGTCGGATTTGACCGTGATCTTGCCCTTGGCGTCGACGAGCTTCGGCGCCGAAGGCGCCGAAGATCGTGCCCATCGTGTCCACCGAGTCGCGCAGTCTGCGCCGAGGCCGATGCCGAACGGGAAACCGGCCTTGTGGCACTTCTCGGCCGCGGCGAGGAATGCGTCCCAGGTCCACGCGCTCGGCAAGCGCCTTGTCGCGGCTCGCCGCCCGCCGGATACATCTTCACGAGGTCGAGCCCGGCGTGCTGCTTGAACAGGTCGATGCGCGCGCAGGGCCCTTGATCTGGCTGCCGGGCGTGGCGGGAATCGGCGATCCAGCTGGCCGCCGACCTTGCCGAGGTACTCGATCAGCGGCGAGACCGCGCCGTTCGTCGCGATCAGCGGTCTTCATCACGTCGTCGACGCGGCTCGAGCTGCTTCGCCTTGTCGGCGGCCTACCAGCTCGGCAACGCGAGCATGTCGTGGCCCGCCTTCGCCTGCGCTTCGGCGGCGATCGTGATCAGGTTCTTCTGGCCCTGCGAAGGGATGTAGTCGATCTTGAGCTCGACCTTCTCCTTGGCCGCCCACTCCTGGCACATCTTCGTGAGCACGTCGTTGGCGCCGGGCACCCAGTGATCCCAGAAACCGACTTCGAGCTTGCCCGGCGGCGTGCGAAGTGCGGATGTACGGTGCGGCTACGGCGGTTGCGCGTGACTGCCGCGCTGGTTGCAATGAAACGGCGACGATCGAACTTCGGTTTGCTCATGTGTCCCCTCCCCAGGGTCCTGCCAAGAGCGTGGATGCGGGCAGCGCCCCAGACTCGGCGAGGAATGCTATGCCTATTCCCGGCGCCGTCCACGCCACCGCCGAATGAATGGGATTACTCGGACTCGATCAACTCGAGCCGATTACCAAAGGGATCTGAGACGAATGACGCGCCGGACGCCACGGACCGAGCCATCCTCCGCGACTTCGTAGCCTGCATCACGCAACGCGGACACGAGCGATCGCGAGGTCGCGCACGCGCAAGCCGGGATGCGCCTTGCGCGCCGGACGGAAATCGGGATCCACGCCGAGTGAATCCTGAGCTCGCCCTTCTCGAACCACGCGCCGCCGCGCTTCTGCAGTTCCGGCGGCTTCGGAACCTCCGGCAATCCCGAGCAGCCGACCCGTAGAATTCGCGCGCCGCGTCCTCGCGGCCGGCCGGCATCGCGAGTTGTACGTGGTCGATCCCTTCGATCGGCATCGTCTATGGATTCGTGCACGATCCGTGCAGGTCCGGGCGGCTGCAACGGCGCTCTTCTGCTCGGTCAGCGACTCGAGAAACGCGACGAGATCCGCGACTTCCTGCTCGCGTCAGCTTGAGAGGTTTCAGGATCGCTTCGCCGTCGGCATGCAGCCGGTCGATATTCAGATCGGAGTAGTGCCGCACGACCTCGGTGAGCGTCGCGAGACGCGCCGCTATGCATGTACGGAGCGGTCTGCGCGACGTTGCGCAGCGCCGGGAACCCTGAACTCGCCGAAGTTGCGGTGATCGAGCGCGACGTGCTTCGTCTTGATCGCGGCGCGATCCCGATGCGATCGTCGTTGTAGCGGCCGAGCAGGTTGAACGCTGCTCTGCTTCAGCCGCTGGATGCCGCCGTGCCGCGCCGGCATCGACTTCGCCCGGGCCGGATGAAGAGCGAGATGCCGACGTCGTGGAATTCGCCGTTGCGTGAATGCCGGGCCGACGTGGCACATGTTGCAGTTGCCCTTGCCGACGAAGATCTTCAGTCCGCGCTGCGCGCGCGTCCGGATACGCACGCGGCCTTCGCCGCATCGCCACGCTCGAGCGCATCGCGAAAATCGTCGAACGCGAGTGCGGCCGCTGACCAGCGTCTCCTGGAACGCGGCGAGCGCTTTGCCGATGTCGACCAGCAGCGCTTCGTCGTCCGCGGGCGGATCGGCGCCGAACGCACGCCGATAGCCGGCACGAATACTCCGCGTCCGCCGCGGACGAACGTCGCCGCGTGCGCCGCGTCCGCCGCCCATCTCGCGCGCGTCCAGCAGCGGGCGGATGCTCTGCGCCCAGAGCGAATCGCCCGCGCCGTCCCAGCCGAACCAGCGGTTCCAGCGCACGTTGAACGAGGCTCTGCGTATTGCGGTCGACTTCGACGTGCCCCATGCCGCGCGCCCGGCCGTCCTGCCAGCCGCGGTACGGAACGTGGCACGTCGCGCACAGCACCGCCGCCTTTCGGCGAAAGGCGCGGCTCGAAGAAGAGCTTTCGCCGAGCGTGATCGCATCCGGGCTTGCCCGAGACGCGGTTCGACGGATCGGGCTTCCACGGCGATGGCCAGGGACCGTGCCGCAGGATCGCGCGCACCTCCTGCGGCGTGAAGTCGACTGCATGCGCGATGCCGGCTGCCGCTGACGAGGAGAAGCGCGATGACTGCCGATCCTCATTCGATCGGAATGTTTTCGGTGATGCGCTCGCCGTCGACGTCGAACAGAAACTGCCACAGGCCGGGCATGTGGAACATCAGTCCCGTCCGCATAGAACCGCCCGCCGCCGTACGGTTTCACCTCGGCCTTGTAGTTCATGCCGTGCTTGTGCGCGGGCATCCAGGCATCGACGACGACCGCGCTCGGCGGCGGCCTGGCCGTCCTTCGCGCAGACGCTGAAGTCGAGCGCGAAGTGCTCGCCGACCGAAATGCGCGCGCGGCTGCGTGCGGTAGCTGAGCGAGTAGCGCGGCGAATCGACGAAATAGCCGCCGGCCGGCAACTCGCATGCGACGCTCTGCGCGGCAATGCCGAGCAGCGCAGCCGCGAGCGCGCGCCTTCACTTGACTTCAGGAGCCCTTCGAAGAGAGCGTCGCCGTTCTTCCATGCGATGCGCTCCGCGACGTCGCGAGGAAGGTCGCGCGAGCCACTGCGCGCGACCAGTTCGCGTGCTCGACGATGTAGTGCCAGCGCTCGGGCGTGAACGAATCGGTGCCGACCATGAAGCGGTCGGGAAACTGCAGTGAACGCCGCGCGCCATTCCGGGTTCACCTTGCCGCCCGAGCCGTGGTCGCTGCGAAACGCGAGGTCGCCCACAGGTTCGTGTGCCTGCCGCAGCATCTCGCGCACTTTCTCCGGCCGGTCGAAGCCCGAATGCGCCCAGAGGATCTTCGCCTCGCGGCCACTGCTTGAAGAGCCGCTCCACCGCATCGGCGTCGGAGTGCGCATGCAGCACGAGTCCGTGCTGCTTCGCGAGCTGCACCAGGCGGCGCGGCACCGGAAGATCCGCGTCCGCGCCGTACAGGTGGAATTCGCCGATCGCCACGTAGCGGTATTTCTTGAGCGCGTTCTTCCAGATACGGGGGCACGGTCTCGTCGCGCACCCACGTGCCGACACGTCGCCGCGCGAGCGGTACGGCCGCAGCCGGGAACGCAGCACGAGGTCCGGCGCCTCGGCGTGGAGCCGCTGCTGGCCGTCGTCGCCCGAGCTCGAGATCAGCGCCCGCTTGAGGCCGGCCTTGCGCAGGATCGCGATGGCGTCCTTCGGCGGCAGCGTCTCCCAGGCGTCGTGCGAGTAGTGCAGGTGCGCGTCGAAGATCGGAAGGTCGGCGGCGGCGATCCGCCGGGAACCAGCAGAAGCGCGATCAGAAACCATCGGCGCATCAAACCCCCATGGAGCGGACCCCGCAACGCGCGAAACCTGATGAATTCGCGCACGAGTCAGAGCACACCCGCCGCTTAAAATGGGGGGCATCGTGGAAAGAAAACTGCTCATGTCTTCGCTGCACGATCGGCTGTTCGCCGTGCGGACGACCAGCTGCCGCGCAGAAGGACACTGCGACGACGTTTACGTCACGAGCTGGCTGCCACGAAGTCGGGCGGCTAGGCGCACCAGCTCGACCAGTCAAAGGCTGGGAGGAAAATACCCGGGGTCACAGATCAATCCGCACGCAACAGCGGACGTCTGCGCCGTTACGATTCGCGAGCGGTCGCCCCCATATCCAGTACCACGGCGCGAATGATGCCCTGAGCCTTATCGCGCCCTACCTTCTGGCGCAGCAGAGCGGCACAGCGCGGCCTGCTTCTTCCATTCGGGCAGCGCTCGCCCAGTTCATGTCCTTCTGATCTTCGAGGATCGCATCTCGCGATCGCGGCGCCGTACGCCTCGCGTCAGCGTCGACTTGAGGCGCCAGAAGTCGATGCCGCGGTAGCTCCTGCCACGCGGCGAGCGCGCCGCCAAAGATTCCAAGAGCAGTAAGCATGGCGACTAGGCGCTCGCGCGGATACGCGACGGACAGCGGCCATCGCAACGGCGACCCGCGCATAGACGTCGCGCGCCATTGCAGTCCGCATGGTCCTTTCCATGCGCGTTCGTAATCGCCGCGGTAGTAGCGCCCGAGGTCGATAGGCAGCGCCGCCGCGCTGCAGGTTCCTGGCCGGCTGCCGTCATCGCGCGCAGCCGTTGCCCCGGCGAGCGGTTCACCGTACATCGCGCGCAACGCCATGCGCGCCCACGCTAGCTCGCGCCGCGTGCTGAAGACAATCGCGCCGATGATAGTACATGCCGGTCGCGCGCCAGCGCGATCCAGAGACAGAGGTCAGTGGGTAGTGCTCCCAGTCGTCGCGCCCGCATCCTTCCATCCGGCGGCGATGGAAGTCCTGCCACGACGACGCCAACTGGTTACCCATAGATGTGCCACCCGCACCGGCGGGCGCGCAGAAAGTCACAGAATCCGTGCGCGAAGAAATGCACTGAACGAGGGGAAGAACTGAGGTTGCTGCTCCGAGAATGCGGGTATCCGGAACCGATCAGTAAATGACGCGAATCGTGATCGTGTCGCTGTACGTGCCCTCCAGCGCGCGCTGACCGGCAGGGATTTGGCCATAGATGGGTATCGACTGCTGCGAGCCCGTCGTCTGCACCTCGAGCGTATCCCGGCCGGACCTGTCGCCCCAGTGGATGGTTCGACCGGCATCCTGGAACAGGTCGTAATCCAGCCGGTCACCTTCCTGAATCCTGTTCCATCCTGCGATTGGTGCGTGCTCGCCGCCGGGTCCCGAGCCGTCATCGAGGATCAGTTCCGGCAGTGCTTCCGGCACCGCACCGCAGCTGAATGGTGGTCTGCCCCTGCACCGGTGTCTGCCGAGTTCGAGGCGTAAGCGCCAAAGTCCAGGTCGGCGACGCTCACGGTGCAGGCGGCAACGATCTCGATCCTGACCAGCATGCCCGCGGTCGCCGTAAGGTTGGGCTTGTGCGCGGGCGGTCGCGGGCAATGCCGCGAGGGCAAGGAAAGACAACGATGGTTCGTCGCCCATTCTTCGACAGCAGCGCATGGCCTTATACTACAGCGCGGCTATCAACCGACAGTGCTTGAGGAGAACGATGAAGCAGCGCATTGCAGTCCTGTTGATGCTTGGAATGTTGCCTTGGGCCGGGCTCTATGCCCAATCGCAAACCGCAACAACGACGTTCGTGGTCAAGGCCCGAGTGCAGGCGGTCTGCGCGGTGACCGCGACCGACCTCGACTTCGGCACCTACAACGCGAAAGACGCCAGCCCGCAAGTTGGGTACGACGCTGCTGCAGGCAACCTGCACGCCGGGCTCGACCTACAACATCGGCCTCAACGCGGGCACGACGACCGGCGCGACGATCAATGCAGCGGGCAATGAAATCGGTGACGGGAACGCAGAACCTCAACTACCAGCTCTATTCCGACTCGGCTCGCAGCCGTCATCTGGGGCAATACGACCGGCACGGACACCGTGACTGGCAGTCGGGACCGGCTTGCGCGCAGCCTCACACGGTATACGGCTCGGTTCCTGCCGCGCAGGTCGTTCCGGCCGGCGACTACAGCGACACCATCACCGTACCGTCTCTACTTACTGAGGAGACCGCCATGCTGCGCGCCAGTCGGCCTGTGGGCTATTGCTGGTTTTCTGTGGCGGCGCGCAGGCGGGCGGCTTCGCCGTCGTGCCGCTGCGCGCCGAGCTCGGAAAGAATCGCACCTCGTCGCTGACCGTCACCAATACGGAGGAGGCGAAGACCTTCGAGGTGCGGGCGGTGAGCTGGAAGCAGCAAAACCGGACCGACAACTACGCGCAGACCGACGATCTGCTGCTCGCGCCGGCGACCTTCCGCCTGGAAAAGGGGCGTCGCAGGTCGTGCGCATCCAGCTCAACCGGCCGCTCGACGCCGACGAGCACGCCTACCGGGTCTTCATCGACGAAGTCCCCGCGTGCGAAGGAGATCCGTCGCCAATGCGCTGAAGACCGTGGTGTCGATGGCGATCCCCGTCTTCGTCGCGCCCGCGTCCGGCCCGATCGCCAAGGGGCAGGCGGCGCTGAAGGCGTCGCTGGCGAAGGACGTGATCAACATCGAGTTGCGCAACACCGGCAAGGCCAACCTCAAGCTGCGGGAATGGGTGCTGAGCTCCGCCAAGGCGGGCGAGCTGCTCAAGGTGCCTTCGGCGGCCTACGTGCTGGCCGGCAATACGCTGACGGGAGACTACCCGCTGAGGATCCAGGCTGACGGGCCCCTCAAGCTGAAGGTCATCACCGACCGGGGCAGCTTCTCGGCCGACGTCACGCGCTGAACCTGCGTGCGCTACCCTAACCCTGGCGGCGGCAGTCGCCGCCGCCCCGCCACTTGCTGCGCATGCCCAGACGCCGGCATGCCAGGCCGGCGTCGAGCGCGCGGCCACCGTAGCGCCGCTGCTGGTCCAGCCGATCGTGAACGGCGAGGAGCGCGAAGTGATTCCCGTGCGCTTCCGTCGCCCCCGGCGGCCCGCTCTACATCGGCGAGCCGAGCTCAAGGACTGGGGCATCGCGCCCGAGAAGCTGAGCCTGCAGAGCTTTTCCGGCGCGCGCTGGCTCTGCGTGGAGGGGATCGGGCTCAAGCTACCAGCTGGATCCGGCACAGCTCACGCTCGCGCTCGACTTTCCGCCGGAGCTGTATGGCGGCTCCGCGTACGTCGTTCGTGATGGAGGACCGCCTTCCGGTGACCTACGCGCGCGGCGGTTTCCTCAACTACGACCTGCGTTACGACCGCACGCGCGGGGTCACGTCGCTCGGCGCCAACTGGGAGATCGGGGCGTTTGCCCGGCCGGGCCTGCTTCACCTCCAGCTTCTTCAGCGGCAACAACGATCGCGGCACGATCCGGCTCGACACCACGTTCCGCCGCGACGATCCGGAGCGCATCACCAGCGCCGTGGCGGGCGACACGATCACGCGCGCCGGCAGCTACGGCGCGTCGGTGCGCATCGGCGGCCTGCAGTACCGGCGCGATTTCGGCACGGCGCCGCTGCTGATCACCTACCCGCACGGCGGACGTGGCCGGCACCGCCGTGGTGCCGTCGACGGTGGACGTCTACATCGGCAACGCCAAGGCCTATTCCACGCAGGTCAAGCCCGGTCCGTTCTCCGTGCAGAACCTGCCCGTTCCGGTGGGCGCCGGCAACGTGAGGGTGGTCGTGCGCGACGTGTTCGGCAAGGAATCGACGGCGGTGGTGCCCTACGTGCGCTACGACTCGATGCTCAAGCAAGGGTTGCACGATTTTTCCTACGAGGCCGGCTTCCTGCGCCGCAACTACGCGGTCGAGAGCAACGACTACGGCGACTTGCGCCGCCGTCGCCACCCATCGCTACGGCGTCACCAACTGGCTGACGCTCGAGGGCATGCGGAAGCCATGGCCGACCGGGGCAACCTGGGCGGCGTGGTCCAGGTCACGATGCCGGTGCTCGGCCTGGTGGGCATGGGCGGCGCCGCGAGCACCGGCGACGGCACCGGCAAGCTCGGCAAGGTGTTCTTCCAGCGGAACGAGCGGAACTGGAGCGTCGGCGCCGCGGCGCAGCAGCAATCCCAGAACTACATGGACGTCGCCTCCGAGCCCGGCCAGATCCGCACGCTCGGCACGCGCCAGGTCTCGGCGTCCGCGCGGGTCACCGACCGGAACTGGCTGAACGTGCTGGGGCTGCGCACGACGCGACCAGACGGGCGACGTTCAACACCGCCACGCTCGGCTGGTCGTTTTCGCTGACGCGGTCGGCCACGCTGACCGCGAACCTCTCGCGGTTCTCGGGCAGCCTGCAGCCGACCAACAATGTTTTCTCGATCATGCTGGCGCTGCCGCTGGGCGAGCGCGACTACGCCACCGTCTCCGTCGAGCGCCGCAGCAACCCGTCGGAAACGGACGTGCTGCTCAACGTGAGCCGCAACCTGCTGGAGACCGACAGCTTCGGCTATCGCGTGCTCGCCGGCGAGCAGTCCGACGCCAAGCGCCTGGAGCTCGGCGCGTTCTGGCGAACGGGCGTCGGGGAATTCGGCGTCGAGGCGGCGGATCGCCTTCGACGTCCGCGCCACCCGGGCCTACGCGCGTGGCGGCATCGCGGCGGCGGGCGGCGAATGGCGGATTTCGCGCTACCTCGACCAGAGCTTCGCGATGGTGAAAGTGGCCGACTTTCCGGACGTCCGGGTGTACGCCAACAGCCAGCCGGTCGGCAAGACCGACGCCAGCGGCGTCGCGGTGATCCCGCGCCTGTCCGGGTTTCTCCCCAACACGATCACGTTCGAAGCCGAGGACATTCCGCTGGAGGGTTCCTTCGGGGACAATGCGAAGCAGGTGAAGATCGCAAACCGCATGGGCGCGCTGGTGGACATGGGTGTCCTGCGCAGGCTCTCGGCCACGCTCACGCTGACGGAGGCGAGCGGCCGGCCGGTGCCGGCAGGGCGCTTCCGCGCGCATCGGCGAGGCCGAGGAGGAGTTTCCGGTGGCCCGGCAGGGACGCGTGTACGTGAGCGGCCTCGAGCGCGGCAAGCCCAATGTCCTGCAGGTCCGGATCGGCGAGCGTGCCTGCCGCGCCACGGTCGAGCTGCCGGCCGATTTCACCTCGGGGTCTACGCTGGGGTCCTTTACGTGCCAATGACGCGCTTCGTGCTGGCGGCGTGCTGCGCGCTGCTTCCGCTTTCTCGGCATGGGGCAGCAAAGCCACCAGCAAGTACGATGTGCCCGTTGCGCCCGGCGGAGTGCCGTGGTCAATGCCCGCAGGCCTTCGATTTCGGCCGCGGGCAGATGTCGACGCATCCGCGTCGCCGATCAACGGGCAACGCGCACCATCACCGTCACGTGCACCAGAGCGCACGGTGGGATGGTCATCAGCACGTCGAGCGTGGATTACGAGCTGAAGGCGATTGCCCGCCGACGCCGGCTCGCCAGATGCGCGATCGCGAACCTCCATTTTTGAGCGTACGACATGTTTGTCGATGCCGCGCGAACGGCGCTACTGGGGCGACGGGCACACCGCGGGCACGCTCCGGCTCACGGGCACTCTCTTTCTCGATGACGGAACTGGGGTCGGTACGCTCGCCCATCCGCGATCTACGCGCAGCCGCGCACGGCGGTTCAGCGGGAGCCCACCACCTGCCCGGCACTGGTTAACGGAGCCGTCGTGCCATGAGATGCTGACTACGCCGTCTCGTTGCCTCCGGAGCGCCACCCGAGGCGTCCCCGGCAGCGGTGTCCGTGAGGCGTCCGCAGCGGCGTCAGGTGAGTCTCGGCATTGTGCTGCACGCCGTGTCCTGAATGGGAGAGCGTCGGCACTCGTATGCGGAGTCCGTGACTTTGTGCACACCGCGTTGCAGATGGCGCGCATCGGCAACCGGTTGGCGCGCCATGGCGGGACCTGCCTCGCGCACGATGGCGGCATGTGCGCAAGGAGAAAAACGATGAAGCAGCGTAATGCAGCGGCAGCTCTGTTGATGCTTTCGGGATGTTGCCCTGGGGCCGGGCTCCATGCCCAGCGGCGAACCAGGCACAAACGACGTTCGTGGTTAAGGCCCGCGTACGGGCGGTACCGCGCGCAGTGACGGCGACCGATCTCGACTTCGGCACCCCATGGCGCAAAGGACCCCAGCCAGAAGCTGGGCATCGACGCTGCTGCGGGCAACCTGCACGCCAGGCTCGACTCTACAACGTCGGCCTCAACGAGGGCACGACCGCAGGCGCGACGGTCCAGGCCAGCGGGCCATGAAGCCGGCGACGGGGAACGCGTGAACCTCAGCCTTCACCAGCTCTACTCTAAATTCGGCTCGCAGCACCATTTGGGGCAATACGTCCGGCACCGACACCGTGACCGGCGTCGGGGACGGGCACGGCGCAGGATCACACGGTGTTCGGCGCGGTTCCTGCCGCGCGCAGGTCTGTTCCCGCGGGCGACTACAGCGACACCAGAAGACATCGCTGTCCGCGTCTGCACTACGCACTAGGACTCAGACGTTGAAGCGGAAATAGCATCACGTCGCCGTCGCGCACGACGTAGTCGCTGCCCTTCGAGGCGCATCTTGCCGGCTTCCTTCGCGCCGCTCTCGCCGCCGCAGCGCGACGATAGTCCTCGTAGGCGATGACCTCGGCGCGGATGAAGCCGCGCTCGAAATCGGTGTGGATCGTGCCGGCGGCTTGCGGCGCGGTCGCCCGATGTGCAGCTGTCCACGCGCGCACTTCCTTCTGCGCCCGGCGGTGAAGAAGGTCTGCAGACCCAAGCAGCTTGTAGCCGGCGCGGATCACCCGGTTCGAGGCCGGGCTCGATGCATGCCCATGTCTTCGAGGAACAGTCGCTCGTCCTCGTCGGCAGTCGCGCGATCTGCGCCTCGAGCGCGGCGCGAGATCGCCACGCACTCGGCGCTCCTCGCTCGCCGCGTAGCCTTCACGCGGCTCGAGCAGCGGATTGTCCGTCGAGGCGCGTCCTCGCGCGACGTTCGCGACGTAGAGCGCGGGCTTCGCGGTGAGCAGGTGCAGGCTCGCGGAGCGCGACGTGCCTCGTCCTTCGACCAGCCGAGCGTGCGCGCCGGCTTTGCCGTTCTCGAGCGCCGCGCAGCGCTTCTTGCAAGCGCGCCACGAGCGCTGCGCTCCTGTCGCCGCCCGTCTGCGCCGACCTCGGCGCTTTCGGCGCGCTTGCTCGACCTGACTGCAGGTCGGCGAGCACGAGCTCGGTGTCGATCGATCTCGATGTCGCGCGACGGGATCGACCGGCCCGCTCGACGTGGATGACGTCGCGTCCTCGAAGCAGCGCACCACGTGCGCGATCGCGTCGCGTCTCGCGGATGTGCGCGAGGAACTGGTTGCCGAGGCCCTCGCCCTTGCGACGCGCCGTCGCACGAGGCCCGGCGATGTCGACGAACTCGACCGCGGCCGCGACGACCTTCTGCGGCTTGACGATCGCGGCGAGTCGCGTCGAGGCGCGGATCGGGCACCGGCGACGATGCCGACGTTCGGCTCGATCGTGCAGAACGGATAGTTCTCGGCCGCGATGCCGGCCGCGCGTGAGCGCGTTGAACAGCGTCGACTTGCCGACGTTCGGCAGCCCGACGATACCGCAACGGAGGCTCCAACGACTTCCGCCCGGCGGTGCTGCGATTTGGCGCGGCGGCTGCGCGCTCCGCGCTCTTTCTCCTGCGTGTGCAGCTTGAGCATCGCACCCTGCAGGTCACCCGCAAGGCAAAGCGGAACCACGGGGATCGCGCGGTCGATCGCTTCATCGATCGCGGCCCGATCGTTCTGCGGAAGGCTTCTGCAGCCGCAGTCGGCGCCGAGATCCTCTGTCGCCGGGATGGCCGATGCCGATGCGCAAGCGCCAGATAGTCGTGCGAAGCGATCTCTGCGAGATGTCGCGCAAGGCCGTTATGGCCGGCGATGCCGCCAGCCCTGCTTCAGTCTCGCGACGCCCGGCGCGAAATCGAGCTCGTCGTGACACGACGAGGATCTCCTCAGGCCGATGCGGAAAAGCCCGCGAGCATCAGCACCGAGCGGCCCGCTCGCGTTCATGAACGTCTGCGCGCAGCAGCCAGCCGCACCGCTTCTCGGTGACGGCCGACCAGCGCCTGGTACCAGGTCCTTGCGCATTGGTGATACCGCACGACACCGCAAAGCGCTCGACTGAGCCAGTACCCGGCGTTATGCCGCGTGCGCTCGTACTCCCGGCCCGGGTTGCCCAGGCCGACGACAAGACGGATCTTGGAAGGCAATTATTTCTTCTCTTTCTTCTCGGCCTTGTCGGCTTTCTCGGCCTTCTCGCCGCCTCTTGCCGGCAGGTTGTGTCCGCCGGCTCGCGCCAGCTTCCTCGCCCTCTTTCGCGGGCGCGGCTCTGCTCCAGTCGTCGGCACTTCGCCGGCAGCCGGAACGGCCTCGGACGCCGCAGCTTCCTCTTCCTCGGTCACGAGCGCCGGGCACGACGATGGTCGCGACCACCGGGTTCTCGCCCCGGTGCAGCACCGGCTTGCACGCCCTTCGGGAACGCACAGTCCCTTGACGTGCATCGAGTGGCCGACGGTGAGGTTCGCCCATGTCGACCTCGATGAACTCCGGCAGGTCGTCCGGCAGGCACGGATGTCGAGCTCGTTGACGACGTGGTTCGGCACGCCGCCCTGTTCCTTCACGCCGGGCGACTTCTCCGCATTGACGAAGTGCAGCGGCACTTTCATGTGGATCTTGCGATCCTTCGAGACGCGCTGGAAGTCGACGTGCTGCACCTGGGCCTTGAACGGGTGCATGTTGTACGCGCGCAGCAGCACGGGCTCTTCCGCAGAATCGAGCTTCAGCGTCAGGATCGACGCGTGGAACGCTTCCTTCTGGAGATGCCGGTGAGCTCCTTGTGGTCGAGCTCGATGTTCACCGCGTCGCGGTCGCCGCCGTAGAGGATGCCCGGCACCTGCCCGGCGGTGCGCATGCGCCGGCTCGCGCCGGTGCCGCGTGTTCTCGCGCTTGCGCGCGTTGATGATTCGATCTTCGATCGTCTTCGCTCCTTGTCTATTCTATGAACAGCGAGCTCACCGACTCCTCGGTGAAGATTCGCAGAATCGTCTCGGCCAGCAGCCCGGCGACCGACAGCTGGCGGATCTTGGCGCAGTTGCGCGCGTCTTCCTGCAGCGGGATCGTGTCGGTCACCACGAGCTCGTCGAGATCGGAGCCCTCGATGCGCTCGATCGCGCCGCCCGAGAGCACCGGGTGCGTGCAATACGCGACCACCTTCTTCGCGCCCTCCTCCTTCAGCACCTGCGCCGCCTTGCACCAGCGTGTCCGGCGGTGTCGACCATGTCGTCCATGATCACGCACGTGCGGCCCTTCACTTCGCCGATGACGTTCATGACTTCGGACGACGTTCGCCTGCGGGCGGCGCTTGTCGATGATCGCGAGGTCCGACTCGAGCCGCTTGGCGAGCGCCCGGGCGCGCACCACGCCGCCCACGTCGGGCGAAACCACGATCAGGTCCTCGTAGCGCTGCTTCCACACGTCGCCGAGCAGCACCGGCGCCGCGTAGATGTTGTCGACCGGGATGTCGAAGAATCCCTGGATCTGGTCGGCGTGCAGGTCCATCGTCAGCACGCCGCGCGACGCCCGACCGACGCGCGAGCATGTTGGCGACGACTTTGCGCGCTGATCGCGACCCGCGCCGAGCGCGGCCGCCGGTCCTGGCGCGCGTAGCCGAAGTACGGGATCGCCGCGCGAGACGCGCGCGCGCCGACGAGCGCTTGCAGCGCGTCGACCATCGACCATCAACTCCATCAGGTTCTCGTTCGTCGGCGTGCAGGTCGACTGCAGCACGAACACGTCGCGTGCCGCGGACGTTCTCCAGGATCTCGACTCATCACCTCGCCGTCGGAGAAGCGGCCGACGATCGCTCGCCCGAGCTGGAATGTTCAGGTGCTTCACCACGTCCTGCGCGAGCCGCGGGTTGGCGTTCCCGGTGAACACCATCATGCGTTCGAGCGGCAAGCGAGACCATTTTCGCCTGGTTCACGTGTGCGCTCTATAGTCTGGCTGGGGAGGTAGGATTCGAACCCTACGAATGCCGGAATCAAAATCCGGTGCCTTAGACCAACTTGGCGACTCCCCAACGGAAATCAGTTTAATTTGCCCAGTCGTGCAGCGGGTGCCGATCCAGCCCGCGCGTCACGAAGCCGCGCATCCCCTCAGGAAGCTCCGCCAGCACCCGGCGCGCCTCGCCTTCCTCGGCAAATTCGGCGAACACGCACGCTCCTGAGCCCGTCATTCTGGCTTCGGCCTTGCGCAGCCCGGAGCCACTCCAGGTGCGCCGCGATCTCGGGGTGGCGCCGCGCCACCAAAGGCTCGAGATCGTTCTTGCCGAGCCCAGAAGAAAAGGGCGGTATTTTGAGTGGCTTTCGTATTTCGTGTCAACGCGTTATCTGCGAATGCGGACCGTCGTGCTGACGCGCTCGCGTCGCGGCACCAGCGACGACGTACCACCGCGGGCGGCAGCGCAAGCGCGGTCAGGCGCTCGCCGATGCCTTCGCCGAGCGCGTTCTCGCCGAAGACGAAGAACGGCACGTCGGCGCCGAGCGCTCGCGGCAAGCGCCATGAGTTCGCTGCGCGCGAAGGCCGGTGCGCCACAGGCGATTGAGGACCAGCAGCGCGGTGGCTGCATCGGACGACCCGCCGCCGAGCCCGCCGCCGATCGGCAGCGACCTTGCGAAGCGCGAGGTCGGCGCCGAGGCGCGTGCCGCTCGCCGGCTTTGCAGCCTGCGCGCAGCGCAACGCACAGGTCGTCTGCTTCCGCGATGTCCGCGAGCGGCGCTGCTCGGCGGATGATGCCGTCGTCGCGCACGCCGGATCCCGACCCGGTCTGCCTGCTCGATGAGCCGGAACACGGTCTGCAGCTCGTGCATGCCGATCGGCGCGCCGGCCCAGCACATGCAGGAAGAGGTTCAGCTTGCCCGAGCCGGAAACCACTCAGGCCGTGCGCTACTTCCATTGCGCGATCGCAAGCCGCAGCTCGATTCCGGGTAGCTGAGCTTCATGCGCGCGGGCAGGCGCCCGTCCGCGCCCCACTCGAGATACTCGATCTTCCAGCCGGATTGCTCGAGCTCGGCGATCCGGCCCTCGCCGTCCTGCGGACTTGCGATGGGCCGGGCCCCGGACGCGCGCACCCAGTCGGCGAGACCGGCGAGCGGCAGCCGGAAGCCGAGCGTCTGCTCTGGTCAGCGCCTCGCGCGTCGGCGGCGCGATGCTCGCGTCCCTTGCGCGTCGGTCAGCGTGACCGCGTCGCCGTCGCGCACGATGCGCGCGACGCCCTGCCTGAGCGAGCTCGTGATCATCACTCTCATCGTTGCGAGCGCCGTGGCGCCAGGCAAAGTTGCCGGTGGACGATTCGTCGCTGGAATCGCACCGCAATCCGACCGAGAGCTCGAACTCGGATTCGGCCGTCGGGACGCTGGAATTGCATCTCGGCGCATGCGGCAACGAGGAGCGCCGCAGCGCAGATGCAAGCACGCGTGGCACAGCCGGGTCCTTTACTTTCTTGAGGCGCTGGATGGTCTTGCTTCAGCGTGTCGCTGTCGGGGCTCGCCTCGAGCGCCTCGCGCCAGATGCCCTCGGCTTCGCATGCGCTCGCCGAGCACCCAGAGCACTTCGCCAAGGTGCGCGCCGATCTTCGCCGTCGGGACGGCCCTGCCACGCGCGACGCGAAGCGTCCTGCGCCGCGCCCTTCAGGTCGCCCATGCGGTAGAGCACCCAGCCCAAGCGAGTCCATGATGTAGTAGTCCTCGGGCGCGAGCTCGAGCGCTTTCTCGATCAGCTTTCTCGCCTCCGGCAGCCGCTCGTTGCGATCGGCGAGCGAGTAGCCAAGCGCGTTGTACGGCGTGCGCATGGTCCGGCTTGATCTGGATCAGCTCGCGCAGGTTCGTTTCGAGCAGGTCAATGCGGTTCAGCTTTTCAGCGGTCAGCGCGTAGTCGTACATCAGGTCCGGGCTGCTTCGGATTCGCTTCGAGCGCCTTGCCGAGCAGGTCGAACGCGTCCTTGTGCAGTTGCGCGTCGCGCAGCAGCTGAGCCTCGGCGATCTGCAACTGCACGCGCTCGCCTTCCGCCGGCGTTCACTGCTGCAGATACTTGCGCGCCTCGTCGAGCTTGCCCTGCTTCGCCGAGCGCATTCGCGGTGCGCATGCGTGCCAGGCATCGCGCGCTCGCCGCGCTTGATCCGAGTCGTACCAGCCGATCGCGCGCGGCCAGTCCTTCTGCTCCTCGGCGAGCTGCGCGAGCGTGAAGCGCAGGCCGTTCGGGTCGCGGAACCCGATTTCGAGCAGCTTCGTCGAGGTTCGCCTCGGCGGTCGCGTAGTCCTTCGCCTGCATCGCGAGATGCCGACCGCCGTAGATCGCCTCGGCGTCGTCCTTGCGCAGAGAGCAGCGTGTCTCGAACTGCGTGCGCGCCTCCGGGATAGCGCTTTTCGCCGACCGAGGCATGCGCGCATAGTTCAGACGCACGTCGCGCGCAGTCGGATACTCGTCGAGGAATCCGCCGAGCCGCTCGATCGCTTCCAGCCGGGCGAGCGCCGCCGCAGGATCTGCGCTCGAAGATGACCGGCAGGTCCCAGCCCGGGCCGGATCGCACGATGCACGCGTGAGCTCGAGCAGCGCGAGCGTTTCGTCATTCGCGGCGAAAGCAGCCTGCGCAATCGCGAAGTGCGCCTCGGGAACTGCTGGCGTACGGCTCCGCGAGCTTGCGCACGACGCGCAAGTTGGCGGCCTTGTCGTCGTTCCGCGCGAGCAGCTGCCCGAGCTGCATCAGGCCGCCGCGGCGCCTGATCCTTGCCCCTGCAGAAGCTTTGCGACGTACGGCGCCGGCATCGTCGACGCGCTTTGCGTTCGACGAGCAAGCACCGTGACCGTGCGCAGGCCGAACGGCGACTCGGGATCGGCTTCGTGCCAGACCTTCGCCGCGTCGAGCGCGAGTTCGGGCGCGCGCGCGAACTGCGCAAGCTCCACTGCGCGCCGGGCGATCGCGCGGGTCGCGGTCTGACGCGCGAGATCGAGGTACGTCTGCGCCGCGGCCGCAGGATCGCCGCGTTGCGCGGCGATCTCGCCGAGCAGCATCGAGTACAGCACCTGCTCGCTCAGGTCTTGCTGCGGAAGTTTCGCCGGCTGGCTGCGGCGCGAGTCTGCTTCCGCCGCGGGCGGCGCATCGTCGTCATCGTCATCGTCGTCCGCATCCGGCCGCTTGCGCCAGCGCAAGCGATCGGGAACAGCGACCGCGAGAAGCAATGCGAGCAGGAGGTGTATTGCGCTGCGCATGAACGCAGTCAAGTGTAGGTATATTTGATGCCTCGCACAAGCCAGAAAGTCGCATGCCCGAACTTCCGGAAGTCGAAGTCACGCGGCGCGGCATCGCTCATCTCGTCGGTCGGAGAATCACGTCGGTCGCGCGTGCGCGAACCGCGGTTGCGCTGGCGCGTGCCCGAACGCTGTCAGCGCGCTTGCAGGGAGCACCGTGCGCGCAGTATCGCGGCGCGGCAAATACCTGCTGATCGACTGCGGCAAGGGACACCTGATCCTGCATCTCGGAATGTCGTGGAGCCTGCGGTTCGTGCTTCCGGAAGCGCCGCCGCAGAAGCACGACCATATCGACCTCGCGTTCGACGGCACCGTGCTGCGCCTGCGCGATCCACGCCGGTTCGGCGCGTTGCTCTGGACCGACAGCTGCGCCCGAATCGCACCCGCTGCTTGCTCACCTCGGCGTGGAGCCGCTTTCGCGCGGCATTCGATGCGCGCCGCATGCACGCGCTCGACCAGGGGCCGCCGCACTGCGATCAAGCAACTGCTGATGGACGGTCGCAGCATCGTGGGTGTCGGGAAATATCTACGCTTCGGAGGCGCTGTTCTTGCCGGCATCCGGCCGCGCACCGCGCGCAGCGTCGCTTGTCGCTCGAGCAGATGTGCGCGGCTCGTACGCCGCGATCAAGCGCACGCTGCGCGCGGCGATCCGCGCGGAGGCTCTTCGTTGCCGCGATTTCGTCGGCAGCGACGGCGAGCTCGGCAGCTTTCAGACCCGGCTACCACGTGTACGACCGCGCGCGACCGTGCGTGCCGGCGTTGCCGCACGCGCTCGTTCGGCGCATCGTGCAGGGCAGCGCGCAGCTTCACGCGCGAGCTGTCAAGTAAACCTGATGCGCTGCAAAGCTGTCACGAAATGCCGCATGTACCGCGAACGTAAAAGGCCAGGTTCTTGACGCCGCGCGGCGAGCTTCGCGCTAACGATCGGGTGAACGAACTTCGAGATATCTCCGCCGAAGATCGCAATTTCGCGCACCAGCGTCGCCGAGATGAACATGTGCTGCTCGGAGGGCGTCAGGAACACCGTCTCCATGTTCGGGTTCAGGTTGCGGTTCATCCCGGCAAGCTGGAACTCGTACTCGAAGTCAGACACCGCGCGCAGGCCGCGCACGACGACGCGCGCGTTTTGCTGCCGCGCGAAGTCGATCAGCAACCCGGTGAAACCGACCACCTCGACGTTGCGCAGATCGGCGAGCACCTGGCGCGCCATGCTCGAGCCGCTCGTCGAGCGTGAAGAACGGCTTCTTCGCGCGGCTGTCGGCGATGCCGAGGATCACCGAGTCGAACAGCGTGCTCGCGCGCCGCACGAGATCCTCGTGCACCGCGCGTCAGCGGGTCAAACGTTCCGGGTAGACCGCTCGAATCATTTCCGCCCCATTCGAATAGCTGGTAGCTCACTCCGCCGGCGCGCGAGCGCCTGAGTTCGCGCCAGCCAGCCTGCGCCTCCGACCGGACACGCGGCTTGCGGCGTATACGCGCGCTCGCGCTCAGAACGCCGCGGCAGCTGCGCCAGCAGGCTGGCACGCGCATTCTGCCTGAACGGTGGATCGAGGAAAACCACGTCGAAGCGCTCGCGCGCGTACTCGAGGTAGTCGCGGCGCTGCCGCCGATGATCTCGACCTGCGTTGCGCCGAGCGCGCGCGGCTCGCTTCGAGCTGCTGCAGCGCCGTGCGGTCCGGATTCGACCATCACGACCCGCAATGGCGCCGCGCGACGCCGCTTCGAATCCGAGCGCGCCGCTGCCCGCGAACAGGTCGAGGCACGCGAGGCCGTCTCAGGTCCTGCCCGAGCCAGTTGAAGAGCGTCTCGCGCACGCGGTCCGGCGTCGGCCGCAACCCCGGGCGCGTCGCAACGCGCAGCAGCCGGCTGCGGTATTGGCCGCCGATGATGCGGATGCGCCCTTTGCTAGAATTCATTTATCCGATGGTAGCAGCGACTTCCTGGGCGGCGCGGCTCAAGGCGGGCCTCACACGCACGCGCGAAGTCCTCAACACCGATGTCGGCGAGCTGCTTCTCGCGGCCGGCGATCGACGAGACGCTGTTCAACAGAGGCTCGAGACCGCGCTGATCGCGGCGGACTGCGGGCCTCGGCGCAACCGCGTGTCTGATCGACAGGCTCCGCGCACTCGCGCACGCAAGGAACGAATCACGAGCGGCCTGCTCTGAAGTACGCTCAGGACGAGCTGCGGGCTCTCCTTGCGCCGCTCGAGCGCACGCGCTGGATCCGTCGCGCACTCGGCCGTTCGTCATCGTCGTCGCGGGCGTCAACGGATCGGGCAAGACGACTTCGATCGGCAAGCTGGCCGAAGTGGCTGCGGTTGCCGGGCAAGAGCGTCCTGCTTGCGCGCGGGCGACACGTTCCGCGCCGCAGCGCGCGAGCAGCTGGCGCGTATGGGGCGAGCGAAACGGCGTTGCGGTGATCGGCGCAGCAGGGCGGCGACCCCGGATCGGTCGTCTTCGACGCGATCGGGGCGGCGGTCGCGCGCAACATCGATGTCGTGATCGCCGACACCGCGGGCCGTCTGCCGACGCAGCTGCACCTGATGGAGGAGTCACGCAAGGTGCGCCGCGTCGCGGCGAAGGCGCTCCCCGGCGCGCCGCACGAGGTGCTGCTCGTCCTCGATGCGAACACCGGACAGAACGCCGCTTGCTCAGGTGAAGGCGTTCGACGCGGCGCTCGGGCTGACGGGTCTCGTATTGACGAAGCTCGACGGCACCGCGAAGGGCGGCGTCGGTATGCGCGATCGCGCACTCGGCGGATCCAGCGCGCCGGCCGATTCCGCTGCTCTTCGTCGGCGTCGGCGAAGGGATCGACGATCTGCGGCCGTTCGTCGCGGCCGAGTTCGCCGAGGCGCTGGTTGATTAGCCTTCCTCGGCCGTAATGATAGTGTGGAGCGAATACTTAGCGGTAAATATAGCCCAATCGACTATTGGTGATCCGTGATGGAACTCTCCGACCTCTTAGCACTCTCCAATGTCCATGAGTGCTAGAATTTCCCGTGGAGGCATTTGCATGGGGAATGCGATGACGCTGCCGATGACTGCTTCCCTCGCTACAGGGAGCCTCGAGGCATACATACAGTCGGTGAACCGCTTTCCGGTGCTGTAGCGTGGAGGAAGAGGTGCGCCTGGCGCGCAGCTTCCGCAAAACCGAGGATCTCGGAAGCCGCGCGGCAAGCTGGTCTTTTTCGCACCTGAGGCTGGTCGTCGCGGTCGCCCGCGGCTATCTCGGCTACGGCCTGCCGCATGCCGACCTGATCCAGGAAGGCAACATCGGCCTGATGAAGGCCGTCAAGCGCTTCGACCCGGAGCGCGGTGTGCGCCTGGTTTCGTTCGCGATCCACTGGATCAAGGCCGAGATGCACGAGTACATCCTGCGCAACTGGCGGCTCGTAAAGGTCGCGACGACGAAGGCGCAGCGCAAGCTCTTCTTCAACCTGCGCTCGATGAAGCGAGGGCCTGCGCGCCCCTGACCTCGCGCGACGTCAAGCGCGTCGCGGCCGCGCTCAACGTGAAGCCGCGAGGAGGTCGTCGAGATGGAAACTCGCCTCGGCAGCCGCGACGTGGCGTTCGGGCCGACGCACGCGCGAGGCGCATCGCGCCGGTGCACTATCTCGCCGCCGGATCCGAAGCCGCCGAGCCCTCGCACGATGCTCGAGACGGCGCAGGAGAGGACGTGCAAACGCGCCGGCCTGAAGCAAAGCGCTCGAGGCGCTCGATTCCGCGCAGCCGCCGGGATCGTCGAGGTCGCGCTGGCTGAACGGAAGAACCCGGCGACGCTGCACGATCTCGCCAGCCGAGTTCAAGGTTTCCGCCGAAACGCATCCGCCAGATCGAGGCGAAGGCGATGCAGGAAGATGAAGAAGAGCGATGCTCGCCGACGCAGCGTCGCGCCAGAGCGCTTCCGGCACCGGCCTGACGAGAACCGTGACGATCTGCGAAAACGGCCGCCTGCGCGGCCGTTTTTCGCTCGGCGTTGCAGCGAAAGCGCCCAGCACTAGTCGCCATCTCCCGACGTGAAATGCATGTAGAGTGATTGTCTGACTCTCCGAGTCGCGCGCCTCGATTAGAGTCCTGCGCGTCGCGGGGTCCGATCACGAGGAGGGCCGGCATGACTGGTTCATACGATCTCAAGCTCGTCGCGCTTTCGTGGGTCGTCGCCGCGATCGCGTCGTACGCCGCGCTCGATCTCGCAGGGCGCGTCAGTGCGACGCGCGGTGGCGCTCGGTCGCGCTGGCTCGTCGCCGGCGCAGCAGCGATGGGAACCGGGATCGGTCGATGCATTTCATCCGGCATGCTGGCTTTCAGCCTGCCACTCCGCTGCGACTCGCGCTACGATCCTGTGGATTACGCTTTTCTCGGTAATGCGGCAGTCGCGGTCTCCGGTCTTGCCTTATACGTCGTGCAGAGCCCGAAGTTGACGGCACGCAATCTGTCGGTCGGCGCAACACTGATGGGCGTGGGCATCTGCGTCATGCACTACACCGGCATGGCGGCGATGCGCATGTCGCCTCCGATCCGGTTACGACCCGCCGCTGTTCATCGCGTCGGTTCTCATCGCGATCACCGCGTCGCTCGCTGCGCTGTGGACTCGCGTTCCAGCTGAAGCACGAAAGTACTCGGCGCTGGCGATCGTCGGCGAAGCTCGGCAGCGCCGGCGTCATGGGACTCGCGATCACCGGCATGCACTACACCGGGATGGCGGCTGCGCAGTTCGCGCCCGGCGAGCGTGATGCCTGGCCGCCGACGCCACCGGCGGAATGGATACGACCGCGCTGGCGGTGTCGATCGGACATCGCTGACGATCCTGATCCTGACTGCGCACGCTGGCGATCTCGCGCGCTCGATGCGCACTTCGCCGCCGCGCAATGCGATGCTCGCGGCCGAGCTGCAGGGCGCGAACGAGCAACTGCGCTCGATCGCCCTCTACGACTCGCTGACTGGACTCCCCCAATCGGTTCCTGCTGGAAGACCGGCTGCGGCAGGCGGCGCTGCACGCCGATCGCGACGGAGAAGAGCTTCTCGGTCGATGTTCGTGGACATGGACGACTTCAAGCCGGTGAACGACACCTATGGTCACGCGGCCGGCGATGAGCTGCTCAAGCAGGTCGGCAATCGCCTCAAGGAGTGCCTGCGCAAGCACGACACGGTTGCCCGCACCGGCGGCGACGAGTTCGTCATCGTGCTGCAGGATGTCGAGGATGCGAAGGCTGCGACCAGGATCGGCGAGAAGATCCTCGAGGAGCTGGCGAAGCCGGTCGTCCTCGGGCCGCACTCGCTCGACGCATCGTGCAGTATCGGCATCAGCATCTATCCCCAGGACGGCAAGGACATCGCGACGCTGACGGCCAACGCCGACGTAGCGCGATGTACCACGCGAAGAAATCGGGGAAGAACGGGTTCCGGCTGTTCGCGCCGGAAATGCGCGACGGGCCGCAGCCGCCTAGAGGCTAACCTTCCTTTAGCAGCGTCCGCAAATCGTCGGCGAGATCCGCCGAGATGCGGTCATGTCGACGCAGTGCCGCAGCCGCCCCTTCGAATCGAAGACGTAGCTCTGCGCGCTGTGATCGACGGTGTAGCTGTCGCCGGCCTTGCGCTTCTCGAAGAAAGACCTTGAGTCTTTTGCCGTGCGCTGCGTTGCGTCCGCGTCGCCCGCAGCCCGATGAACCGCGGATCGAATGCGGTGACGTATTTCGCCAGGCTCCCGGCCGTGTCGCGCTCCGGATCTCCGGTGACGAACAGCACCTGCACCCGGTCACCGTCCGGCCCGAGCTGCTTCAGCACGCCGGCCAGATCGGCCGAGGATCGTCGGACACACATCCGGGCAGTGGGTGAAGCCGAACGTGACGACCACGGTCTTGCCCGCAAAGTCCGCGAGCGTGCGGGGCTTACAACGACTTGCTCGCCCAGTTCCACTGCCTCGGCCCCGCATATGGTCCATTCTGCGGGTGATAAAAAACCAGTCTGTAAGCGGTGGTCTGACCGGGATAAAGGTCGCGAAAAAACAGCTGTGCGCCGCTGCTTCGAAACGGATAAGCCGACCGCGGTGAATTTCTGGAGTCGATAATTACGCGTCCTGCAGGCACGGAGGCAACAAGTTGAGAGATTTCCGTCTGCAGGTGGTTCGATGGGTTGGGGTCGTAGTGGACTGGCGGCGACAAAGCTCATCTCGCAAGTGTGCAAACTCCCATGCGGCATGACCACTGAACCGGCACGTCGCAAGGCCTCCGCGAGTTCAAGGATGCTATTGAAGAGTTGGATCCCACGAAACATCGAGGCCGCTCCTGGCGAAAGATACGCGCGGCCCCTGTCCAGGCACAGCCGGCTGGGCGATGTGGAACCGCACCGACGCGTGCATTATCCCGGGCGTGCTGGATTCGCCGGGGCCGAGCTGTTTCTGTGTGCGCGTTGCCGCGAGCCACGCCCCGGGCCGACCAGACCCGCAGTGAACTCCCGCAGAAAGGTGGTTGGGCACACAGATAAAAATCCGCCTCACGACTCACGCCCAGTTTATCCAGCACTGCCATTTCAAGGTGTCCGGGAGCATCGAAGTCCACACCTGGCCGATCTTCGGGACGCGGCTTGCTGTATTGCACCCAGCTCCGACCATGAGGGCAGTTTCCTGAGCAGTAGGCGAAGCTTCCTCGGCGAAGGGTTTCTCGTTGCCATTGCGGCCCGTGAACCACCACACGTTTCGCGCCGATGGCTCCGCTGCCAGCGCGTTGGAGCATTGCGAGGACTGGCGTCACCCCAATGCCGGCGCTGAGCAGAACGACTGGCCGGTCACCGCTCCGCAAAACAAAGCTGCCCTCGGAGCGCTTACCCTCAAGAATATCCCCGAGCCTGAGTTGGGTAGCTATGTAGTTGCTGGCGGTTCCCCGAGGCTCCTGTTTGATGCCCAAGCGATAACACTCAGTGCTTGGCGCGCCCGGAGCGAGTAACTGCGCACGAGCGGTGGTCCATCGCGTCGCGGGCGCAAGCGCGACGAACGAACTGTCCGGGTAAGGCAACCGCCAGCGGACGATTATCGGACGGACGAGTTTCCAGAAAATACACCGTCGCTCTCCCGTGCAATTCGCGAAACGCGCAGCAGCCGGAACCCCGGCCAGGCTGGCGGACGAGCCCATGAGCTGCGGTCAGTCCGGATTGCCGGTCACTGCATTTCTGCTCACCTTCTGCTGCAGAAGTGCCTGAGAGAAGGGCTCTGCCAGCCGGCGTAAGCGCGGGGATGCGGAAGCGCACCGCTCCAACTTTTCCCGCGGATGGCCGGGCAGATACAACAGCCCGTTTATTTCAGTAACACTCATTGCTTCCGGCCCCGCTCGTAGTTTGAAGATCTCATCGCCGGCCTCGACCTCGCCCCTCCTGTAGAACGCGGAAATAGAAGCCTGGCCTGCCGTGAGAAACCAATAGCGCGGGCATTCGCGGTTCGTCCATTGCGGATGCCGACGCGATAACAGGTTACTCGCGGTTGGAGTGACTTCCTCGGAACAATGCGCCGCCAATCCGGTATTGGTCACCGATGCAGACGTCCAGTATCGGACAGGCCCTCGACCGTGAAGTTCTCTCCGAACTGTCCCATAGTGAAGTCTGCATGCGATTGAGTTGGTGCGCCAATAGCGATAGGAATCGAGTTGAAGTGCACAAATACCGCCCAGTGCTCGCCTCCGTGGCCCTCGCAGATCCCCCTGTCCGTCGCCGTCGACGTTGCAACCGCCGCACCATGCGCTTGCGCCTTGAACTGGCAGCTTCCAAACGGCCGTTCGAACCGTTTATCCGCGCCAGGCAACTTCCGTGGCGGTCCCACATTAACAGAGAGGAGCCTGGCCACCATCTTATCATGTTGCTCATT
>ERZ1370068.6970-contig-5918_pt1 | contig 48796 bp, 87 predicted proteins | sample MGYA00561227_ERZ1370068 | MGnify/ENA primary metagenome ERZ1370068 (study PRJEB38410, sample SAMEA6850437) | metagenome | study: Metagenomic assessment of the ecological functions of the soil: analysis of the soil microbiota associated with the... | reverse complement strand
GTGTACTTCGTTCAGTTACGTATTGCTCTGATGAATGACTAAAAAGTCGGTCTCGGTCAAGCAAGTCTTCTGTAAGCGTGACAGAGCTCGCGGCAGGATCTGAGCCCTCTGGTGCCGGAGGCGGTAACAGAGGCGAGGCGGGAAACAGGTACGGATGTTCGACTGCGCTGAGTCGCCGGTCGGCGCTATGCGGAACTCGAGGATGGCCGGCATCGAACCTGGCGTGGTGTTCCTCTGCGGCGAAGGATCCTCCGCTATTGCAGTGCCTCGCGCTTAGAGTCGACAGGCGTGGTGCGAGTATTGTCACGGTGCTCAGCCGCAAGAGGAGGGCGCGGCAAGCGCGATGGCGTAGACGAAGATCATAAGCGCGTGCGAGTCCGGCTGGCCGCCCGCGGGACTCAGAAAAAGGTAATGTCTGCTTTGGGTCATTAGCGGACATACTGACAAATCCCGCGCCATGCCCATTCTTCCCTCCAAAGCAGACATTCGTTAGCTTAATTAGCGCGTCGCTATGTGCCAATAGCAGACGTTTGTTGGCGGTAACTTAATACGAAGATTGACCCCGGCACGCTCAAGGGGCCGCCCAAGTTGCTTCATGCCGAAGGTCAGCAGCTGGATTAATATGAGCGCGCGCTGCAAGTGAAGGCCACACGGTTGCTGGCAGCCGCCCGGCAAAGTATCAGAAGAGATCCCCAGTGCGAGCGGAGCGCCCGCTCGGGGCCAAGCTTGAACTGACCTGATCCACCAAGAGGTCGAAGAGTTGTATTACCAGTTCACCCGCAAGTAGAAGAGAACGCTATGCTGTAAGGGCGATTGCCGCGATTGGGTGCACGCCCATTGGAGATCGTCGATGAGATTAAGGTCGGCCGCTCATTCGTTTCATTGGTGGCGATTATCAACCCTGCCGTGGCGACCGAGAGGGCCTGTCGCCCCGAGCCTTTCGAACTTCTACCACTGCCCTGACGGCAAAAGCCCTTCAACTCCGCCCACCGCTTCGCCTTCAGGCTAGGACTTATCATCCAGCGTTTCAAACTTGCCGGACTTGCCCGAGACAACGCACCAGCGAAAAGGACTACCTCGGCTAAGAGCCTGTCGGCCGAGTCTATCAAATGGTTATTCGTTGCCCCGGTGGTCCTTCGGTTTCATCTCGTGCCGACCATGGAGCGCCGTCCGACGGAGCTGCGGAAGAGCACCGCTGCGACGGAACACGCGCGTGTCGACCACGAGTTTGTCCAACGGATACAAGTGTCCTGGTGGCCCGTCGCCAACAACGCCTTCCGATTCAGCCCAGTACTCCCACTGAACGGCAGCAGAAGCACGAAGCCGCTGCCCAAGCGACCACAGTAGTTGTGGGCAAATACCCACTCGAGCATCTATCATTTCCACGGCACGTCAAACTATGGCAACACCGTAGCGGGCGCCTATATGTGCGACCAAGACTCGACTCGGGGAAGGGGGATGCGCGCCGCGAAAAACAGAGGTCCCATCCATGGCATTTGGGTACTGATCTAGGGGTGCGGTGGCTGCCGCGTACGCCGCCGGAAAAGTCCATGTGCAAATAACCGAAGTGAATCAGCAAACCGAAAACGACTGCGAACAACACGGTGTCAACTAGCGCGTTGTGCAGATCGGTTTGTTGAACTCAATGAGAAGCTACCCGCCGCGTTGAGAACAAAAACGATAACCGCCGCTATCAAAAGCGTCTGCAGCAGAGATCCCCCTCGGTGAGGCGCCGCAACGTCTTGAGTCGCGCGCGCTGGACCTCGCACCACAATACCACAAAACCGTGCCGGCATCCACGTAGAGCCGATCGCGGCCTAAGGTCGAGGTTAGAAGTGCTCAGTCGGGGACTCGGAATTTTGTCGAAAACACCTCTTTTTGCGAGCGCCGGATTGACGTCCTCAATGTATGAAGCAGGAGGCCGCCACCGATATTTCTTGACCTGTTTGGATGCTAGCACCAGCTTGCTCAATTTGGGTAAGCGCGGCGACCATGGCGCCTGCGTCTGCCCCGATTGACCTTGCTTGCTAAGCCGCTCAAGGCCCCACCGATACCAGCGCCAGATCCGGAGCGCTACCGGGTACTTTTGAGCCAGCGCTGCGGCACCGGGCAAATGGTCGAAGAGTTGCTGTACGCTTTGAAGGATTTCCTTCCTGACTGAATAGCGAGACAAAATGGTTCCAACGGCAGTTTCGGCGGCAACGGGATCAATGTTTGACCTCTTAGCTATGTCGTCCACGAAGCTCTCAATCGTTGTGTCAGGCATGGTTCTTTTCCTTCTCTGCTTTGCGGCCCCTCTTCTAGCGCACTCGCACACTTGGAGCCGTGGTTTGCCACGCAGTCGTGCGTCAGCGCAGCTGCTTAGAGTGCGTTTTCTTAACTATGGGAGGCGATTATGTTTGGAGACGAAGCCAAGAGGCACTGTGATCGCTGAGGATTGAGATGGTCGGCAGCGTCACTGCCGAGGGCTTAGTGGAGATCAATGGCCAGATCGACGGCGAACTTTGCACTGCGCTTCACGCTCGTCATCGCCAGTGGGGCGCATGTAAACGGTACCGTAGCCGCCGAGCGGGTCGTGGTAGATGGAAACGTCGACGGTCAATTCAGGCAAAAGAGGTCCTTCTAAAATCGCAAGCTCATGTGGTTGGCGATATTCACCACCAGATCTCTTTCCGTCGAGGCGTGGTGCATTCTTCGATGGTCGTTCGGTGCAAGGCCGCGGAAACGGAAAAACTTCCTGAAAAACTCGAAGGTAAAAAGGAGAGTTGCAGACCCTCGGGGAAGCCTCTCTCGTCGTAGCGAGCGACCGAAAATCTGTGGAGACCGATCTAACCGGTTGGCTGTGGTTATAAGTATAAGTAGAAGCCAACGCGAGAGGGCTATACATGCACATTCTTTGGATCATTCTGATCGGCTTTATCGCCGGTGTTGTCCGCGAAAGCTCGTGACACCGGGGACAATGAACCGCAAGGATTTATTCTCACCACGGTCACCGGGCGTCGTCGGCGCATTTGTTGCCACGTACACTCCGGTCAGGCGATCGGTTGGTATAGTGGTCCGGATCAGGGTGCGGGGCTTATTGGCGGGGTTGTAGGCGCGGTGCTCATATTGTTGGTCTGGGGCCCAATTGAGCGGAGTCGGAGAGCGTAGCGCGGCCTGACGCTTCTTTGCGCTTCTTCGTTCGTCGGTGGAATAGGGAGACTCGATATGACCGAAGAGTGCGGAAACGCGCGAGCGTGAAAAAAATATGTGCTGGATGCTAACGAAAAAGCGATCACGCTTTGGCATCGTGAAGCACTGCGGGATCGCACTCCAAAACAGGGATTGCTTCATTGGTGTCCTTCACGGACAAGGAAGAGAAGTTGCACGCGTACGAGAGCAACTTCCTGAAGAAAAAAGCTCGGGATGGCTTCCAACTCCGGATTCCGAACTCGACAAGGCGATCATGGCCTGGCTGCCGATAAGATGAAGGAGTGACCAGACACAGAATCGGGTGACGGTCTATTGCCTGCTTTGCCGAACACTTCGGAAAGCTCTCGATATTCGGGTGAGATTGGCCCCGATCGATTTTTTGAAGATCATTCAAGGATCGATGCGACTCGGCACAGTTATGCGGGAAGGGGGGCGCATATGTTGGAGGAATTCAAGAAATTCATAATGCGCGGAAACGTCGTCGATCTCGCAGTAGGCGTGATCGGTGGCGTGGCGTTCAGGGCCATTGTGACTTCGCTGGTTAGCGACATCATCATGCCGATCATTGGCGCGATTACCGGTGGCTTGGACTTTTCAAACTACTACATCCCGCTGTCCACCAAGGTTGAGCCAGGCATTTCGTATGTGGACGCTAAAAAGCGGGCGTACTCGGCTGGGGTCAATTCCTGACGGTTGCCTTGAATTTCCTTATCATCGCGCGGGGGTTTTGTTTTTGGCCATCAAAGGATCAACAAAATGAAGAAGGAAGAGCCCCCTGCACCCCGCGCCCGGGCGAACACCAGGGCCAAAGCTCCTCACCGAGAAATTCGGGATCTGTTCGAAGGGGCGCTGATGCAGTCCGGCTATTGGCTTGCAGTAGTGCAAAGGTCCACTATGGGTCAGAAGCGACATCCCAGCGGCGACGGAGTTGGTCGCTTGGTGTCAGAAGCAGACTGACGGGTTTGATGTAAGGAGGCTCGCTTCCTAAGCCTTTTAGCCGAGCAATTGCCATCGTTCCGGGGAAGGGTGGCAAGGAGAATTGCTGACACGCGGGCCCGGGTGATATTTTGCTGATGCGTCTGGCCTTCATGGAGGTCAGGGCTATGGTGTGTCTCCCGCAAGAGACGTATCGAAGTTTCGTTTCCCAATCTTCGCCCGAGCTGACCGCCCCCGCGTTTGAGAGCAGGGACGAACGTGCTCGTTTGCGAACAGCTAGCCTAGGGAGGATGCAATGAGAAGATTGTTCCTGATCCTTGAGCCTGTTGTTGCCCGTCACGGCTGCTTGGCAGCAGCGCTTCATTGGCGCAAACCAAACTCGATGCGAGTATCCTTTCTTATGACGGTAAGGACTTTGTTCGAACCGAAACAACTTTGATGAACAGATGGACAATCCGCCGTCAGGTACAAAACTTGACCCTGATAGCGCGGCCTACAAAGCCTTGGTCGAAAAACACTCCTACACCGGGCCAGCGACCGTTTTTGGTCAAGACTACCAAGCCAACTACGCACCGCTCATCGAGTGAAGACGGCAAATTGACCGGCGCCCTGTTTGTGGGCATCCCGAAATAGTCACCCTTCATGGCGCGGCCAACCCGATCCGGACAATAACTTCCGCGTTAGGCTGCGCTTGAGGCGTGCAGTAACGATGTCCGCTTAGGGTCATTAGCGGACATTCCGGATCATACCGACGATGTCGGAATGTCAACCTGCGACATGAGTGCGACGCTCGGGAATGTCTGCTCTCGGGGGAACGCCAGACCCTCTATTGTCACTCGACACAAGCTCTCGGAAGGAAACCTGCTATGAGCTTCCCATCGTTGATCGCGAAGTTTGAGAACGACAGAAACCGAAGTCAGTTAGGAGATGTCATGCCTCAAGATCAGAAGTTTGAAATTCCCCAGGAGTTGCGTCAACTTGCCGAGGAAAATGTCGAACGAGCGCGCCAGCTCTACGTTCAGTTCATGGATGGTGTCGGGCAAACTATGGCCGCTTGGTCATCCGCTTCATCGGACGTAGTTGCCCCCGGATACCGCGAAGTCCAAGAGCACGCTGTGAAACTTGCAAATGAGAACGCCGATGCCGCTTTCAGGTTGGCGAAGGACGTGGCTCAGGCCAAAGACCTCCACGAATTGATCGACCTGCAGACGCGATACGTGCAATCCCAGATGAAGTGGTATGCCGAGCAGACGCAGGAGTTTGGGCGCCTGATGACGAGGGCCTTAGGCGATATGAAGAAGGCCCAAAGCTAATAAGAGGGACTGCAGCCTCGGCAACGATTTGTCGCGGAGTGGGTCACGAGCAGACATCCACGTCACGTCCGCGTCACGTCCGTCATTTCTTTCAAAGCGGACATCCAACAGCGCGGTTTGCACGTCCGCTTAGTGCCGCTAGCGGACAACCTCTAGTCAAAGGGATCTAAAATGTCTGCCCACCAGGAAGAACACCGATCGCGTGAAGATTTCATCAGGCGGAGCCTACAGATCTGTATTTGGTTACTCGCGCGCAGTTCGCGTCGGTGCCGACGTTCATGTCTCAGGTACGATGCGCACCGGTTGGACACGAGAAGAGCAGCGCTTATGAGCAGGCGTCGCGCTGCTCCTGTCCATCATCGAGAAGGCACTTGCTGATGCAGGTGCATCTTCTGGCTGATGTTGTCCGAACTGTGGTCTACCTGCGCGATATCAATGACGCGGAGAGGTCGCAAAAGCGCATCTCGAAACCTTCGACAAGGTCCGTCCAGCCAGTACCCTTGTTCAGAGTGACTTCGATGCTCCGGCCTTGGCAGAGAAGGTGGAAATCGAAGCCTACTGCAAAGGTGTCGACAGGTTAAGGCGGAAGTTCCAGACGCCCCGGCGCTCTTGCCTTTCAACACAGTGGGAGAGCAACTTCCGCTTTGGGTCGTAAACAGACATCGCGCGATGCCCGCGTCACGTCCGCTTTACCCCCGATAGCAGACACTCGGTGGGGGAGCTGGCATGTCCGTTTTGTGCCACCAGTCGACATTGCAGGTGACGAGCAAGCTGGCCCTGCCCTTGCCGCAGCCCTATCTGCCCGCACCCAGGTGACGCGCGTTTAACCGCCCTTAACCCCATGCCCAAAATATCCTCGAATGCAGATAACGGACTTCGTGTTGAGTTATCTGATGATGCGCGGCAAGCCGACTGAACGGTAGCCTCGGGCAAACCGCAACGCTGGAATGCCAGGAAGCGGGAAACCCGCGAACTTCAGACTGCTGCTGGATCCAGCGTGCACGCGCGGCCGACGACGTTATCGACATCAACAGAATACGCATCTGGAGTCATGAACATCTGCTGTTCGATGCGGAATTTCTCGACAGCGAGTTCGGGTCCAATCGCTACCGCGTCACGCTGTTTTGAAACGCGGGACTTGGCTCGACGTGGTGGCATCCGCGCTGATGTTACAGCTCCGTGAAGAGGGCGATGCCATTCGGCATTAAGACGGAAGCCCTGACGGAGCGCTTCTCGCGATCAGAAGCAGATGCTTTTGATCGTTGGCCATCTCGAAGCCTTTGAGCGAAGCCGCTTTTGCCAGCGCCGCGGCGCGTTCCTGCTGAGAGGCCTTCTGGAGCATGTCTCACGCGCCGCCAGCGACTTCGTACCTGCCGCAGCTCGGGCAGCCGATAACATGACCATCGAAATTCCGAGGGTGAGGTCTTTGGCTTCACCGGCACACACCAAGCATTGCATCTTGTTTGTCGCTCTATGCGTCGCCGCTGTTCGATCTTGAAGCTCGTTGATCGAATGCCGGGCTCTGCGGCACGCGACTATGATGCGGCGACTGTGACCGTTGCCCCTACGTCGAGACTCAGCTCATTTTCTGTAACGGTACGATAGAAGGGTTCACAGCCGCTTTTGATGCGGTATTGCGGTTGTCCATCCCGCGGAGAAGTTGAGCAACAACGTGGTATGGGCCAAGCGCTGCCTTGCGCGCTGGATAGCGCCTGCTAAGACGCACCACGCTCCCGGTGATGAAGCTATGACCAGAAGGTTTGTCTTCGTCCCATCGTTTCATTATGAAGGTTTCTCTTGTGTTGCTCGGAACAGAGGCTAGGTGGGTGTACTCGCTGAGTGCGCCAGCATCTTGCTCCTGAGCGGCCTGCAGATCCAAAGGATCGATGGTCGACCATCTCGACCGCAGATCCGGACTCCGCCGGCACGAAGATAGCTGTCGAAACTCGACGGTACGCTGCAAAGGACAATCCATCGATGACCTCTTCGTCGGTCACCACACTATACTCCGCGGGTGGCAACAACCGGTCGACACCCTTCAGGTGGAAGGGTCGATGGAACGTGACACCCTTAGTGGTCGTCCGCGTCGTCATGGAAAGGGACCGCTGTCGGAACCAGGGCCGGAACTGACCGCAAAACCCGGCGCGACTTTAATGCGCTTTCGCCGGTCGGTTCGCACCGCCCGCCATTTGCGAGTTGATCTGATCGGCTGCATCGGTGGTGACCTTCATCGACAGCGAGCGGACTTCCTCCGCTTGCGCCGTCAATACGCCGAACTGCTTGCGCCAAAATGCGGATTGCAGCTCCACAATGTCGGCGAGATTTTTGGCGCCCGCTAGGCTCGCAGCCAAATCGAAGCTCACGCTGACATTGCGGCCGGGCGATGTCGACAATCTTTGCGATTGAACGCGATAGCGCCTTGGCCGGCAGCGTCGAAGGTCGCTTTCGAACGTCATCAAGGATGTATCGAAAGCATCAGAAGAGCGGTCATAGGCCTGCCGGGTCTGTGCCACGCTCTTCTCGGCGAGGGCGCGCACGCCCTCTGGAACGGCGGTGTCGAGACCGAGGTGCTGACCGAGCTGGTCGGTCATTCGACGATACGTGGCGCGGGCCTGGTCGGCGGCGGTTTGGGGATTATGGGTGGCGGTCATGAGATGCCTCTTGGGGGTCATAAAATGCGGAGCAACCGCCCGAGACCACCCCTAAAGGCGGCAGCCTCGGAGGGATCATTATCTAGGCGCCCGCGCCGACCTGACGGCCCTTCAACAGAGCGTCGACCTCACTCTGGGCCTGAATCTGAGGAAGCCCGTACTTGGCCACGACCTGCGACACGAGATCGGCCTTGCCCGTTCGATCGCAGCGACGTCCTGCTCTGAAAACTTGCTCCACTTGGCGCAGATTTCCTTCATGACGGCGCTTTTCTGGTCAGTATTCTGGGGAGCACTGTTTGAATTCGCTGTGGCTGAATTTTCCATTTTTTCTCCGATCACGGATAATACTTATATTTTGAATGACAATCATTCAAATCGTTCTTGTTACGTACGTCACTTGCGAGGAATATTCAAGCGCTAAATTATATATTTATGCGAAGGGAATCATTTTCACGCAATAGGTTTTAAGAACCGTTCTTTCTATAGTATAATTTTAGTTTATACTTGTCCGCCGCTGATTAAAGGCGATCCCAGGAGGTAGAGCTTCCCTCACAGGGCAACACAGGGGCGGCAACACGATGATCCGCGTAGGGTCAGTAGCAGACACGAGGGGGCGCCGGCGTTGGTCCGCTTAGTGTAAATTCCGGATATTGAAGCGTCTTTCGATGCGATGCTGTCTCAACATTGAGGCTTGCTTTTTGTTGCACGGGTAAGCCCAACAGTGGATTGGCACTCCCAGTTTAAGAGTGCCAAGTCTTCTTTATTCACACGATTCCGAGAGCGATCCTCATGAAATTCAGACCTCTACATGACCGCGTCGTCCTTCGCCGCCTTGAAGGCGAAGAGAAGACGAAGGGCGGCATCATCATTCCTGACACCGCCAAGGAAAAGCCGCAGGAAGGCGAGGTCGTCGCCGTTGGCCCTGGCGCGCCGTGACGAAGCCGGCAAGCTCATTCCTATCGATCTCAAACCTGGTGATCGGGTGTTGTTCGGCAAATGGTCGGGCACCGAAGTGAAGATCGATGGCGAAGAACTCCTCATCATGAAGGAGATCCGACGTCATGGGAGTGCTCGAAGGCGCCAAGGCCAGCAGGAAGGCCGCATAGGCTTGCCGTAGCCTTCCATCAGTTCAACTTAGGAGAACCAAAATGGCTGCCAAGGACGTCAGATTTTCCACCGATGCGCGTGACAAGATGCTGCACGGCGTCGATGTCCTCGCCAACGCTGTCCGGGTGACGCTCGGGCCCAAGGGCCGCAATGTCGTCCTCGACAAGAGCCTACGGCGCACCGCGCGTCACCAAGGACGGGGTCACCGTCGCCAAGGAGATCGAGCTCGAGGACAAGTTCGAGAACATGGGCGCGCAGATGCTGCGCGAAGTGGCGTCGAAGACCAGCGACATCGCCGGCGATGGCACCACCACCGCGACAGTGCTGGCTCAGGCGATTGTGAAGGAAGGGATCAAGCTGGTCGCAGCCGGCATGAATCCGATGGACCTAAAGCGCGGCATCGATCTGGCAGTGGCCGAGGTCGTGAAGGACATTGCGCGGCAGGCCAAGAAGGTCAAGTCGTCGGAGGAGATCGCCCAGGTCGGCACGGTCGCCGCGAACGGCGAAAAGGCCATCGGCGACATGATCGCCAAGGCCATGCAGAAGGTCGGCAATGAAGGCGTGATCACCGTCGAAGAGGCCAAGAGCCTCGAAAGCGAGCTCGAAGTGGTCGAGGGCATGCAATTCGATCGCGGCTATATCTCGCCCTACTTCATCACCAATGCCGAGAAGATGGTGGCGGAGCTCGAGAGCCCGTACATCCTCATCTACGAGAAGAAACTCTCCGGGCTCCAGGCGCTTCTGCCCCTGCTGGAATTGGTGGTGCAATCGGGCAAGCCGTTGCTCATCATCGCCGAGGACGTCGAGGGCGAGGCGCTTGCCACCCTCGTGGTCAATAAGCTCCGCGGCGGCCTGAAGGTGGCCGCGGTCAAGGCGCCAGGATTTGGCGACCGCCGCAAGGCCATGCTGCAGGACATCGCCGTGCTGACCGGCGGCGAGCTCATCTCCGAGGATCTCGGCATCAAGCTCGAGAACGTCACCGTGCAGATGCTCGGCAAGCGCCAAGCGCGTGACCATCACCAAGGACGACACCACCATCGTCGACGGCGCCGGCAAGAAGGCCGACATCGAGGCGCGCATCGCCCAGATCAAGCAGCAGATCGAGGACACCACCTCCGACTACGACAAGGAGAAGCTGCAGGAGCGGCTGGCCAAGCTCGCCGGCGGCGTTGCCGTGATCAAGGTCGGGGGTCAAGTGAAGTCGAGGTGAAGGAGAGGAAAGACCGTGTCGACGATGCGCTGAACGCGACGCGGGCCGCGGTCGAGGAGGGCATCGTGCCCGGCGGCGGCGTTGCGCTGCTGTGGGCGGCGAAGTCTCTGAAGGTCAAAGGCGACAATGAAGACCAGGAGGCCGGGATCAGCATCATCCGCCGGGCGCTGCAAGCGCCGATCCGCCAGATCGCCGAGAATGCTGGCGTCGAGGGTTCGATCGTGGTCGGCAAGGTCACCGACCATAAGTCGCCGTCCTTCGGTTTTGATGCCCAAACCGGTGAGTATGGCGACCTGATCGGGAAGGGCATCATCGACCCGGCCAAGGTCGTGAGGGTCGCCTTACAGGACGCGAGTTCGGTCGCTGGCCTCCTGGTGACAACGGAAGCGATGGTTGCCGAAAGGCCGAAGAAGGATTCGGGCTCTCCGGCCATGCCGGGCGGCGGTATGGGCGGCATGGGTGGGATGGATTACTAAGCTCTCGGTGCCGCAACGCCGATGCGTACGCTGAGGAACACAATCGATGAACTTGATCCAATCAATTTGTTGCTTCTTTTCCGGCAGATGTGTCAGCGGGGCAACTAAGCCGAAGTCGGACAACGTTGGTCGAGCCCACGATGCGGCTAGCGACTCCGCTACAGCAGATCGCGCAGCAACTGACGCCGAGGATTCGCCTCCGCAACGATCATGAACGTCATCGACGCACCACGAAGAGCGTGCGTCTCTAGATCGATGATTTGGCCTTGGCTCGTCGCGAATGAAATTTTGGCTCAGTCCGGTCGCGGTGAATTCTCGAGAAATCCACGCCGCCTGAAAAGGATGCCGAATGATAGTCACGGGAGCCTTATCAAAAATCGATCAGCTAGTGGCTGATGCCACGACAGAGTTAAAGCGTCTTGGAATCAATATCGACGGCAAGCGCCCCGACCAGCTTCTAACCATGGCGCGCGAGGAGCGAAACAAGCCCCGTCTCAGACATGTTGGTGATTGAGATAGTCTGATTGTGAACCTGGGCGCGCTGTAAACCGCCCGCAAGCTGCACGACCCAACCGATGATGATAATCGCCAGGATGATTACCGCTAGGATAATGACCGATCGATTTTGCCACGTGCGATTGCGCCCTATTTCCTGTGCAAGTCACGTCATGACGTATCACAAGCCGTACATTTATTAAGCACAAGTGGCGCAACATGCCGACACCTACCCAGTCAAGAACCGCGCGGAGTTCTTTTAGAGTGGTCACAGATTGAACTTGGCGCGCGCTCAAACTTGAGCGAACGCGCGGTTAGCGACTTTGAAAGGGCAAGCGCTTGCTGTCATCAAGAAGTCTGGTCGCAGTCCAGCACGTTTTTGAAGATGCTGGCGTCGAGTTCATCGATGGCGTTGCGCCGGGGGTAAGGCTGAGTCCGGGCAAAGGGCTCCAGTGAATAATTCGGACGATCTTCGGCGACTGCCCTTCAATTGAATTTAGTTTCTAGATTGAACGATCGCCAGGATGATTGTTGTGCCAGCCGCGATCGTGGAGAAGAGCGTGGCGACTGCGGAGAACCATGCCGCCCGTGCCGCACTTCGAGCCGCGGCTTCAGTTGCTTGTATCCGCTTCCAGTCTCGCTCCCGCAGCCACGTCTGGGCCAGGGGACGCTACTGATTGACGGAATTGCCCCATATGCCATCTGCCGCCAGCCGATGGATTACCTCCAACTCACCGACAGCATCACACTCCGCCGAAGCCCGCTCTTTCGTGATGGTGTCTTCCATGCTGCCTCAATAACTGGGGGCTAGGCGGGAGACCCCGCGGAATGAGTCAGTGACCTATTTGATTTCAGTCGGCCGCCGCAAATTGGCATCCCTTAGTGGCGGCAAAGCGAGGGGAGATTCGGCCCTCTGAATGTCCGCAATGGGTCATGAGCAGACATCGCGCAACGTCCGCGTCATGTCCGTTCTTCTCCTCAAAGCAGACATTCGTCAGCGCGAGTGGCACGTCCGTTATGTGCCATTACCGGACATCGGGGCAGCTTTACAGGAGGGAGCCATGTTTGCGTCGAGGCAACGAGCACTCTAGAGATTTGCTGCGAGGATCTCGACCACCTGATCTCATTCATGCTAGGCCACCTTGGGCATCGCCCCTGCATGAGGTTTGGCATGTGGGTTTTCGTGCTCAGAGCTGCTCTGGTTGCGGCAGTGCTCACCGCGCCATGCATTTCCCTAGTGCCTTGGCTGCAGACCTGCTTGCCTGTCAGGCCAAAGACGCCGTCAATCTTCAAAAAGATGGCACGCTAAAAATGGACGCCGTCGCGCAACGAGCAGCACAAGGCAGCCTCGTAATCGATCTATCGAATGGGGAAGTTCGTTCTGACGGCGAACAGGAGTCGCTCAAAATGACCGCGCGGCAACATGGTAACGAGACTGTCCTCGTGCCCAGTTTGGCACCAGAGTTTGTCCGCAACGTAATCCGCATTCATCAAGCGGCAGGTCAGATCGTTTTCTCCCAATACATTTCAGACCTTTTTATCTCAGGCACCTGCGCACCAATTCAATAACAATGGTACGCGATTTGAATGTCCGCTCAGGATCAAAAGCTGGCATTAGCCGGACCCACCTCAGCGTCCGCTAAGTGCCAAAAGCAGACATAATTGCCCGGCAAGTCACTCCTTGTAGTAGCCGACTGCGCAAATCTGATCGCCGGCCTTCGTGTAGAAGGTGGTCTTCTCTAGCGGCTTGTCTGAGCCAGGGCGCGGCCACCAGTAAGTGGTCTCTTTTATCGTTCCCTCGGTGGCATTCTCCATAATCGTTTCACCTAACGGAGCGCCGTGCTTGCCCTTAATGTCTCTCAGCTGTTTGCCCTTAAGCGTCGGATGCGCCGTGAAGATGCCGTCTGAGGCGTTGGCGCAGTAGACATAGAGATCACGGTCCTTAAAGCCGCCCTCGCCCTTGTTGAACATATCGAGTGCTTTCGCCTTGTTCTCCTTCACTGCGGCAACTGCCTTCTCGAGCATGGCCTTGGCTTCCTCTGCAGTGCCGAAGTCAGCTGGATTGCGTAACATGACTAACCTCCATAGAGCAGCAACGGGCTAATGTTTCGATCGGCGTTCTGGCTGGTGCTCCCCACACTGCCGATGTTTCTTATAGACCTCGCCGTCTTTCATGATGACGACCAAGTTTTGCCCGGATCTTCCAACAGCTTGATGTTGGCAATCGGATCACCCGTCAACCAGCAGCAGGTCATCGCAAGCCAAAGCCCCGTTGGGACCAGCCGTTAGCGTAAAGGGAGGGCAGACATGAGCATATCGCGCAGGACTTTCAGCAAGCTCACTCTCGCAGCCTTCGGGGCGGGGGCGTTAGGTTCTACAGTACGTGCCGTTGGCCTGCCGGCCCCGTTCGATAAACCGGGCAGCGTCAGAATGGCGCTGGTTCGCTACCTTTCGACCGGCGATTTCTTTGAATCCTATCTCGCCGGCGCCAAAGAGCAGGCGGAGGCACTCGGCGTCGACTTGCAGGTGTTCGACAGCCACCAGGACGCCGAGCGCCAAGCCGAAATGGTCGACGAGGCGATCGGGCTTGGTGTCGACGGCATCATCATACAGCATGGCCCAACCGACCCCTTGAAAGGTGCCGCACGGCGCGCGGTGGAAGCTGGTATCAAAGTGGTCGCCTTCGACGTCAACGTCGAGAACGACAAGATCCCGCAGATAGAGCAGTCCGACCGGGACCTCGCCCGCCTCGTCCTCGAGCAAGTAATCCGGGATAACGGCGAAAGCTTCAAAGCCGGCTTCGTCTACGTCGCCGGCATCGCCCCGTTCGACCGCCGCAATGAGACCTGGAAAGCATTCAAGGTAAAGTATCCGGGCATTCAGGAAGTCGCGACGTTCGGCACCATGGATAACCCGATCGCCGCATCGGTCGCCGCGCAAGCGCGCCTGGCGTTGGCGGCGCATCCGGACATCACCGTGATATTTGCTCCTTACGACGAATTTGCCCGCGGCGTGAAGATGGCCGTCGACGAGGCGAAGCTCTCATCGCAGATCAAGATCTACTCGGCCGATATTTCTACTCCGGATATCGTCGCGATGCGCGAGCCAGGAGTAGTTGGGCTGCGACCGCCGCCACCAATCCGGAGGTGGTCGGCCGCGTATCGGTACGCGCTCTGGCGATGCTACTGGCAGGCGAAGACCCGGGCCGCAACATCATTGTACCGCCCACGCTGATCACGCAGGCGCAGCTGAGGGACGCCGACATCAAGGACATGGAATCGCTCGGCACCAAGCTGCCTCAATTCTACCGCGCTGATGTCGCGCTGCCGGCGTGGATGCCGCTGCCGCATGATAAGTGACTCGCGCGGTCAGCCGGAGGCTGACGGGCCGAGCTTGAAACAGCCCGGAGGTCATTTCGAAATCGGCACGTATCGACCCCGCCGCGCTCGCAAAGGGGTTGCAAGTAGATGGGTGAGTCTGCCTTGGGTCAAAAGCGGACATTTGGTGGGTCAGCGAAGCCGCGCCCCTTATACCTTATGATGCTCTCAGCGCTGACCAAAGACCGCCATCGACGCGCGATGAGAAATGGTAATTAAATTGGATCTTTAGTTTAAGTGAGCCTGCGCCTTTTCTTCAGCCAACGCGCGCGAGCTATCGAAACCGTTCCGCCTTCTGGACAAGGAACGTCCGACCTTCTGGCAGGTTAGGGTCCGCTTCACCCCTCCAAAGCAGACATGCTCAGCGTCCCGATCGATGTCGTCTAAGTGCCAAAGGCGGACATCGAACCACATATCGCGGTCAAGGAAGCTTTGAGCGACGGTAAGGATTCAAGGTGTTATTGAACCGCTCGTTTGCTCCGACCTTCCTCCTATCGAATAGCGGCTCGTTCGCGCACCGAGACAAGGGAGCAAACGGTCACGGGAGTAACTACCTTGTCGTGGCACAAGACCACCCTTATGGTCTGGATGCGCATGAGCCCTCCCCAGTAGAAACCTCCCGCATGATCGGCAACACACGAATGCCTTGGTGGACATGGGCCTCACCTTTGCTGGCCATGCTCTTGCTCACCCTGGCGATGACGGACGTCGTCACGCCTAACGCGATTTTCGCGACCTTTGCAGGGATTGCCTAATCGCCACCGTGTTCGCGGCCGTGTTCCACGCCGAAATAATAGCGCACAGGGTGGGCGAGCCATTCGGCACACCTCGTCCTGGCCGTTGCCGTCACCGTTATCGAAGTGTCGCTGATCGTATTTGTGTATGCTGGAGGCGGACCCGATAAGGCGGCAGTTAGCTCGCGATACGGTGTTCGCTGTGGTGATGATTGTTTGCAACGGTATTGTCGGCATGTGCCTGCTATCTGGCGGCGTACGGCACCATGAACAGGGGTTCCAGGTTCAGGGTGCGAGATGCTGCGTTGGCAGTCTTGGCGGCGCTTACCACCCTCACCCTTGTAGCTCCCAACGCCACCAGCACGGCAGGGCCGTTTTTTAGTACCCCTCAACTGGTCTTCGCAGGTTTTATTTCCTTAGTGCTCTACTGTGCGTTTGTATTCGTGCAAACCGTGCGTCATCGCGACTACTTCCTTCCCGTTGTCAGCGGAACAGAGGACGCGCCCGCGCCGCGGCCGTCCAGCAAAACCTCAATTACTAAGCGTCGGGTTGCTGTTCCTGTCACTTATCGCCGTTGTGGGCCTCGCGAAGGCACTCACGCCCACTGTGGAGGATTCTAGTTGCGAGTGTCGGAGCACCCAAACCAGTCGTGGGCATTGTCATCGCGACCTTGGTATTGCTTCCGAAAGTCTGGCAGCCTTGAACGCGGCCCGCGCTAACAGATTGCAAACCAGTTTGAACTTGGCCTTAGGGTCGGCACTCGCGAGCATCGGCCTCACCATTCCACGCGGTCGCGGCCATATCCATCCTATTGGGTGAGCCGCTTAAAACTCGGGCTCGATCTGAAAGAACAAATACTGCTCGCGATTACCCTCCTCGTTGGGGTGATCACCTTGGGCACGGGCCGCACCACGGTGCTCCAGGGCCTCGTGCATTTGGTTATCTTCGCTGCGTTTCTTTTCCTGGCGATTGTTCCGTGAAAAAGGCGCGCGTATGCAGATGAAACCTAGCGATTAGGTCCCCCATCATGGCTAGCCCGCTTTGGGTCATTAGCGGACATCGCCAGCAGTGATGGATTTGGTCCGCTAAGTGCCATTAGCGGACATTGTGCCGTTCTTGACGCGCCCGCGTCGGCCGCGCACCATCGAGACCCCCTTGTCGGAAGGAACGGATGGACAAGCCTCGCATCTTCCTTGGCTCGTCAGGAAAGCAGGAGAAGCTGCTCCAGGCGCTGACGCGTGGTCTCGAAGACGTCGCGCACGTAGAGCCCTGGACGACATCGTTCAATCCTGGGACGACCACACTGGAGCGCCTCGTCGAGCTTGCGCATGAAGTCGACTTCGCCGCGTTCGCATTCGCTCAGGACGACTGGACGGCAGCCAGCCAGCCCGCATCCCCTCCCACGGGATCCGGTCAAGCTTCTCCGCGAGACAATGTCGTCTTCGAAGCCGGTCTTTTCGGTGGCGTCCTTGGAATGCGCCGAACCTTCATCCTTCATGCAAGCGGCTCGAAGCTTCCGAGCGACCTCCTCGGGCTTACGTCCATACGATACGGCGAGGCGACCGCGGCGGAGATGAGAGTCGTCAACCAGAAGCTTCGGAAGGCGATCGAGAACGAGGGCCGCGTGGCACGCATCGAGGGCCTGTGGTGGCATTTCTCTCTGACTGCGCTCGGTCCGTGGGAGCCTTCCGCCGTGAGCCTCATTCGGATCTCGCGAGACCGTGACGGCGCGCTGGAACTACACGGCCGCTGTTGGCAAGAGGATGGCAAGCTGTCAGCGCGATACTGGAGCGAAGCGGTGAAGGAGAGGAAGGAGCCTTCGGGCATTTTCTACTATTGGAAGGGAGAACGGCCCCGGGACCCGAACGCACCGCAGCTGGACGGGATGGGAGAAATCCTGCTGGAGTCCGCCGATCGCGCGGCCGGGTACTTCACGACTCGTTCGGACGCCAGCACGAACGCGCGGACGGCCGGTGTTCACTGGCGCGTCGATCCAGAGGACATGGTCATCCTGGACGGAAACGACGATCGAGGACGCGCGGAGTTGATCGCAGAGCGGCTGAGGCGTTGGAAGTCGATCGCGAACGCCTAGCTGTTGACCGAGACCAGCCCAGTGCATCGCTCCGGCCAAGCGCCGCGGCCACGCAGGCCGCGCGTCCACGCCAGTCGTAGCCGGTCACCATGCCGATAAGGCACGCGCAGCAATGTCCGCTATGGGTCATGAGCAGACATCGCGTCGCGTCCGCGTCATGTCCGTTATTCCCCTCAAAGCGGACATTCATCACCGCGGTTTGTCACGTCCGCTTGAGTGCCATTAGCAGAACCTCAACGCCTCCTCCTATCAGATCCCCTCAGCTCAATTCGTTATAGAATTGATGGCGGCCGGGGAAGAGGAAGCCCCATGTCAATAGAAACTCACGAGGATCTGCACCGGCGACACGTCCTTTGCGGCGGCGGTGCCTTCGTGTTTGCCGCAATGATTGCCTCACTGCTTGGAGATTCGAAGCCGGTGCGCGCGCAGACGATCACCGGCAGAGTTCCCGAAGTGGACCGCGTATCTGTTCGAGTCGTCATTGACAGCTATCAGTTCGCCGTCGCGGCAGGTAAGAAGATGGGCTCTGTCGATGTCCAGCACTTTGGCTGGGGCCTGAATGGCGACAAGCCACCCGACAGGACTCTAATCAGCGAGTTCGGCCTGTCGATGCATGCCGAGTCCAAGCGTGGTCGTGAGACGCGCAACCTTTTAATGGATTTTGGTTTTCACGCCCCAAGCCCTCAACAACAACGCCGGTCTTTTGGCAGTTGACCCAAGCGAGCTGGATTCTGCAGGTCTCGTCACCTATGAGCGTCCCCTCCGCCTGTAACCCAATCTGAACCGCTTTCTGTAAGCGATGCGCGGGCCAGCAGGCGGCGCACTTCTCAGCCAAGCCCCTGCACTTCCAGGAACGCCTAATCTCACCAAAGCGTTGCAAGCGTGTCCACCTATATCTACTTATGCGAGAAGTTCAATGCTGTCGCGCTGATTAGCGGGCGATTTTTCAGGGGCACCAACCAAATGACCGTTCTGAATCACACATTCATACGGCTTTCTGCGCGGTGATAGTAACAAGTCTTCTCGTTACCGAACTTTGTCTTTGCAATGGCGCACGCAGCTATCAGTGAGCCGGCCCCCGCTTTCACAATTGCGGAGACCGTGGCGTGAGAGATATTGTGAACATCACTGCTGGGTATTCCTACTCCGGGAGTGTGGTGCCTCAGAACCCGCACGTGACAGTCGGGCCATTATGGTGAGTCAGTCTTTGGGGCCTCTGGACACCGAACCGTGTCAAATTTGAGCCAAACGTCATCATCGAGTAGCGACACTTCCGGGTGCCGCTGATTGAACTCCCTCAGAGCTAACTTCGAGAATTCAGCGAAGCTGCTGCCCCTTTCGGTATCACACTCAGCTCGGAAAATTGTTTGGCCATTCCGGTGCAACCCGCAATTCAATTCGCATAACAGCGACTTCTCTGCATTCCGCGCAACCGCGGCCGGCCAAATAGGATTCCCTGATCACCCGTTGGTCACTAGCAGACACGACGCGCAGCTCCGAGTTGGTCTGCTGTGCACCAGAAACGGACTCTAGGGGCTCGCGCTTGGCCAAGCAGGCTGGGCCAATGGTGCTGACCGCCTGCGCGCCATTGGCGACTCGGCAGGGCTTTCGTTCGCAGCCTTCCCTCGTATACAGGCGGCAGTATGCAGTTCAGCGTTCTACCCGCGTGTCAGATCAAAGCCGCCCCATGAGAAGCAGTACAACGAGGATGATCAGGATGACGCCGATCACACCTATGCCGCCGTGACCGAAGCCGTAGCCGTAGCCGCCGAAGCGGCCACTGAAGCCACCGAGCAAGAAGATGATGAGGATGATAACAAGTATGAGTCCGATCGACATGATCTATCTCCCGTTCAGCACCTAGCCAAACATTGAGGCTCTTCGCCATTTAGGCCAGAGGGAAGCTCGCCAGAGCTTGGCGCCGTAGCTCTTCAGCATCGGTCACGCCATCCGAGGCAAGTACCACTAGCCGCTGACCAAGCTCTGCTTTGAGCTCAGAATCATTCGTGAAGCGTGCAAGGAGGTCACGCGTCTCAAGGACGTTCCAAGCCCCGTCAAACGCAACGTCAATTGCCGTGAGGGTTTTGGATCACAATGACTGGAAATTGATCTGGAAGAGCCCATTGACTCCCTCCGCATTGTTGCGGGCGGGGTCTTCTGCTCTCAGCCACCCGGTGCCCGTGTTGCTCTTACCGAGTAATTCCTCAGCTTGCGCCTTTCAGATGACAATAGCGAGCTAATACGCGTCAGCTGGCGCCCCGAGACCCTGGAAGCGATCCGCCGAACCCTGGAACGTGGGGGCGTCGAGCTCACGAATGGCGATGCGCGGGGTGAGATCAAGGAAGCGATGACGAGGAGATCAAAGCAGCTTCCTCACGCGCTGCGGCCCACTCGGGCGAGCGCCTCCGGCAGTGACGAGAACAAGGCCAGCGTCATCAACGCTTGTACCGGCATCGTAAGCATCGCTTGCGACCTGTTCAATGAGCTCGCGGTAGACCTCGAAGACCTTTTCGTCGGTGCCGTCAAAGTGAACACGGTTGGCAAGATCTCGCAGCGCCTCGTGGCTCACCCTACAAAGGACTGGACGTTCCCCGTCCGACATCCAGAACTTTACACCATCGCAGGCCGTCAAGTCGTCAGTGTGCCGCTCCAGAGGCATCGCCCTGCTCCTCAATGCCGCCCGCTGTTCACTTGCACCCCAAACGCTTCAAGCTCTGACCCTCCGCCAGTCTCTTGCGCCTTGTTTAGATAGCTCCGATGAAATCCCGTTTGCCTAGTTCAACACCGCAGTGTCGCAGGATGTCGTAGGCCGTGGTGCAGTGGAAATAAAAGTTGGGCAGCACGAAATGCAACAGATAGGGCTGGCCTTTAAAACTCAACGTGTGTTCACCAAGGGTTAGAGTGATGTCCCGACCCTCAGAGCCGTCAATGTCGCTAGGTTGGATGGATTGCACGAAGGTCACCGTGTTTGTGATCCGCGCCTTGAGATCGGCAAAGGTCTTCTCCAGTGTCGTCATGTTTCGGCACTTCCACACCCGCAAGCCGCGCAGCGGCTCCCTTGGCGAGATCGGCCGCAATCTGGATCTGGCGAACGAACGGAAACATGTCAGGGGCAAGCCGGTAATTGAGCAGGACTTCCGGATCAATCTTGCGGTTCCCGGCATAGGCCTCGGCTTTGTCCAAGATCGCGGAGAGGTTATTCAAACGTTTGGAGAAAGGCTGGCACCGACGCCTGGTACATAGAGAGGGACATCGACGGTGACCCTTTGGTGGAAGAAGGAGGACTATCCGCAGTAAGGAGCACGTGGGCAACTGCGTAAGGATGAAGACTGGATTTATGAGGCTGCCCTCGGCGAGACTTTTTCATGCGGCCAAAGCAACAGCATGAGAATCCCATATGAAACAGTGAGGGCGGCAACTGTTGGCACGAGCCACGGCTTAGTTTCATGTGCGCCGTATCCGCCCATCGTAGACAGCAGAAACCAAACCATCGGGAGAAGGTACAACCCCGAGATGATCCAGATCAGGAAACTAGTTGACTGGATTTTTCTGAACGAAGATTTGGCTTCTGGTTTTTCGCGTTCATTCGCCACCTGTCCAAGTCTCAGCCGGGATGCTTAGTCAAAAACCAAACTAGGCTGCGTATCCCTCGTCGCCGCCGCCTCCATGTCGGCTTCCGCGATGTGCATCTTGACCACGTCGCCAATGGAGACGAGGCCGATTAGCCGGCCTCTCTCGACCACTGGCATGTGGCGGAACCGGTGCGCCGTCATTTCCGACATCAGCCGGTCGATGGGGTCGGCCTCGCGGGCCGTAACCACCGTCTTGGTCATGTAGACCGACACCGGCTCCTTCAAGACCTCGGCTCCGGATTTGCCTATCGCCCGCACGAGGTCGCGCTCCGACACGATGCCCGCGACCTGGCCGTCATCTCCCTCGATGACAAGGCAGCCAATGTCATGCTGCTCGAGCAGTTTTGCGACATCGAGCAACGACTTGTCTGCCGTAGTGGTGACAACTTTCCTACCCTTCACTTTCAGAATTGCCGCGACGTGCATCTCGCTTCCTCCGGGTTCGGTGATTCCATCTACACTCGCTTGCGGTATCACTATCGCGGCAAGCAGTTCAGTTCGCCTTGCGCAGCTCATTTCACGCCGCGTTTCACCTGCTCCTTGAGCGGCTCGACCGCGGCGGCCGCCATCTTGGTCGAGAGCGCGCGAACTTCTTCGGCTTGGGACGTGAGCGCGCCCAACAGCTTCTGCCAATAGGCCGCCTGCAACTCCACTATCTCGGAGAGGTTCTTAGCGCCCGCCAAGCTCTTGGCCAGGTCGAAGCCGGAATTTACATTCCGCTGGGCGATGTCGATGATTTTGCGGTTGAACGCCACAGCGCCTTGCCCGGCAGCGTCGAAGGTCCTCTCAAGGGTCGCAACCGATGCGTCGAGAGCATCCTTGGAGCGGTCATAGACTTCGCGGCTCTGATCCACGGCCCTCTCGGCCATGGCTCGCACGCTCTCCGGCACAGACGGCGTCAGCGGTCGTCACGTCGCGGTTATTTTTGCGGCCTTGCTCGGCGGCAGTTTGGGGATTGGAGGTGGCATTCATCATCGTGCCTCTTGGGGTCACATCGCGAGCGATGTTTCGTGGGGCTGGCAGCCGCCGAACCACGCTCCCCGTAGAGGGCGCTTGGCGTGCTGATTTTCGGGAAAGGGGGCGTGCACGGAGTTGGCACGGCTAGTCTTTACCGTCAGCGCCTCGGGTCCGGCGTGCCAGTGATAAAGAGATGTGCACTGGCTGAGGGTATTACAAGCGGAGCGCGCTAACTGCTGTCATCATCGCCCGCGAAAGTTGCAAGCCCTTCTCTGGCTAGAGCCGGGCCCCGAGAGTCCGCTTTGGGTCAAGCGCGGACTTTGCACGGCGCATCGGGTTGGTCCGCAGCGATCCGGAAGCATACGTTTGCGTCGGGCCACCAGTGCCTCAATGCCTGAGATCGCCATACCCCCGGGGGGGCAATCGCTCAAACGAGGCGTTCAAAAACACCGGTGGGGGTGATTTATTTTCTGAACCGCGAAATTCGACCCGGGGTCACAAAAACTTGACCCGCAGAGTGCGGGATGACCTGTCGCAGATTAGGTTGTATTGGTGCTGACTACATCCGGCCTCTTAGATACATGGTCGGTCAGCCGCTCGGCGTACGGGTCAGGTTATGAACCTAATCGCGGACCTCGCCATAACCATACGCATGAATGTCCGCGCAGCGCCTCGCCGAGGAATATTCGCTCAACACGTTTGCCATGTGACCAGCGCCACAAGCTGGTTCGAGGCAAACCAGCTCCGACAGTGAAGCCTTGTCGTCCAAGACATGCTCGATAAGAGCGCGGGTTGCCCACGGCGGCGTCGGGAAATCATCAAGGCTATCGCGAGCTTCGGATCGTTGAGCCATCACCGCATGGGATGTGTTTGCATCACTTATCGCCGGGCCGCTGCCTGTTGATTCTGCTCTAGATTGTTCGGCTTCTTGTTCTGCCGTCAATGGTTGGCTTTTTGACCATCCTCAGCGGAATAGATTTAGTCCGGCGTGAAGCTCGAGGTGGATCGCCTCGCGAAGTTGGTCCCGGAGTTGGTCCCGGACTGCTTGGGATAGGGGTGCTGTGGCGGGTAATGGCGTGGCCGGTTAACCAGCTAAAACCCTTGGAAACTAAGACGTGCAGGGACGTGGGGCGAGCAGGTGGGAGGGTGAACTGAAAGTTAAGTGGTTTCTGGAATCGTTGCCGGAACGAACGGAAACGGTGGACCGGAACGCATGCAACCGGAAGATTTCAGGCCTGACGATCTCTTTGCGCAGATCGAAGGCCTTGTCGAGACTGTCGACGCCGAACGGCGCTTGCGCGAGCGGGCCGAGGCCGCCGACCGGGCCAAGTCCGATCTCCTCGCCGTGGTCAGCCACGAGCTCCGCACCCTGATGGGCGCGGTGATCTCCATGTCGGAGCTTCTGCTCAACGGTCCGCTCGATCCGACCCAGCGGCGCTACGCCGAGACCTTGCAACAGTCGGCGCAGCAGTCTGCTGACCGTGCTGAACGACATCCTCGATTACTCAAAGCTCGAGGCAGGCCGCTTCGAGCTCGACCGCGCGGTGTTCGATCTGCATGAGCTGGTGAGGAGCGTCGGCAGCGAATTGCAGGCGCGGACGCGGGAGAAAAGCATCGAAGGCGTCGTCAATGTCGGTCCGAGCTGCCCGCGTTTCGTCATCGGCGATGCGAGCCGTGTTCGCCAGGTGCTCACCAACCTCATCGACAATGCCGTGAAGTTCACCTCTGCCGGCTCGGTGCGTCTGCACGCCAATGCCGGCGATGCAGGCGGCAGGCTCAAGCTGCGCTTCGACGTTACCGACACCGGCATCGGCTTCGGCGAGTTCCAGAAGCAGCGGCTGTTCCAGCCCTATGCCCAGGCCGCCGCACAGCGCGAGCCAATATGGGGGCACCGGGCTCGGCCTCTCCATCGCCAAGCGGCTGATCGAGCTGATGGAAGGCGAGATCGGCTGCGAAAGCGCGCCGGGACAAGGGAGCCTGTTCTGGTTCACGATCCCGCCGAGCGGGCCGAGAGCGCCCCGTCCAAGGAGGCGCAAGCCACCGGCACGCCTCACCGGCCATGTTCTCGTGGTGGAGGACAACGCCGTGAACCGGATGCTGATCGGCGCGTATCTGGAGGAGTTCGGGCTCACCTACGACGTCGTCGAGAACGGCGCCCAGGCGCTCAAGCGGCTCGCCGCGAAGGACTACGATCTCGTGCTCATGGACATCATGATGCCTGAGCTCGACGGCGTCGAGACCACCAAGCGCATCCGCAAGATGGGCGGCGAGGCGGCGCGAGGTGCCGATCGTGGCGCTCACCGCCCATGCCATGAAGGGCGACCGCGAGGACTATCTCGCCGCCGGCATGGACGGCTATGTGTCGAAGCCGATCCGCGGCCGCGAGCTGTTCGGCGCGCTCAAGCCCTACCTGTCCGACGATGACGGCGAGGACGCCGGCATCGTCGTGCGCGAGCCGCTGGTGGCGATCCGCTGAAGGCCGGCCTCGCGCGATCTCGCCTATAGACCGTCGATCAGCACGCCGGCGGCGAGGATCAGATAGGCGATCAAGAGCAGCCCAGGGCGTAGCTCGTGAAGAACGGCAGCGGCACGATCATGCCGATGACCACGAGAATGGTGATGATGGCGGAGACGAGGAAGGTCTCCCTGCGCGGTGCGCTCAGACTGAAGTTCATGATGCCCCCAAATGACAATGCCTCCGGCTTCGCGATCGCCGGCAGGCGATTCTGCCATTCTAGCCGCAACGCCGGCGAGGGCTACGGAGGCTGCTGGCGACCGGCTTATTTGTCAGGCGCAGCCGGCAGGCGAGCCGGCAATACACGCCATGGGCTTGCCGTTGATGAAGACACGCCGGTGTGCCCCGGAGACGATCGACCCGCCGCAGCCGGTCTTGTCGCCTTGAACCGCGGCCGGCTTGCCGTTGATGAACACGTCGGGCGAGCCCTCGACGATGGTGCCGGCGCAGCCGGCGGTGTCGCCGGCGCGGGCCGCTTGCTTGCCTTCGACCATGACGCTCGCCGCTGCCTGAGGTGACGGTGCCCGCACGGGCAGGGGTTGGGGCCGTCTTCCGCCAGACGCGGCAAGCGGAGCAAGCGCAAGGAGCACGACAGCAAGCGACTTCAGGCAAGCGTCACGAAGCGACTCACAGCGCGCACCGCGCTCGCGCGCCCCGAGCGGCGGCACGGGGATCGACGCTTCGGCAAGCTCCGCCGCCTTGGCGTCGACGAGCTTCACGATGCCGACCATGATGTCGTTGAGCTGGAAGTCCTTTGGCGTGTAGACCGCCGACGCGCCGCACTGCTTCAGCACGTTCACGTCCTCGGCCGGGATGATGCCGCCGACCACGATGGGAACCTCGCCCATCCCTGCCTCGCGCATGCGCTGCGCCACGTCGCGCACCAGCGCCACATGCGAGCCTGACAGGATGGAGAGGCCGACCACATGGGCCTTCGCCTCCTTCGCCTGCTCGACGATCTGCGCCGGCGTCAGCCTGATGCCGTCATAGACCACGTCCATGCCGACGTCGGTGGCGCGCACCGAGATCTGCTCGGCGCCGTTCGAATGCCCGTCGAGGCCGGGCTTGCCGACCACGAAAGTGAGCCTGCGGCCGAGCTTGCCGGAAACCTCGTCGACCAGATGGCGCACCTCTTCGAGCCGCGCCGCGTCGACGTGACGCTTGGCGCGGATGCCGGTCGGCGCGCGATATTCGCCGAACACTTCGCGCAACACCTGGCCCCATTCGCCGGTGGTGACGCCGGCTTTGGCGCGCGGCGATCGACGGCTCCATGATGTTGCGCCCTTCGGCTGCCGCCGATTTCAGATCGACCAGCGCCTGGCGCACCGCCTTGTCGTCGCGGCGCTGCCGCCAGGCCTGCAGCGCCGCCACCTGCTCGATCTCGACCGACTCAGGCACGGTGATGATGCCGTCGGCGCTGGCCGCGAGCGGCGAAGGCTCGGTCTCGGTATAGGCGTTGACGCCGACCAGAACCTGCTCGCCCTTCTCGATGGCTTCGACGCGGGCGGCGTTCGCCGCGATCAGCGTCTCCTTCATGTAGTCGATGGCGGCGACCGCGCCGCCCATCTGCCTGGATGCGGGCAAGCTCGGCGCGGGCTTCCTGCTTTCAGCGCCGTCGACCTTGCGCTCGATCTCCTCCGGAGCCGTCGAAGATGTCGCCGAACTCGAGCAGGTCGGTCTCGTAGGCCACGATCTGCTGAATGCCGCAGCGACCATTGCTGGTCCCACGGGCGTCGGCAGGCCGAGCGCCTCGTTCCAGGCGGGCAGCTGCACCGGCGCGGGCGCGCGCCTTCTTCGACAGCGTGACCGCGAGCATCGCGAGCAGGATGCGATAGACGTTGTTCTCAGGCTGCTGCTCGGTGAGCCCCAGCGAGTTCACCTGCACGCCGTAGCGGAAGCGGCCGCTGCGCCGGATCGGTGACGCCGTAGCGCTTCGCGCGTGATCTCGTCCCACAGCTCGACGAAGGCGCGCATCTTGCACACTTCGGTGATGAAGCGCACGCCCGGCATTGACGAAGAACGAGATGCGGCCGACCACCTGCGGAAATTCGTCCGCCGACACTTCGCCTGAGTTCTTCACCTCGTCGAGCACGGCCTCGGCGGTGGCGAGCGCGAAGGCAAGCTCCTGCGTCGGCGTCGCTCCGGCCTCCTGCAGATGGTAGGAGCAGACATTGGTCGGGTTCCATTTCGGCATCTCGCGCGAGGTCGTGAGACGATCACGTCCTTGATCAGCCGCAGCGAGCGGCTCGGGCGGAAACACATAGGTGCCGCGCGACAGATATTCCTTGATGATGTCGTTCTGCACCGTGCCGGTGAGCTTTGCCCGGTCGACGCCCTGCTCGTCGGCGAGCGCCACGTAGAGCGACAGCAGCCACGCCGCGGTGGCGTTGATGGTCATCGAGGTGTTCATCTCGCCGAGCGGAATGCCGTGCATCAGCGCGTCGCATGTCGCCGAGATGGGAGACCGGCACGCCCACCTTGCCAACCTCGCCGCGGGCAAGCGGGTCGTCGGAGATCGTACGCCGGTCTGGGTCGGCAGGTCGAAAGCGACCGAAAGCCCGGTCTGGCCCTTGGCCAGATTCTGCCGGTACAGCTCGTTCGAGGCCTTTGCCGTCGAATGCCCCGCATAGGTGCGGAACATCCAGGGTTTGTCGCGCTTGGTCTTTCCGCTCATGGATCGCCGATCGCTGAATTCAGCTTGATAGCATCGAAGCACGCCAAGCGCTTCGGAGCAATAATCGTGCCCAGTGGTTCGCGTGGCATGGATCGGTTATCGCGTTAAGGGCAGCTCGCGCCATGCGGCGCGCCGGTCGACCGCACGTTCGCTCGCGTCCTCAGGCATGCCTCGCACCTAGAGACGAGGCGCCTCAATCCTGATGGGCGAGCACGTCGGGAACGATCGCGCTCACGACATTGGTCTGGCCGTCGACGATGACGACGTTCTGACCCGACACGAAGTGAAGAAGTCCGGATCGGAGACTTGGCTGACTAAGGTCGTAAGGCGGCGGAAACAGCGCGACGCTGTCGGGAACCGTGCCGCCGACGCTGACATTGACGCTGCTCGTTGGAACCGACGAGACCGGCGCGCCGTGCTGAGCAAAATAGGCGCCGATCATCGTCACCTCGCCTGAGCCAAGCGTGGTGGTCACCGCAGGGGACACATCGGGAAGGGTCGGCGCTGCCGGCGGCGGTGACGGTCGTGGTCGAGGCCGCTGGGCTCGATGGCGTTGGGGTCGGCGGCAGGTCGGCCGCCCGTCCGCCGCGAGTTGCGATTGTTCCAATATCTGTTCTTGTTCTTCGATGGCAGAAGACCGCTCTGCTTGCTCTTCGTCCTTCTTGAAGATGTTTCCTTCGAGCCGTTGTCGCTCAGTCTGCAATCCCTTGGCGTCCTGAGAGGAATGTTGGGTGTCCCCTGTCGTCCCCGAGTCGAGACCTTGGAGGCTTGGCCGATCGTCTGCGGGCGTGCCCATGCCGCGAGAGTGGCGACGTTCCCACGCGGGCAGCGCGGCTCAAGACGTTGTCGGGGGCATCAGGCCGAAATTACTGCCGAGCCCAAGCTCGCGGCTGCTGAGGCCAAGATGGATGTCGTCACCGCCGGCGCCAATCTCGGCCAGACCGGGTCCAGAGCGCTGGCTTCCGCCAAGGCCAATGCTTGCGGGCCGCCGCCAAGGCCGAGTCTCATGCTTCCGTAACCGCTGCCCGCCAGGCCAGGCCATGCCGAGACCGCCATGCCAAATGACCGCCGCCGCCCACCGCCCATCGCGGCGCTGCCGCCGGTGCCGGAATCGCCAGCGCGAGGGCAAGCGCCGCCACGCGCCGGCAAAATAATCTGTGCATCATCCTGCTTATCCACGCCATCCGCGCCCATCTCGCCAACCGCCAACGCCCTCAAGCTGGGGAGTTCCCGGACTAACTGGCTGGAGAGCGTTCTTGCGCGCAGAATGAGCTTGGCGAGCAAAAAGCTGGGCGAGGGGCGTCGTTCTTGCTAACGCTCTGCCCGCGACAGGCATTATGGCTATCGGGGGTGGCCTAAGGGCTTTTTCACGCATCAATTCCGGCAATTCAGAGTTATATCGGCGACGACGCAAAAATGTTGCAGTCGCGAGATGGATCGTTGACAATTGTCGCAGTGCAAAAAGCCCGAGTGAGCGGGGAACCTACGGATGAACGAGATGTCATTGGCAGCGGTGGCGCCCGACCAGGGCACCTTGAAGGACCTTTACCAGATCGGCGAAATCCCGCCGCTCGGACACGTGCCGGCAAGCATGTATGCCTGGGCCATCCGCAAGGAGCGGCACGGCGAGCCGGACCAGGCGATGCAGATCGAGGTGCTGCCGACCTGGCCGCTCGACTCGCCACGAGGTGCTCGTGCTCGTGATGGCTGCCGGCGTCAATTACAACGGCGTGTGGGCGTCGCTCGGCAAGCCGATGTCGCCGCTCGACGTGCACAAAAATCCCTATCACATCGCCGGCTCCGACGCGTCCGGCATCGTGTGGGCCGTCGGCTCCAAGGTGAAGCGGTGGAAGGTCGGCGACGAGGTCGTCATCCACTGCAACCAGGACGACGGCGACGACGAGGAGTGTAACGGCGGCGATCCGATGTTCTCGCCCTCGCAGCGCATCTGGGGCTACGAGACGCCCGACGGCTCCTTCGCCCAGTTCGCCCGCGTGCAGGACCGCCAGCTGCTCGAGCGGCCGAAGCATCTCACCTGGGAAGAGGCCGCCTGCTACACGCTGACGCTCGCCACCTCCTACCGCATGCTGTTCGGCCACCGGCCGCATACGCTGAAGCCCGGCCATAACGTGCTGGTGTGGGGCGCCTCAGGCGGCCTCGGCTCGATGGCGGTGCAGCTCATCGCCACCACCGGCGCCAACGCCATCGGCGTCGTGTCCGACGACGAGAAGCGCGACTTCGTCATGTCGCTCGGCGCCAAGGGCGTGATCAACCGCAACAACTTCAAATGCTGGGGCCAGATGCCGACGGTCGGCACGCCCGAATACGATGCCTGGGTGAAAGAGGCGCGCAATTTCGGCAAGGCGATCTGGGAGATCACCGGCAAGGGCGTCAATGTCGATTGCGTGTTCGAGCATCCGGGCGAGGCGACCTTCCCGGTGTCGTGCTTCGTGGTGAAGCGCGGCGGCATGGTCGTGTTCTGCGCCGGCACCACCGGCTACAACCTCACCATGGATGCGCGCTATGTGTGGATGCATCAGAAGCGCGTGCAGGGCTCGCACTTCGCCCATCTGCTGCAGGCGAGCCAGGCGAACAAGCTCGTGGTCGAGCGCCGCATCGATCCTTGCATGTCGCGAAGTGTTCCCCTGGGACGCAGATCCCCAAGGCGCATATGCGGATGATGGAAGAACCAGCATCGCCCCGGCAACATGGCGGTGCTGGTGCAGCGCGCCTTGCACCGGGCCTTCGCACCTTCGAGGACGTGATCGAAGCCAGCAAGCAGATGCATGGCGGCTGAGCCTCGATCGCTCATGCGTGTCACTCCGGCGCATGCCGGGCGTCCAGATCTTCTTGTCATTGCGCCGGCAGCTCGGGTTCCGGCTTGCGCCGGCAAGTGACGACGGGCAATCTGAATTCTGGGCTGTCCTTCGGCGCGCCTGCACGGATTTCTGCCTTCGCGGGTGCAATGATTCGCTGGATGACCGGGACGAGCCATCGGCCGTGACCAGCAAGCACGATGCCGGACAAGCCAGCGAATCTGTCCAATCTGACGTTCCGATCTCATTCCACTTCTAGAGTCGGCGGCCGAGGCCGCCAGCACGCTTGCGCGACCGCCGCGCGCGAGGCGGTTGCCGGCAAGGTCAGCCAGGGCGGCAAGATCGACGGCGAGGCGCTCGAGCGCGAGCAGCACGCGGCGCATGGGCTCGCCTGGATCGCCACCTATGCCGAGGCGCTGAACCAGGTCGCGAGCCTATGCGCGCCGCATGTCGGACGAAGGCCGCTTCGGCGAGATGGAAGCGCTGCTCGCGCAGATCGGCGCCGCCGAATATGCCGCGCAGCTCGCCGGCGGCGTGCCGATGAGCCAGGGCGAGATCGCGCGCACCCATGAGCTTGGCGTGTCCGAGAAGGACCAGACAGCGCTTTCTCACCGCCAATGTCCGGGACCTCATCGCCGCCACGACCGCCGCCACCCGCGCCCGCGCCATCGCGCTGATCCGCGGCTCGCAAGGTGCCGTGTCGTATGGCGATACCGGCCTCGACGAGACGGTCACCGCCATGCGCGAGGAGATGCACCGCTTCTCCGAGGCAGAGGTCGTGCCGCATGCGCAGGAGTGGCACCTGAAGGACGAGTACGTGCCGATGGAGCTGATCGGCCAGATGGCCGAGCTCGGCGTGTTCGCGCTGACCCTGCCTGAGGAGTATGGCGGGCTCGGCCTCGGCAAGGAGGCCATGTGCGTCGTCTCGGAGGAGCTCGTCGCGCGGCTATATCGGCGTCGGCTCGCTCGGCACGCGCTCGGAGATCGCCGAGGAGCTGATCCTGAACGGCGGCACCGACGCCCAGAAGCAGGAATGGCTGCCGAGGATCGCGAGCGGCGAGGTGCTGCCCACGGCGGTGTTCACCGAGCCGAACACCGGCTCAGACCTCGCCTCGCTCACCACGCGCGCGGTGAAGGACGGCGACGTCTATCGCATCACCGGGCAGAAGACCTGGATCACCCATGCGGCCCGCGCCGATCTCATGACCGTGCTCGCCCGCACCAATCCGAACCGAGAAGGGCTATCGCGGGCTCTCGATGTTCTTGGCACCAAAGCCGCGCGGCACCGACGACAATCCCTTTCCGGCCGAAGGCATGACCGGCGGCGAGATCGAGGTGCTCGGCTATCGCGGCATGAAGGAGTTCGACATCTCCTTCGACGGCTTCGCCGTGCCTGCCGCCAATCTGCTCGGCGGCGTCGAGGGCCAGGGCTTCAAGCAGCTGATGCAGACCTTCGAGGCGGCGCGCATCCAGACCGCGGCGCGCGCCATCGGCGTGGCCCAGGCCGCGCTCGATCTCGGGCTGCGCTACGGCACCGAGCGCATCCAGTTCGGCAAGCCGATCGTCGCGCTTCCCGCGCGTCTCGGACAAGCTGGTGATGATGGCGGCCGAGATCCTGCTCGCCCGCCAGCTCACTTATTTCGCCGCGCGCGAGAAGGACGCAGGCCGCCGCTGCGATCTCGAAGCCGGCATGGCCAAGCTGCTCGCCGCCCGCGCCGCCTGGGCCGCCGCCGACAATGCGCTGCAGATCCACGGCGGCAACGGCTTTGCGCTCGAATATCCGGTGAGCCGCGTGTTGTGCGATGCGCGCATCCTCGTCGATCTTCGAGGGCGCCGCCGAGATCCAGGCCCACGTCATCGCCCGGCGCCTGCTCGAAGGCTGAACCAAGCGCTAGCAGCGTTCAGCTTGTGTCGCTTTGCTCCACCTTCCCGGTGATGCTGCCATGCTATGGTCGTGGCATTGCCAGAAGACGCCATAAGATTTTGCAACGTGGAGGAGACGCATGCGTAACGTGAAAGTGGTGTTGGCCGCGATGGCCGCGCTCGCGCTCTGGGGACGGGTTCAGCCTACGCCATCGAGGTCAAGCAAGAAGATCAACGCGCCGGCATTGCCGCCAAAGGTCTGGGCCATTGCCGGGGATTTCTGCGCCATCAAGGACTGGCACCCGCTGGTCGCCGATTGCAAAGAGACCGAGGAGGGGCACCACCTTCCGCACCCTCACGCTCAAGAACGGCGGCACCATCAAAGGAGAAGCTGCTCGAGTCCGACGATACCAGCTACAGCTACGAGATCATCGAAAGCCCGCTGCCGGTGAAGAACTACAAGGCGAAGCTTCACGTCGAGGAGGACGAGAGGGACCCGCAACGCACGACCATCTTCTGGGAAGCGACGTTCGACGCCGAACGGCGTCTCCGACGACGACGCCAAGAAGAAGATCAGCGATATCTTCACGAGCGGCCTCAAGGGCATCAAGCAGAAGGTCCTTCCGCCAGAGGGAAGCGACTCGACCACCCATTGACCGACGGCCGGATGAGCCATGACGGTCGATCCTCATCACCGGCTGCTCGTCGGGCATCGGGCTTTGCGCGGCGCAAACCCTGAAGGCGCGCGGCTGGCGCGTGTTCGCCACGCGCGCGCAAGCCTGAAGACATCGCCCGTCTGAAGGATGAGGTTGGGGTCGAGAGCCTCTATCTCGACTATGCCGAGCCGGACTCGATTGCCGCCGCGGCCGCGCATGTGCTCGCGGCGACGGACGGAAAGCTCATCGCGCTGTTCAACAATGGCGGATACGGCCAGCCTGGCGCGCTCGAGGATATCAGGCCGCAAGTGCTTCGCGCCCAGTTCGAGGCGAACGTCTTCGGCTGGCACGATCTCACCCGCCGCGTCATTCCAGCGATGCGCGCCCAACGGCGAAGGCCGCATCGTGTTCTGCTCCTCGGTGCTCGGGCTCATCGCGGCACCTTATCGTGGCGCCTACTGCAGCCTCGAAATTCGCCGTCGAGGCCCTGGCCGACACGTTGCGCATGGAGCTTGCCGGCGTCCGGCATCCATGTGGCGCTGATCGAGCCTGGGCCGATCGCCACCCGCTTCGTCGGAGCATGCCATCGAGGCTTACCGGCGCAACGTCGATCTCGACGCCTCGCACCACCGCGACATCTACAAGGCCCGCATCGCCCGCATGGAGGCGGGCGGCAAGCAGACCTTCAAGCTCGGTCCCGAGGCGGTGGCCGCCAAGCTCGTGCATGCGTTGGAGAGCGCGCGACCCAAATTTCGCTACTACGTCACCCTTCCCGAGCTACGCCGTGGCTCTGTTACGCAGGATCCTCGCCGTCGGGCGCCCTCGACGCCGTGGCCGAGGCGGAACTAGAATTCGGCCTGCGGCGCCGAACGCTTGTCCCGCCAAAGCGTTACAACCCATGAAAAGCCGCCGGCCAGGGGTCAGCCATGCATACATTGACGGCCTATGTCATTCCGTTCGCCCTTGCGGCCGTCGCCACCGTGCTGTTGCTCGGCCTGTGGAACATGATGCGTGGCGGCAGCCCAAATCTCAGCCAGACCTTGATGCGCTGGCGCGTGGTGCTGCAATTCATCGCCCTTTGCCTCGTCATGGCGGCCATCTACTTCTCCGGCAAGTATTGAGTCCGGTGATTGCCCCCGTTCACGAAGGCTTGACCCTCTTTCGCGTCCAGTTAGGCTAGCCGTTACTTTTCTAGAGGTTGAATGCGCGCGAGCGTGGCGGTGGGTAATGGTCGTTCTCAGCAAGATCTACACGCGCACCGGCGACGACGGGACGACCGCGCTCGGCTCAGGCCGGCGGGTGGCGAAATTCGACCTTCGCGTCGAATGCTACGGCACGCTCGATGAGACCAACGCCGCAATAGGCCTTGCCCGGCTGCATCACGCGATCGGACCCAGCGCTCGACGCCATGCTCGCGCGCATCCAGAACGATCTGTTCGATCTCGGCGCCGAGCTCTGCTACCCCGACGGAGCAAGGACGCGCGGCGGCCGATTGTCGGTGTGCGGATGCGCAAGTCGAGCGGCTGGAGAGCGAGATCGACGCTCTGAACCGCGAGCTTCAGCCTTTGCGCTCCTTCGTGCTTCCGGGCGGCACGCCGGCGGCAAGCTTTCTGCATCTTGCGCGCACAATATCGCGCCGCGCCGAGCGGCTCATGGTGGCGCTTGCCGCGCGGCCGAACGAGCCGGTCGGCGGCAGCGCGCTTCGTTACATCAACCGGCTTTCGGATTTTCTGTTCGTCGCGGCACGCTACGCCAACGATAAGGGCCAATCCGACGTGCTGTGGGTCCCTGGCCAGAACCGGTAGCGAAGCCCTCAAGCGTGTCACCGTGTTCGTCCCCTCCATGACACCAATCCGCTAAAGAGCATCGACTATCAGTATGTGACGGTCTCGCTGATCGTCCTCAACATCGCCATCTACCTCATCTTTCAGACCGGCTGGTTCATTCCGCTCGATGAGGAGAATCTCGCCGCCTTCGCCGCCATCCCGGCCGAGCTCATGGGGCACGGCCTTGGCGATGAAACCATCTTGTCGCCCTTCCTCGTGCCCGACCGCTTCACCCTCGTCACCTACATGTTCCTGCATGGAAGCTGGATTCACCTCCTCGGCAACATGCTGTTCCTCTGGGTGTTCGGCGACAATGTCGAGGATGCCATGGGCCATCTCCGCTTCATCATGTTCTATCTGATGTGCGGGATCTTCGCCGCGGTCGTCCATTCCTGGCTCATGCCCGACTTCTGATCTGCCGCTGATCGGCGCGAGCGGCGCGGTGGCCGGCATCATCTCCGCCTATCTGATCTTGCACCCGAAGGTTAAGATCTGGGTGCTCGCGCTGTGGCGCATCCCGATCAAGATCACCGCCTATTGGGCGCTCGGCTTTTGGATTCTCGCGCAATTCGCCAACCTTCTCATCGATACCGAGGAGAGCGTCGCCTGGGGGCGCATATCGGCGGGTTTGGCCGCCGGCGCGATGCTGATCCTGTTCATGCGGCGGCGCGGTGTACCGCTCTTCGACCGCACGCGGGGAGGGGCCTGAAAGCCGCTCGAAAAGCCTAGAAACCATTGACTTGCGCGGTTGCCGGCAGTACCGTCCGGGCCATCTCGCACTTGCGAGATAACGTGCTTCGTGTGCGTTCGGGGGAAACAAAAGCACGTGCGGGAAAGAATAGCCGCATGAAGATTCTCGTTCCTGTGAAGCGTGTCGTCGACTTCAACGTCAAGGTCCGCGTCAAGTCCGACGGCAGCGGGGTCGACCTTGCCAACGTCAAGATGTCGATGAACCCCTTCGACGAGATCGCCGTCGAGGAGGCGGTGCGCATCAAGGAGCGCGGAGAGGCGACCGAGGTGGTCGCCGTGTCGATCGGCTCGGTCAAATCGCAAGATACGCTTCGCACCGCGCTCGCCATGGGCGCCGACCGCGCCATTCTGGTGAAGACCGACGCAGCTGGTCGAGCCGCTCGGCGTCGCCAAGGTGCTTGAAGCGCGTGGTCGAGAATGGAAGCCGCCGACCTCGTCATCATGGGCAAGCAGGCGATCGACGACGACTGCAATCAGTCGGGCCAGATGCTGGCGGGGCTGCTCGGCTGGCCGCAAGGGACCTTCGCCTCGAAGATCGAATTCGCCAACGGCAAAGTGCGCGTGGTGCGCGAGGTGGATGGCGGGCTCGAGACCCTGCTGCTTTCGCGCCCGGCGGTGATCACCACCGACCTCAGGCTCAACGAGCCGCGCTACGCTTCGCTTCCCAACATCATGAAGGCCAAGAAGAAGCCGATCGACGAAACGACGCCGGAGGCGCTCGGCGTCGACATCGCGCCGAGGCTCAAGGTGCTCGGCGTCGCCGAGCCGAAGGGCCGCGAGGCCGGCATCAAGGTCGACAGCGTCGCCATCCTCATCGAGAAATTGAAGAACGAGGCGGGAGTGCTCTAAGATGGCGGTCCTGCTTCTCGCCGAGCACGACAACAAGACTCTGGCCCCGGCGACGGCCAAGGCGCTCGACGCTGCTGCGAAGTTCGGCGGCGAGGTCGATATTCTCGTCGCCGGCGAGAATGCCCAGGGCGTTGCCGAAGAAGCAGCCAAGCTTGCCGGCGTGCGCAAGGTGCTGCTCGCCGAGTGCGCCGCAGCTCAAAGAGCGCCTCGCCGAAGAGACGGCCAATCTGATCGTGCCGCTGATGCAGAATTACGACGTGCTGCTCGCGCCGGCCACCACCATGGGCAAGAACGTTGCTCCGCGCGTGGCGGCGCTGCTCGACGTGGCGCAAATCTCCGACATTATCGAGGTGAAGTCGCCGGACACCTTCGTGCGCCCGGTCTATGCCGGAAACGCGCTCGAGACGGTCAAGACCGGCGACAAGAAGATCGTCGCCACCGTCCGCATCACGGCCTTCGCCTCGGCCGCCGAGGGCGGGGCCGCTTCGATCGAGACCATCGCGGCGCCGGCGGCGCTTGGCTTGTCGAGCTTCGAGAAGAGCGAGATCAGCGTGAGCGAACGGCCGGAGCTCACCGCCGCGCGCATCGTCGTCTCAGGCGGGCGCGGCATGCAATCCGGCGAAAACTTCAAGACGCTTGATCGAGCCGCTCGCCGACCGTCTCGGTGCGGCCGTGGGCGCCTCCCGGGCCGCGGTCGATGCCGGCTACATGCCGAACGATCACCAGGTCGGCCAGACCGGCAAGGTGGTGGCGCCGGAGCTTTACATCGCCGTGGGCATTTCCGGCGCCATCCAGCATCTCGCCGGCATGAAGGATTCGAAGGTCATCGTCGCCATCAACAAGGATGCCGAGGCCCCCATCTTCCAAGTTGCCGATTACGGCCTCGTCGGCGATCTGTTCACCGTCCTGCCCGAGCTCGACGCCGAGCTGAAAAAGGCAGGGTACTGAGCCAGCGGGTGCATGAGGAATGACCATGGACGAGATAGTTCAAGGCGCGAAGGGAATTCTGACCGAGCCCTCGCCGCGGGAGAATGAAATGACGCCCATTCGCAAGATCGGGATCATCGGCAGCGGGCAAATGGGCAACGGCATTGCGCATGTGATCGCGCCTTTCAGGCTATGAGGTCGTGCTCAACGACCTGACCAAGGAGAAGGTCGACAAGGCGCTCGAGTTGATCGACAGGAACCTCACCCGCCAGGTCGCGTCCGGGCAAGATCACCGAGGAGGAGCGCAAGCAGGCGCTCTCACGCATCTCCTATGCCGAGACATTATCAGGGCTTCTCGGACGTCTGATCTGGTGATCGAGGCGGCGACCGAGGACGAGACGGTGAAGCGCAAGATCTTCGTGGCGCTTTGTCCGTTCCTCAAGCCAGAGGCCATCGTCGCCACCAACACCTCGTCGATCTCCATCACCCGGCTCGCCGCCGCCACCGACCGGCCTGAGCGCTTCATCGGCTCCATTTCATGAACCCGGTGCCGGTGATGGAGCTGGTCGAGATGATCCGCGGCATCGCCACCGAAGATGTGACCTTCGCCCGCGCCAGGAGTTCGTTGGAGACGCTGGGCAAGACCACCGCGGTGTCGGAGGACTTCCCGGCCTTCATGGTCAACCGCGTCCTGCTGCCGATGATCAACGAGGCGGTGTACACGCTCTATGAGGGCGTGGGCTCGGTCGATGCCATCGATACCGCGATGCGGCTCGGCGCCCACCATCCCATGGGCCCGCTGCAGCTCGCCGATTTCATCGGGCTGGACACCTGCCTGTCGATCATGCAGGTGCTCTATGAGGGGCTCGCCGGATTCCAAATACCGCCCCTGTCCGCTGCTGGTGAAATATGTCGAGGCCGGCTGGCTCGGGCGCAAGACCAAGCGCGGCTTCTACGACTATCGCGGCGAAAAGCCGATGCCGACCCGCTAGGGCAAGCGATCGGGACCGACGCCGAAGCGCTTAGCCCGACCGCAAGGCCCTTTGCCCGGCAGAATTACTGCGGCAAGACGACGATCTCGCCCTGCATCGACGGCTGGATGGTCGTAGCACTCAATCTCGATGATGCCGGGCTTTTCCGGCTTGAGCTCCACCGTGTGCATGGTGCCGCGCTCGAGAGCGAATTTCTCGTCGACGCCCTCGCCTTCAAGGTGAATGTGGTGCGTTCATCCCTTGCACCCCAACGAAATGCAGCCTGATCGGCTCGCCTGCCTTGACCACGATCTGCGAGGGCTCGAAGGTGAAGGCGCGGATGCGCCACTTGCCCTCGGCGTCCGGCTTGCTTCAGGACGAGGCCACCGCCATCGGGCAGCGGTGCCGTGGGAAACGCCTCCGGCTTGTGATCGGCGTCGCCCTTGGTGCTCGTGTTGCCGTCGAGATGCACGGTCTTGATGTAGAAGTCCCGGACTTCTTCGCAGTGCGCCGGCGGCGCCAATCCGATCAAGGCGGCAAAGCGGCAGTCCAACATATAGCGCAACCATCTGTTTCATCGCTCGCTCCGCGTACTAGTGTGGTGGGATCGGCCAAGGGGCCATGCACGAGATAGGACGCCTCAAAGCGCGGCTTTATTCCCGGCTTTCGAGCGGGCGCGAGCCATTCAGGATCGAGAAAATAATTCGGCCGGTTGCGGGAATAAAACCGGGCTGAAAGCGTCTTAAGCAAGTGGAGCGGAGACCGTGCCCGGGCGACGACACCGCAGCCAGTTCGAAGACCTCATGCTGCCGCATCTCGACGCGGCCTACAATCTCGCCTGCTGGCTTCTGCGCGACGCCCACGAGGCTGAGGACGCGGTTCAGGACGCCTACCTCAAGGCCTATGAGGCGCTGCCTCAATATCGCGGCGGCAGCAGCGCCGCCTGGCTGTTGAAGATCGTGCGCAACACCTGCTTGACCATGCTGCGCCGGCGGAAGGCGCGCAGCAACGTCATCGTGCTGAGAGACATGCTGAGCGACGACGATCCCCTGCTGCGGACCGCACTTCGCGACGTGACCAGCGTGCCTCGAGCGCCAAGTGATCGCCAAGGCCGAGCAGGAGGCCGTCCGCGCCGCGCTCGCCGACCTTCCGGAGCACTACCGGGAGATCGTCGTGCTCCGCGAGTTCGAGGACATGAGCTATCAGGAGATCGCCGAGGTCACGCAGCTCCCCATCGGCACCGTCATGTCGCGCCTGTCACGAGCGCGCCGCGCCTTGCGCGAAGCGCTCATAGGAGAGTGGTGAAGGAGATGAGCGCAGCAAGCTGTGAAGAGGTCACCGACCTGTTGGAGCCGTTCGCCGACGGCGAGCTTGGCCTGCCGGATCAGGATGCGGTGGCGCGGCACGTTCGCGGTTGTACGGCATGCCAGCTTCATGTCGAGGAGCTTCGCGTCTTGCGCGGCAAGCTCAAGCGGCTCCCGCCCTTTCGGCGCCGGCGGGACTCGCCAGCCGGATCGCCGGACAAACTGGCGGAGAAGCGCGAGCCCGCGCGGCGCCCGGCATGGTCGGCTTGGGCCATGCCGCTCGCGTCGCATCTCGCCGCCGCGCTCATTGGCTTGGCCGCCGGCTACTGGATCTTGCTCGGCGCCGGCCAATCCGACAGCCTGTCGCGGGAGCTCGTGGCCGCCCATGTGCGCTCGCTCATGGCGGCGCAGCCGATCGATGTCGCCTCTGGCGATCCCGCATCGGCGTCGGGCCCTGGTTCGCCGGCAAGCTCGACTTTGCGCCGAAGGTCCGCGACCTTGCCGCGCAAGGCTTCCCCTGGTCGGTGGCCGGGTCGACTATTTCGACGGCCGCAGAGTGGCGGCGATCGTGTTTCGCCGCCGCGACCACGTGATCAACGTGTTCATCATGCCTCACGCAAGCGGGCCGATGCGCCACGAAGAGCTTCGCCGCAACGGCTACAACATCGAGAGCTGGAGCGACGGCGAATACGATTTCTGGGCCGTATCGGATCTCAATCGAGACGAACTCGACATGCTGACCAAGCTGCTTGGGGCATGACTCTTAAACCAATCTGCATCGAGCGGGTTGCTGGTTGCGGCGGGGAGGCGACAAGCTTCGCGCGGCAGAAAGTGAAGCTCGAAAAGGTGAAATAATGAAACCTCGCAAAATTCTGTTCATGGTGGCTTCGGCGCTATCATGGGTGCGATCGGCGCGCTCGCCGGTTTCCCGGGGCTGGCGATGGCGGCTGAAACACTGACCGTCTCCATCTCGCTCGACATCCCGCCTTATGTCATCAAGAGTGCGAGCGAGGGTCTGGAAGTGGATATCGTTCGCGGCGCCCTGTCCGGCCAGCAGCTCAGCTTCGTGCAGATGCCTTATGCCGATTTGCAGACGGCAATTCAGCAGAAGAAGGCTGATGTCTCCATCGGCGTTCAGCCGACCGATAAAAGCGTGTTCTATTCGCACGGCTTGATCGCGCCTTCGTGAACCTCGCCATCGCCAAGAAATCCGGACCATCCTCAAGATTGACAGCATCGCCGCTCTCAAGGGCCACAAGGTACTCACCTGGCAGGATGCCTATTTGGAGCTCGGCGATGAGTTCGCGAGCCTGTTCGCGCCGGGAGCGCCATACCGCGCCGACGATATCGAAGTTGCGAACCAGGAAGATCAGGTCCGCAGATTCTGGCAATGGGACAACCTCGTCATTGTCATCGACCGCAGCATCTTCGCCTATTTCAGCAAGAAGATGGGTCACGCCATGAGCGAAGTGGATCTCGTTCGCGCTGTTTCCGCCCGTGACGGATTTCAAAGGCCGGATTCGCCAACGCGGCGCTCCGCGACCGCTTCAACCAGGGTCTCGATGGACTGTGCGGCAATGGCGGCTACGCCAAGCTGCTTGACCGCTACGATGTGGTCTTCCCGCTCCCGACGGTCTGTCCTTGACCGCATCCTATGGTGAGCGGCGAGCGAGCCGGATAGGTCAGCCGCTGGCGACCACGTCCGTCAGCCGTGAGGGGGTTAAGCTCGCTCGCAGGTTGCCATCGCGCCAGCTAGACGTCGGTGTCGCCGGGGAACGTACCGTCAGGATGCGGGCACTTCACCAAGCGCACATACCAGCCTGGATGATCCTTCTCCCAATGGGCGGTCTCCATCATGGCGACATGCGCGAGCAGATATTGGGATGGGACAGATCGGGGTTCTGCCTGGCGCTCTGGCCTTCGGTCTGGTCGTAGATCTGCACGACCTCGTTGCGGCAGGTCCCATAGTCGAGCTTGATCCCGTCGACGGGGAAGCCGTTCACGTCCAACGGACCTTGATCGGCGAGGGCGCGGCAAACCACGAAAATGAGGCGGCTGGGGTCATCGGGACATCCGTCAACAGGGGCATCGGCACTATGACGCGGCCGGCCGCAGCCCGCCAGACGTCAAGTCCCGGGAAGCCGTTCATTTATTGGTGATTTTGCAGGGCTTTCGCTTAAGCCGCCGACCATGGCTTTGCCGCCACATGTCCGGCGTGGAGAGCGGCCAGGGTCTCGTTGCGGAACGTCCTGAGCAACAGCTCCTTCGCCTGACTGTCGCCGCGGCCTTGGCAGGCGAAGGCGATCAGCTTCCGCGCGAGCCGCTCGCGCAAGGCGCCGTCGCCAAGCGACGCCATCGGCGGCAGAGCTCGCTCCACACGTCGTCCATGATCCGCTCGAGCGTCTCTAACGCTTCCGGGCTGAACCCGCAGCGCCTGGTCGCGGCGCGCACGGCTTGCCGCGTCGCCCTCGGCAGCAATGCAGTCTTCATTTCGCTTTGGAACATCGCCTTAATCTCTCAGCCGGTACGATGCAAACGCACGACGCCTGCCGCGGTTCCCACGCACGAAATCGCTTCTCCGCAACGAATTGCGAAGTCCGAGACTTTATTCGGAACGCTTCGCGGGAACGTGGAGCCGATAGCCGCAAGATTTCTGCGCAAGTTCGATGAGTCTTTGTCATGCGAAGGCCAAGGCGCACGAGCACGAGGTCGCGCGACGGGATGACAGCGATGACCTGCTGGTCGTAGCTGAGCATGTAATAGGACTCCTCGGGCATCGGCGGCTCGCCGAGATCCGTGCCTCAGGAATCTTCAGCCACATGTGGCGCCGTATGCCCGCGTCAGGGGCGGCGCTCGCCGGCGTCAGGTGTAGGCGACCCAACCTTCGGGCAGCAGGCGCCGGCCTTGCCACACGCCATCCTGCGGGAACAGGGTCGAGCCGCAATCGCGCGCGCCGAGGCACGCGCCATAAGAGGACGCGGCGACGAGGGCTTGCCTGGGTCGTCCGCCTCGATCGACCGCGCTCCCGCATGGCGAGCGGGTCGAACAAGCCGCTCGCGCGGAAGCGCGCAGATAGTCCCGCTCGCTCTGAGCACAGATTGCTGGCAGGAGGCGGGAGGAAGAATGAGCGAGGTGCCCCCGCAGTGGTGCCAAACGGTGCCGGGCGGATGAATGAAGAGGCTTTGAGGCAGCGAAGCCGCCAGTCTTCCAACAGCATGGGATGTCGCGCGCGATCTCGCTTCCTGCCACATCCGGCAGCAGCGCCCTGTCGCCAGTGGCAAGCTTGCCAGGCCGCCCAGCGCGCGCTCTCCCACCAGCACATTGAGCGCAGCCGCGCGCAAAGACCAACCCAAAGGCGGCATGCCGGCATCGAAGCCAGGCGCATAGCGCTCAGCCACGATGCGGCTTTGATGGACGGCCGCCAGCGCACAGGTATGGCGGGGATGGGCCGGATCAGGCTCGGCGAACCGCGTCCATCGCCTTTTCGAGCGCGGGGCCGTCCACACCTTTCGGAAGCGCCTCAAGATCGACGCGTTCCCCCTTCCGGCTAGCAGCGCATGGAGGTCGGGAGGCTGGGTCGTGGCGAATAGATTTGCGGTCTCATCGCGAAGCTCTTCTTCGCTACTTACCGACAACGTGCGTGCAGCCAAAGCCTTCTCGGAAAACGGAGATTTGCCGGCCGATACCGAAGGCCGAGGCTGCGACAAGCCGCCTCCTCGCGCGTCAACGCTCGGCTGAAAGAACCACAGCAGCTCGTAGCCAGCACCGCTCAAATCCTCGGCAAGCACGGCGTCGGGGTCACGTTTAAGAGATAAATACGTCCCGCACAGCCGTTGGGCGAGGAAGCCGGACCAAGCACGGCGGTGCGGTAGAGGACCGGCGCGACTGCCGCGGCGGCGACGGCGGACGACGGCGGCAAAAATCCAGAACCGGACGCTGGGGCGAGAGGCGCTGCGCATGATTTCATTCGGGCAGGATTGCACTTAGGTCAGCGAATTGAGATTCAATCTGGCAGACCACTTCGGCCGCGACGAGGCACCAGCTGCAAGTGTGTTGCGCGCGCCACGGATGTCAAAGAACCGTCACGAGCGAGTGTGAGCGCGATAGGAATGCGACCACGATTTGCTCTACCGTCCGAGGCAGTCAGTTCTGCGTTCCTGTTCCAGTATCTTTGTGGCGTTCGAGTGTGCGGCGATGGTGTGCGTCCCAGAGCCCATGGATATTTTGCGTTGTGGGCCCGCAGAGTGGAGCGAGATTCTGCGACGGGGCGCGCGCGCGTGGAACGCTTGGCGCGACGACTATCCCTGGATCATCCCCGATCTCACCGGCATTGCCCCTTCCGTGATCGAATGCCAGTTGGGCCCCGCTCACCGGAGGGCCGGTCAATTTGGCGAACGCGCGGTTGCGCGGGGCAAGGCTCGGCCGCGCCACTCTGTCGAGGCCAATCTCGAAGGCGCCGATCTGTCTGAGGCCGATTTGACCCATGCGCGTCTCGACCGCGCCAATCTCTCTTACGCCAATCTGCGCAACGCCAATCTCGACAAGGCCGATCTCGCCGGAGCCCGGCTGATGCGCGCCGATCTGAGCGGCGCAGATCTGGCGCAAGCCAAAGGCCTCACGGAAGGTCAGCTGTTCGGCAGCATCGGCAACGGGCTGACGATGCTGCCGCCGCATATCGAAGCGCCCCGAGACCTGGCCGGACCTTGCCGGCGAACGTCGCGATGAGCGCCGGACGCCGGAAGCAAGCCACACCGCAATTGCCGCGCGCCGGAAGGCTCATGAGCTGGCTGTAGGTGGCGTGAGCATGTGAGTGGTGACCCCGGCAGGATTTGAACCTGCGACCCTCAGATTAGGAAGCTGATGCTTCATATTGAATTTATTCATATTATATCCGTCATGCCGCATTTATGTTGCATAGATGGCGCATCCCGACGCACTCGGATGTCGCTTCTAATGCGATAGCGGACATCACAGCGAACCGCGTTGTCCGCCTTGTGCCAGAAGCAGACATGGACCGGGAGAGGGGCCGTCGCTTCACGATGCGGGCTTTGATCATGATCGCCGTCGCGAGCAGGACGTCGCCGTAATGATCCCCTTGCTTTCAATCTCCTTTCGGAAGAGGTCGGTGTCGAAACTGAAAAATCGCAAGCTCAATCTTAAGGCATGTCACTTTGGGTCATTTGCAGACATTAGAAGGACCTATCAAGTTGGTCTGCTTCGCGCCAACAGCCTACATCGCAACGCGATTTTTAGTCAACCGAGCTCACACGCTCGCCGTCGGTTATACGGCCTGGTGCTTCTCCCCGCGTGCCGATACGCGGCAACTGACAGGACAGCCATCCGGCGCGCTGACAGCGACAATAAGGGGCGCTCGCGTCAAGCTGGCCTAGCAATCATGCAGGCCAAGCCCTCAACGCCGTATTGACAATGGCGCGCAACTCCTTGGGGGCAGCCCCTCCTGCCGCCTGCACGGCCATGCCATGCATGACCGTTGCCACGAAGCGAGCAAGCGCGGCCGCGTCCACGTCTGAAGGCAAATCACCTTCTCTCTTGGCGCGCTTTAGGCGCTTGCGGATCAGCGCTTCGCCTCCGGCGCGCCGCGAGGCTAGATCCCGTTTTACGGCTTCGCATTCCTCCCCGCCCGACAGCGCTCCCTGCACCATGAGGCAGCCCCTCGGATTGCACTTGTCGCTCAAGCGCTCGGCGGTGCCCTCAAGCAACCGCTGTCACGGCTTCGCGCGCCGTCGGGGCGGCGAAAGCCTCCTCCAGGATTTGGTCACGCTCGTCCTCGTAGCGATCGAGCGCCTTCTTGAACAACTTCTCCTTGTTGCCAAAGGCGGCGTAGAGGCTCGGCGGGTTGATGCCCATGGCCTCGGTCAGGTCGGCGATCGAAGTGCCCGCATAGCCCTTCTCCCAGAACACGTGCAGCGCCTGGTCGAGCGCCTGGTCCATATCGAAGGCACGGGGGCGTCCCATTGACCACGGCCTGATCTCCTTACTTTTTTATCGGTCGTTATATAAGTCCCTTGACAGGTCGCGTCCACCTCCTAGATATGTAGCATTCGCTACATAACTCACAAGGAGCTGTAGCCATGTCGAAGCCAGTCGTCTCCAAAGATTTCGAGTGCGGCCCGTGCCGCAAAGCCCCTGACAGGCAAGGTCGCGCTGGTTACCGGCGGCTCGCGCGGCATCGGCGCGGCAATCGCCAAAGAGCTCGCCGATCAGGGCGCGGATGTCGCCGTCAGCTACGCCGCATCAGCGGACAAGGCCGAGGCCGTCGGTGAGGAGCTCACGAGCAAGGGCGTGCGCGCCGCAGGCCTTCAAGGCCGATCAGGCCGACGCCAAGCAGGTCGAGGATCTGGTGAAGTCGGTAGCCAAGGAGTTCGGCCGGCTCGATATCCTCGTCAACAATGCCGGCGTGTTCGCCGGCGGCGCCGTCAACGACTCGATGCCGCCGACCTGTGCCGCGCTCGAGCGCCTATTCGCCGTGAATGTCGGCGGCGTCAGCCGCCGCGGTGCGCGCCGCGGTCCAGTTCATGCGTGAAGGCGGCCGCATCATCACCATCGGCTCGGTTGCGGGAGACACGACGCCTTGGGCCGGGCTTCGCCGACTATTCGGCGACGAAGGCCGCCGTCGCCGCCTATACCCGCGGCTGGGCGCGGGACCTCGGCCCCAAGGGCATCACCGTGAACAATGTGCAGCCGGGACCGATCGAAACCGACATGAGTCCTAAGGACGGTCCCCTTGAAGAACTATTGAGAACGGGAACTGCGCTCGGACGCTACGGGAAGCCGAGGAGGTCGCCGCCGCGGTGGCGTTCTTGGCCAGTCCCGCCGCCGGCTACATCACCGGCACATCGCTCAATGTGGATGGCGGCTTCGCCGCCTAAGCGAGCGGCTACAAAGCTTCGAGGCGAAGCGGAGTTCGCTTCGCCTCGACCGATCCTCAGTTCGTGCAGTCGAAATTGTGGCGCGCACTCCAGCTTGCCGCCGCATGGCAAAAAGCAGATTTCGCACCTCACTGTGCAGCGCGTGTGCGGTAGAGGAAGATCGGTTCAGCAGACCGGGCGAGGCTCTACTAAATCCTGATCGCTGAAGCGACAGCACTTCACGCGCCCGCTTACAACCACCTCCGTCCTGCTTGGAAATACGTTCCCGGCGCAGTTGCCTTCGGAGGGAGTGACTAGCGCTGCTTACAGGCGTTCTTCTCAGCGTGAAATGCTGACATGGTACGGACGCAAACAACCGCCTTCGGTGGTTGGATCGGTAACCACACCTCGCCAGCCTTCCCCCGTTCCACGCGAGGCCATACCTGTACTGGGCGCTTGCGGCATTCACCGGAGCGGAATGGCTGGCTGCTCCCCGTTGCCTGAGCGGCCGCAAGCTGCCTTTCAGCGAACCACGTCCAGCATCACGGTACTGCCGCGGACTGAGAGTGACGAACTGCACGGCGCGACTGCCGCCACTCTGCACATTATCGAATGCGTGCGGATTGGTCGGCCTTGGGTCACAAGCTGAATTTGAGGAGCCGGTGAGGACCGGTAGCTCATGGGATTGACACCTCTCAAAAGATCGATGGCGACGAAATAGGCGGAGAAAGCCGGGACCGAAGGCGAGCGAGCAGATGCCGCCCGCGCGCCACCAGCTTCGATCGCGCGATGTAGGGCGAATAGGGCCGTAGGCGACGACGTGTTGCCGAAGTTGCGCAACACCTCATATGAAATGCTGAGATCACTCGCGCGACGGCCGAGCGTCTTTTGCACGACGTTGAGGATCTTGCTGCTTCCGGGATGAAACGGGAAACCGTCGAAATCGCCGAGGCTCATGCTCTTCACGCGGCAAGGAAACCCTCGGAAGCCCGGCCGGAGATGGGTTGAAAGTAGCGCCGGCAGCTCGGGGCCGAGCACCACGCCGAAACCGTCATTTACCCCCCAGATGTTCCAGCCCATGATGTGCTCGGTCCCGCGCCAGAAATGATCGCCGGCGGCGATGATTCGTCCGCACCCCGTGCCCCCGGCCTTGCGTATTGCGCGCAGCACTACGCCGGCCGCGCCGTCGGCCGAACAGCGCGGTCGACACCAACATGGCATTGCTCGAGTCGTCGGCGCGCAGGCAAAGGCTGCACAGATCGACGGTGAGGAACAGGAGGGCTTGCCCGGCATGGCGCGTGGGCGTATCGCGCCGAACGCGCGCGATCCCTGCAACGCCGCCTGCGCAGCCGAGCCTGAGCATCGGGAGCCGCTCCATGGAATTGGGCAGGTCGAGTCCGGTTCATGAGCTTGGCATCAGGCTCGGGATTGCAAGACTCCCGGTGACGGTGATGACCCGAAGCCCGCCAAGCTCCGACGGCTGGACCCCCGCGGCCTGCGTCGCCTTCGAGTGTCACCTCTTCGAGGAGATCCAGCGCGTGGCGCTGAAAGGCTTCCGTCCGGTCCACCCGGTTCATGCGGTGCGTAATGCCATTCGCGCGGCTGGCATGTATAACGCGTGCCAACCCCGGTCTTGCCGTAGGGGCCTCTAAGCGACCTAGATGCGGGAACAAGGCGCGGGCGTGTTCGGTGGCCTCCGGCCTGGGGCAGTATGCATGCCTTGGGTAGCGCCGTGCCAACACCTGCGATCTCGACGTCGAAATCTGCGGCGGCTTTGCCGCGTGCAGGACCGCTTGCGTCGTCCTTCAAGCACGAATAGACTTCTCTTAGTCGTTCCGTCTCGTCCCCGTGTCACCGCTGCAGCCGATGATGCGATTCCGGCGAGACACTATGCGCGCGCGATTTCCGCAACCCGGCAGCGCGGGGTTGGCGCGGCTAATGCAATTCTTGCGCCAATCGAAGAAAGTTGCGTCGTTTCGCCACTCGCCTTCTAATGGCGCGGGCCTGGAAAGGCCCCCATGAGAAGGTTGCGCTGTGGCTAGTGTGGCCGGCAACGAGTCACAGTCAGCGTCGAGCCTATCCTCGGCTGCGTTCGGACCGCACGTGGTGGACTTAATAGTTCACGGAAGCCCACGGCAATGCGGCCTGCCCTACGCCATGACCGCTTGCGTTTTCATTTTCTCAAATCCGTGGTGCGACACCGGCGTCGATGCGCCGCTACGCGAACACCTGAGGAGGCTACGACCAAATCACCGAGCATGGGCGCCCACCGCGCCATGTACAATCCCGCCTGCGGAACGACAAACGTGAGGCGGAAGAAAAGGCTGGGACTCAAATGTCAGTAGAATACCTGTACGAGAAAAAGAGCGACGACGACGAGTACAACGAAATTTGGAGAGGCTCTCCAGCGCGAGCACGAAGCGCCTTCGAGCGCATCCTCCTCCAGGTGAGAACAAGGCCTTCGTCATGGGCGGGCTGTTCCGAGCTAAGTACCCGACTCAGAAGCTCAGGGACGGAGAAGTATCAACAGCTCAACCTCGTTAACGAGCAGTTGGAACGGCAAGAGAAAGCCGAGCAAGTCAACGCCGAAGGAAGAGGAGAGTT
>ERZ1370068.4588-contig-3651_pt1 | contig 48810 bp, 50 predicted proteins | sample MGYA00561227_ERZ1370068 | MGnify/ENA primary metagenome ERZ1370068 (study PRJEB38410, sample SAMEA6850437) | metagenome | study: Metagenomic assessment of the ecological functions of the soil: analysis of the soil microbiota associated with the... | reverse complement strand
TTAAAAGCAGTTCGGTTGCGTATTGCCTGGTGCACCGTTTAAATCCTCGACCGCTCGCGGGTATATTCCCGTCGTTGTTTGGAAGCTCAGGTTTGAGCTCTCACGACGGAATTCGGTGGCGAGCCTCGATCACTGCTCAGAAGGAGTCGGTGCCGATGAGCTCCCGCAATGGTGGAACGAGCTGCATCCGCGCGACCCGTAGCCGGGAGAAGATCTCGAAATAGTGCTCTACCGGAAAAAACTCTTGATGCCGCGCCGGGGAGTGGTGAACTGATTGTGTTCAGTCGGGGCCCACCCCACCAGTCGAACCATTTGACCACCTCCCGCGGCTTAATTGGAAGCCCTCGTTCCAGTAAGCGGCGTTTTCGTCGGGTGGGCATCGAGTCGATGATCACCGTCATCCGGCGGATTCGACGGTCATGAGGCGGTCAGCCACTCACATCTGACCGTGAAGCGCTGGGCGCTGTAACGCCAGCGGTCAGAAGGCTGTTGATGCCTGTATAATCTCGACGCACGATTGGTGGAGCCTGACCACGCGTCAAAGGCGCGTGCAGGCGAACGTCTGCATGAAATCTTTTTCCGCGTTCCAGGAGGTTGGGCAGGATCCACGCGACCCCAGCCGGTAACGTTTCGCAGGCGTCAGGTCCCTGGGCCCTGCGCGAAGTTATTAGCTGGCGTTGAGCGATGTCACACCCCTGACGATCGGATTCCTGATCTTATGGCGAGGACAGGGTTATGGTTTTGCGCGGAAGCGGATCACCGATCCCGACCAGACTCCGCGTCGCGATCGGGCATCTGTCGCTGCCTCCGCCGATCACCGCGCCAGAACGGTTGGGGGCACAAGATCGTTCTTCGCAGGCAGCGGCTCGTCATCCAGCCGCGGATCCTGGTGCTGCGGGACGACTCTGCACCGAGATAGTGCGCGTTGGCACTGACGGGTCTCACCGTCGTCAGGGCGATCGACGCCTGCGTCGATCTGGACGCCCGATCCGCAAGAGCTGGTTGATGATCGCGTGTGGTTTCGAACGAAGCACGGCGTCCCGTGCCGCGCAAGTCAACACCGTTGACCGCGAACTTCCTTTGCTGGAACTCCGCCACTGCGATAGCGAACTCGTCGGCAGTGGATCTCCATGGTGAGCTGGCGACTGGAAAAGCCAGCCGCAGCGACCCCATGCCGCTCAGTAGCGGCAGACGGCGTCCATGGATCTCTATCAGTTCTGGAGGGCTCGTTGTTTTCGTCGGCTTCCCGTTGGATTCTCTCGGCCTGTTTCCGGGATCAGGCCGTTCGGAGAAACGTTCTCCTCTCTGCCGGACAACTCGGAGGTTGGAACTGTACCGACCGCCGGAAGACTCGGCGATTTCGAATGGTGCATTGTGTAGACGCTGCTGATTCGCGTCGGATCTTGAGCAAGCGTCGACGCGTGTTTCGTCGGTTCACGCCAAAGGACATCGCAACCCCTGTTGATGATTCTGAGCTGGAAAAGACTCACCCGGTTGGATCTCACATCGTTGCTCGTGTTCTCCATTGTTGATGCCTGAACCGAGCGGCTGCTCGGGCCATCGTGTCGCGCAATGGCGCCGTGAGCCGCCACCAGCCGACGGGCGGTACCCGCTGGAGCTCCTGTGTTTTCGATCGCGCGACGAAGCGGATCTGTTTTAGCGGAAGCGCCCAGCGGGCGCGACACAGAGACCGAGAACGGAAGGAATGGCCACCGACTTACGCTGCTGACAAATCGGCTTTACGGCTGTTCGAAACTGGCCTCTCTGAGATCGCCCAGCGCCAGCCGCGATCTTTGGCCGTCGGTTGATGAACAGCCCGCTGCAAAACGCTGGGATCTCGTTGGAAGCTTGCGAAGCTCAGGGCAGGATGACGCACCGCGCAAGACCTGGAAGCATGGGACGTCAGCGGACGCGCGGTGAGATCGAACAGACAGAAAATGATGCCGAGCGCGGTGATGACCATAAGCCGTACAACAGGAAAACAGAGCGCTGTGCCGGCCCACGTGTTATGAACGCTGATATCAGCGCAAGCGGCGCTGAAAGCGGGCGACGACGGTTCGGATGAAAAAACTGTTCCAGCGGTAACGGAAGCAGTGCGAAATTACACCTTCGTAACGAGCAGCGGGTTTGTCCCAGACTATTTTAACCTGGATCAAATCAGCGCGGTTTGAAGTCTTCATGGGATCCTTCCGCGGCCGCAGACTGGGTTCACGAAATTACCGTGTGGAATTTCGCGGAACTTGCCGGAAGACCTTGATCCGTAGACCAGTCCGTCGTCGACGCCAGCGCGAAGAGCGCTGGGTGACCGCGCCCAGGTATAGCGTAATCCGAACGACGTCGCGCGGGCAGGTCTGAACATCAGCTCGCGGCCAGTGCGCATTCTCGCGGACGCCAGGAACAATGACGTGGCGCGAGCAGGCCCAGATGACGATCGTGCGCCAGCTCGGAACATGGTTGCGCCTCTGATCGACGTGGTGAGTTCACCGGCGATCCGTTCGCTCGGCGGCTCGAGTTTGATCTGAACTCTTTCGGCGCGATGCTGGTCCTGAGCCAGCGACAAGCTGGTTCACGCCAGGCGCAGCGCAGCTGCTCCATACGGCATGCGATCCTGACCCATGCCTCCATCGCCTGGGTTTTGTGCCGACGGCCTCCGACCGGATCTTGCCAGCTGATGGCTCACTGACCGGGCCTGCACCAGGCTCGAAGGCGCCAGCTTCGCACGGGGTACCGCCACTGCCGCTGACAGGCTGGGACTGTGGGGTGGGCGATTATCGGCGGGACGCTCCGATCAGCACGGTCGCCGAGCAGCGGGCGGCGGGCGAGTTCTACGTGGTTGGAACGCTCGGGGCTCGATCGGTTTCCGGGCACGCGGATTCGAGGACGTGGTCGAAAAATCGACGTGTTCTCAGGCGGGACGAACATCGCGCGATGGATACACGAGATGTGTTGCGGGACGACTGACCGTACCACCAGCGCCTAAACTCAACAAAACGCACCTATCTTTGCGATCGACCGTGTCGCGGAAGATCGGGCCGCGGCCCGCGATGGGCGCGTAGTCGATCACGAAGTCCCAGTTCGGGGTTCAGGCCAGCGAGCGCCAGACGGATCAATCTTCTCGGGCATCGACGGAGCTCGAAACTCAAAGATCTTTCGAAACAAGGATCGGAGAGAGACTCCTGTGGAGGAGCAGTTACTCACACTCATTTGAAACGGCAAGGGGACGGAGTCCACCGCGGAAGCTCAGACCTGTTTCAGTTGAAAAGGAAGCTGGATTACCGACTGGTTCGCTTCCGGATGCGGCGGATCGACAGGCGTGCCACTCAGGAGTCAGGAGCGCTCGACGTTCTCCACCTCTTCGGTTTCGGCGGTTCAGCGCCGGTTCGACGTCACCACAATCTCTCTGAACCAGGCGACAGCTGCTGAGCTTGGGTCAGCGATCGACGATCGCCACCTGCTGCCAACTAACCAGCTACGGGGGTTTCAAATCCGTGTTCCTGCATCGAACTTGCGAACCGGGCGGACAATCGTGTTCGCGACAGACCCGCACGGTCGGCACCACCTCTGGGTTGTTCCTCTCCGGCGGAAGCTGGGCCTGCCCGACGCCCCTCGTGTATCGGCGATCAGCCGCTTCGGTGTCACAGAAGAACACCACGACCGGTGGTGGAGCGCCTTTTACGGCACGCCCCGTTTCGCCGAGCCGACGATCTTCGCCTTTGCGCCGCGGGCGGACGGCTGGCTTCGCGCCTGGCTCGGCCCGGCTTCGCCGCCGTCTTGTTCCTTCTTTCGGCGTCGATTCAGCAGGCCTTCTCGCCTGACGTCAAAGATCGGCTGGCACCGGAGACGGTGGACATCATCTCGGTCGGCGCCGAGTCACCCCGGCGACGACTCGAAAGCTGCGGGCCGCGTATAACGTAAAGCCACCCCTGCCGAGCCTGCGCTTCCAGATCGTGGCCACCAGAAAGATCGTGCTCAGGCGTTGGGTGTCTTTGTGGAATCGCCGAATCAGACCGATCTCGCTCGAGCAGGTCGAGGAAAGACATTAACGTGCGCGCGTGTCGGCGATGACTCCCTGTCGCCAACGGGCATTTCAGGCGCGACGACCGTGTATCTGCAGGCGATGGCGATGAAGCCCAAACCAGATCGGGCAATCGTCTCTTTTTGGGAAACAGACACGCGATGCCGTGAGGCTACAGGCTGGAAGGCGGGCGTGTGAACTATTCGCTTCGTGGAGCCAGCGATGCGGATGCCCTCGTTTGATCGAGCTCTCGTCGAGACGCTCCATGACGCACCGCGGCACGCCAGCTTCCCTGAGGCCCGCGCCCGGCGCAAGGGGATTTTGAACGTCGTTTTCGTGGGAGCGCTACACGCAAGCAGTCTGGAGATCATTTCGGCGGCCGCTCGCACCGAGGAACGTGACCAGAGCATGAGATGCCCCGTCCGATACAATCTGCTGCGACGACCGTCTCGCACGTTTCTCCGCCGCTCGCAGCGGCCGAGCCGACGCGACGCACGCTAGCGCCGAGCTGGACCGGTTGGGCTCGCGCGGCTCCCAGCGCTCGAGCAGACCCCTGGCCCCACTCTCCTTCACGAGCTTTCACGCCACCTCGCCGGCTACGGCGGCGGCAATCAGTTTCTGCTCGCTCTGGTCCGGGAGCCGACGGCGTCGCGGTCTCTCGGTCGAGCTGGACCGGCTCTCGGGTGGGACGCCCGCCGCTCTCTACAACTCCTTCGAACTGGCTTCGCGGGCTTTCAGGCTATGGCTGCAGCGCTTCACGGACGGCGTCCGCGCTGATTGCCCATCGCGTCGACGGATACCGATCCGGGGCGTATCGCGGCTTTCTCTCTGACGACGGGACCGACAGCAGGCGTGAATCATCGAGATCAACCAGAGCTGGCCGCCAGCGACCATCGTGCGGTCCGGAGTGCAGCCCTCGACACACGCACCGCGAGCTCGGGCTCTGGACCGCGGATACCCGTCGTTGATCCGCAACTCACGATCGAACACCCGAGATCTACTCATCCGCTCCGCTGGGCGCGATCCCGTGCCGGGACGGCGACGCGCTCGCCGCGTGATCACCGACGAGCTGGTCCAGACGATCCGGCGCAAGGGAGCCCGATGCGTCTCCGGGATGGCCTCGACCGCAACCTAGATGTCGATTCCCTACGAGGCTCACGTTCGCCGAAGCCGCACCCAAGCGGAGCCTCGGGCGCCTTATTCTGAGTGATCAGAGCCCCCGCCTTCCGTCGGGCGCCAGCTTGGCGGACCTGATGCGCGAGGCGCAGACGTGTATCTCGCCGCTAGTCGCGACGATCCGTGCTCGAACGCGCTGCTGGAAGGTCTTGCCTGTGGCCTGCCGGCGGCGGCTTCCGCCGGAGCGGCAGGACATCCCGAAGCTCGATCGGGGAAGCGGGGATCGGCTTCGACGAGCAGAAGAGCTTCCCCGGCGTGTTCGCGCAACTGGCGCTGCAGGCTCGATAGCGCGACGCGACGGCGATTCGCGTCCCCGCGCGCTCGCCGACGATCGCCGACCGCTACTCCTCGCAGTGCTGCGCGGATGAACGGAGCGCTCCGCCGGCTGGGGCTGCGTGCGTACGTTCCTGCGCGCACCGCGGGCACGAGCTGACGCTTCGCGCCTGTTCGTCGTCGGTGACGACTTCGGGTGGTCGATCGACGACGACCGAAGATCGCCTGACGGCCACCGCGCACCGAGCCGGATACGTGGTCAGGTCATCGGCCTGGGCCTCGATTCTCCAAACGCCAGGCGGTGTTCCACCTTACGACCACTTCAGCGCGTTGCAGCCGCGCTGGCTCGATTCGTCGCACGCGCTCGGGCTCAGCTACTTCCACGGACGGCCTGGAACGCCGGCTATGCCGGAGTTCGACAGCGCTACGAGACGCTGAAGCGCCACGCGAGCCGCATCGACAGAGTGCAGGTCACGCACGCCGAGATGCCGGCTGGTAAGCTCGGCGCGTGGCAGTCGGTTCGCGATCGCGCATCGAATTCCGATCGGTGTCGACCTGGAGAAGTTCCGCTCGTCGACGAGGCTCGGCGGAAGCGAGCGCGATGAAGGAGCTCGCGGATTCCTCAGTCGGCCTTCGTCGTCGGCTCGTTCGTGAAAGACGGCGTCGGCCTGCGGCGACGGCAACGAGCCGAAACGCGGATCAAAGGGCCGGCACACGCTCGTCGCCGTGCTTGCCCGGTTGCGAGAAGAGATCCCGGAGCTCTTCGTTCCGTCGTCACCGGCGCCATGCCACGCGGCTATGTGCGCACGCGAGCTCGAGAGTCGCGGCATCGCGCATCGACATGTGCTGTTCGGCGACGCGCTCTGAGCTGGGCCGCGGCTATCACGCGCTCGACGTGACGCTCGTAGACCTCGCGTGCAGGAAGGAGGGCCCAAGGCGGTGCTCGAGTCGCTGGGCACGCCGGGTCCCGCTCGTCACGACCAGGGTCGGCCAGGCGCCAGGAGCCTCTTGAGCGATGAAGAGAACGGCCTCCTCAGCCGACGTCGACGACATCGAAGGCGCCTGGCTGCCGCGGTCGCGCGAATCCACGACGACCCGGCGCTCGTCGGGCGACTGCGAGGCTGCAGGCAGGCTGACGGCAGAGGCAGACGCCGACGAGCGCCTGGACGGCCGCTGGGCCGCTCTGCTCGACGGCTTCGGTCGCAGAAAGGCTGAGCCACGTGACACCTGATCGTGCGCGCGTGGGCCGCTATGCGCCGCGCCGGTCGGCGCTGGGCGCGCCTGCTCGCACCGAGGCGAGACGCGCGGCGGCATCCGGGTCTTCTACGGCCACGACGTCGTGCCAGCGTGCGGCGGGACCGCGTCGCCGGAGGGACGGCCAAGTTCCAGCGGCTCGCCCGCCGCTTCCCCAACCACCCCGAGCGACTTCAACCTGCTGTACCTCGGCTCGACCTCTCTGCCACGCGATCTCGAGGCGCTGCTGCTGCTTTCGCCCGGCGGCGGCGCCTCGCAGGTCGTCGTGAACCAGGACGGCGTCGCGTATCCCGGCTGGGCCGGGGAGGATGACCGCCGAACTGAACCGCCCGCTACGGCCTGTGCGCTGCACGCCGCCGACCACGTGCTCTTCCAGAGCCGGTTCAGCAAAGAGTCGTCCGATCTCTTCCTCGGCGAGCCGGAAGCGGAGTGGGAGATCCTCTACAACGCCGTCGACGTCGATCGCTTCACTCCCGCCGCGAATGTGCCGCCCGGCGGTCCCGCGTTATTGCTCGCCGGAGACCAGACGCAGGCGTACCGCCTCGAGCTGGCGGTGCGGACGTTCGCGCCGTGTGTTCGAGGCGTGAGCCCGCGGCCCGCCTGCTCGTCACCGGCCGGCTCGTCTCGCCGGTGGAACCGCTGCTCGACTGAGCTCGGCATGCGAGAGCGGGTCGAGCTCAGTCGGCGAATACGCGCAGCGTGACGCGCCCGAGCTCGATGCGGCGCGCTCATCTGTTGCTGCACACTAAGGTCAAGGACCCGTGCCCGAGCGCTGTGATCGAGGCGATGGCGTGCGGGCTGCCGGTCGTGTCTACCCGGCGAGCGGTGGACCGATCGAGCTCGTCGGAGCAGAAGCGGGATCGGCGTGCCGCATCCGGACAGCTGGGAGCGCGACGAGCCTCCGTCGCCCGAAGCCCTGGCGGATGCTGTTCTGCGCGTGCTCCGCCGGACGCGCTGCCTATGCCGCGGCGGCCGCGCTCGCGCCGTCGAGCGGTTCTGCGCTCGAGCCGTGGCTCGATCGCCACGCGGAGCTATTCGCGCGAGCTGCTCGGCTGACGCCTCGACCCAGATCTCGCCCCAGCCGAGCCTCGGCTCGCCCATGCTCCAGCCGCCTTCGGCGAGCTCCGCTCGCAGGAGCTCGGGCGTACTCTCACCTTGGTGCTCCGGGTCGGAGAAGTGCGCCAGCCCGACCTCTCGGCGAAGCGGCACCGTCCAGTCTACGGTCGATCGTCGGCACTCGGATGAGCAGCCGCGCAGCGCCGGCGCGCTCGCGCAGCGCGCGCAAGAGCTCCACTCGCGGGCCGATGTGCTCGAGGACGTTCGAGAGGACGGCGACGTCGACGGGCTCGAGAGGTTCGTAGCCGACCGCGTCTGCTTGCACGTACGTGACGCGGGGATGCGCAAAGCGCTTCGCGCGCGAACTCCAGCATCCACGGGCTTGCGTCGATGGCTGTGACGCTCGCAGCCGGTGCGCTCGGCGATGTCGTACGCCAGCTCGCCCTTGCCGCAGCCGACGTCCAGCACGCGCCTCGCCTCCGTCGATGCGGTCGACGAAGAAGTCGTGGTACTGCGTAAGTCGATGCTTCGCGTGCACTCCTCCGTTGTCGTAGTCGATCGCGCCGAGGTCGACTCCCACGTACGCGTCCTGGTAGATCTCGAGCAGCTCGCGCATCGCCTTCTCGTGGTTGCCTTGCGACCTGACCGTCCCAAGCCAGAGCCTGAACAGTGGCCGCCAGACGGCGTAGGGGAAGAGCACCGCAACGGACGCAACGGCACGCGCCGGCCGATGCCACCTGCGACCCGGCGGCACCGTCCAGCGGCTGTCCGTCATGACGCGGGTAGCCGAGCACTCGGCCGCGCAGCGTCGCGAGATGAAAGCGCGCGCCTGCAGGATCGCGTCGCGCCGCCGCAACGCACAGCGCCGCCCAGCGGGCGCAAGAACATGCGGGTCGACCGTGCCGTAGGGGATAGCGGTGCTTGCGCAGGATGTAGCCGATGCTCGCACCCGTCACGTGCGCCGACCGAGCGCAGCGCGGAGTGCGAAAGCACTTTCTCCTCGTGCATGACGACGAGCGACGGGTCGTACTCGATGCGCGCATCCGCGTCGAGTGCGCGCACGAGGTATTCCGATCTCCTCGCCCGAAGACGACGGGCCGTCGAGCCGAGGCCGAGCCGTCTCGTCGAAGCTGTCCCGCGCAGCTCCACGACCGCTCGCCGCAGGAAGATCGGTGAACGAGATCGGCGCGGTTCCAGAGGTTCTCCCGCGTCAGGAGCGCCTGGTCGGTTGCCCACGATGGGCTTCGACTGCCCGTCTGTTCCGACGGCGCGACCTGTGATCCCGTCGAGCTCCGGCGTCGTCATGAATTCGCGTGCCACCCGCTCGAGGAGGTCGGGTGAGAAGACGCAGTCGTCGTCGGGAAACGCGACGATGTCGGCGCGCGACTGCCCCAGCGCCGCATTTCGCGCCCGCGAGAGACCGCCGCGGCGAACGCAGGCGGACGATATCGAGGGCGGCGGTGGCTGCGCCAGCACCTCGTCGACGCGGTCATCGTCGTTCTGGTCGACCAGCATGACCCTGAAGGCGCCGTGTGCTCTGGGCATCGAGGGAGTCCGAGCAGCCGGCCCAGCTGGTCGGCACGGTCCACCGTGGCGACGACGAGGTCGAACGACGGAAGCCTCGTCGAGCGACCACGGCCGTACGCGCTAACCGCCCGTGCCGCTCGTCTCCGTCCTTCTGGCCGTCCACAACGACTCGCGCTTCCTCGGCCAGGCCGTGGAGAGCGTCCTTGCGCCAGACCGTCGACGACCTCGAGCTCGATCGTCGTCGACGACGCTTCCACGGACGAGACGCCGGGGCTGCCTCGGCAGTCGGCGACCCGCGCCTTCGCGTGCTCACGAACGACGAGCAGGTCGGGACTGGCCTCCTCGCTCAACCGACGGCCTCACCGAAGCGAAGCGGACGCTACTGTCGCCCGTCTCGACGCCGACGACGTTGCCGCTGCCCGAACGACTCGCGCGCCAGCTCGAGCGAATGGAGCGCGACGGTGCAGACCCGGCAGTTGTCGGTTCCGCCGTGCTCGATCTCGATGCGGCGGGTCGGCCGGGAACGCTCCACCGCAACCCGCCAGGCGCCATGGGCATCCGCTGGCTGACGTTGTTCGGATCGCCCGTTCTTCCACCCGACGGTGCTGGTGGATCGCGACCGCGTCGACCGCGCTCAGCTGCGTTACGACCCGTCGTACGCCGAGAGCGAGGACTACGAGCTGTGGGCCCGGCTGCTGTCGCGGCCGCCAGGGTGCGAACCTCACCGAGCCGCTCGTGCTCAAGCGGGTGCATCCCGGGCAGGCCTCCGCTGCGCCGCGGCGGGCTGCAGGAGTCGTTTCAGCGCGAGATCGCCCTGCGTGAGATCGGTCGTGCATCGCACCTGCCGCTCGACGACCGAGCAGGCAGAGCTCGCGTGCGGGCCTCGGCAGCGGCCGGAAGATCACACGCGACTCCGCCGACCCGTATCTCGCATTGCTGGGGGCGTTCGAGGATCACAACGGCGTCGACGCGGAAGTGCGCGCCACTGCTGCGCGAATGCTCATTGCGGCGGGCGCGACGCGCGAAGGCACTCGAGCTCGGAGTCTCCCAACCGGCCCGGCTCGCCCTGCGCCGAGCAAGCCGGCGCCTGCAGACACGCCGCGCGCACGATCGAGCCTCTTCATGGCTGACAGCACTCGACGGGCCGCGTGCCGCCGATACGCGTCGCGGTGATCTCCCCGGACGCCGTATCGCTATCGCTCTCCTCGATCGTGTCGCGCGCTCGGCCCGAAGTCGATCTCACCGTGATCTACGCGGCCGAGACCGTCGCCAACCGAACGTGGTCGGTGGAGCCTCGAGCATCAGGCGGAGTTCTTGCGAGGACGGCGCGTCACCCGGCGCGCACGGCGTGCTGCGCCACGACTATCCGGTTACGCCGGGAATCGGGCGGGCTCTGGCACGCAGCAATCCCGACGTCGTCGTGATCTCCGGCTGGAGCACGTTCCCGTCGCAGGGCGGCGATCGCGTGGTCGCGGGCGCACCGGGTCCCGTACGTCCTGCTCGTGGAGAGCCACGACCTCGGCCCGCGCGCGTGGTGGCGTCGCGCCGTGAAGGGCTTCGTCGTGCCGAGGATCGTGCGCAGGGCTGCCAACGTGCTCGTGGTCGGAACGGCCGCGCGCAGAGTCGGTCGTCGACCGCGCGGGCTCAGCCGGCGGCGGTGCGGATCTTCGCGAACACCGTCGACGTCGACGCTTGGGGTGAGCGCGCGCTCCGGCTGCAGATGAAACGCGACGAGCTACGGGCGGATGCAGGACTCGGCCCCGACGACCTCGTCGTTCTCAGCGTTGCGAGACTCGTTCCGGAGAAGGGGCTCGGCACGCTGATCCGCGCAGCGGCGGGCGACCGGCGACAGTACGGCTTCGCGTCGTCGTCGCCGGCAGCGGTCCTGGCTCGCAGCAACTGACGGAGCTCGCCGAGAGCTCTGAGCGTCACGCTCACGCTGCTCGGTGACCTGCACGAGGAGGCGCTTCGCCGAGGCGTACGTCCGCGCCGACATCTTTGCGCTGCTTCCGATGCACGAGACGTGGGGCGTCGTCGTCAACGAGGCGGCCGCGTCGGGCTTGCCGCTTCTGCCTCGGACCGAGTCGGCGCCGCACGAGATCTCGTCCGCAGCGGGACGAACGGTTTTGTCGTTCCGGCGGAGGATGTCGCTGCGGCAGCGACGGCACTGGAGCGCCTTGCCGTAGATGCGGAGCTGCGCAACTTGGCCGGTGAGCAGTCGCGCGCGGTTGCCGCGCGACTGGGGTTACGAGTCGTCGGTCGAGAGTTTCGTCACGGCCGTGCGCGCAGCGACGTCGCGGTAGATCTCCACTCTGCACGTCGGTGACGTGGTCCCACGACGTTCGTCGCGCGGCGGCGACGCCGCCGCGACCGAGGCGCTCACGAAGCTGCTCGTCCGAGAGAACCCTGCGCACAGCTTCGACGACGGCGTCCCGCTCGTACGGAACGACGAGCGCCTCGCCGTCTGGAAAAAGCCGGCGATGCCGGAGCGATCGGAGACGATGACCGGCGTCCTCGCCGCGGCCGCCTCGGCCGCGACGATCCCGAAGCTCTCGCCAGGCAGAGGCGAGGACGAAGACGTCGGCCTGCGGATACAGGTCGTGCGGTGGCTCCTCCGTGACCGGCACTGTGTGGACCCGGCCCTGGGTCGACGCGTCCCGTTGCGCTTGGCGGACGAGCGCCGACGTGCCGTGACGGTCGTCCGGCCCGGCGATCACGAGATGCGCGTCGCGAAGCTCGCGCGTTGCGTCGAGCAGGTGCTCGATTCCCTTCCTGCGGCGATTCTCCCGACGTAGAGGATCACCTTCGCCTCGGGTGAAATCCCGAGGCGCGAGCGCAAGTCGTGGTTCGCAGCCGAACCGAAGGGCTCGGGAAAGCCGTTGCCGCGCACGCGCACCTTCTCGGCGGGCACGCCCGCCTCGACGACCGTTTCGCGCTTCACGCTCCGAGGCGACAACCACAGCAGCAGCTCCGCGCGCGACTCCGCGATACAGCGTCGCGTCGAGCGCTCGCTTGAGCGCCACCTTGCGCAACCTCGGCTCGAACATGCCCAGCGGCTCGAAGACGTACGGGACGCGGGCGACGCGGCACCAGGCGGCCACTCCCGTCGTGACCGGATCCCGAAAGCCGAACACGTGCACGACGTCGGGCCGCTTCAGACGCGCAAGCGCGGCCGGCAGCGTCGGCGTGATGCCCATCCACCGGTAGCGAAGCGGCGTCGAGAGATAGCGCACCGTTGCGCCGTCCACGATGCCGATCGAGGAGCGGAGCGCGGACGCGAATCGAGATCAACGATGGTGGTCGGTGACGACGTCGACCTCGTTGCCTCGTGCGACCAGGCGACGGACGAGCTCCCGGCCGCCACGACCGGGCCGCCGAAGGCGCGTGAGGGCGCCCAAACGGGCGAGGCGAAGAGGATGCGGAGCCGGGGTTCGCTCACCGGTACTAGCCTTGCCTGAATGTCCGGCCGCCGCAAGCCGCGTCTGCTCGTTCTCAACCAGTACTACTGGCCCGGGGTCGAGGCGACGGCCCAGCTGCTCACCGAGCTGTGCGAGGCGCTGGCCGAGGAAATGGACGATCACGGTCGTCACCGGCGTCCTCCACGAGCACGAGGACCAGCCGCGACGGGAACGTGCAGAACGGAGTCGAGGTCATCCGCGTGCCATCGACGTCCTTCGAGCGCTCGAAGATCTTCGCGCGCGCCGCCAATTACGCGAGCTACCTGACCGAACGCGCTCGCTGCGCGGCGTGCGCGGGCCGCGGCCGGACATCGTGCTCTGCATGACCGACCCGCCGATCATCGCGCGACATCGCGCTCGCTGGTCGCCCGCCGCTTCAGGGCGCCGCTCGTCGTGATCAGCCAGGACGTCTTCCCGGAGATCGCGGTCGAGCTCAAGCGACTCGAGAACCGGCGGTCATGGGCCTCGCTGCGCGGGCTCGTCCGTCTCTATCTGCGCCGCGCCGACCGCATCGTCGCGATCGGCGACACCATGCGCCGAGCGGCTCGAGGAGAAAGGGCGCGCCTCCCGACCGTCTGCGCGTGATCCCGAACTGGGTCGGACACGAAGCGGCTGGTCCTCGCAGGGCAGAGGACAACGACCTGGGCTCGCGGCGGCGACCTCGCCGGGAAGTTCGTCGATCATGCACTCCGGCAACGTCGGCCACGCGCAGGATCTCGACTCGCTCGTGCGCGCCGCGACGCTTCCTACGCGACCTCGACGACATTCGCATCATGATCATCGGGATGGGGCGCGGCACGCCGAGCTCGTCGCGCTCGCCGAGCTGCTCGAGGTCGACCAGGTGCAGTTCCTCTACTACCAGTCGCGCGACGTGCTGCCGCAGTCGTTGTCCACGGCCGACGTGCACGTCGTCGGACTGGCCCCGGGCCTCGCGGGCTACGTCGTCCCGAGCCGGCTCTACGGCGATGCTGGCCGTCGCGCAGGCCGGTGATCGTCGCCGCCGATGCGGACAGCGAGACCGCACAGATCGTCGAGAAGGTCGGCTGCGGCATCGTCGTGCCGCCGGGCCGTCCCGAGCTGCTTGCGCGGCGATCCGGGATGCGCACGACGGCAAGTACGACCTCGACGCGATGGGCGCACGCGGCCGCGAATGGGTCGAACGCGAAGCCGACCGTTCCGTCGCCGTGCGCCGCTACCGCGACCTGCTGCTCGAGCTTGCCTCGTAGCGCGCTCGCCGCCGCGAGCCTCATCGCCGTGTTCGCGGCTGGTCGCGGGCTGGAACGCTTACAGGTATCCGAGCGGCGGCGGCTACGACGTGCGGCAGCACCGCGCCTACGCCGACCTGCTGATCCACCACGGAAAGATTCCCGGGCCCCGAGTCGCGCAGCGAGTACTACACGCCGCCCGTGTTCTATGCCCTTGCGGGTGCGGCGACGCGTCGTCGGCGAGCACGTCCATCCCGGCGACCCGCACAAGCTCGGGCAGGTGCTGAACTGGTTCGTGCTGCGTCCTGCGACCGGCGGTCGTCCTCTGGCTGCTCGTGCGTGAGCTGTTTCCGCGGCGTCCGTGGCTCCAGTTCTCCGCGCTCGCGCTTCTTCTGCTTCTTACCGGTCGTGCTGCGCGTCGGCGCGATGTTCCATCCCGAGCCGCTGTCGATGCTGCTGACTGCGGTCGCGCTGCTCTTCGCCGTGCGCATGCTCGGCCCGGCACGACTACCGCTGGCAGTTCGCGCGTCGCGACGGGCGTCGCGCTCGGCCTGGGCCAGCTCGGTCCGCGCGTTCTCGCTGTGGACGTTCGCCGCGGTCGTGCTCGCGTTCGCCGTCGGCGCGTGCGTGGCGCCCGCTGCTCGTGATCGTCGTCGCGACGGCGATCGTCACGGCGCCGTGGTACGTCCGCCAGGCGATCGAGTACGGCAACCCGGTCTTCGACCGGCCCACGAAGCAGGAGGCGATCTGGGAGCGCCGTCCGGCTCGCTTCTACGTCGGCCTCGGCCTGCCCGAGGTCGTCACCGACTCCGATCCGGCCGCACTTCCGCAACGAGGCGATCCCGACGACCTACAGCGAGGTCTGGGGCGACTACTTCGGCGTCTGGCGTGGGAGTCGCGAGCCCCAGAGCATTCATCGGCTCTGCCTACCGACGCTGCTTCGCGCTCGCCGGGCTGGATCGTCCTGCTCGTCACGCTCGCGGCGGCAGCCCGGCGCGCTCGCCGTCGCGCTGCTCCCGGGACTGGGGATCTGCTCGGCTACCTCTACTTCACGCGTCAGCTATCCCGACGCTCCGACGGCGACGTGCTCAAGGCCAGCTACATGCTCACGACGGCGCCAGGCGCTGGGCGCTCGCCTTCGGCTACGCCGTCGATCGCCGGCCTGCCCGGGTCCGCATCGCGACGCGTTCCTCGTCCTGGCCGCCTCGGCGCTCGCAAGCCTCCGTTCCAGCTGTACTGACCGCCGTGACGGCGGTTCTCTTCACGTGCGCCGGGCAGCGCGTGGACATCGTCGGCGCGTTCCAGCCGCGCCGGCGCCACGGCGATCGCAGCCGACGCCAACCCGCTCGCGCCGGCGCTCTACCACGCCGACGCGCACGCGCTCGTCCCGCGGATCGACGACCCGGGCTACCTCCCGGCGCTGCGCGCGCTCGTCGCGCGAGCACGACGTGCAGCTCGATCGTCCCGCTCACCGACCTCGACCAGCGTGCTGCTCGCGCGCGCCGCGACGAGCTGTCGGCGCGCTCGTGCTGCTCCCCGATGCCGGAGATCGTCGAACGGCTCGAGGACAAGTACCTCGCGCACGTGCTCTTCGAGGAACGTGGCATCGCGTCGCCGCCGACCTGGCTGCCCGGCGAACGTGCCCGACGACGCTGCGTTCCCGCTGCTCGTCAAGGCGCGACACGGCTTCGGCTCGCGGCACATCTACCGCGCTGCCGACCGCGCGCAGCTCGGCTTCTTCCTCGGCTACACGCCGGTCGAGCTCGATCGTGCAGGCGTGCTCGCCGGCGAGGAGTTCTCGATCGACGTCTTCTGCGATCTCGACGGCCGCTGCCTCAACGCGATCCCGCGGACGATGATCGAGTCGAAGGGCGGCGAGTCGATCAAGGGCATGACGCATCAAGGACGAGGAGCTGATCGAGCTGGCGCGCGACGTCGCCGAGACGCTCGGCATCGTCGGGCCGGCCAACATCCAGTGCTTCCGCGAGGCCGACGGCATCGCACCACGTCACCGACATCAACACGCGCTTCGGCGGCGGGTTCCCGCTGCCGCTCGCGGCCGGCAGGACGCTATCCGGAGCTCGCGCTCGCGCTCGCGCGCGGCGAGCGGCCCGAGCCGCGCCTCGGCGACTTCCGCGAGGGCGTCGTCATGACGCGCTTCTTCTCCGACCTCAGCCTCACCCCGAACGGCGACGGAACGCTCAAGCCGCTCGCACCCGCGGAATGAAGTACGTCGTCACCGGGGCGGCCGGATTCATCGGCTCGCACGCTCGCGGAGCGACTCGTCGAGCCGGGCCACGACGTCGTCGGCGTCGACTGCTTCACGGACTACTACGACCCGGCGCTGAAGGAGGAGAACGCGCGCCGAGCTCGACGTCGCCCGCCTCGACCTCGCGCGAGGACGGATCTCGACCTCGACGGCGTCGACGGCGTCTTCCACCTCGCCGGCCAGCCGGGCGTGCGGAGCTTCGGCGACGTCTTCGAGGAGTACGTGCGCCGGAACCTGCTCGCGAGCCGGCGCGTGTTCGAGGCGGCGGCAGCGCGCAGGCGTGCGCGTCGTCTTCGCGTCGTCGTCGTCGATCTACGGCGATGCCGAGCGCGTATCCGACGCCCGAGGACGCGGAGCCGCGCCGATCTCGCCGTACGGGATCACGAAGCTCGGCTGCGAGCAGCTCGCGCACGCGTATGCGCAGGGCTTCGGCCTCGACGTCGTCGTCCTGCGCTACTTCACGTTCTACGGCCCGCGCCAGCGCCCGACATGGCGCTCGCCCGCATCGTCGACGCACTGGCACGCGGCGCCTCGTTCGAGCTCTACGGCGACGGGCTGCAGTCGCGCGTCGTTCACCTACGTCGCCGACGGGATCGAGGCGACGATCGCCGCGATGGCAGCGCGGCGCACGCGGGCGCCGTCTACAACGTCGGCGGCGGCGAGGAGGCAACGATGCGCGAGGCGATCGCGACGCTCGAGCGGGTCTCGGGCCGCACGCTCGACCTCGTCGAGCGCCCGGCCGCGGCCGGCGACGTGAGGCGCACCTCCGCGGACGCGACCAGGATCGAGCGCGACCTCGGCTGGCGTGCGACGCACGTCGCTCGACGACGGTTTGCAGGCCCAGTGGGATTGGGCCTCAGCTAGAGTCGCCGCGCCTTGAGCACGCCTGACGTCGATCCCGAAGCCGAGCAGGAAGTCGATCTCGGCCGCTACTGGAGCGCGATCGTCGCGCGCTGGTGGCTTCCCCTGCGCCGGGCTGCTCGTCGGCGTGATCGTCGGCTACCTGATCTCGCTCGGCGGCACGCAGGTCTGGAAGGCGAGCTCGACGGTCTATCGTCGGCGCGCCGTACAGCGTCATCGGCAGCGAACCTGCTGCAGGGCCCGCAGGCGAACCCGTCGACCGTCGGCACGATCGTCGCGCGCGCGAGGACTCGATCCAGCGCAGGCCGCCGCGCAAGGCCGGCATGCGTGCCGAGCGACCTGCAGTGGCAACGTCTCGACGAAGACGCATCTCCACGGGCGCCGGTCGCGAGCACGCTCCGCGTGACGGCAGAACCCGCTCGTTCGACTCACCGTGCAGGCGCCGACCACGGCGAAAGGCGCAGGTGGCGGCGAACGCGCTCGCGCGAGATCGTCGTCCTGCGGCTCGCGCCGTTCGCGGACAAGAAGATCGCCATCCTGCAGGCAACGCATCGACGCGGACGAGCAGGCAGATCGACGCGATCGAGCGGCAGGCAGCGCGGCTCCGGCCGATCGCGACCGTCGAAGGCGGTCTTCGGCCTCCATCTCGCGTGACGTCCTCGACGACGCAGCTGCAGGCGAAGCAGCTGCTGATCCAGGCGCGAGGAGGTCGAGCGGCCCAAGATGCTGACCCGTGCTGCGGCGCGTGAAGACGACGGCGCGGAGCCGGCGGAACGCGGTCGTCGTGGCGGCGTTCCTCGGGCTGCTGATCGGACTTGTTCGCAGCGTTGCTGTGGGAGCCGGTCGTGCCGCCGCCGCGCGCCGCTGATGCTCGAAGGCAAGACGCGTGGCGGTGGTCGTGCCCGCCTACGACGAGAGAGGCGCTCGTCGCGACGACGCATCGGGGCGTTCCGGACGTTCGTCGACCGGATCTTCGTCGTCGACGACGCGTCGCGCGACGGCGACCGCGGCCGCAGCGCGCGGCGTCGGCGATCCCCGCGTCGAGGTGCGTGGCGCACGAACGCAACTGCGGGCGTCGGCGCGGCGATCGTCACCGGCTACCAGCGCGCGCTCGCCGACGGATCGACGTCGTCGTGCGTGATGGCCGCCGACAACCAGATGGATCCGGCCGACCTGCGAGACGCATCGTGCTAGCCCGTCGCGCGCGGCGAGGTCGACTACGCGAAGGCGAACCGCCTCATCACCGGCGAGGCGTGGCAGCTGATCCCGCGCTCCCGCTATCTCGGCAACGCGGTCCTGTCGCTGCTGACGAAGATCGCGTCCGGGCTACTGGCACGTCGCCGACTCGCAGTCCGGCTACACGGCGATCGCGCTGCGAGATGCTCGAGCAGCTCGACCTCGACCGCATCTACCGCGGCTACGGCTTCCCGAACGACATGCTCGTGCACCTGAACGTCTGGAACGCACGCGTGCGCGACTTCCCGTCGCGGCCGATCTACGGCGTCGGCGAGCGCTCGGGGATCAAGCTCCGCAAGGTCGTCCCGCGCATCTCGTGGCTGCTCGTGAAGGGCTTCTTCTGGCGGATGCGCGAGAAGTACGTGATCCGCGACTTCCACCCGCTCGTCTTCTTCTACGCGCTTCGGCTTCCTGATGACGCCTGCTCGGCCTCGGCCTCGGCGATCGCGGAGGTGGTGCTGCGGCTCATGGGCAACGACGATCACCGTCGGCGACCGTCGTGCTCGTCGCGCTGCTGCTGATCTTCGGCTCGCAGTTCACGCTGTTCGCGATGTGGTTCGACATGGAGTCGAACAAGGATCTGCGCTGAGTTCGGCCTTCTGTAAAGCCTCGGTAAAAGCCTGACGCCCCCTGTCAGAAGCCCCGGTAGCATCCGCCCGATGCCCACCGCAGTTGTGACCGGCGGCGCCGGGTTCCTCGGCTCCCACCTCTGCGATCACCTCGTCTCGAGAGGAGCTACCGCGTCATCTGCGTCGACAACCTCGACACGGGGTCGCTCGCAGAACGTCGAGCACCTGCGCGGCGACGACGTTCCTCTTCATCAACCACGACGTGACGCGAGCACCTGGAGATCGACGAGCCGGTCGACTTCGTCTACCACCTCGCGGCGCTCGCCAGCCCGATCGACTACCTGCGGCATGCCGCTGCACTCGCTGAAGGTCGGCTCGTACGGGACGCACAACGCGCTCGGGCTGGCGAAGTTCAAGCGCGCCCGCTTCCTGCTCGCCTCGACGAGCGAGGTCTACGGCGACCCGCAGGTGCACCCGCAGCCGGAGACCTACTGGGGCAACGTCAACCCGATCGGCCCGCGCGGCGTCTACGACGAGGCGAAGCGCTACGCCGAGGCGCTGACGATGGCGTACCACAGCCAGCAGGGCGTCGACACCGCGATCGTCCGGATCTTCAACACCTACGGCCCGCGGATGCGCCCGAGCGACGGCCGCGCGGTTCCGACGTTTGTCCGCCAGGCGCTCGAGGGCAAGCCGCTGACCGTGTTCGGCGACGGCTCGCAGACGCGGAGCTTCTGCTACGTCGACGACCTCATCCGCGGGCTCGTCGCTGCTCGCCGGAGTCGGCGAGCACCTGCCCGTCAACCTCGGCAATCCCGACCGAGTTCACGCTCAACGAGCTCGCCGAGACCGTCCTCCGCGTCACCGGCTCGAAGAGCGAGATCGTCTACGAGGCGCTGCCGGTCGACGACCCGCAGGTCCGCCAGCCGGACATCACCCGCGCGCGCCAGCTGCTCGGCTGGGAGCCGAGATTCAGCTCGAGGAGGGCCTGCGCCGCATGCTGCCGAGCTTCGGACGGGAGCCGGTCGTTGCGTAGGCGTATCGGGGTCGCGGCGGCGATCGTTCTCGTCGCTGCCGGTCTCAGCCGTGCCCGCGGCGCAGGCCAAGCGCGCACATGCTGGTCGGCATTCAGGACGACGCGATGACGCTGCGCGGCAATCCGCAGTTCACGTTCAGCGACCATGAAGCAGCTGCGCACGCCAGATCGTGCGCATCAACCTCAACTGGAACGGCGTCGGCGAAGCGGCGTCCGGCGCATGCCGCAGGATCCGGCCGACCCGGCGTACGACTGGACGGTCTACGACCGCGCGATTCGGTATGCCGGCGCAGTACGGCATGCAGGTGCTGCTCACGATCCTGTTCACGCCGTCGTGGGCGAACGGCGGCAGGCGCGCGCAACGTCCCGCCGACGCAACTACACGGACCTGCGCAACTTCGCGTACGCCGCGGCGACGCGCTACAGCGGCCACTACATCCGAACACGGACGACGTTCGACGAGGTCTACCTGCCGGCGGTGAAGTACTGGCTGGCGTGGAACGAGCCGAACAACCCGAACTGGCTGCAGCAGACGTCCGGGCGGGCGGTTCATCAGCCCGCGCTCGTACGCGCGGATCTGCACGGCGATCTGGCAGGGCGTCCACTTCACGAACTTCGCCGGCGAGAAGGTCGCCTGCGGGGTGACCGGGCCGCGTGGGAACAACGCGCCGCGCTCGTCGCCGGCCCTCGCTGTCGCCGCTCGCCTTCATGACGCTGGCCAAGCGTGCCGGGCTGCGGAACCTCGACGCTTACGCGCACAATCCGTACTACGGCAGGCCGAGCGAGACGCCCGCCAGTCACAGCCCGGCGGCAACGCGGTGACGCTCGGGAACATCAACACGCTCATCGCTGCTCGTCGAACAAGCTCTGGGGCAAGAAGCGCGATCTGGATCACGGAGTACGCGTGGCAGACACGCCGCCCGATCGGATCTTCGGCGTCTCGCTTGCCCGTCAGGCGGCGTACGTGCGCCAGTCCTTCGCGATCGCCCGGGCCGAATCCGCGGATCGACCTGATGGTGTGGTTCATGCTGCGCGACGACACGAACATCGGCATCGGCTGGCAGTCCGGCTTCCTCACGGCTGCGCGGCAAGAAGAAGCCGGCGTTCAACGCCTTCGCACGTCTGCCGCACTGAGCAGCGACCGGTAGAGCTCGTCGACGTCGTCGACGAGGCGCTCGACCGCGTAGCGCGGTAGCACGCGCTCGCGGCCCGGCTTGCCCATGCGCGCGCGGAGCTCCGGATCGCGCGCGAGCTGCGTCGAGCCGGTCGGCGAGATCGTCGGTCGTCGCCGGCCTCGACGAGGAAGCCGTCCTCGCCGTCGCGCGACGACGTCCGGGACGCCGCCGACGCGCGTGGCCACGACGGGGCGTTCGGCCGCCAGCGCCTCGATCGCGCTCGACCGGCGTCCCCTCGTTGCCCGACGGCAGCACGCAGCGCGTCGAATGCGGCGTAGAAGGGCGCGACGTCCTCCTGGTAGCCGAGGAAGAGCGCGTCGCGCGCGATCGCCGAGCTCGTGCGCGCGCCGCTCCAGCTGAACGCGGTCGGGCCCGTCGCCGACCATGCAGAGCATCGCGTCGACGCCGCTGTCGCGCAGGCTGCTTGAACGCGACGCAGCACGTCGTCGGTGCGCTTCACCGCCGTCATGCGGCCGATCCAGCCGACGGCGAAGCGGTCGCCGGGGATGCCGAGATAGCGGCGGCTCTCGGCGCGGCCGTTCTGCTCGCCGGCGACGCGCTCGTCGAGCTCGATGCCGAGCCGGATGACGCACGAAGCGCTCGCGCGGCGCGACGCCGAGGCGCGACGAGGTCGTCGCGCACCTGCGGGCTGACGGCGATCGAGCGCTGTCGTACGACGAGCGAGCCAGCGCTCGAGCAGCCGGAAGAACGAGCGAGCGAACGGGCCCGAAGTACCCGCGCAGCACGTGGCCGTGGAACGTGTGGACGACGATCGGCGGCCGCCGCGCGCCGGCGAGCAGCGCGGCGACGCGGCCGACCGTGCCGGCCTTCGCCGTGTGCGTGTGCAGGATCTGCGGCCGCTCCTTTCCGGATCAGCCGCGCCAGCCGGATCGTCGCCAGCAGGTCGCGCAGCGGCGAGATCTCGCGCCCGAGCTCGTCGATCGCGCACGATCTCGACGCCGTGGCGCGTCGGCGACGAAGGCCATCGAGTCCTCGCCGCGCGCGAGCGAGCCCGCGACGAGCGTCGTCTCGTAGCCGCGCTTCGTCGAGCCCTCGGTCAGGTACGCGACGTGCAGCGCCGGCCCGCCCATGTTGAGCCGGGCGATGACGCGCAGGATCTTGACGCGCTGGTCAGACTCGCGGCAACGATGGCCTCGGCCGTGAGCTCGCAGCCCGGCGGCGAGGTCGACGCGCGGCTCGTAGCCGAGCAGCCTCGCGCGCCGGCGGAGATGTCGGCCCAGGAGTCGCGGATGTCCCCGGGCCGCGGCGGCTCGAAGCGCTTCTCGACCGGCTTGCCGAGGATGACGCCGATCGTCTCCGCGACGTGGTTCACGCTCGCGGGCGAGCCCGCGGCGACGTTGAACGATGCGTCCGCTCGCGCCCGCGTCGCCTCGGCCGCGCGGATCGTCGCGTCGACGACGTTCGCCGACGTACGTGAAGTCGCGCGACTGCTCGCCGTCGCCGTAGATCGTGACCGGCTCGCCCCGGTCGATCGCGGCGATGAAGAGCGGCACGACCGCGGCGTACTGCGAGTGCGGGCTCTGCCGCGGGCCGAAGACGTTGAAGTAGCGCAGCACGACCGTCTCGAACGACTCGTAGACGCGGCTGAAGCTGATGCAGTAGCGCTCGGCGGCGAGCTTCGCGACGCCGTACGGCGAGATCGGGTCGGGCGGCGTCGTCTCCGACGGTCGGCAGCTCACGGCTCGATGCCGTAGACGGACGTCGAGGACGAGAAGATCACGCGCCGCACGCCTTCGTCGCGCGCGGCGAGCAGCACGTTGAGCGTGCCCTCGACGTTGACGGCGCTCGACGTGAGCGGATCCTGCACCGAGCGCGGCACGGAGCCGAGCGCGCCGAGGTGGTAGACGACCTCGATCGCCGCGCACCGCGGCGTGCACGCGCTCGTAGCAGCGGAGCTCGCCCTCGACGACCTCGACGTCGAGGCCCTCGAGGTTGGCCCGGTTGCCGGTCGAGAAGTTGTCGAGCACGCGCACGTCGTCGCCGCGCTCGACGAGCGCGTCGCACGAGATTCGAGCCGATGAACCCGGCTCCGCCGGTGACCAGAGCCTTCATCCGTGCCATTTTCCCTGAGCAGCCGCCTGACTCCTCTGAGCAGCCGCCGTGGCCGCCAGGCCGAAGCCGAGCCAGGTGGCCGCATCGAGCGGGATTCCGGCCACGAGGCCCTGTCCGCCCCAGAGTGCCCATCACGGCGAGGATCGTGAAGGCCGCCACCGCTCCGGGCGGGGCATTGGCGCGGAGGGCGAGCACGAGGCGCCAGCGCGAACGGGTGCCAGCCAGAGGACGAGGCCGATCAGCCCGAGGTCGGCGCGGCGGCCTGGACGTACGCGTTCTGAACGCCCCACTCGTGGGCGCGCGTCGGAAAGGCGAGCGGGGCCACGTCGGGGAACTTCCTGCGCGCGGCCGGCAGCTGCGGGTCGACGACGTCGGGATCGGTGGATGCCTCCCAACCCGCGCCGACGACCGGATGGTCGCGCCAGATGCGGTAGCCGATGTACGCGAGCAGCGTGTGGTGCGAGTAGGTCTGGATGTTGGTCGTCTGCGCCTCCTTCCCTTTGACGATGCAGGAAGCGCAGGAAGTTCTCGAAGTCGCCGCCGCGCAGGACGAGCACGCCTGCAGCGCGACCACCGCGACGACGATGCCGCTGACGGCGAAGTCGCGCAGCTACGAGCGGGCGCCGTCGCGCGGATCGGCGTAGAGCAACGCTGCCGTTCCCGCCACGATCCCGATCAGGCCCGCGGTCGCGCCCGGAGAGGATCAGGCCGAGCGCGCCGGTTGCGATCGCACGTCCAGCCGATGCGCCTGCCGGCGAGCAGCACGGCAGCGAAGCCGATGCCGAGCGCGAGCGCGGAGAGCGCGGCGAAGTCCGAGTGGCCGAGGAACGACGGCTGACGCCGTCCTGCTGCCCACGCGTCCGCGATGTCGACGCCGAAGAACTGCAGCAGCGCGAAGCAGCGTCGCGGCGACGCTCCACGCGACGATCGCCGCGGCGACGAGCTCCCAGTCGTCGCGGCGCCGCAGGATCAGCGGCGCAGAGATCGCGAGCAGCGCGTACTCGGAGAACTTCGCCGCGGTGACGAGGTGCACGAGCGAGCTCGGAGCGGACGAGGATCCAGACGACGAGCGCAGCGGATGCGATCCAGAGCGGCAGTGCGGGGCGCAAGGGCGCGAACCCGCCCGCAGGCCCTCGCGCAGGGCGACGACGCGACCACGACGACGCGCGAGATCCGGACAGCCTCGATGCCCGAGGTGCGTCGAGCCGAGCGGCACGCGCACGCCCGGCTGGTACTTGATGTGCAGGAAGAGGAAGGGAACCGCGAGTGCCAGCACGAGCGCGCCCTGTCAGCGGCAGGTGTCTCCGGCGTGGGCACTCGGACGAGTCTAGGTATTGCCGTCCCTAGAATGGTCGCTCCTGATGCGTTCGCGGCTCTTCTGGCGCCGGTCGGCGGCAGCCGCTGGGATCTACGCCTCAGTAGCCCTCGGCTTCTTCGGCACCGTCATAGCGGCGCACGCGTTCTCGACCCGCGATGCTCGGTCTGTACGCGATCGTCATCGCGGCGACCGGGTTCTTCCAGACGCTGCTCGACCTGACGATCGAGGAGGCGCTCGTCAAGTACGGCTTCCGCTTCCAGGAGCGAGAGGACTGGGGGCGGCTGCGGCGGCTGTTCGGCCGAGCGCTGCAGGTCAAGCTCGCCGGGCGGGATCGTGGCCGGCATCTGCCTGCTCGCGCTGGCGCCGGCTTCGCGGCTGCGCTCTTCGGCGACGCCCGGCTCGAGACGCCGATGCTGATCGCTGCCGCGCTGCCGCTCGTGCAGTGCTCCGGAGAACGTCGGCGGCGTTGCGCTCATCCTGCGCGGCCGCTACGACATCCGCGCGTTCTTCCTCTTCCTCTCGATGGCGCTGCGGCTCGGAGCGATCGCGATCGGCACGCGCTACGGGCTCACGGCAGACGATCGCGGCGATGGTCGTCGCGCAGGTGCTCGCGACGACCGCGGTGCTTGCCGCGGGCTGGGCTGCGTTCCGGCGCAATCCCCTGGCTCGCCGCGACGTTCGATCGGCGACGAGCGTCCGGAGATCGTTCGCTTCGTCATGCAGTCGAGCGTTGCGACCGGAGTGGTCGCGCTCCGGAGCACGCTCAGCCCGTTGCTTCTCGGTCTCGTCTCGTCGCCTACCGCAGGTCGCGTACTTCCGCGTCGGCGCAGGCGCCTCAGCCCAGGGATTCGCCGCGCTGTCGGCGCCCGCTCGGCTCGTCCTGCTCACGGAGCAGACGCGGGACTGGGAGCGCGGCACGCGCAGCGCCGTGTTCGCAGGGGTGCGCCGTTACTCGCTCGGCGCCGCTGCGGGCGTCTCGGTCGCCGTGCCGCATCCTGCTCTGGCTCGCGCCCGATCTCGATCCGGCTGTTCTTCACGGCAAAGAACGTCGGTGCGACCGACGCGCTCCGCCTGATCGTGATCGCCGGCGCGCTGCAGTTCGTCGTTCGGCTGGACGAAGAGCTTCCCGGTGTCGATCGGCCGGCCGAACCTGCGCATCTGGGCGCACGGCCTCGAGACAGCTCGTGCTCATCCCGCTCGTCGTCGCGTTCGGCGCGGCGTGGGGTGCGACCGGGGCCGCAGGCGCGGTGCTCGTCGCCACCGTCGTGTTCGTGGCGTTCTGGACCGTTCTCTTCCTGCGGATCCGGCGTGAGCCCGAGCGAGACAGCGCCGGCACGCCCCGCAAGCCGAGGTCGCGTGCTGCCGTGAAGGTGCTCGATCGTCGTCGGGCATCTGGCCGCCGGACGTCGGCGGGCCCGCGAGCCATGCGCCGGACGTCGCGCGAGTTCCTGCGCGTCGCGCGGACACGAGGTGGAAGTCGTCACGACTGCGGATGCGCCGCCGCCCGACGCGGCCGTATCCGGTGCGCGCCGTGTCGACGACAGCACCGGCCCGGCGTGCGGCACTACCGCGGCGCCGCGCTCGTGCACCGCGCGCGCGCGGAAGGCCGACGTCGTGTACACGACGGGGATGTTCGGGCGCGCGCTCGCTCGGCGCGAGCGTCGCGCGCAAGCCGTACGTCGTGAAGCTGACCGCCGATCCCGCGTTCGAGCGCTCGCGTCGCCGCGGCCTGCGTCGAAGGCGACGTCGACGAGTTCCAGCGCGGCGGCGGGCGCGGCGTCCGCGCTGTCTGCGGTTCGCGCGTGACGTCGAGCTGCGGCATGCGGCGCACGTCTTCACGCCGAGCGCGTATCTCCGCGAGCTCACCGTCGGCTGGGGCGTCGCGCCCGAGCGGGTGACGCGTGCTGCCGAATCCGGCGCCCTCGCTGTCCGACGCTGCGCCCAGCGCGACGAGCTGCGGCGCGAGCTCGGTCTGAACGGCGCCACGCTCGCATTCGCCGGCCAGCTTGACGGCGCAGAAGTCGCTCGAGCGTGCGCTCGAGGCGGTCGCAGGCGCCGACGGTGTGCAGCTCGTGATCGCAGGCGAAGGGCCGGATCGGCAGCCGCTCGAGGCAGAGGCGCGCGAGCTCGGGATCGCGGAGCGGGTCGCTTTCATCGGTGCACAGCCGCGCGAGCGAGTCGTCGAGCTCTTTCATGCCGCCGACGCGACGATCCTCTCGTCGAGCTGGGAGAACTTCCCGCACACGGTCGTCGAGGCGCTCGCCGTCGGGACGCCGGTGCTCGCGATGGAGGCCGGCGGCGTCGCGGAGGTCGTCCACGACGGCGTGAACGGCCTGCTCGTCGCCGCCGGGAGACACGCGCGGCGCTCGGCGAGGCGGTCCGCCGCTACTTCGCCGACGACGCGCTGCGCGAGCGGCTGCGCGTGCGGCTGCCGGCGTCGGTGGCGGAGTACGCGCCCGAACGCGTCTTCGGCGAGCTCGAGCGGACGCTCCGGCGGATCGCGCGAGCGTGAAGCCGCGCGTCCTGTTCGTCTCGCGGCGCGATCGAGCTGCCGCTCGCGCCGAGCCTGGCGCGCAAGTGGGACGCGATCGGCGAGGAGCTCGACTTCCGCGTGCTCGCCGGCGGCAGCGGCGGCAACGGCGTCTTTCGATCTGGCGCGCGAGTTGCCCGTGCTCGACGGGCCGGCGTTCTTCGCGGCGCTGCCGCTTCGCATCGCGCGCGAGCTGCGTTCACTTCCGGCCGCACGCGGTGCTGGCGCAGGGCGCGCACGAGACGGCGGCGGCGCTGAGCGCGCGCAGGCTCGCCGGCACGGACACCGCCGTGATCGCAGACCTCCACGGCGACTGGCGCGCTCCACGCGCCTCTACGGCTCGCGTCTGCGCGGAGCGCTGAACCCGGTCGCCGACCGTGTCGCGCTCGCCGCGCTGCGCAAGGCCGACGGCATCAGAACCGTCACCGGCTACACGACGGGCCTCGTCCGGGAGCTCGGCCTCGAGCCGGCGGACGAGTTTCCCGCGTACATGGACTTCGACTCCTTCCTGCAGGCGCCGCCGAAGCCGCTGCCCGAGCGTCCGCAGGCGCTCTTCGTCGGCGTGCTCGAGCGTTACAAGAACGTCGACGGGCTGGCCGAGGCCTGGCGCGCGTGCCGCGCCACGGGTGCCGCAGCGCGCGGCTGCGACTCGTCGGCTCAGGGACGATGCGACCGGTCGTCGAGCAGCTCGTGCGCGAGCTTGCCCGAGCAGACGAGCTGGACGAGCGCCTCACGCAGAGCGAGGTCGTCGTCGGCGCTCGACGAGTCGACGCTCGCTCGTCCTGCCGTCCCGCTCCGAGGGAATGGGCCGCGTGATCGTCGAGGCCTTCTGCCGTGGCCGACCGCTCGTCGCCAGCCGCGTGGGCGGCATCCCGGATCTCGTGCGAGGACGGCGCGCAACGGGCTGCTCGTCGAGCCGGGAGACACGCAGGCGCTCGCGGCCGCGCTCGTTCGCGTTGCTCACCGACCGTGCGCTGGCCGAGCGCCTCGGTGCGGGCGCGCAGGCGAGCGCCGGGCAGTGGACGATCTCGCCCGAGGAGTTCGCGTCCCGCCTGCGTGCACTGGTCGAGCGGATCGCGGGACTAAGCTAGGCCGCGCGTGCGGGCCGACCGGTTCAAGCAGCTGCTGAAGAACTCCGTCTACCGCACGATCGGCGAGACGGCGACCGGCGATCGGCGGCGAACGGCGACGGCGACCGCAGCCTGCGCGTGCTCATGTACCACAAGGTCAACGACCTGCCCGAGCAACCCGTTGACGATGCCCGTCGTCGCTCTTCGACGAGCAGATGGACCAGCTGCGGCGAGCTCGGCTACACGGTCGTCGACCTCGACGCCGTGCTCGACCACTACGTCGACGGCGACGCCGCTGCCGGAGCGGCGCGGTGCTGATCACCTTCGACGACGGCTACCGCGACAACCTCGACAACGCGGCGCCGGTGCTGCAGCAAGCTACGGCTACCCGGCCGTGCTGTTCGTGCCCGATCGGCTACCTCGACGACCGGCAGCCGCTGCCGCACGAGGAGCACCTCGCGGCGCAGCGGCATCCTCAACCGCACGATCGACTGGGAGGAGCTCGCGCGAGCTCGAGCGGCGCGGGCATCCGCATCGAGTCGCACGGGATCTCGCACCGCCCGCTCGCCGACCTCGAGGTCGACGAGGCGGCGCGCGAGATCGCGCTCTCGAAGCTCCGGCTCGAGGAGCGCGCTCGGCCGGCCGGTGCGCGCGTTCTCCTACGTGAAGGGCTCCGAGGCGCACTACAAGCCGGTCCACCTGCAGCCTCGTCCGGCAGGCCGGCTACGACGTCGCCTTCACGGCGGTCTCGGGCGCGAACTCGCCGTCGACCGATCCGCTGCAGCTCCGCCGCTACAACGTCGAGCCGTACTCCGCCGCGCACGTTCGAGCTCGTGCTCGCCGGGGCGTGCGACCTGATCTCGCTCAAGGACACGGTCACGGGGACGCACGCGCGGCGCATCTTCAACGCGGCGCTCGGCACGTCCACCAAGTAAGTGTCCGGCTACGAGCTGGCCGCCTACGAGCCGGCGCAGCGGGAGGACTACCTGCGGCTGCTGCAGCGACGCGTGGGGCGAAGCGGCGCTCACCGGTGCCGGAGTTCGACTGGTGGTTCTCGCGGAACCCGGCGGGCTCGCTCATGTCGCGTCGCGCGTGACGACGGGCGGCGTGCGTCGGCGTCGCGGCGCACTCGCTCTACCGGATGGTCGCTCGGAGGCGAGGCAGCGTCCGGCGACGTTCTCGGTGCATGCGACGACGGATCCGAGTCGCGCGCGGCCGCGGCATCTTCGTCGGGCTCGAGCGCAAGCACGAGCGAGAGGCGAAGGCAGCGGGTGCGGCGGTCGTGCTCGCGTTCGCGTCGGCGCCGACCGCGCCGCTCTTCGTCGGACCGCTCGGCTGGACGGACGATCGGCGAAGCTGCGTGTCTGGGCGCGGCCGCTTGCCCGTGTCGCGCTGCGACGGCGGCGCGAGCCGCATCGAGCGTTTCGAGTTCGACGGCGATGCGGCGCTGCGGCCGCTGGCCGAACCACATCGTGCGCGACGCGGAGTACCTGAACTGGCGTTATCTCGACTCGCCGCGCGACTACGTCGCGTACCGCTCGGGCGACGGGTACGCGGTGCTCGGGCACAAGCGGCACCGAGGCCGGCCGATCGCGCCTGGTCGCGGATCTGGTCGGGCCCGTACGGCCGCTGCTGCGGGCCTGTCTCGCGGGCGTGAAGCCGGGGACGCGCGCGTTGTTCGCGCTTCCGGCGCCGCGGGCAGCGCGCCGCGTATGCCTCGCTGCGGCTTCGTGCCGACGCCGATGCACGCTCGACTTCATGGGCAAGCCGCTTGGCCGGCGAGCTCGACACGGATCCGCGCGTCGTGGCGCTTCACGCTCGGCGACACGGACTTCTTCTGATGCGGCGTCTCGTCTTCCTGACGCAGAGCGTCGATCCGGCGCATCCCGTGCTCGCGGCGACGATTCCGAAGATCCGGGCGCTCGCGGAGCGCGTCGACGAGGTGGTCGTGCTCGCGCAGTCCGGCGGCGGCGACGGATTGCCGGCGAACGTCGACGTGCGCGACGTTCGGCGCGGCGACGCAAGCCGGGTCGGCGCGTTGGCGCGTTCGAGCGCGAGCTGGCGCGAGGCCTGCCGGCCGACGCGGTCGTCGCGCACATGATCCCGGTCTACGTCCTGCTGGCCGCGCCGCTGGTGCGTCCGCGCCGGATCCCGCTCGCTGCTCTGGTACACGCACTGGAAGGCGTCGCCGACGCTGCGTGTCGCCGAGCGGCTCGCGACGGCGATCGTCAGCGTCGACCGCGCGTTCGTTCCCGCTCGAGTCGGCGAAGGTGCGCGGCGATCGGGCACGGTATCGACGTGAACGAGTTCGCCTGCACCGACCGAGCGCGCACGCGCGGCTCTGCGGCGCTCGTGCTCGGCCGCTATTCGCCGGCGAAGGGACTCGAGACGATCCTGCGCGGCGTGCAGCAGGTCGACGGCGTCGAGGTCGAAGCTGCACGGCGCGGCGCTGAACGACCTGGAGCGACGGCACCGTGCGAGCTCGAGCGGCTCGGCTTCCCGCTCGGTGATGCGGTGCCGCGTGCGCGAGGTGTCCGAGCTGCTTCGCCGGCGCGGACGTGCTCGATCAACAACATGGAGGCGGGCGCGCCCGACAAGGTCGTGTACGAGGCGGCAGCGCGCGTGTCTGCCGGTGCTCGCGTCGAATCCCGTCTTCGACGAGCTCTTCGCCGGCTATCCGCGCTGTCGTTCGACCGCGAATCGCCGGAGAGCCTCGCGGAGACGGCTGCGCTGGCTTGCGGCGCTCGACGCGGGCGAGCGCGCGAAGATCGGCCGCACGCTGCGCGAGCGTGTCGCGCGAGCGTCACTCGGTGGAGCACGTGGGCGGACGGGATCCTGGCGGCGGCGCGATGAACGGCAGCGGACTCGTCCTGCATCTGCAGAAGGTCGCCGGCATCTCCGGCTCGGAGGCGCATCTGCTCTCGCTGCTGCCGCGCCTCAAGGAGCGCGGGTGGGACGTGCAGGTTCCTGATGCTGCACGAGCACGAGCCGGGCGCGTGGGACTTCGCGCGCGAGCTGACGGATCGCGGCATTCCGCTGGACGCGATCCCGCTGCGCGGCGGACGTCGACCCGATCGCGTTCCTGCGCGCTCGGCGCCTACCTCGCGCGGCACGCGGCCGAGGATCCTGCACACGCACCTCGTGCACGCCGACGTGTACGGCCAGCTCGCCGGGCGCGCTGACGCGGCGTGCCGGTGCGCGTCTCGACGAAGCACGGCTTCAACGAGTTCCGCGAGAACCGCGGCTTCGCGCTCGGCGACCGGGCGATCGCGACCCTCGCGCACACGCATATCGCGATCTCGCGCGGGCTCGCGCGCTATCTCGAGGAGGTCGAGGGCTTCGACGGCGCGAGCTTCGAGATCGTCCACTACGGGATCGAGCCCGACGGCGAGCCGCAGCCGTACGCCGGCGAGTGCGCCGCGGCTTCTCTGCGTCGGGCGCCTGATCCCGATCAAGGGTCACATCGTCCTGCTGCGCGCGTTCGCGGAGGCGCGGCGCAGGATTGCCCGGCGCTCGAGCTCGAGATCGCCGGCCGCGGGCCGCTGGAGCCGGCGCTGCGGGCGCTCGCGAGGAGCTCGGCATCGAGGACGCGGTCCGCTTCCTCGGCTACGTCGCGCCGATCCAGACGCGCGATCGAGGACGCCGCGATCGTCGTCGTGCCGTCGCATGGGCGAGGGCTTCGGCATGGTCGCGCTCGAGGCGATGGAGCGCGCGCGGCCGGTGATCGCCGCCGAGATCGGCGGCCTCGGCGAGCTCGTCCGCGACGGCGTCACGGGTCTCCTCGTCCCGCCGGGCGAGGCGGAGCCGCTGGTCGAGCGCGATCGTCCGGCTGGCAGGCGACCTGCCTCGAGCCGCGGGAGATGGGCGAAGCGGGCCGCCGCCGGGCGCTCGAGCATTTCCTGCAGGACCGCTGCACGGACCGGACGGAGCTCCTCTACGAAGGCGCACTGGCTGCCGAACCTGACACGTTCAGGGACAGTCCCTGGCACGTGTCTTGCTGGAACCCGTCCGAATGTGCGACTTGACATTCCGCGGGAGACGCTTTCCGGGGCACGTCTCCGGTGACCTGTAGCTGGGTCAGACCTGAGGACCTGTCCGCGCCTAGAGCGGTCTCGTAGATACCGAGGTCCGGTTCGTCATCCTCGCGACGCTGAACTCGGCCTGCGCGCGTGCGGCCCTCGCTCGCCGTACTGCGCCTGGTGCGTCGAGCACGCGGTTCACCGCTCGCGCAAGCGCGTCCGGATCGTCCGGGGCCGACGAGCAAGCCCGTCTCGCCGTCCGACGACGATCTCCGGGATCGAGCTGACATTCGTCGCGACGACGGGCTTCGACGGCGAGCATCGCCTCGAGCAGTGCGAGACCGAATCCCTCCCAGCGCGCCGGATGGACGAGGAGCTCTGCACGCCGGAGCCAGGTCGGCGACGTCGGGCACGCGGCCGAGCAGGTGCACCGGCACATCGAGCTCCGCGCAAGCCGCCGACAGCTCGGCGCGCTGCGGCCCTTCGCCGAGCACGACCAGCACGGCCTTGGGATGACTCGCGCGGATGCGCGGAACGCTCGCACCGCGACGTCGACGCCCTTCTGCGGCTCGAGGCGCAGACGCGAGCAGCACGCGCGCGTCGGCCGGCACGGGTCCGAGCGCGTTCGTCCCCCACGGCGCAGGCAGGTCGTCGAGGCCGTAGTGAACGACCTCCACCTTCTCCGCCGGAAGGCCGACACGCTCGACCTGGAAGCGCGCGAGCGCGCTCGTGATCGCGATGATCTTCGCGGCCCGCCGCGCGAGCGCGCGCTCGACGTAACCGGAACGCCCCGGCGCGAAACGGGTCGTCGTTGTGCTTCGTCGACACGAGCGCGTCGCGGCGCCGAGCGCGCCGTACACATCCGCGTGCACGAGATGCGTGTGCACGACGATCCGCCTGCCGGATCGCGCGACGCACGCGCGAGCGCGAGCCGACATCGAGATCCCGCGGGCGCGGCAGCCGTTCGTACGGAACCGTCGAGCGCCTCGTAGAACGGATCCGGCGCGCGCGACGGGTCGTCGAGCCCGAGGAAGCTGACGTCGACGCCGCGCTCGGCGAGTGCGGGCAGCAGCGTCAGGAGATGGCGCTCGGAACCGCCGATCCCGCCGATCCGGTGAACGTGCATGACCTTCACCGGCGCTCGCGCCACTTGCCGAACGCCCACTCGAGCGCGCCGCCGCCGCGAGGAGGGCGATCAGAAAGTCGGTCGCGACGCGATACCGCGTCGCTCCGACGAAGACCATCGCCGCGACCGTCTGGTAGGCGAACAGCGCCAGCGCCAGCGCGACGAACCGACCCGCGGCCCACGAACAGCGCCGATCAGCCCGAGCGCATAGCAGGACGCGACGTGTACAGCGGCTGCGCCCAGGCTACGGATCGCGCCGTGACCCGGAGTCCGGTCGCGGACGCCGGTCGACCGCGGATCCCACTCCATCCGCACCGCCTGGCCCGCAAGCTTGCGCCTTCTCGCCCGGATGCTCTCGGACGAAGACCCACGTCTTGTGCTGGTAGTAGGACTCGTTCGCGCACTCGTCCACGTGGATCTTCTTGCCGTTCAGCCTGTAGAGGTCACGCGCCTCCTCGGGATTCGGATACGGATGCCCGGGCGGATCCTCGACGTCGTCGATCCACTTCCCCTGCGGCGAGCAGGTCGTAGGTCTGGGCGTTGTTCGCCTTCCAGAGCGCCCGTCCGTCGGTCGTGAGCGCGAAGCAGCCGACCTCGACCTTGTTCCGGACGACCCACGGGCGTGACCGACCGCGGCGGCGGCGATCACCGCCGACGGCGCGACCCAGCTCGGCAGCCGCGCCCGAGCGAATGAACAGGTACGCGCCACGACGACCGGGATGAGCGATCAGCCGCACGTTGCCGAGAATCGCCAGCCCGGCGCAGATCCCGGCGGCGATCGCCCAGCGAGCGGAACGCCGGTCGGCCGCGATCAGCGTGCAGAGGATGAGTGCCGCCGCGACGCAGCTGGTCGAGGATCTCGCGGTTCAGGTGCACGTCGTGCCAGACGAGGTACGGATTCGAGCGTTGCGAGGACGGCGGCGATCGTGCCCGCGCGCCGCGACATGCACCGGCGCGCCGATCGCGTAGACGAGGAGCGCGGTGATCGTCGCGACGACGATCTGCGCGCCGCCGACCGCCCACCACGTCCGGCCGAAGATCCAGTAGATCGGGACGAGGAAGAAGCCGTACAGCGGCTGCGTGTACGCGGACGGCTCGCCCGGGATGAAGCCGAACGGTCCCGTGGTGGACGAACGTCTGCGCGAAGTCGTCGCTCTTGTCCGTGAACGCGGTGAGGATCCGTCCGCGCTCGTGCACGCAGGCACGATCAGCGCGGGGACGATCGCCGCGCGCGGCGATCAGCCAGAGGTACAGGCCGCCTCACGCTGCCGGTACGAGAACCGGGTGCCTCGACGTGCTCGCGCACCCAGAGCTCGAGCATGAGCAGGCACCAGAGCCGGTGGCCGTGATCGGCGCGGCCCGACCGCGTGCTCGTCCAGCAGGCGCCGCACGGTCGTCGGGCCGGAACCAGCCGCGGTCGCTCGGCGAGCAGGTCGTGCGCGAGCGTCGCGCAGCTCGGCGCGGAACCAGCGGCCGAGCGGGACGCCGAAGCCCGTCTTGCCGCGCGCCGGCGACCTCGGGCGGCAGAGCGTCGGCGAACGCGCGGCGCAGCGCGACCTTCCCTCGCGACCGCGCACCTTCAGCGAGTCGGGCAGCGCCAGGCCGAGGCGCGACGACCTCGATGGTCGAGAAGCGGCGAGCGCAGCTCGAGCGAGTGCGCCATCGAGGCGATGATCCGCCTTCGAGCAGCAGATCGCCGGGGAGATAGGTCTCGAGGTCGAGCTGCTGCAGGCCGCGTGATGCCGGGACGCGGTCGGCGTCGAGCGCCGGCTCGGGCGCGCCACGTCCGGATCGGCCCAGAGCGCTCGTCGCGCAGCTCGAGCGGGAAGACCTCCATCAGGCGCGCGTAACGCGTCCGCGCCGGCGTCGCAGCCACGTCGAGGAAGCGCGCGGCGCGGTAGAGCGGCGAGCGCGGCTCGCGCGCGCCGCCGGCAGAGCCCGCAGCGCCGATGCGCCCGCCTTCGCGACCGCGCGACCGGAATGCGCCCGCGAGCGCGATGCGCCGACGTAGCGCTCGTAGCCCGCGAACGACTCGTCGCCGCCGTCGCCCGCGAGCGCGACCGTGACATGGCGCCGCGCCTGCTCGGCGATCAGGAAGGTCGGGAACGCAGCCTCGTCGCCGAGCGGCTCGTCGTACGTCGCCGCCAAGTCGCGGCGAGCGTCGCCGCGACGTCCTCCTCGATCTCCAGCTCCTCGTGCACCGTTCCGTACCGCGTCGCGACCGCGCCGCGCATAGGCGCGCTCGTCGTAACGCGCGTCCGCCGAAGCCGACCGTGAACGTGCGCACCGGCTCCGACGACGCCTGGGCCATCAGCGCGACGACGATGCTCGAGTCGATCCCGCCGGAGAGCAGCGCACCGAGCGGGACGTCGGCGACGAGCCGCTTGCGCACGGCTTCGTCCACCGTCCGCGCGCACGCGCTCGAGCCACTCCTCGCTCACCGGCGCTCGCGCTCGGCCGGCTCGGCCCGCCAGTAGCGCTCGATCCGTTCGCCGTCGCCTTCGGCGACGAGCACGTGCCCGGGCGGAAGCTTGTGGATCCCGCGCAGTCCGGTCCGCTCGCCGGGCACGTACTGCAGCGCGAGGTACGCATCGAGCGCCTCGAGGTCGACCTCGCGCGAGACCTGCGGCAGGCGCAGCAGCGCCTTCAGCTCCGACGCGAACGCGAGCGTCCCGTCGGGAAGCCGCGTCCAGAGCAGAGGCTTCTTGCCGAGCCGGTCGCGCGCGAGCACGAGCCGCTCGCGCGGGCCGTCCCAGAGCGCGAGCGCGAACATCCCGTGCAGCCGCTCGCACGAAGCTGCGGCCGCTGCTCCTCGTACAGGTGCGGCAGCACCGGCGTGTCGCCCGTGCCGCGCACCTCGTGACCGCGCAGCTCGGTCGCGCAGCTCGCGGAAGTTGTAGCGCCTCGCCGTTGAAGACGGCGACGACGTCGCCGGTCTCGTTCGTCACCGGCTGGTAGCCCGTGTCGAGGTCGATCACCTGCAGCCGCTGGTGGCCGAGCACGCAATGGCCGAAGGCGTCGGTCGAGCCTTCGTCGGGCCCGCGGTGCAGGAGCGCGGCGCGCATGGCGTCCACGAGCTCCGGATTCGGGGCGCCCGTTGGCGAATAGAGTCCGGCGATGCCGCACACGGGACACATACTGCACGGGCGGTACGCGGTCGTCTCGTGCCATGTGGAGCGCCCGCTCGACGACGAGGTCTGGAGGCGCTTCAGCGCGCTGCAGGCAGCGCCGGCCGGGCGGCTTCGCGATCGCCGCGCTCATGCGGCCCCCGCGGCCGGGGAGGACGAGGCGCGCTGGCTCGAGCGTGCGCGTGAGGCCGAGGCGCGCGGGCCGTTCGGCCTGCACACCCACTGGACGGCGCCGGACCACGCGCGCCCGACGGACGGACGATCCGGCCGGGCTCGTGCGCGAGCAGGGCCGCGTGGCTCCGGTCGGTCGGCCTCGAGGCGACGCTTCTTCTGCGGCGGCGGCTGGTACCTCGACGAACGAGTTGCCGACGCCGTTGCCGACGCTCGGCTACGCCGACTGCACCGCGACCGCGTTCAGGCCCGCGTATCTCGCGGCCGACGCTCCGCATCTGCAGCTTGCGACGAGCCGACCTGGCTCGAGCTCGGCCGGAGGACGCCGCCTGCTCGAGCTGCCGACGACGCACTCGATCGGCATGCTCGCGCGCGGCATCTTCGCGCGGCTCATCCGGCCGGCAGGTCGTGCACGCGTACTTCCACGACACCGACCTGCTCGACCGGCGGCGCTCGGCGGCGCTGCGTGTCGGGCTCGGTCGTCCTTGGGCTGCAGGCGGACGCCGTCGGACCTCGGCGAGCTTCAGCGTGGCTTGCGTCCCGAGAAGACGATGTCGTTCGCGAACAACCGCGCGTGAAGCGGCACGAGGCGTCCGGCGATGAAGTGGAGCTGCGGGTCGTCGAAGCCGGCGAGCAGCGCGCGCACGTCGGCAGGCGCGAACATCTGAAGGTGCGTCGGGTCGTCCTCGGGCTTGCGGCCGAGCGAGAAACGGCGCGCGGTTCTTGAGGCGGTAGCGCGTTCGGCACCGATGCCACGAACGTGCCGCCGGGACGTAGGACGCGTCGCACGTCCGGCGACGACGCGCTCGCGGATCGCGTAGATGCTCGAGCAGCTCGCCTGCGACGACGACGTCGAAGCTCGCGTCCTCGAACGGCAGGGGCTCGTCGAGGTCCGCCCAGTGCGTGTCTCGATCCCGAGCTTCTTCGCCTCGGCGAGCGCCGTCGCGGTCTGCATCGACGCCGACGATCTCGTTCCCGCCCGCGTACGCCTGTGTCAGCGCGCCGTCCCGGCAGCCGAGATCGAGAACCCGCCGGCCGGGGCCGCCGACGTAGCGGCGGAAGAGCTCGACGCGCTCTGCGCCCGCGAAGACGAACCCGGCTCCGCGCTCGTCGGCGGTTGTGCTCGGCATAACGGTCGCTGAGCTGTTCAAGGCCCACAGCGGGCCAGAGACTAGACAGAAGTACACTCCGGCGGGTGAGCACGAAGCCAGCGGTGCCGACCGAGCCGCGGCCGGGGCCCGGGCCGGTCGAGGACATCCGCTCCGCGCAGGCCGTACCTCTTCTCGCGCACCACGCTTCTCGCCGTCGCCCGGCGGTTTGCCAGCATCCTGGCGCTCGTCGCTCTGGATCTGGCCGGGCTGACCCTCGGCGTCTTCGTCGCGCTGGTCCTGCGCGAGCTCTACCTCGGCGACTGGCCGCCGATCTGGGGAATCGTCTGGGACACCGAGACCAAGTGGCTTCCGTTCCTCACGGTGATCACGGTGCTCGTCTTCTGGGTCGGAGGCCTGTACCGGCGGCGTGAGCTTCGGGCTGGTGTCGGCCAGGTCGTCCTCTCGCTCGTGCTCGTCGCGGCGATCACGCTCGCGTTCGGGCTCGGGACGGGCTACCACTTCACGACCTACGGCCTGACGCCGACCGCGGTCGTGACGACGGCGGTCTTCATCGGCATCCTGCGCGCCAGCTACGAGGTGCTGACGCGCGACGTTCTCCGCCTCGCCGGCGCGCGACGGAGGACGGTGCTGGTCGGAGAGGGAGAGCAGCTCGCCGACCTGCGGCGCATGCTCGGCGCCGATCGCAGCGGCATTCGGTACGAGTTCCTCGGCGCGATCGCTCCGAACGGCGACGCGGGCGACCTCGCCGTGCTCGGCGGCTTCGACGCCGTGCCGCGCATCCTGCGCGAGCACGACGTGCACGAGCTGATCGTCACCGACGGTGGTTACGACGAGCGCGAGCTGCTCGAGCTCGTCGAGGAGGCGCATCGGTTCGGCGTGAAGGTGAAGATCGCGCCGCGCACGACCGAGCTGCTTCTGCAGCGGGCGGAGTACATCCCGGGTGAGGGCGCGCCGCTGTTCGAGCTGCGTCCGCCTGCTCTGCGCCGGATCCGAATGGGCGTCGAAGCGTGGCTTCGACCTGCGTCGTGTCGAGTCTCGTCATCGTCGTCGGGCTGCCGCTCTGGGCTGCGATCGCCGCGGCCGTCAAGCTCGACGTCGCGCGGGCCCGTCTTCTACCGAGACCGCCGCATCGGCCTCGGAGAGCGCGCGTTCGGGATGATGAAGTTCCGGACGATGTACGCGGACGCTGCGCGAGCGCCAGGCGGCGCTCGAGGCGCGCGAACGAGGCCTCGGGACCGCTGTTCAAGATCAAGGACGACCCGCGCGTGACGCCGGTCGGCCGGTTCCTGCGCCGCTTCTCGCTCGACGAGCTGCCGCAGGTGCTGAACGTCCTGCGCGGCGAGATGTCGCTCGTCGGCCCGCGGCCGCTGCCGATCGCGCGACTACGAGCAGCTCGAGCCGTGGCACCGCAAGCGCTACCTCGTGCTGCCCGGGATGACCGGCCTCTGGCAGGTCTCGGGCCGCATCGACCTGAGCTTCGACGACCTCGTGCGGCTCGACTTCTACTACATCGAGAACTGGTCGATCTGGCTCGACATCTCGATCCTCGCGCGGACCGCTCCCGGCCGTCCTGGCCCGGCGCGGCGCCTACTAGCGCGCGGGGCCGCTAACAGGGCCGACACACCCGTTCGCCATACTGAGGCCGTGCCCGGAGCGCCGAAGATCCTCGCCGTCGCCTCCGCGACCGACCTCGACTTCCGCTACGGCTGCACGCCGGCGTGGTGGCAGATCTGGAAGGGCTGCAACGAGGTCGGCGTCGATCTCATCGTCACGCCCTACCGCGGTCGCGCCGATCGAGTCGCCCTGGTGGCGGACCGCGCCCAACCCGCTCTACCGCGAGGCGGAGCTCGTTCGCCGGCGCGCGCGGCTTCGCCGCCCGGCTGAAGGGCGACACGCTCCTTCGCCGCGGCGAGGACAGCCCGGAGGACACGGTCGGCGACAAGCTCACGCGCGAGGCGATCTGGCGCTACGTCACGCCGCGCTGGCAGCGGCATCTCGAGCGCATCCTCGAGCGCGAGCGCGACGTCGCCGCGGTCGATCGTCTTCACCGTGCCGATGGCGCACTTCTGCGGGATCCCGACGCGGCTGCGCGAGCGCTTCGGCGTGCCGGTCGTGTTCTACGACGGCGACGTGCCGATGAGCCTGCCGGAGTTCGGCGGCATGGACACCGGTTTCAACTACTACCACGGTGCCGATCCGTCGGAGTACGACCTCGTCGTCTCCAACTCGGAGGGCGGGCTCGACCGCCTGCGTCGAGCTCGGCGCCCGCCGCGCGGAGGCCGTGTTCTGGGCCGCCGACCCCGAGCTCTTCCAGCCTGCTGCCGGTCGAGAAGGAGCACGACGTCTTCTTCTACGGCTACGGCGACAAGTTCCGGCGCGAGTGGATGCAGGCGCTGATCGGCGAGCCGAGCCGGCGTGATCCGGAGATCGACTTCGCCCTCGGCGGCAGCGACTTCCGCGGCGACATCGGCAGCGCGCAGGTCATCGGCGACGTTCCGTTCAACGTCTTCGCTCAGGCGATCTCGCCGTGCGCGGATCAACCTCAACATCACGCGCCGCTCGCACGCGACCGTCTACGCATCGTCCACGTGCAGGCCGTTCGAGCTCGCTGCGTCGGGGCGGCGATCGTCGTCGAACCCGCACGAAGGGATCGAGCGCTGGTTCGACGTCGGCTCCGAGCTGATGGTCGTCGCGACGCGCCGACGAGGCGCTCGGCCGCCTATCGCGAGCTGCTCGACGATCCGGGCGCCGCGGAGGCGATGGGGCGACGTGCGCGCGAGCGTGTGCTCGACGAGCACACGTACCGCTCACCGCGCTCGCCAGATCCTCGAGCTCGTCGGGCTCGGCACACCGGTGGCGGCGCGTGGCTGAGCTCGCGGCGGTTCCTGCGCCGCCACGCGACGCCGTGCTCGCGCAGCTCGGCGAGCTGAAGCGGATCGCCATCGTCCCCGCGCTGAACGAGGAGCGAGAGCGTCGGCCGGGTGATCGACGAGATCCGCGCGTTCGATCCCGGACTCGACATCGTCGTCGTCGACGACGGTTCCACCGATCGAACAGCCGGGATCGCGGCGGATCGCGGGGCGCACGTGCTGCGTCTGCCCTTCAACCTCGGCATCGGCGGCGCGGTCCAGACCGGCTTCCGGTTCGCGTTCGAGCGTGGCTACGACGTCGCGGTGCAGGTCGACGGCGACGGCCAGCACGATCGCGGCCCAGCTCGCCGACGATTCTCGAGCCTGTTCTGACCGGGCGAGGCCGATCTCTGCGTCGGCTCGCGCTTTGCTCACGGGAGTGCGGCTACCAGTCGTCCTTCATGCGCCGTCTCGGGATCAAGGTCTTCGCGACGGTCGTCTCCGCCGTCGTCGGTCAGAAGGTGACCGACACGACTTCGGGCTTCCGGCGCCGTCAACCGGCAAGGGCATCGCCCTGTTCGCCGCCGACTATCCCCACGACTATCCGGAGGTCGAGGCGACGGTGATGTCCGTGAAGCACAAGCTGCGCCTGCACGAGGTGCCGGTCGAGATGCGCGAGCGCGCCAGCGGCGCGTCGTCGATCACCGCTCTGCGCTCCGTCTACTACATGACGAAGGTACTGCTCGCGATCTTCGTCGGCTTGTTCCGCCGCTACGCCGTTCCGCCAGAGGAGGGCCATCACCGATGACACCGCTCCCGTTTCGATCGCCGCGGCGGTCGCATCCTTCCTGCTGCTCCTCGTGGTCTTCGAGCTGATCCGCTCGCGTCGGCTGCGCGAGCGCTACGCGCTGCTCGTGGCTGCTCACCGGTGCGTCGTGCTGCTCGCACTGTCGGTCTGGCGCGACGGGCTGAACACGATCGCCGGCTGGTTCGGCGTCGAGACGTATCCGCCCGCGATCCTCGGTCGCGGTCGGCGCCCTCTTCATCCTGATCGTGCTGCTGCACTACTCGACGGTGATCTCGCGGCTCTCCGACCAGAACACGATCCTCGCGCAGCGGCTCGCGCTCGCTCGAACAGCAGTTGCGCGAGGGGACTACGGAACCGTCACGGTGACAGGCGGACTCAGCACGTAGACGTCGCCGAGGCGCGGGTCGTCGAGCCAGTTCGCCGACACGCCGATGCGGTACGTCCAGGTTCCCGGGCCGGGCTGATCGTCGTAGCGAGCCGCCCTTCGTTGCCGCGACCGACTCCGTGTAGAGCTGGCACTGGTCGGCTGCCCGTGTTCCGGCGCAGAGACGCATCGGTCGAGCTCTTCGCGCGCAGCACCCGGAAGAAGACGTCTGTTGCCCTGGCTTCGGCGCGTGCCACGACAGGCGCACGGCGCCGTTCGCAGCTGTTTGCCTGGAGCCCGACGTCTGAGGACACCGGCAGCAGGTTGTCGTCGAAGATGACCACCTGGCGACCGCCGTCCTTCAGCACCGGCGTCGCGGCGATCACCCCGAGCGGCAGGACGGCGAAGACCGCGACCGCCGCGGCGAGGGCGATTGTCGCCCGGCGTCCTGTCAGCGTGAAGCGACTCCTGTGCCGGACGCGCTGCACGCCCGGGACGAGCAGCACGACCGAAGCCGTGAGCAGGAGGTAGGCCGGGAACGAGGGCATCAGGATGCGCCAGAAGCTCGCGTCCTCGACCGACGCCGGAACGTAAGTGGCCTTGGCCACCACGAAGATCGCGAACCAGGCGCCGACGAGCAGGAAGGCGCGCGCGGGAGCGCGCGAGGAGCGCGATCGTCCCCGCCACCGGCAACCACTCCATCACGCGCGCGACCCAGAAGTGCTCGCGCAACGACTGCAGCACCGGTCCGAAAGTGCGCGTAGCTGTTGAGCTGCGGGTTGTGGATGCGGTCGAGCAGGCCGCCGACGCCGCTTGCGAGGCGAACCTCCTGGGCCGGCGCTGCAGCGAGCTCGCCCAGTCCGCGGTACTTCCAGATCGCCAGCGTCAGCAGCGCCGGCGCGAGCCCGGCGGCGAACGTCAGCAGAGCCCGCCGTTTCTCGACGAGGAAGAGCAGCAGGGGCGCCACGAGGAAGATCGAGTTCGAGGGCTTGATCGCGATCGAATAGCCGGCCGCGAGCCCAGCGGCAACGGGCGTCATCCAGCCGGCCGACCTCGAGTGCGCGCAGGCAGAAGTAGGCCGATACCAGCAGCGCCACCATCGCCGGGAAGTCGGGGACGGACGTCGAGCCCGAGCACCTGCGGCAGCGTCAGCTCCGTGTACTTCTGGTGGTAGCCCGGCTCGACGAAGAGGATGCCTAGGTAGGGCAGCGCGATCCAGAGAGCCGCTGCGAAGTAGCCGAAGATGCGTCCTGCGATGCGCGCCGCGATCGCGTACACGCAGAGGAGCGCAACCGGCAGCAGCACGACGGTGTTGAAGAGGACGATCGCCGGCAGCGCGGAAGCCAGGTTCGGGCCGGCGACAGCGGCCACCGGGAGCAGCAGGATCGACCAGCCGTAGCCCACGAACGTCGCCGGCAGGTGTCCGTGGGCGAGTAGATACGCGCCGGTGTAGTGCCAGAGCTGGTCGCCGCCGGCGTAATAGCAGCCAGCCGTTGTGCTTGACGGTCAGCGCCAGCGCGGCCACGGCGAGCCACTGCACGACGATCAGCGCTGCAGAGCGCCTTGCGTGGGCTGATCGAGCCTACGACTCGTGTGCCTGCCGCAGACGCCGGCCGACCGCGTCGAGCGACGACGGCAGCGCCGCGGCGTCCGAGCTCACGACGGAGCGCCGGTGGTGGCTCCCGCGTGCTCGCGGTACCACGCGATCGTCCGCTCGAGCCCGTCTCGCAGCGGCGTGCGCGCCTCGAAGCCGAAGAGCTCCTCGCGCGCGGCTCGCGTCGAGGCTGCGGCGCGGCTGGCCGTTCGGCATCGAGCTGTCCCACTCGATCTCGCCCTCGAAGCCCGTGAGCTCGGCGATCAGCTCGGCCAGCTCGCCGGATCGAGATCTCGGCGCCCGTGCCGAGGTTGACCGGCTCGGCGCCGTCGTAGCGCTCGGCGGCCAGCACGAGCCCCTCGACGCAGTCGTCGACGTAGAGGAACTCGCGTGTCGGCGAACCGTCGCCCCAGAGCGCGACCCGATCGGCGTTGTCGAGCATCTTCCGGATCAGCGCCGGGAATGACGTGCGACGTTTCGAGGTCGAAGTTGTCGCGCGGTCCGTAGAGGTTCGCCGGCAGCAGGAAGATCGAGTCGAGGCCGTACTGCTCGCGATAGGCCTGCGCGCCGACGAGGATCGACTTCTTGGCGACGCCGTAGGGCGCGTTCGTCTCTTCGGGATAGCCGTTCCACAGGTCCGTCCTCGCGGAACGGCACGGGGGCGAACTTCGGATAGGCGCAGACGGTGCCGGCGATGACGAGCTTGCCGACGCCGTGCTCCCGCGACGAGCTCGAGCACGTGCGCGCCCATCATCAGGTTCGCGTACCAGTAGCGGCCCGGGTTGGCGCGGTTCGCGCCGATGCCGCCGACCTCGCCCGCGAGGTGGAACACGCGCTCCGGCCGCGTGTCGCGGAAGAGCCGCTCGGCCTCGTCCCAGTGGGTCAGGTCGACCTCGGCGCGACGCGGGACGACGACCTCGTGGCCGTCGGCCTGCGAGGCGCTCGACGAGATGCGAGCCGAGGAAGCCGCCGCCGCCCGTCACGAGCGATCTTCACTGCCGGCGCCCGGGTTTGCCGTGTGCCAGTCGACGCGGCCGATCCAGCGCGGTCGCGGTTCTCGGCGTACCACGCGATCGTCTGCGCAACGCCGTCCTCCCACGACACGTGCGGCTCCCAGCCCGTCTCGCGGTTCAGCTTCTCGTAGCCGACGCGCAGCGCCATCACCTCGCTCGCTCCGGGGCGGAAGCGCGTCGGCCGTCGAGACGACCTCGCGAGCCGTCGGCCAGTAGCCGCTGCTCCACGCCCGACGCGCAGGATCAGCGTCGGCCCAGTCGCGCCATCGAGATGTTGCTCGCCCTGGCCGTACACGTAGACGTCGCCGGGGATGCCGTGCGCGGCGACCGTCAGGTGTCCGCGGACGCCGTCGGTGCAGAAGCAGAAGTCGCGCAGCGGATCGAGCTGGCCGAGCTCGACCGTCTCGCGCATCGAGCGCCTGCGTGATGATCGTCCCGGTGACGTAGCGCGGGTTCTGGCGCGGCCCGTAGTTGTTGAACATCCGCGTGACGACGCCCGGCACGCCGAAGGCGTCGTGGTAGTTCATGGTCAGGAAGTCCGCGGCGACCTTCGACGTCGCGTAGATCGACTTCGGGTTGATCGGCGAGCGCTCGTGCAGGATCAGCGCCGCCCGCCTCGTCGAAGTCGTGGTGGTGCGCGACCGACTCGCGCGGGTTGCCGTACTCCTCCGACGTGCCGGCGGTGTCGAACTTCTCGAGCTCGAGCCCGTGGTCGACGATCGACTGCAAGCAGGTTGAGCGTTCCGACCGTGTTCGCCATCACCGTCTCGTACGGCCGGTGCCACGACTCGCCGACGTGCGCCTGCGCGCCGAGGTGGAAGACGTACGGCTTGTCGGGCGCGTCCAGCAGCTCGCTTGCACGAGGTAGTCGACCGACGTCTTGTCGGTGAGGTCGGCGAAGTTGACGCTGCAGCTGCTCGCGCAGGTGCGCCGATGTTGTTCAGCGCGCCGCTCGAGGTGGCGCGCACGAAGGCATGCGACGTTCGCGCCGAGCGCGACGAGCGCCTCGGTGAGGTGGGAGCCCATGAAGCCGTCGGCGCCGGTGACGAGGCACGTGCGGCCGGCGAAGAACTCGCCGAAGTCCCGCCGCAGATCAGCGACGGCTTCATCCGTCCAGGTGGAGTCTTGTTTGTCTGCTTTCATGCAGCGGTGCCCGCCGACGAGCAGCCCAAGGGTAGCCCGGAGCGCGGCCGGAGTGCCGTTCGAAGCGGCGCCTTCACGGGTCTCTCATATGTTGCTCTGAGCCTTGCCGCCGCGGTGGCCGGTGCCTTTCTCGCGCACAAGTTCGGCCGGAACGACAAGACGGACGGCTTCATGGCCGCCTACGGCGTCTATCTGGTCCTCGTGCTCGGTGCCCAGGCCTTCCGCATGGTGGTCGTGCCCGACCTCACCCGTGCCGAGGCGGAGAGGGCGGCTCGGCTCCGAGTTCCGTGCCTATGCCGTCGCGTTCCTCGCCGTTGCGGTCCCGGCGACTGTGGTGACGGCGGTGTTCGCCGACTTCTGGGGCGAGCTGATCACCGGCCGGCTGCCGGAGTCGTCCGCCCACGTGGCCGCCCAGGCGCTTCCATGGCTGGTGCCCGCCGCTTTCGCACAGCTGATCGCCGCACTGGCGGCGAGCGCACTCGCAGCGAAGGACAGCTATGCCCCTGCCGCGCTCGGCTTCGCGATCGGCGGGATCGCGGGCGTTGTCTTCTTCGTGCTCGCCGCCGACGCGCACGGTCTCGTCTCACTCGCGTGGGGCTGGCTCTGAACGGTGCGATCGCGATCGGTCTGCCACTCGCCGTCTTGCTCGTGCGAGGAAACCGTCTGCGGCGGCATCGCGGGGTCCCGCTCAGGTTGGGCTACCGGCTCTGGCGCCTTGCCTACGGCGCCGCGGTGCCGATCGCCCTCCAGGGCCTCTACCTGATTGCGCTCAGGTTCGCCGCCGGCACCGGTGAGGGCAGCGTGACGAGCCTTTCCTACGCCTATCTGCTCGCCGCAACGTTCGTCAGCACGACGGCCTTCTCGCTCTCCTGATCTCGGCCGCTCCGTTGACGCGTCGTGGGGTGGATGCGGAAAGCGCCGCAGACCACGTCGTGCACTCGGCGTGGGTCTCGCTCGCCTTCGTCGGCGCCGCGGCCGGTCTTGTCGCGCTGCTCGGCGGCCGGGTCGTGACCGCCGTGCTCGGGCCGGCTTTCGCCGGAAACGTGGAGACGAGCTCGGCCGGCTCGTGGTTTTCCTCTCGCCGTGGATGATCGGGAATGCGGCGTTCCTGATCACGTATCCGCTTCTCTTCGTCATGCACCGGACCCGGTTGCTCATCCCTCTGGCTCTGGCAGGTGTCGTGGATCGACGTGCCGATCTCGATCGTGGGACGCTCGCTCTGGGGTCTGACCGGTGTCACGGTCGCGCTCAGGATCTCCACACTGCTCGTCGTGCTCGGGCTGATGGCCTCACTCGCGCCGAGGATGCTCTGGTTGACCGTGATCGGGCTCGGCCGGCTCTCGTTGCTCGTCGGGGCGGCGACGGCACTCGCTTTCGGCGGCGCCTCGCTCGTTTTCGGTGCGGTGCCCGCCGCGCGGCCGCGGGTCTCGCGCTCTACGCGCTGCTCCTTCTGGCGATGCGGCAGCTCGGGCTCGCCCAGGCGTGGCACTACGTGCGCGCGCTCCACTGACAGGTTCACCCCGTACAATCCTCTGAATGTCCGGGCCGGAGGCGAAAAACCCGGCGCCTGCAGGTATTTCCTCGCCGGAGGAGATCGACGTCGCCGCCCTGTTCGAGCGGCTCCGCGAGGAGCTTCGACGTGGTGCTGTCCAGGGGGACTCGCGGGGGCGGAATTCGCCTCGACGCGAGCTCTGGCCGAGCGCTTCTGGCCGGTCACCGCGGAGCGGCCGGCCGGCGGCGGCCCGAAGGGTGTGGTCAAGCGGTTTCTGCGCAAGCTCATGCGCTGGTACGTCGAGCCGCTCGCCGCCGACCAGCGCGGTCTTCAACGACTCGGTGCTGAAGCTCATCGACGCTCTCACCGAGCGTGCCGACTCCGCGTCGGGGCGCTCGCGAGCAGGCGGAGCGGCTGGTGCGCGAGCTGCAGGAACGGCTCGAGCGTCTGGAACGGCGCCCAGCTTCTGCCGGCAGCGCAGGACCGGCCGCGCCTGTCACCGTTGCCGCTCAGCCCGCGGCGGCTGCGATTCCGGATTACTTCGCCTTCGAGAGCCGGATGCGTGGCACGCACCGACTCGATCCGCGAGCGCCAGCGCCGTTACGTCGATGACCTCCGCGCTGCGGCGCCCGTCCTCGACATCGGCTGCGGGCCGCGGCGAGCTCCTCGGCCTGCTGCGCGAGGCCGGCGATCGAGGCGCGCGGCATCGACGCGGACGCGGACATGGCGGCGTACGCACGCGGCGAGGGCCTCGACGTCGAGCAGGCCGACGTCGTCGAGTACCTCGGCCGCACCCGCGACGGGTCGCTCGGCGGAATCTTCATGGCGCCAGGTGGTCGAGCACCTCCCGGGCCGACGCTCGCCGCGTCGCTGCGGCTCGCCGCGGCGAAGCTCCGCCCGGGCGGCGTGCTCGATCGCCGAGACGATCAATCCGCTGTCGCCGATCGCGCTCCGCAACTACTTCGCCGACCTGACGCATGCACAGCCGCTGGTACCCGAGACGCTCGAGCTGCTCGCGCGACAGGCAGGCTTCGCCGAGACCGAGATCCGCTTCCTCAACGAGCCGGCGGAGCGTCTCACCGAACCGGACGATCCCGTGATCGCAGCCAACGTCCGCCGTCTCAACGAGCTCCTCTTCGCGCCGCTCGACTACGCCCTCGTCGCGCAGAACGGCCAGCGGATGCATAGACACGCACACGTCGCGCCCGTGACACGGACGTGTGACAAATCCAGGCGTAGGGTGTTGGTGGGCGGGCGTGGTGGGACCCGGCAACACGCGCGTGTACCTCTCAGAGGCCGGATCGTGAGGATCGCGGTCTGCGCGCCGCAGGTGCCGTTCGCGCGTGGTGGGGCAGAGATCTTCGCCGACGATCTCGTCGGCGAGCTGCGCGAACGCGGTCACGAGACGGATCTGGTCACGATTCCCTACAAGTGGTACCCCGGTGAGCGCGTGCTTTCTCAGGCGTTCCTCTGGCGGCTGCTCGATCTCGAGCGAAGTCGGACGGACGCACGATCGACCTGCGTGATCGCGACGAAGTTTCCGTCGTACGCCGTTCGTCACCCCAACAAGATCGTGTGGCTCCTGCACCAGTTCCGCCAGGCGTACGAGCTCGACCGCACCGAGCTCGGACAGTTCGGCGGAAGCGCCGAGGATCGTGCCACGCGCCGTGCCGTGCAGCGCGCTGGACGGCGTCGCCCTCGGCGAGGCGCGGAAGGTGTTCGCAACGTCGCGGAACGTGGCCGACCGGCCTCCAGCGCTCGACGGGGATCGACGCCGAGGTGATGCCGCATCCACCGCAGGAGCTCGCCTACCGAACGGAGAGCTACGACGACTTCGTGCTGTCGGTCGGGCGGCTCGACAGCAATACGTAACTGAACGAAGCGGCCATC